>ERZ772962.275-NODE-275-length-28847-cov-14.817206_pt1 | contig 28847 bp, 27 predicted proteins | sample MGYA00580676_ERZ772962 | MGnify/ENA primary metagenome ERZ772962 (study PRJEB29015, sample SAMEA2738049) | human oral metagenome | biome: human oral; feature: human-associated habitat; material: saliva | place: China | collected 2230 ...
GTCACCTGTCCGTCCTTTTCCAAGGTTGCCACATGGACATTTTCCAAATGCTCCAGACTATCCTCTAAGGCTGTCAGCTCATGATAGTGGGTGGCAAAGAGGGTTTTGGCCCCAGTATAATGATGAATATGCTCGATAATAGCCTGAGCCAAGGCCATCCCATCGTAAGTAGCCGTCCCACGGCCCAGCTCATCAAAGAGAATGAGCGAACGCTCACTGGCCTGCCGAATGGCCCGATTGGCCTCCATCATCTCCACCATAAAGGTAGACTGGCCAGACACCAGATCATCTGCTGCGCCGATGCGCGTGAAAATCGCGTCGAATAGTGGCAGACTGGCAGACTGAGCAGGCACATAAGATCCCATCTGTGCCATGATGACGATGATAGCCAACTGGCGCATATAAGTCGATTTCCCACTCATATTAGGCCCAGTAATCAGCTGGATGTCTGTTTCCTGATCCAGCAGAATACTATTTGGAATGTAGCTTTGGGCACCCATGACCTTTTCCACAACAGGATGACGACCTTTTTCAATCTGCAGACGGCGTTCCGCAGTAAAGACGGGACGCACCAAATGCTGCTGTTCTGCCACCGCAGCAAAGCTCTGCAGGACATCCACAGCTGCCAGCGTTTGTGCCAAGGCCTGCAAGCGCTGGATATATTTGCCAACTTCCTCGCGAATCCGCATGAAAATCTCGTATTCCAAGTTGGCAGATTTTTCACGCGCCTCCAACATCTCTCCCTCAATTCGGGCCAGCTCCTCCGTTCCGAAACGCTCCGAATTTTTCAGGGTCGCCTTGCGGAAGAAATGACTAGGCACATGAGCCAGCTGGGAATTGGTCACATGGAAATAGTAACCATCTTTTTTGTTGTAATCAATCTTTAGATTGCTGATGCCGCTGTTGGCACGTTCTTTGACTTCCAGCTCTGCAATCCAGCCGGTCCCCTCCCTCAGCACAAGTCGATACTGATCCAAGGTTTCATCAAAACCGGTCCGAATGATATTGCCCTCGGTGATGATATGGGGTGCATCCGGTGAAATAGCCGAACTAATCAAGCCTGCCAACTCTGGAATAGGATCCAAGCCCTCAATCAAAGGTGCTAGATGCGGGCTGCCGATTCCTTGCAAGATAGCCTTAATCTGAGGAACATTGCCCAGGGTAGCTGCCAGCTGCAGCAGATCCTTGGGATTGGTCTTGCCAAAAGAAACCCGACTAGCCAGCCGCTCGATATCATAGACTCCCTTGAGGCTTTCTGTCAAATCACTCCGCTCAAAGAAATGATCCAGAAAAACCTCGACGACATTCTGCCGCTGGATAATTCGCGCCTCATCAATCAGCGGCCGCTGAATCCAAGAGCGCAGCATGCGACCGCCCATGGCCGTCTTGGTCTCGTCCATCAGCCAATAAAGACTGCCGTGCTTCTTGCCCGAGCGAGCATTTTCCGTCAAATCCAGACTCGCCTTAGTGGCATAATCCATTTGCAGAAAGTCCTTGATTTCATAATGCTGAGCCTTCTTCAAATGGCTGAGTTCCCTCATCTGGGTCCGGTGCACATACTCCAGCAATTTCCCTGCTGCCTGACGTTCCATAGGAGACAGCTCCTCGCCCAGCAGCTGGACATCGTCCAAGGCCGTCTGTACATAGGACAGTAAGAGGTTCATCTGTCCAGCCAAGACCTGCTCCTCAGCTTCTGGCAAGGCATAGCCCAGCACCACTTCCCTAGCTTTCAAATTGCGGATTTCCCCGCAGACCAAGCTAAAGTCCTCTAAACTAGTCACCTGAAACTCACCGGTCACCAAGTCCATATAAGCTAGACCATAGAGACTATCCGAGTAATCCAGAGCCACTAGAAAGTTATTAGCAGAGTCCGGCTTACTGGAGTCCACCATCGTTCCCGGCGTGATAACCTGAACGACCTCCCGCTTAACAACTCCCTTGGCTTCCTTGGGATCTTCCATCTGCTCCGCAATTGCTACCTTATAGCCTGATTCGACCAAAACATCAATATATTGCTGAGCCGAGTGATAGGGAACTCCGGCCATGGGAATGGGATTTTCTGCATTTTTATTGCGGCTAGTGAGAGAAATCTCTAAAATCTGGGCGGCATTGACCGCATCATCATAAAACAACTCATAGAAATCTCCCATCCGAAAAAGCAAGAAAGCATCTGGATAGTCCTTTTTGATATCCAAATACTGCTGCATGCCTGGCGATAACTTTTCTACTGCCATCTCTATCCTTTCTAAAAACAAACGAGGTCAGGACTTCCGTCTCAAACCTCTCCGTCAATTCTAAGCTTTTGGCTATTCCATGCCTTCTTTGACACTCGTCTCGATTTCTCTAGCGGCATCCTGATCCCGGCAAATCACCAGCAAGGTATTGGCCCCTGCAACGGTTCCTAAAATCCGACTATCCAGCGAACCATCTACCACATTTGCCAAGACCGTCGCTTCGCCCAGTCCTGTACGGAAAACCAGCGTAAACTCTGCTCGAGAAACAGCCTGAACATGACTGGCCAAAAATTCAGCTAAATCCAGCTCTTCTGTCTCGTGGGCCAGCACATAATAGACTTGCCCATCTTTCTTCAGCTTGGTCAAGCCAATCTCCCTTAGGTCCCGCGAGAGGGTTGTTTGGGTTACAAATATCCCCTCATCTTCCAGTCTTTTTTGAATATCCTTTTGTGTTCCTAACTTTTCTTCCTTGATCATCATTCTGACAAGTTGATGACGCTCGCTCTTTCTCATACTCGACCTCATTGACTGAATATTTATACTCTCAATTATATCAAAAAATCTATCTTATACCAAAAAAATTGAAGATTCCTCATAAAATGTGATAGAATAGTAACAAAAGACCCAAAGGAGCAAATATGGATAATAAACAATTAATCGCTAGCGAATTGGCCAAAGTTATTGACAGCTTGGACCAAACCGCTATTTCTAACCTACTAGAACAGCCGAAAAGTTCCGATCTTGGAGACATTGCCTTCCCAGCTTTCTCACTTGCTAAAGTAGAACGCAAGGCTCCTCAAGCTATCGCTGCGGATATCGCTGAAAAGATCGACCCAAGTCATTTTGAAAAAGTTGTCGCAACTGGACCTTATGTCAACTTCTTCCTCAACAAAGCTAAAATCTCTGATCAAGTCATCAAAGAGGTTATCAAAGAAGGCGCTGACTATGGTCAACAGAACGAAGGTAATGGCGGAAATATCACAATTGACCTTTCCAGCCCTAACATTGCGAAACCTTTCTCTGTCGGTCACTTGCGTTCAACCGTTATTGGAGATGCCTTGTCCAATATCTTCCGCAAGATGGGCTACAATACCATCAAGATCAACCACTTGGGTGACTGGGGCAAGCAATTCGGTCTCCTCATGGTTGCTTACAAGAAGTGGGGCAACAAGGAAGCCGTTGAAGCCAACCCAATTGATGAACTCTTGCAACTTTACGTCCGCATCAATGCCGAAATCGAAAACGACCCAGCCTTGGATGAAGAAGGTCGCCTTTGGTTCAAGAAACTGGAAGATGGCGATCCAGAAGCAACAGAACTCTGGCAATGGTTCCGTGACGAAAGTCTCGTTGAATTTAACCGCATCTATGAATTGCTCGGCGTTGAATTTGATAGCTTAAACGGAGAAGCCTTCTACAATGACAAGATGGACGAAGCCGTTAAAATTCTGGAAGACAAGGGTCTCCTGAAAGAATCAAAAGGCGCTAGCATTGTGGACTTGGACGATGTCAATCTCCCACCAGCTATGATTAAAAAATCAGACGGTGCTACGCTTTACATCACCCGTGATATTGCCACTGCTATGTACCGTGCACGCACTTACAACTTCGTCAAGAACGTTTATGTCGTTGGTCAAGAGCAATCCAACCACTTCCGTCAGCTCAAGGCCGTCCTTAAGAAGATGGGATTTGACTGGAGCGATGACATGATCCACGTGGACTTTGGTCTGGTTACGAAGAACCGCCAAAAACTTTCAACACGTAAAGGAAACATCATCCTTCTGGAACCAACTCTGCAAGAAGCGATCAGCCGTGCAAAAGCTCAAATTGAAGAGAAAAATCCAAATCTGGAAAACAAAGAAGCTGTTGCCCATGCAGTTGGTGTCGGTGCCGTTAAATTCTACGACCTTAAAACTGACCGCCGCAATGGTTACGACTTTGATTTGGAAGCGATGGTTTCCTTTGAAGGTGAAACTGGACCATATGTACAATATGCCTATGCGCGTATCCAGTCTATCCTGCGTAAAGCAGACTTCAAGCCAAGTCTTGATGCCAACTACGACCTCAACGATGCTGAAAGCTGGGAAATTATCAAACTGCTCCAAGACTTCGCTCGCGTAGTCAAACGTGCAGCTGATAACTTTGAGCCATCTTTGATTGCCAAATACGCGATCAGCCTAGCTCAAGCCTTTAATAAATACTATGCTCACACTCGCATCTTGGACGAAACGCCTGAACGCGACAGTCGTCTAGCTCTTAGCTACACCACTGCTGTTGTACTGAAGGAAGCTCTCCGCATGCTTGGTGTAGAAGCTCCAGAAAAAATGTAACCCTACACAAACCTTCCAGTTTTGGGAGGTTTTCTTAGGAAGAGATATTTTATGAATGAAACTGCTTATATTTTAGTTGTCCTTAGCTTGGTCATTCTCTTTTTGTACAACAAAAGAGAAAAGGTAAAGTTGCAGATTTTGCTGCAGCAGGAACTCCTAAAAAGTGATCATTTTCGACAAGAACTCCAAGAAAAAATGGCCACTAGTGAAAACCAAAATGACCTTATAGCTTACGTTAACAAAAACTACCGTTTAGGAATTTTATATTCAAAAGAGCTGGTCGAAACTATCGCCGGCAAGCAAACAAGTCAAGAATAGAAACAAAAGCCGCTTGGTCAAAAATATTGATCGAACGGCTTTTTTCTTATGCTTTTATTCCATACAATTCCTCGATAATGCCAGCTACTTTTTTAATATCACCTAACATACCACGCATTTCAAAATCAGCTAAAACGGGAAAGCCAAAACGTTGGCTGTATTGCTTAGCAGTCAGGCAGTACTGATTATTAAAGTTACGATTGCCACTTCCGATAACTCCCAAACACTTGCTAGCATTTTGCCCGTAGGCAATAAAATCGGCTGCATCCGTCGTGAGAATTTCGACATCGCCATTATCCACACCATTGCCACCTTCCAGATAGGTCGGTAGAAAAGTAATGAAAGGATTGGTCATTTCAAAGAACGGATGCCCCTCTTTCACTAAGTCTTTGATGTGAATTTTCTCAATCTCTAAACTCGGATGCTGCTCTAATAAATAGTCGCTCAAACGACGGACAAAACTCTCTGTATTGCCACTCAAGCTAATATAAACTAAGGAAACTTTCATACTTGCTCCATTCTAAAAAATAACATTTATCTGCCCATCTAGATTGTAGCAGGTAAATGTTATTTGTCAAATCTTATTCTTCTTCAGCTACTTCTGCACTTTCAGCTTCCTTTTGCTGCTTGATCAGCTTAAAGATAACAATGGAAAGGAAGATAAGACTAATCACAACAGAGAAGCCAATAGTGAAGTTCAGTCCCAGCAGCTGAGATGAGAGTAAGGATGGATCTGAAAAAGAAGACGTTGCAATCCCTTTTGCTACCACATAACCATACGCTGTTCCAATCAGGCCAATAAGAACGTTCGCGATGTAAATAAGATTTGCTTTGAAAATATCTTTCTTAAAAACAAAGAACCAAGCTGCAATCAAAAGAAGCAAGCCAACATAAAAGAAAATATTATTTATTAGCGAACCTGACAGTTCAGCGCTCTTACTAAAGTAAGTTGCATACTGAGATTTTGCTGGCTCATTAATCCCTTTTAGCAAGGTTTCCACGGCATCATTTGAAGAGGAGAACTTCGAAATAAGCCCCCACAAAGTGCCTACTGTTTCTAACCCCAGTAAGACATAGAGATAAATTGGTTTCTTTTTCATAACAACCTCCTGTAAAGAAATACTTTTTCTTATTATACACCCAAAAGAAAAGACTGACAAGAGACAAGGTCTGCTACGATTTTAAAAGCTCTATCTACCAGAAAAGCTTATCCTCCAAGGCTACTTACTCAAGTCTTCTAACAAGAGAAAAGCCAAGACAGTCCTGCCTAGGCTTTTTCACTTATTTTAAATAATTAGTTATCCAAATGCCATACTTCGTCATTGTATTGTTGGATTGTACGATCTGCTGAGAAGAAGCCAGCTTTTGCAATGTTAACGATCACTTTATCCAACCATGCATCGCGGTCTTCGTAATCAGCAAGCATTTGCTCTTTAACTTTGATGTAGTCTTCCAAGTCAAGAAGCGTCATGAACCAGTCTTTGTTGATCAATTCATTGTAAAGACGTTCCAAACGTTCTTTCTTACCTACTGCAAGAACCGCATCGCTGATGATAAAGTCAACCAACGGTTTGATAGCTGGACGAGCGTAAAATTCGCTTGATTTGTAGGCTGCTTTTGCGTAAAGGTCGATAACTGTTTCTGAATCTTCACCAAAGATGTAGATGTTGTCTTTGCCAACCAACTCAGCGATTTCCACGTTAGCACCGTCCATAGTACCAAGTGTCAAAGCACCGTTGAGCATGAATTTCATGTTACCAGTACCTGAAGCTTCTTTAGAAGCAAGTGAAATTTGCTCAGAAATATCACCAGCCGCAATCAAGAAGCTGGATGCTGTAACGTTATAGTTCTCAACCATAACCACTTGCAAGTGTGGTGCCACTGCTGGGTCTTTCGCAATGATTTCTGACAAGCAAAGAATCAAGTGAATGATGTCTTGGGCAATTGTGTAAGCAGGCGCTGCCTTACCACCAAAGAAGACAGTGATTGGGCGAGCAGGAATGTTACCAGCCTTGATGTCCAAGTACTTGTGGATGACATACAATGCATTCATTTGTTGGCGTTTGTACTCGTGTAGACGCTTGATTTGGATATCAAAGATAGAATCTGGATTGATTTCTACACCTTGAGCTTCCTTCAAGTGACGAGCCAATTTACGCTTGTTGTGAGACTTGATGCCTTCCAGCTTTTCTTTCACTTCTTGCTTGCCAGCAAAGTCAAGTAGACCTTCCAACTTAGCAGCATCATGGTGCCAATCGCGACCAAGAAGTTCATCTAAGTAGCTGGACAAACGTGGGTTAGCGTGCATGAGCCAACGACGGAATGTGATACCATTTGTCTTGTTGTTGAATTTCTCTGGATAAATATCGTAGAAAGCTTTCAACTCAGAGTTCTTCAAGATTTCAGTGTGGAGTGCTGCAACCCCGTTGACGCTGTAGCCATAGTGGATATCCATGTGTGCCATGTGAACACGGCCACTCTCGTCAATGATTTGAACAGCTGGATCTTTGTATTCTGCTTTGACACGACGATCCAATTCTTCGATGATTGGTACCAAGTGAGGAACCACTTCTTGCAAGAATTCAAGAGGCCATTTTTCAAGGGCTTCAGCAAGGATTGTGTGGTTAGTGTAAGCAGTCATGCTACGAACGATAGAGATTGCTTCGTCAAGCTCGATACCACGTGCAGTCAAAAGACGGATCAATTCAGGGATCACCATTGATGGGTGAGTATCGTTGATTTGTACAACTGCGTAGTCAGCAAGGTCATGCAAGTTGCTTCCTTTTTCGATTGCTTCGTCGATGATCAATTGCGCACCGTTTGAAACCATGAAGTATTGTTGGAAGATACGGAGCAATTCACCTTGCTTGTCGCTATCATCTGGATAAAGGAAAAGAGTCAAGTTGTGGGCGATATCTGTCTTGTCAAATTCGATTCCCTCTTTTATGATGGAAGAATCAACCGAATCCAAGTCAAACAAGCGCAAACGGTTTTTAGTAGCTGTCTTGTAACCAGGAACATCAATATCATAAAGAGTAGATGTCAAAGTGAAGTGAGCAAATGGCACTTGGTAGCTACGACTTGAACGAACCAACCAGTTTTGCTCTGTCAACCAGAAGTTTGGAATAGTTGTTTGCTCATTGTTTTTAAGAACTTGTTGGAAAAGACCGAAGTGGTAGTTAAGACCCACACCGTCACCGTTCAATCCAAGTGTTGCGATAGAGTCCAAGAAGCAGGCTGCCAAACGGCCCAAACCACCGTTACCAAGAGATGGTTCCAATTCCACTTCTTCTACTTCGATCAGGTCTTTGCCTGCCGCTGCCAATTCATGCTTAACATCGTCGTAAAGACCAAGGTTAATCAAGTTGTTTGACAAGAGTTTACCAATCAGAAACTCAGCAGAGATGTAGTAGAGTTTCTTTTTACCAGTATTAACTGGCTTTTGAGCGCTAGCCAATTTTGTGTAGTTCAAGAGAGCCAAGTAAAGCTCTTCATTGCTACAATCAGCAATTTGCTTTTGATAAGTATTTTGGATATATGTTTGTAAGTTTGACATGATTTCTCCTAGTATTAGAAAGTATTTCTTTTATTTTCTTGTGGAATTAAGTCAGTATTTAAACGACGATAGATTTTCGTCAGGTAATAAAGCTGCTCTTCCACAGCAGAATTTAGCTCTTCAGCTGTCATCCGCCATGCCCAGTTGCCGCCAATCGTAGATGGCAGGTTCATACGGGCAGAGCCATCCAACTCCAGCAAGTCCTGCATTGTTGCGATAGCCATGTAGCTAACAGAAGCAAAGGCTGTACGAAGCATTGCGTGTGGCACTGTTTCGTATTCTTTGCGGTTGGTGTATTGAGCCATGTATTCACGAGTTGGATCATCGATCTCATCCTTGTACCAGCCCAGTACGGTGTTATTATCGTGAGTACCAGTGTACATCACAGAATTATGTGGCGCCAAGTGTGGGCTATCAATGCTTTCATCATCTGGGTTGAAAGCGAATTGAAGAATCTTCATACCTGGGAAGCCAGTCCGCTCACGCAATTCAATTACTTCATCTGTCATGAAGCCAAGATCTTCTGCAATGATGTTCAAATCACCCAAAGCTTCTTTGACTGCAGCGAAAAGTTTATAATCTGGACCTTTGACCCAGTGACCAGTAGCCGCTGTTTCAGACTCCGCTGGCACTTCCCAATAGGACTCAAAGCCACGGAAGTGGTCAATCCGAACGATGTCGTAAATCTTGAAGCTTTCGCGCAGGCGCTCAATCCACCAAGCATAGCCATCTTGATCCATAGCTTCCCAATTATAAATTGGGTTACCCCACAACTGACCAGTTTCTGAGAATTCATCTGGTGGGCAGCCAGCAACCTTGACTGGGCGACCTTGCTTATCTGTCTTGAAGAAGTGAGGCTGAGCCCAAACATCTGCGCTGTCAGCAGCTACATAGATTGGCATGTCTCCAACGATTTCGATGTGATGGTCATTGGCATATTTCTTGAGTTCTAGCCATTGTTTAAAGAAGAGATATTGAGTTACACGATGGTACTCCAGCTTGTCTGCCAATTTCTCACGATAGCTAGCCAAGCTTTCTGGTTGGCGACGACGAATTGCTTCATCTGGCCATTCTGTCCAAGCTTTCAGATCAAAATGCTCTTTAACAGCCATGTATTCCGCAAAGAGTTCCAACCAAGCTGCATTTTCCGCAACAAAGTGACGGAATTTGTCAAGATCGCCAACTTTAAGGAAACGAGCAACCGCTTTTTCCAAAAGAGGACGACGTGCTTCAAATACTTTTGCATAATCTACAGCTTTTGGATCATCACCAAAATCAACGCCTTTTAGATCTTCTTCTGCCAACAGGCCTTCGTCAATCAAGAAATCCAAATCAATAAAGTGAGTATTCCCTGCAAAGGCTGAGAAAGACTGGTAAGGAGAGTCCCCATAGCTAGTCGTTCCCAAAGGCAAGATTTGCCAATAACGTTGCTTCGTTCTAACTAAGAAATCCACAAAATCATAAGCAGACTGACCAAAAGAACCAATCCCGTACTTGCCTGGCAAAGAGGAAATGTGCATCAATACACCACTTTGTCTCGCTTTCATATGTAACACCTCAAAAAATTTTTCATGCTTGTTTCCTACTTTATTTAGCGAAAACGTTTGCGTCGCTTGAATTATAACCTATTTTTTTTCTAAGTGCAAGCTTTTTAAAAAACTTTTTATTTTATTATACCATAGTTTTTTGATTTCTTTCCTTTATTATACTCAAATCTAACAATCTTTCCTTAAAATTTTTTTAAATTTTTTTCAAAAAGACTTGCAAGCGTTTACCTTTTGTGCTAAAATTATTTTAAATTCAAGAAAACGTTTGCGCTATGCAAGCGTGTTCTTAGATGATATTATATTTTTATTCTTTAGGAGGAATAATCATGAAAAACAAAATGTTGAAGAGCGTTGCTGTTCTTGGTACTGTTGCTGTAGCTAGTTTTATCTTAGCTGCTTGTGGTAACAAATCTTCTTCAAGCAAGTCATCTGAATCAGGCGACAAGAACGTTACAGTATACGTTGAAGAGCAGTACAAGGCTTACATGGAGAAAGCTGCTGCAGCTTTTGAAAAAGAAACTGGTTCTAAAGTTACTATTAAAACTGGTGACCAAATGGGTGGATTGGACAACCTTTCACTCGACAACCAGTCTGGTAAAGCTCCAGACGTTTTGATGGCTCCATACGACCGTGTAGGAAGCCTCGGTACAGATGGACAATTAAACGAAGTAAAATTAAGCAAAGATAGTAAGACAGATAAAACTACTGAATCTCTTGTAACAACAGAAGGTAAAACATACGGAGCACCTGCTGTTATCGAAACTCTTGTAATGTACTACAACAAGGACTTGATTTCAAAAGCTCCAACTACTTTTGCTGAATTAGAAGAGCTTGCTAAAGACAGCAAATATGCGTTTGCTGGTGAAGATGGTAAAACATCTGCCTTCCTTGCTGACTGGACAAACTTCTACTACGCCTACGGACTTCTAGCTGGTAACGGCGGTTATGTATTCGGTGACAATGGTAAAGATCCTAAAGATATCGGTCTTGCTAACGAAGGTTCTATCAAAGGAATTGAATACGCTAAAACTTGGTATGAAAAATGGCCTAAAGGTATGCAAGATACAGAAGGCGCTTCTAACTTGATCCAAACTCAATTCCAAGGTGGAAAAACTGCTGCAATCATCGATGGACCATGGAAAGCATCTGCTTTGAAAGAAGCTAAAGTAAACTATGGTGTTTCAACTATCCCAACTCTTCCAAACGGAAAAGAATACGCTGCTTTCGGTGGTGGGAAAGCTTGGGTTATCCCAACTGGTGCTAAAAACCCAGAAGTTGCTCAAAAATTCGTTGACTTCTTGACTTCAACTGATCAACAAAAAGCATTTTACGATGCTACTAACGAAGTACCTGCTAACACAGAAGCACGCGAGTACGCAGTAAGCAAGAAAGATGAACTGACAGACGCAGTTGTTAAACAGTTCCAATCAGCTCAACCAATGCCAAACATCTCTGAAATGAGTACAGTTTGGGATCCAGCTAAAACTATGTTGTTCGATGCTGTAAGCGGTAAAAAAGATGCTAAAACTGCAGCTGAAGATGCTGTTAAATTGATCAAAGAAACTATCGATCAAAAATTCGGCAACAAATAAGCAAGTTTAAATAAAGGGGTGGGAATTTTCCCTCCCCCTTGTTTGATAGAATGAGGATTTATTCTATCTTCTAATTAAGAAAAAGCTCGGATTAGGACTTGTACTTGCTACAATTCCTCAATCTTTCTCGTATCTAAGGAGACTACAATGACAAAAAAAGATCCCAAACAAGCCATGTTGCGCTCCCTCATTCCAGGGTTGGGGCAAATCTATAATGATCAAAAAGCCAAAGGATACATCTTTCTTGGGGTTACAGTTGCATTTTTAGCTTATTTCGTAGCTATTGCCCTACCAGAAATTGAAAATCTCATCACTCTTGGTGAAGTCCGTGGGGACAATTCACTCTTCATGCTGATCCGCGGCGCCTTCCACCTCATCCTTGTGGCATTTTTCCTGATTTTCTATGGATTTAACTTGAAGGATGCCCGTACAGTTGCCAAGCAGTGGAACAATGATTATCCTGTTCATACTACCTTGAAGGAAATGACAAACGGAATCTATGAAAATGGCTTCCCTTACTTGCTGATTATTCCTTCTTATTTGGCGATGACCTTTGCCATCATTTTCCCTGTATTGGTAACACTCTTGATCGCCTTTACAAACTATGATTTCAAACACTTGCCACCAAATAAACTCTTGGATTGGGTTGGCTTTACCAACTTTGCCAACATTTGGCAATTGAGCACCTTCCGTGCGGCCTTTGGTTCTGTCCTGACTTGGACTATCATCTGGGCACTGGCAGCCTCTACTTTGCAAATCGTAATCGGTATTTTCACCGCTATCATTGCCAACCAGCCATTCATCAAAGGAAAACGCATCTTCGGTGTTATCTTCTTGCTTCCTTGGGCAGTTCCAGCCTTTATCACTATCCTGACTTTCTCAAATATGTTCAACGATAGTATCGGGGCCATCAATACTCAGGTTATCCCACTTCTCGGCAAGGTTCTTCCTTTCTTAAATGGACATCTGATCCCATGGAAGACTGATCCAACTTGGACTAAGATTGCTCTGATTATGATGCAAGGTTGGCTTGGATTCCCTTATATCTACGTCCTGACCTTGGGTATTTTGCAGTCTATTCCAAATGACCTTTACGAAGCAGCCTACATCGACGGAGCCAATGCTTGGCAAAAATTCCGCAACATCACTTTCCCAATGATCTTGGCAGTTGCGGCACCAACTTTGATCAGTCAATACACCTTTAACTTTAATAACTTCTCAATCATCTACCTCTTCAATGCAGGTGGTCCTGGTAGTGTCGGTGGAGGAGCCGGTTCAACCGATATCCTTATCTCTTGGATTTATCGCTTGACCACAGGTACAGCACCGCAATATTCAATGGCGGCGGCCGTTACTCTCATCATCTCCATCATCGTCATCTCTATCTCTATGATTGCCTTCAAGAAACTACACGCATTTGATATGGAGGATGTATAAGATGAATAGTTCTGTTAAATTTAAACGTTTTATCAACCATAGTTTGACCTATCTCTACCTTGTAGTGCTTTCCATTATCATTCTCTACCCGCTCTTGATCACGATCATGTCTGCTTTCAAGACGGGGAATGTCGTAGCCTTCAAGCTAGACACAGACATCAACTTCAGTCTGGAAAACTTCTCTCGTCTCTTCTCAGAGACTCTATATGGTACTTGGTACTTTAATACTATCATCATTGCCGTCTTGACAATGATTGTCCAAACCAGTATAGTGGTACTTGCTGGTTATGCATACAGCCGTTACAATTTCATCGCAAGAAAGCAAAGTTTGGTCTTCTTCTTGATTATCCAAATGGTACCAACTATTGCAGCTCTGACCGCCTTCTTCGTTATGGCGCTGATGCTCAATGCCCTCAACCAAAGCTGGTTCCTCATCTTCCTTTATGTGGGTGGTGGTATTCCAATGAATGCTTGGTTGATGAAAGGATACTTCGATACCGTTCCTATGTCTCTGGATGAGTCAGCTAAATTAGACGGTGCTGGTCATTTCAGACGTTTCTGGCAGATTGTCCTGCCTCTCGTTCGTCCAATGATTGCTGTGCAAGCTCTCTGGGCCTTCATGGGACCTTTCGGAGACTATATCCTCTCTAGCTTCCTTCTTCGTGAAAAAGAATTTTATACGGTTGCAGTTGGTCTTCGTACCTTCGTCAGCGATGTCAAGAATCAAAAAATTGCCTTCTTTGCTGCCGGTGCGATTCTCACTGCCCTTCCAATCTGTATTCTCTTCTTCTTCCTGCAAAAGAATTTTGTATCTGGTTTAACAAGTGGTGGAGACAAGGGATAATCTTGTCCCACCCTGTTTTTGATTTAAAGACAATTATAGTTATATGGCAGCCAATAAGTTTTTTATTGGCCACCACCTGATTATAATTTTAGAAAGAGGCAGCTATGTTACCTTATCCTTTTAATTATTTTTCGAGCTTGATTGGTTTTAGAAAAACCTTCGCCAATCGTCGCATGCTTAGCTGGTTCCAGCTCATCTTTACCAGCATCTTTTTGATTTCTCTGTCTTTGATTCCTGTGGCCATTCAGACAGCGTCTTTGACGAGCTATGCTCTGGATACTTTTGTCGATAAGGCTTTTGACACTTTGGATGAAGACGTGATGATTGACTTTGACCATCATGCCCAGATGAAAGACCATGTGCTGACCACTGAAAATCCTGAAGGCATTCATCGCAATGCCGCTGGTACTGTCATTATCGGCCATCACGATGAGCTCAAATTAGGCAAGGAGCTGACGCTTTACTTCGACAAAGAAAATCTCAAAATTACTAAAGAAGGAAAAGAACTGGCCAATATCCGCTACCAAGCCATTGATCAGAAGGCTCTGAAAAGTAAAGAAGCCCTGACCAAAGCCATTTCTAAAGACTGGTTCCAGCAAAACCGCTTGGTCATCAGCCTCTTCTTAGTCCTCTCCGCAGGCTTCCTCTTTAGCATCAACTTTGCCTTTCTAGCGATCGGTGCTTCCTTCTTGCTCTATCTGACCAAGAAATCACGGTTATTTTCTTTTAAAACCTTTAAAGAATGCTATCATTTTATCCTCAACTGCCTAGGATTACCAACGATTATCGGACTTATCTGCGGCTTATTTGGGCAAAGCCTGCCTACGATTATCACCGTCCAAAATATCTTGTTTGTTCTTTATTTGGTGATTATTTTCTACAAAACACATTTTCGTGATGAGGATTTCAGAAATTAGGAGGTTATTATGCGCGTTACGATTAAAGAAGTAGCGAAACTAGCGGGTGTGTCTCCCTCAACGGTGACACGCGTCGTACAAAACAAGTCAACCATCAGTGATGAAACAAAAAAACGTGTCCGCGCTGCCATGAAAGAGCTGGATTATCATCCAAATCTCAACGCTAGAAGTCTGGTCAGCCAATCAACCCAAGTCATCGGCCTAGTGCTGCCCGATGATTCGGATCTTTTTTACCAAAACCCATTCTTCCCAACTGTCTTGCGGGGAATTTCGCGCATCGCATCTGAACATGACTATGCCATTCAGATTAGCACCGGACAGGACGAAGAGCGTCGTTTAGAAAATATCAAACAAATGATTTTCGGAAAACGCGTCGATGGTTTGATTTTTCTCTATTCTAAGCCCAACGATCCGCTGGTTGACTTTGCGATTAAAAACCAGTTTCCTTTCTTGATTTTAGGGAAAGCAGTGTCACCATTTGTTTCTTTGGTCGATAATGATAATATCAAGGCTGGCTACGATGCAACCAAATATTTCCTAGATCAAGGTTATAAAAAAATTGCCTTTCTAGCTGGGAATAAAGAGCTTGTCGTATCCCAAGACCGCTTTACCGGCTACAAACAAGCCCTAGAAGAAGCAGGCATCCCTCTCGATGAAAACATCGTCAAGTTTTCTTTCGGTTTCCTCTTGGAAGATAGCAGTTATAAGATTATGGAAAAGATGCCTATTCAGGAAATTGAAGCCTTTGTGACATCGGATAGTATGGTTGCCGAAGGGGCTCTCCACTATCTCAAAGACATTGACTACCGCTTCCCGATTATCACTTTTGACTCTATCAAGCCACGCATCGACGTAGATGCCTATATTAATATCAACACCCTCGAGTTGGGGAGGGAATCTTTCCGGACCTTGCTCCAAATCATTAAAGATAATAAGGATGACAAACATACTTGCTATCGCCAAGTTATCCCCCACAGCATTCTTACTCGTTAGTTAAGGAGAAATTTCATGGTTTATCGTATTTTCCAAGCCTACTTAGATGATGAAAATAGCATCACTATCGAATTGGAAAAGTCCTTTGACGCTTATTCTATCCACTTCACTCTAGAGGACAAGCATAGCTCCAGTCCTTTAACCATCAAAAAAATTGAGAATCAAGAACACCAGATTATCTACACTCTTTCAACCAATGATCCGATTGATTTGACTGAATCCTACACAGTCTATGATCAGGATCGCAATCACACCATTCTTCAGTATCGCCACATTGTCCAAAAGCCAATTTTTGATGAATTATTTAGCTACCAAGGAAGAGATTTGGGTGCTAGCTATAGTCCTCAGGCAACAGATTTCAAACTTTGGGCTCCTATTTCAGAAAAAGTCTTGCTGCATCTGGAAGAGCAGATTATTCCTCTCCAAAGGCAAGATAGGGGCGTCTGGCATACGCAGGTCCTTGGGGACTTAGAAGGCAAGGCCTACTATTATATCCACAAGGTGAATGGAAAATGGATAGAGGTACATGACCCCTACGCCCTCTCTTCAGATGCCAACTCTGGCCATAGTTATGTCATTGACCACAAAAAGATTAGCAGACCTATTCATCGAGCTGCCAGCCAAGTAAAACCAACAGAAGCCGTTATCTATGAAATGAGCGTGCGTGATTTCTCCATGCAAAAGGAAGCTGGTTTTTCACAACCTGGTAAATTTGCTTCTCTGTCCGAATCTCCAACCGTACACGGCCAGACCTTTGGTCTCAAATACTTGCAAGATTTAGGCATTACACACGTTCAGCTGATGCCAGTCTATGACTTTGGCAGTGTTGACGAAAAACACCCCGAACTCGTTTATAATTGGGGCTATGATCCTGTCCAGTATAATGTTCCTGAAGGTAGCTTCTCAAGCGACCCACACGATCCCTATAGCCGTATCTTTGAACTACAAGACGCGATTGCAGCTTATCACCAGGCTGATATGAGCGTTATCATGGATGTCGTCTACAATCACGTCTATGAAGCAGATGCCTATGCTTTTGAAAAAATTGTCCCAGGCTACTTCTATCGTCTCGATGAACAGGGCCTACGGACAAATGGTACCTTCTGCGGAAATGATGTGGCTAGCGAAAAAGCTATGGTGCGCCATTATATCCAACAATCCGTCCAGCAATGGGTTAGCCTCTACGGCTTTGACGGTTTCCGCTTTGACCTGATGGGCATTCTTGATATAACCACCATGAAGCAAATCGCTCAGGAACTAAAAGCCATCCATCCCAACATCTACCTTTACGGAGAAGGTTGGCAGATGCCTACTGGTCTTGATAGTGACCTTCTGTCTCATCAGTTCAACGCTGAACAACTACCTGAGTATGGATTCTTCAGCGATCATTTTCGTGATACGATCAAGCAAACCATCGTCCAAGGTGGCCGACTGGACAAAGAGCTTGCGACCAGCTGGCTAGAAAATGTCCTGACAGCCAATGTCGGCTTGACAGGAGAGCCACATTTCCTAGCGCCTCATCAGGCAATCAACTATGTAGAATGCCATGACAACGCAACGGTGTTTGATTATTTTGATATTCAAAATCCAAATATCAGCCTCCGTCAGCGCCTAGCCAACTCTCGTCTAGCATTGCACATTGTTCTCTTAGCGCAAGGAGTTCCTTTCCTCCACAGCGGGCAGGAATTTTATCGGACCAAGAATCTGATTGACAACACCTACAACCTGCCTGATGATGTCAACAAGCTAGACTGGCTGCGCTCACTTCACTACACTGAAGACATTGAATTTTTAAAGCAACTCATTGCCTTTAGAAAGGCTCATCCGCTTTTGACTCTGACAACTAGCTCTGCTATTCAAAAGGCTTGTCAGGTCAAATGGCTCAGCCCTAGCCTCGTTGAATATAAGATTCAAAAAGATAAACAAGCGCTGACCATCTTGATTAACTTTGGCACTGAAGCAGCGACTTATGAAAATAAAACCAAGCAAAGCATCCACCTTCAGTATCCGCACATTAACGCTAAAAAACCAATCGCCCCGCTAGCAGATTCTTATACAGTTCCTGCTAAGCAAGTCTTGGTTTTGAAATAAAGCAATAACTATAAAAAAGAACAGGTTCATTTTGGATGGGAAAACATCCAGCTGAACTTGTTCTTTTTTATGTATAGATATAATCATTGAGTTTGAGTAGGATTCGACAGCAAAGTCGCAATACCTAAGCCTACTCTTCTACAAATCTTCCTAAAATATGTACGTTATCAGATACGGATACAAAGGCGGTCGGATCCGTCTGTTTCATGATGTACTTAAATTCGCTAAACTCGGCACGGGTAATGACTGTAATCAGTACCGCCTTTTGCTCGTGATTGTAAGTTCCCTCCGCTCCATTGATAATGGTCGCACCGCGGTGGAGTTTGTTGTGAATCTTGTTAATTACCTCTTCAGGATGACTGGTGATAATCATAGCCTGCATCCGCTTTTGCTTGGTAAAGACAGCATCCGTTACACGGCTGGATACAAAGATGGTAATCATCGAGTAGAGAGCGTATTCCCAACCGAAGGTCAGACCAGCAATCAGCATAATAATGCCATTTACAATCAGGGAGATACTGCCTACATTACGGCCTGTTTTCTTGCGAATGGTCAGACTAACAATATCTGTCCCTCCACTTGAAATGCTTGACTTGAGGGCAAAACCGATCCCTGTCCCCATGACAACCCCCCCAAACAAAGCATTGATAATGGGATTGGTCGTCAATGTCACTTCTGGCACAAAATGGATAAAAAGCGAGCTCATCGAAACAGTGATAAAAGTAAAAACAGTAAATTTATGCCCGATTTGGTACCAAGCCAAAATCATCAGTGGAATATTGATTGCATAAAAAGTAATGGAAACTGGGATGGTAAAGCCGATAAAGCGGCCACTCAAAGCCGAGACAATCTGCGCCAAGCCTGTTGCCCCGCTTGAGTAAACATGCCCTGGCTGAAAGAAGAAATTGACCGCTACTGCTGAGAGAAAGCCATATACCAGAGAGGCTGAAAATTTCTCATCATATTTTTCACGCGAAATACTTTTCAGGACTTCTAGCAACTTGACATGGTAGGCAAAGCGATGAAGATAATAGCGAAAAAGTTTCCGCAACCTAGTCTTTTTCATGTGATTCTACTTGTAAACTTAATTCCTCTAATTGTGCTGGAGCAACCAAGCTTGGTGCTTGCGTCATTGGGTCAGAAGCCTTGTTATTCTTAGGAAAAGCAATGACTTCACGGATGTTTTCTTCACCAGCCAAAAGCATGACGAAGCGATCCAGACCCAAAGCCAGACCTCCATGCGGTGGGAAACCATAGTCCATGGCTTCTAGAAGGAAGCCGAACTGGTCTTGCGCTTCTTCAGCTGAAAAGCCTAAAGCCTTAAACATCCGTTCCTGCAGATCTTTTTGGTTGATCCGTAGGCTACCACCACCTAGTTCATAGCCATTGAGTACGATATCATAAGCAATCGCACGAACCTTGCTCAGGTCTCCTTCTAACTCTTGCTCAGAATCTTTTTGAGGCAAAGTGAATGGATGGTGGGCACTCATATAGCGGCCTTCTTCTTCCGACCACTCAAACATTGGCCAATCTACCACCCACAAGTAGTTAAACTTAGCAGGATCAAGCAAACCTAATTCCTTGCCTAGGCGGACACGAAGAGCACCTAGAGCTGCGTTGGCAACATCCAAGGTATCTGCCACAAAGAGAACTAAGTCGTTTTCTTCAAGATGTAAAGCAGCTGTCAACTCGCTTGACAAGTCTGTCAAGAACTTGGCAACAGGTCCAGCCAGTTCTCCACCAGCATATTTGACCCAAGCAAGTCCCTTGGCTCCGTGCTGCTTGGCTTGCTCTGTCAGCTTATCAATATCTTTGCGCGAGTATTTATCAGCCGCATTTTTCACCACAATCGCCTTGACAGCTGGTGCCTCAGAAAAGACTTTAAAGTCAACGTCCTTGACAAGCTCTGTCAAGTCCTGCAATAACATGTCAAAGCGGGTATCTGGCTTGTCACTACCATAAAGAGCCATGGCATCGTCATATTTCATCCGTGGGAAAGGCAAGGTGACTTCAATACCCTTGGTTTCCTTCATGACACGGGCAATCAAGCCTTCTGTAATGTCTTGTATTTCTCGCTCAGATAAGAAAGAAGTTTCCAAGTCCACCTGTGTAAACTCTGGCTGACGGTCTCCACGCAAGTCCTCGTCTCGGAAACACTTGACAATCTGGTAATAACGGTCAAAACCAGCATTCATCAACAGCTGCTTGGTAATCTGCGGGCTTTGAGGCAAGGCATAGAAATGACCTTGGTTAACCCGGCTCGGCACCAAGTAATCACGCGCCCCTTCAGGCGTTGACTTGGTCAAAAATGGTGTCTCCACATCGATAAACTCCAGCTCATCCAAGTAATTGCGGATGGAATGAGTCACTTTGGCACGTAACTTGAGATTTTCCAGCATTTCTGGGCGACGCAGATCCAGATAACGGTAACGCAAGCGCGTATCATCATTGGCTTCAATCCCGTCCTTAATCTCAAAAGGCGTCGTTTTAGCAGTGTTCAGCACCGTCAAACTATCTACGTGAAGCTCTACACTTCCTGTGGCCAACTTGTCGTTGGCCTGCTCACGCGCGGCTACCTTACCAGTCACCTCAATGACAAACTCGCTGCGCAGGCTCTCAGCTGTCTTCATGACCTCATCTGAAACACTCTCAGGGTTAATAACTAGCTGCATAATACCTTCGCGGTCACGCAGATCAATAAAAATCAAGCCTCCCAAATCGCGACGGCGGGCAACCCAACCTTTCAAAGTAATTTCCTGACCGACATGCTCACTACGAACACGTCCCGCATACATTGAACGTTTCATCTTTACTCTCCAAAATTTTAATTCTTTTACTATTTTACCACAAAGAGCCTAGGAAAGCCCCCCTACCTGTCCTTTTTCTGAAAAAAATTAAAAGTCTTCATTTACACAATGCCCACTTTTATAAAAAAGGTCTGGAATCAATATTCTCAGACCTCCTAATTTATATAGATTATTCCTTTTTCTTCCCATCCTCATAAAGACTGGGAGCCCGTGTTTTTATCACCATGGCCGTCAAGAAGCGAAAGGCTCCCGCTGCCAGACCAAAAATCGGCGCCAAAGCACGGAAGAAAAAATCTCCTCGCATAAAATAACAGAGTAGACCCGTTATCACAAACAAGGCCACTCCCTGCACCAGCGCTACAAACCATACTTTTTTCATCTTTCCCTCAACTTTCTATAGACTATTATAGCACATTATGCAGTGCAACAACTTTTAATGTATCATTAGATAAAAAGTCGCAATGTAGCTAAACAAAACACTTGCTATATCTTGTTCTAAAGTGCTTCTTTCTCATGTTCCAAGGAGAGTACACTTTTAAAATGTTATTCTCCATGCGTAGATAAGGATTCTATTTTTCAAGTGTCATATCACATAGGTTGACAGATTTGGGACGGGCAGTGTATTTCAAGACTCACAAATCTGTTGTCAATAAATTTGGATTTTTACAATATTTTTAATCTAATTCATCACTATCAGGGTGCTTTTTCACATAAATAGCTGCATAAATCGCATCTACCATGACAGCTGGCAAAGTCAAGGTCAACAAAATTCCCAATAAAATACCGAAAGCAATCTGAATATAACCTGTTAGGAGGGCGGGAATGATTGTTGCCCCAGCAAAAGCTATAGCAAAATTATTCCACCATGTTTTCTTTTTATCTCCATCTTTGACTTGATTAAAAGCCCAGACTTTTCCTTGATTCTTTGGAATATAGTACCAAGCATAGAGGCCACAAGCAAAGATAAAAAGAGGTAACATAAAGATGACATAAAATGGGGTGAGAGGGGATTGATATATCTCCTTAGCTCCTATAGAACTACCGTCTGAAATAACCATTAGTAAACAAATAAAATTTAGACTTATTACTAAACTTAACACTGTGAGGGCTATCAAATAATATGTTAAAGCCTCCCAGTCTAGCTTTGTTGGTTTCATTTTATATCTCTTTTACTTAAGTGGCGATACATAATCATCTGGAAGCTTACCTCTCCAGTCAATCCATTTTTTTTCCGCAAGTGGAATTAATGTCTCAAGCTCTTCCTGAGTAAATAATTCCCAACTCTTAGGATTAGCTATTAAAGGAGTTAAGCCTTTTAATATAAATTGTTTCTCACTAGCTTTCTTTTCTTCTTCCGTCGGTGGCCAACAATCGTTCTGAATCTTCCAAGATACTTCGCGTAGCGTTCTCTCCCCAGTTTCCAGTAAGGCAAATAATTCATTTGGTAATTCATAAACCACACGCCGAGAGGCAATTCCTCCCTCCTCAGTAACGTAATAAAGAGTATTACCATCTCTCCATATATGCTGACCATAACCTTTGACTTCTTCAAACTGGATGACATCTTCCCAGTCTAATTTACTATGTTCCATGTGTGTTCTCCTCTCTTGGTACTAATATCTTTCATTATGCCTTCTGGGATATCTCCTGGGAAAGTTCGTCCCGTTGGCCTCCACCAGTCGTTGGCCCCAGCTTCATTTCCACTTGGTATTGAAAGCCCTTTTTCTGCTACTACTTCTGGAGTAACATCCAAACGATAAAGCGGACCATCTCCCAAATAACCTTCATCAAGTCCTAATATGATTTCGTAAAGACGATTATCTCCATTGGCAACCTTTTCAATGATATCTGCATGTTCTTTACTCAACCAGAAACTTGTTCCATCATTACCTCCAACAATACCTCCATTCCAACTTTCGCTTGGTTGAAATTTTTGGAATCTGGATGCACCATTTTTAAATTGCTGTCTGTGTGCTTTTATATATTCTGAGCCATGCGAAGGCGCTCCAATTTTTCATCAATGGCAGTAATACGTGATTGGGCAGAGGAGATGCTGAAAGAGTGAGTGCTCACTTGTCTTTGTAGAGAATTCTATTTAAAGCAAGAACTTACCAATAAAATATTAGTATACCTAAATCCTCATAATATTTTAATGATTGTCCAAGCTGGATTTGAGTTTCCCTTCTTGCCTAAAGATTCGGACAATTTTTCCTTTACGAATATTGGCTAAGTCTGATAAAGAAAATTCTCTATTTCCCATCGCATCGAGAAGGGCATCCTTCACTTCTTTAGGTACATTTTCAAATACTTTAAGAATATTTTCCTCAGTTAAATCTACCAGCACTTCATACTAACGGTATGCTTGATATCCCTCAGGATATGGCAAATCTCTAGTATTAAAATATTGTAAATTTTACAAAGCTGAACTCGATAGCCCTAGTTTAGATTTTAGTATGCTAAACCAAATTTTGTCCATTTTCCTGTATCTAGATCTAATAGAAAATTAAAACAATCACGACCGTAGGAATCTCGATTCTCCTCAATAACTGCATCGCAAACAACTTTTATTTGGTTACTAAGAACATCTGTGACATAGACCATAGTATAACCCTCAGGAGATTTAGCTTGATAAATGAGATTACCATATAAATCCAATATTTTCATTTCAGTAACCGAAGTCTGTTCAGACGAGATTCTATAAATAACTAAAATCAGTTTTTGATTGGGGTAGAAAGAGACTGATTCTTTATTAGGAATCTCTATTTCATGTTTTTTATTATAGCCCCAGGAAATAATGTCAGTCGACTCATGATATTGGAGTATTAACACCCCATCTATAGAGTAATAATAAAAATCTGATGCAATAAAATTTTTTCCAACTCCAATAAAAATAACATTTTTATCTTTATCAAAGTCTACAAATATTATATTTTCTATGTGAATTTCTATAGTTTCTCCATTATTCTCCCACTTAACACTTTGGTCAGTATATTTAACCCTCATATAGACTACCCTCTCAATATTCTATATTACGAATTCCAATTATCTCTAAATGTTTCATTTTTTCTCTCCCCATCAACATTTCAATCTGATTGGGACCACCTGGCAAATACATGTTGATTTCCAAATCTATTTGAGGTCCGATAGATCCTACATTTGCAGGTATTTCACTCCCTTCTTTGACTCTATATTGAACAACTCTATCAATATCCTGAAAACCTCCTGTCATCTATGACATTGTATAATTGCCATTTCCTTTTATTTGATTCATTTGGTAATACAACTTTCCCCTTCATATAAGTATGCTCAATGAAAAATATATCACTGTTTCTAATCAATCGATTTCCGAATCATCTAACTGAATTGGAGTTTCTTTTATCCAAAATGTTGTTTTTATCAAACGATAAAGTCGATTTATTGCATCACTTTCATTTTTAAATTCGTTTCTTATCCAGGTATCTTGGCGTTCATTAACTTCATAAACTTTATACTTCCTAGACTTATCATCATAATAATATCCCAAAGTAAATTGACCTTCAAATCGTTCATCAAGCGCAATATGAAATGCCCCTATCTTATCTCTATGTTTATTAATAAAATTTACTAGTTCTTGTTTCGTCATTTAAATTCCTTAAGAATCTTCTCTACCTTTTCCACCTCATAAGACTTGAAAGAAGGAATTGATTTAATATTTCCAATTAATCGAGCATAATATCCACTAGTTTTTAACTCGTTAGGAAGTTTTTCTATTGTATCAAGTATAAGAGGAACTAATTTTCTTGTATCAATTTCAAAAGGAAGGGGTTTATATTCCGCCAGAATGAAATCTTGAAGCAATAAATATTCCGTAACTTGCCATATTTTCTTTTCATCAATGCTTAAAGAAAACTCTTTTAATATCTCAAATGTCCTTCTCTCTATATCCTTATCACCTTCTATATATAGAGGGAATAAACAATATTCCAGCAACACCTGAATATCAGTGTATTCTGTTATCATTGAGTTGCGTTGTTGAAAACGATACCTAATATCCTCTCCAAGAAATGCTTCTGCTTCTTTCCCTTCCTTCATTATTTCACGATAGTCTTTTACAAAATTTTGATAATCTTTAGGCTCTGGTATTTCAAATTTTTTCATTTATTTACTCCATTGGTTTATTCTGCCTATTTCTAGGTATTTACTTGCACTATTGTTGAATGATGGTATTAAAACTTTGTCTTATTATAGCATAAAATAAATATAGAAAAAATAAAATTGGGAACTTAAGGAAAAAGAAAACCACCTGAAAAACTATCAGATGGTAAACTGTTCAATCTTGAACAGACTAATAAGTTTCTTAGAACGTTAGTTTTGTGATAACTTCTGCAACATTTCAGGAGAAATTGGGTCGACCAGAACATACTTGGCATCCAACATATAGATTCCCTCGGTCAATGACTCTAAGTACTGACGATAAGGAACCTCGGCTAGTTTTTCCCCATCGGCTGTCATGATAAATAGTCGTGCAACTGCAACCTTACTTCCTCTATACTGTTGCAAATATTGAGGTTCTAACTCTGGTTGAGATGGTAAGATTGTTCGTCCTTCACTATTTAGATAGTTGACAGGGATGATGATATCTTCACCATCCTGCTCTACTTTAAAAACTTGCTGCTCAGAGTAATAAGCATTCAGCTGTTGGGTAAAGCGCAAACGCTGGTCATAGCTATTCAAAAGTTGCTCGTCCGGAACATGGATAATCTGCCCTAGGTAGAGTTCATTGATGTAAATGGGACGTTTCACTCCCATAATTTCCACGATGGGATGAACTTTTACTTCCTTAGTCAATTCTGAAAGAGCTGATAAGAAAATATCTGTGAAATGAAATTCTAGAATAGAATCTTTATCATACGCCACACCATCATGTTCACATACAGTTACGTCTAAGAGAATGAGCAAGGTTTTCAAGAACATCAAGGCCCCAGTCCAGTCAGAAGCTGTCGCCAAATCTGGAACAGATACCTGATAAGCTTGACCATCAAAAGATAGACGGAACCCTAAACTAGACTTCTCTTTGACCCCAAACTGAACAGAATGGAAATCCGAAATAAGAGAGTCCGCAGATGGCTTTAATCCTGCATCCTTAGCGGAAACGCTGTAACATTCAAAGAGTTCTGCTTGAAGCACCTCACCAATTCTTAGTGATTGGTTGCTTTTTATTGTAAAATTAACTGATTTCATATTTTTCTCCTTCGGTCTACTGGCAAATTCTTTCTACGACGTAGAATCGTTACTTCGCTGACAGGGATTTTTCCTGATGCATACGTAATATGACCGTACTTATCATCCATCAATGACGCACCATCTGCTATATTGTTTTCATTTAAAAATTCTTTATCAGAAACCAATATTTGCACATAAGAATCGGGTGCTGTAAAATCATCATCCCCATACTTGTGACCTGCGATTTCAAATTCATGATCTTTATACAAGACACTATCACAAACCAAATACCTTTGACTAACCTCACTATAAGGCACAAGCTTCCCGTATAGACCTTCTTCTTCACCATCTACATAGGAACTATAGGGGAAATAGCCTTCTTTCAACATTGCCGGATCTTCTGAAAGAAGGATATAGTCATTTATATAATTCACAAAATTAGAGTATACTTTATTTTGGTAAACTAAAAATTCTTTACGCATACTAACCCTCCACGTATTCCATTATACCATCTTTATTGACCCTACCAACCAAGACTTCCTCTCCTCCGACGTTCAGGTACATTTTTGACCCGTCAGTTAGGTTGGCTGAAGGAAATTTGGTATCTGGATCAACTATTTTATACTACGGAATCAAATATTCATCTATCGTCAAAATAATTATCGTCATTTCCAATTGGAATTGTCTTCTACACAATAGTTTGTTCCGTAGACTTTGCTGTTGATTTACGGATAGTAATCAATCACTTTCTACTCCCCACTTTCGTCTTGTCCGCCCGACGAAGCATCTGATTGGTTATCTTCTTGACTATCGCCTGTGCTCGTTGAACTATCTGATTTTGGAAAATCCAAACTATACTCAGTTTCTGTACTAATCGCTGGAAGATTAACATCTATTATTTCCTGATTTTGAACAGGACGATAGTAAGTGAAAAAGGCCCAAACCATATAAACCAGAATGGCTGGATATACAATCAGATGTCTTCCCCAAAAATCCCCAGAAGGTTCAGCTCCTCTTGTAGACATTTCTTTCAATTCTGGATACTGAGCCTCGTATTGTTTCTTTTTTGTCCAATACGGCCTTGATATAACAATACCTGCAAACACAACTAAGCCAATTGAAACATTTTCAAAGATTAGATTCCTAGATTTTGAATAGACCAAAATAAAGGACAGAATAGCTCCTGTAACGGCCGTTAGCAAGAATATAATGCGACTATAAATAGCTTCTTTTTTTACTCTAAGATATTCTTTGATAAGTAAGTCTTTTTCTGTCATGATAATCCTTTCGTTTACCGTGTAATTTAAAGTTGTATCTGGGAACCTTGATATTGCAGATAGACTTGGTCAGCTGGTAGATTTCCTTCTCTCCTATTTCCAAAAACAACTCCATCTCTTCCACCATCTTAGAAATCAGTTCATCCTAATTTCAAGGATTGCTCAGATATGCAACAACTACAGAAAATCAACGTTCTAGCCATTCTAGCATTTGTCGACATTTTTCGTCAATCAATTCTCTATTAGCCAGCTGTTGAATCCATTTTTCTGGGATGCCTTCCAGTTGATAGTAGGCACCAGCCAAGGTACCTGTAATAGCACCGATGGTATCGGTATCCCCTCCAAGATTAACAGCTTTTAGAACAGCTTCTTCAAAACTCTTTGTTGTACCCAAACACCAGAGACAAGCCTTCAAGGTATCAACAACATAGCCTGTAGAAGCAATATCTTCCCTAGCTTTTTGATAAAATTCTTTGTCAAATATTTCTCTAAAATGTTCTTGATACTCTTCCCAGTATTCTGGTTTTTTCTTGAAATAATCTTCAAGATAAGGTTTTGATTGACAAAGTAATTTTTCTAAACGAATGTTAAGAAGAAAACCGATTAAAAGCTGGACATATAGAATAGATGCCACAATAGACCTTGGATGAGCATGAGTCAGCTTAGTATATTTCTCAATTATTTTTGATCTATAACTGAAATCAACATTTTCATATAAGAGCAAAGCTAAGGGAGATATCCTCATCAGAGCTCCATTGCCATTATCTCTCTCACTAGTTCCTCCACATTTCTCTGGAGAGACTCCTGCCAAATACCGTTCAATCGCCTGATTAGTCGCAACACCAATATCAAAACAATATCCAAAAGGGGTGAGGTAGCCCTGACGATAAGCTACAAATTTATCCATCAACCCATTCAAATCAGAATCCTCACAGAGGTGTTCAATAAGTGCTAAGGATAAAGAAGTATCATCTGACCAGGTTCCAGCTGGTTGATTATAGGTTCCATAACCCACCATATCTGAAATATGATAGGTATCTCTAGCTCTGAACTCCACAGGAACTCCCAGTGCATCACCTATAGCTAGACCAAAGATAAGCGAATTTATCTTTTGTTTAAGATTATACCTTCTATACTGATTTGAATCATCTTCCCATTTATCTCTTAATCTCACAGCCTTTTCCTATTCTATTATATCCATTTTTAGAATAATATTATCAGCAACCTCTTCCACACCCTTTATCAGGAATGTTGAATCCCTTATCAACCAACATACTAAAAGAATTGACCCTGACAGCTTCAGAAGCACTGATTTTCCAAGTTATAAATTCGTTAAAATATAGAAATTTAGCAATCAATCCTCTTCATCAAATATAAGGGCATCTAGCTCTTCTATATCAGCCATAATCCCTTCATAACTAGAGATAATATTATCTAATACTTCCAAGGTGATGATGCCTGTTGAGTCCTTTATCGTGACCTCCGTGCCTATGCCGCTTAACTCATAAATTAACTCTCTAACCCTTCGAAGCTCGTCCAGCTTTAAGTCATCTACTACCATCACTGGATCATGACTTTCTATTCTTAGCTTTAGTTGTGAAAAAGGTAAAGCAGAATATTTTCTTAATATCTTGTATGTCATAGACTTAGTATCAATGGTCTCAATACGAATATCTAACACAAGCTCTACCCCTTTCTTTGATAA
>ERZ772962.276-NODE-276-length-28791-cov-13.207231_pt1 | contig 28791 bp, 29 predicted proteins | sample MGYA00580676_ERZ772962 | MGnify/ENA primary metagenome ERZ772962 (study PRJEB29015, sample SAMEA2738049) | human oral metagenome | biome: human oral; feature: human-associated habitat; material: saliva | place: China | collected 2230 ...
CCCCGGGCTCATCGAGTCGTACGTAGCGACGGGGGAGCCTATGGACAAGGCGGGCGCATACGGCATCCAAAGCGTTGCCGACGTGTTCGTGGACGAAGTGTCCGGCGATTTCGACACCGTCGTCGGCCTTCCGGTCAAACGCATCGTCGCGGAAATCTCCGAGATCTTCGGACTCGCGCGCTAACCGGAGCGAACCATGGGCGCACGCAAGGGCAGGGTTTCGAACGCAGACCGCACCATCGAAAGGGTGGAAGCGCTTATCGCCGAGCGCAGCCTTGCCTCGGTCGATAATCCGGTCGTGCTCATGGTCAGCGGCGGGTCGGACAGCACGGCGCTCGCCTACATCGGAGCCGATCTGCGCAATCGCGGCGCGCTGGGTTTCGTCTCCATGCTCCATGTCAACCATAAGCTGCGCGGCGAAGCCTCCGATGCCGATGCGGCGTTCGTGGAGTCGCTTGCGAAGGCTCTCGATATCCCTTTGTTCGCGTGTGAAATCGACATGCCGGCGCTCATGCGGGAGGGCGGCAACATGGAATCCGTGGCGCAGTGGGCGTATTCGGTGTTTTCGGATTTGAGGAATTTGCGCCGTGCGGGAGTGTTGAAAAACAGGTCGGCCACTTCCACGGTGGTGCCTTCGGGATGGGCGGCGGCGGCAACGGGCGACAGGATGCCGTCTTCGGCGCGGATTTCGTGGCCGTGCGCGCTGCCGGGAGTGCGGCTGGTGAGGGTCAGCCGGCTGACGGAGGCGATGCTGGCCAGCCCTTCGCCGCGAAAACCCATGCTGGAAACGTGTTCCAAATCAGTCAGGCTGGCGATTTTGCTGGTGGCGTGCCGGGAAAGCGCGAGCGGCAGGTCGTCTGCATGGATGCCGCCGCCGTTGTCGCGCACAAGCAGGCGTTTGATGCCGCCGCCGTCCAGTTCCACCTCGATTTCGGCCGCCCCCGCGTCTATGCTGTTTTCGACGATTTCCTTCAGGGCATTGGCGGGGCGTTCCACCACCTCTCCGGCGGCGATTTGGTTGACTAAATGGTCGGGCAGTGCGGCGATACGGGGCATGGCTTCGGACTCGTTTGAGGCTGTCTGTAAATGAGGCGGGCATTATAACAGGCCGTCTGAAATTTGTTTTTCAGACGGCCCGCGCTTGTTGGCGTTTGATTATTTGGTGCCGAAGATTTTATCGCCCGCGTCGCCCAAGCCCGGGATGATGTAGCCGTTTTCATTCAGATGGCTGTCGAGTGCGGCGGTGTAAATCTTCACGTCGGGATGCGCCTCGCTCACCCGTTTCATGCCTTCGGGCGCGGCCACCAGCACCAAGGCCTTGATGTTGGTGCAGCCCTTGCTTTTCAGCAGGTCGATGGTGGCGACCATCGAGCCGCCCGTGGCCAGCATCGGGTCGATGATGAGTGCCGGACGCTGGTCCATTTTGCTGACGAATTTTTCAAAATACGACACCGGTTCGAGTGTTTCCTCGTTGCGCTGCAGGCCGACCACGCTGATTTTCGCCGTCGGAATCAAATCCAGCACGCCGTCGAGCATGCCCAAACCCGCACGTAGGATGGGGACTACGGTCAGGGTTTTGCCTTTGATGCGCTCGCCTTCCATTTCGCCGCACCAGCCCGCGAAGGAAAAGGTTTCGGTTTCGAAATCGCGGCTGGCTTCATATGCCAGCAGCCGCGCCAGTTCGTTGGTGAGCGTGCGGAATTTGTAGGTGCTGCAATCGGCTTCGCGCATCAGGGCGAGCTTGTGTTTGACTAAGGGGTGGTCGATGATATGGAGGTTCATGGGAAATATCTCTGCTTTTTTTTCAGACGGCCGCAATTATAGGCGAATCATAAATTTCTGTCTTGACGGAAATAATAGAAATAACCATAATAAGCCGTATGAAACTGAATCCGACCACTCAAAAATTCGTGCTCCACTGGGGCGAAATGGGCTCTAAATGGGGTGTAAACCGCACGGTGGCGCAAATCCACGCGCTGCTCTACATCATCGGCAAACCGATGAATGCCGAAGAAATCAGCGAAACGCTAACCGTGGCGCGTTCCAACGTCAGCAACAGCATCCGCGAGCTGCAAGGCTTGAAACTGGTGCAAACCGTGCACCAGCTCGGCGACCGGCGCGATTATTTCACCACCTCCGACGATGTTTGGGTATTGGTGAAGACCATCGTCGAACAACGCCAACAGCGCGAAATCGAGCCGACGCTGCACTTCCTCAACGAATTGATTGCCACGCCCGAATTCGAACAGGAAAACGAACAGGTGCAAAAACGCATCCGCGACACGCAGCAGTTTATGGATATTGCCACTAGCTGGACGAAGGAAATGCTCAAACTGCCCACCGGCACACTGGCGCAGGTTTTAAAGCTCGGCACCAAAATCCAGCGTTTCCTGACCGGCGGCAAAAAAGACTGAATCCGCCGCACAATATCGAAAAAGCCGCACCGGCCGTCTGAAAACAGGCTTTCAGACGGCCTTTCCCTGTCTTTTGACTGCCGGATGGCATATAATCCGCCCACTCGAAACACTCTGCGGAAACTATGGAAAAAACGGTGCACAATCCCATGCGCCGCCGTCTGATACTGGCCGGCGGCGCGCTGCTTTTGTCTTCCCGCCCGATCTTGGCCGGAGCGCAGCGCGAAGAAACCCTGTCGGACGACGTGGCCTCCGTCATGCGGACGTCGGTAAACAACGTCAACCCCGCCCGTTTGGTTTTCACCAACCCGCGCGACGGCGAACGCTGGCTGCGCGACATGTCCGCACGGCTCACCCGTTTTGTGCCCGACGAACCGTCGCGCCGCCGCCTGCTCATCAATATCCAATACGAAACCACCCGCGCAGGCCTCGATACCCAGCTGATACTCGGCCTGATCGAAGTAGAAAGCGCGTTCCGCCAATACGCCATCAGCAACGTCGGCGCAAAAGGCCTGATGCAGGTCATGCCGTTCTGGCAGCGTTACATCGGCAAACCCGACCACAACCTGTTCGATATCCGCACCAACCTGCGCTACGGCTGCACCATCCTGCGCCACTACCTTAACGTCGAAAACGGCAACATCGTCCGCGCCCTCGCCCGCTTCAACGGCAGCCTCGGCAGCAACAAATATCCCAACGCCGTCATCGGCGCCTGGCGCAACCGTTGGCAATGGAATTAACCAACCTTGTTCATTTTTAAGGATAAACCATGCAAAACCAACAGAACGATTATCGACATCCCGCACCGTCAAACAACGGGCAATACTACCACCAGCAGCCCCAACCGGTACAAGGCACCAATGCCTTAGCCATCTCCAGCCTGGTTTGCGGCATCATCGGCTGGATTATCCCGATACTCTTCGCCCTGCTGGCCATTATTTTCGGCCACGTCGCCCGCAGTCAGATTAAACGCAACGGCCAGGGCGGTGCAGGTTTGGCCCTGGCCGGCCTGATTTTGGGGTATATCCAGTTCGTCATCATGTCTATCGGCATACTTGCCGCCATCGCCCTGCCCGCCTACCACGACTACGTTATCCGTTCCAAATGGGTGGAAGCCGATGTCTATCTGGTGCAGGCGCGCGACAAACTGGCCAAACGCATCGCCGCCGATAAAAACAACGCCATCATCATCAACATTCCCGCCGAAGAAATGAACATTCCCGGCATGGAAAAGCACTGGAACGAATTTACGGTGGAGAACGGCGTACTGCATGCTCAGCTCAATCCGAAAGGCCAACTGTACCCTTTGATTAAAAGCACAAACTTGAGCGTTACACCGCAAGTAATGAAAGACAGCATCGTTTGGGAGTGCCAATTCGAACAACGGATGAGACAAAGCCAGATGCCGAAATCATGCACAACCGACGGCAACATCACCTCTTTGTAAGCCGTCTGAAAACACCATTTCGGCAACACAACTCAACCGTAAAAAGGCCGTCTGAAAGCTTTCAGACGGCCTTTTCACATCCTGCCCAAACTATGACAAACCGGGCATCCTTCCCGGATTCAGAATATTGTGCGGATCAAACAATTTTTTCAGCCGACGCTGGATACGAAGCACATTTTCCTGCGGCAGGGTAAACGCGGTTTCGCCGGCCCGCAGCGCACCGCGGAACAATGTGGCATGCCCGCCGGCTTCGGATGCGGCGGCACGGATTTCGTCTGCGGGCAGGCCGGTTTGGTACCAACGCAGGCCGCCGCCCCATTCCATACAAAATGTTCCGTCCAATTCCAACTCGGGCGCGGTATCGGGCACGGATACGCGCCACAACCGTACATCTTCGTTTTCAGACGGCCTGAAGGCAGACAGGAGCTGTTCGCGCACCGCACGCCACAAATCGGCATTTATCCGCCTGTCCAAACGTTCCCCACCCAGGCGGATTGCTGCCGCCTCTACACCCGCTGCACTGCCGCCGAGACGGACGAACAGCGCGCCGTTGTCCCAAAAACCGGCCGTCAGCGGCAGCGGCTGTCCCATCCAAGCATGAAGCATCCTGCGGGCGGCGGCGGCCGAACATTCAAACTGCAAAGTGATTTCACGTTCGGGCGCAGGCAACACCTTTAGCGACACTTCCGCCAACACCCCCAAAGTCCCCATCGCTCCGGCCATGGTTTTATGGATGTCGTAACCGGCGACGTTTTTCACCACCCGGCAGCCGAAATCGAGCACCTGGCCGCAGCCGTCTATCAAACGGCAGCCAAGGACGAAATCGCGTACCGCGCCGAAATGCGCCCGCCCGGATCCGGCCAAACCGCAGGCCACCGCGCCGCCCAAGGTTGCACCCGCACCGAAATGCGGCGGCTCAAACGGCAGGATTTGGCGGCGTTCGGCCAAAGCCGCTTCGATTTCGGCCAAAGGTGTGCCCGCTTTGGCGGTGATGACCAACTCGTCGGGATCGTAGGCGGTGATGCCGCTGTGGATGCGGGTATCGAGGATAGCGGTCGGACGCACAGGTTCGCCGTAAAAATCCTTGCTGCCGCCGCCCCGCACGGTCAGCGCGTATCCCTCGTCGGCCGCCTGTCGGATTTGTTGCCGCAAATATTGCAATGAAGTATCCATATCCTGCTTTCAGACGGCCTTAGGGTTGTTCGACCTTTTGATATGCCGATAGTGTGTTTGACGTGCCTCATCGGCCGGGTTTTCCGCCCATCTGATAAAAAAGCCAATTCCTGCAACGGCGGGCGGAAAAGATTATTGGATGCACACGTGCGTAAGATGCGAAAGAAAGGACGGCCTGTTCGGAGCCGAAGACAGAAACAACGGCTATGCCATCCAAAGGCGGTTTTTTGTACGATGGCGAACCGGTAATTAAACAGATGCGTAATCAGGTTAAGGCTTAGAAAAAGGTCTGTGGGGAAAAACCGCTTTCAGACGGCCTCTTATCTGCTTCTCGGCCTTCCCCCGCCTTATCCGTCCAAATGGCTGCTGTTGCGTGCCAGCACGGTGCGTTTGCCACCCGCATCGGCGGCGGAAATGATGCCGTCGGCCTCCATTTGTTCGATAAGGTTGGCGGCGCGGTTGTAGCCGATTTTCAGGTAACGCTGCACCGAGGAAATGGTGGCTTTGTTGGTTTTAATCACGCAGGACACGGCTTCGTCGTACAGCGGATCGCTGCCGCCTTCGTTGTTGCGGCCTTCGTTGGCATTGCTGAAGATGTCGTCGCTGCCGACGCCGCCGGTGAGCAGGTCTTCGACGTAATCGGGTTCGCCGAACTGTTTGAGGTATTCCACCACGCCGTGCACTTCTTCGTCGGAAGCGAACGCACCGTGTACGCGCTGCGGATAGCCGGTGCCCGGCGGCAGGAACAGCATGTCGCCCTGACCGAGCAGGTTTTCCGCACCCATTTGGTCGAGGATGGTCCGACTGTCGATTTTGCTCGACACCTGGAAGGCGATGCGGGTCGGAATATTGGCTTTAATCAGGCCGGTAATCACGTCCACGCTCGGCCGCTGGGTGGCCAAAATCAGGTGGATGCCCGCCGCACGCGCCTTCTGTGTGATGCGGGCGATCAGTTCTTCGATTTTTTTACCCGCCGTCATCATCAGGTCGGCAAATTCGTCCACCACCACGACGATAAACGGCAGTTTTTCCAACGGTTCGGGATTGTCGGGCGTGAGGCTGAAGGGGTTGCCGATTTTGCGGCCGTATGCGGCCTCTTCGCGTATTTTCTGGTTGTAGCCCGCGAGGTTGCGTACGCCCAAATGGCTCATCAGGCGGTAGCGTTTTTCCATTTCGTTCACACACCAGGTCAGCGCGTTGGCGGCCAGGCGCATGTCGGTTACCACCGGCGCGAGCAGGTGCGGGATGCCTTCGTAAATGCTCAACTCCAGCATTTTCGGGTCGATCATAATCATGCGCACGTCGTCGGGCGTGGCCTTGAACAGCATGGACAGAATCATGGCGTTCACGCCCACGGATTTGCCCGAACCGGTCGTGCCGGCCACCAGGAGGTGCGGCGCGCGGGCAAGGTCGGTTACGACGGGTTGGCCGGTGATGTCCTGCCCCAGCGCAAGCGTGAGCTTGGAGGGCGATTCGGCGAACGCGGGCGAATCGAAAATTTCGCTCAGGCGTATCATCTGGCGTTTCGGATTGGGCAGTTCCAAGCCCATGCAGGTTTTGCCGGGGATGGTTTCCACCACGCGGATGGAGGCGACGCCGAGCGAGCGGGCAAGGTCTTTTTCCAAATTCAACACGGCATTGCCGCGCACGCCGACATCGGGTTCGATTTCGTAGCGGGTGATGACCGGCCCGGCATACGCTTCCAACACTTTGACTTTGACTTTGAACTCGGCCAGTTTTTCTTCGATGGTGATGCTGTTTTCCAGCAATGCTTCCTCACTCTGCGTCGCATCGGGATTGTAGCTGGCGGGTTTCAGCAGGTTGAGGCCGGGCAGCGGGTAGGGGCCGTCTGAAAACGGCGCGGATTCGGAAAAACCGGCCTCGTTGCCATATACCGGACCGTCGCTTTCAGACGGTTCGTCATGTTCAGACGGCCTGTCGGCATAGCCACCGTATTCCGGTTGTTCTTGCTCGGACGGTGCAAATACGTCGTCCAGCCATTCCTGCGCGTCCGCCGCATCGGAATAAATGCCGCCGGCCGTTTCTTCGCCGGCAAACGGATATTCAGACAGCCCACCTTCATCCCACGGCTGGATCATTTCGGCTGAAAACGCCACTGATGCAGGCGGCGGGACATCCACGCTCAAAGGCGGTGTCGGCGGCACGGCCGGCGGTTCGACCACCGTAGCATCGGGCGGCGGCACTTCTGCCGGCTTGCTGTACGGATAAGGAGCAAAACGGTTGGCCAGGGCACTGTCTGCACGAAGCGGCTTGGCGGCTGGTTTCGGCTTGACCACTTCTCCGCCGTAATTGGAAATCCGCGCGGAAGCAGGCAGGATGCTGGCATTGTCCACCGTGCTGATGCGGCGCAGGCGGCGGGACGGGCGTTCCGTCCGGGCCAGGTTGGAGATGACTTCGTCGGCAGGAATGATGCGCGGGGCAATGTCGCTGCGGCGCGCACTCTGCCGCTGCCGTGCCATACGCCGCATCATCAAATTGGCGCGAATGTCGCTTTCCTCTATGGTTTCGGGCGCGTTGAAGGCTTTTTCAGACGGCCTTACGGCTTCTTGTACGGCGGGTTTCGCGGCAGGGGCGTTGAAATTTTGGTTTTCCCGTTCGAGGCGGCGTTGTGCCGCGCGTTCTTCCACGCGCAAAACGGAAGGGTCGCTGTAACTGATGACGGGCAGGCCGGCAGCCGGTGTATGCGGCGGCCTGCCGCCGAACCGTTGCTCTTCATAACGGCCGGGGCGGGGTTTGATTTCATGGGCACGGCTGCCTGCCGCAAGGTTGCGGGTGGCATCGGCCAAAGTGATGATTTCCGCATCGGGCGGAGGAGCAGTGTGTTCTTGCGGTTCGGGACTAATTTTTTCGATTAGGGCGACAGCGGGTTCGCGGCGGAAACGCCCGACTTCGGCTTCGGTAATCACTTCCGCATCGGCAGCCGGTTTGGACGGCGGCTCTTCCATTTCGGCCGCTTCATCCGCCGGGTCGCCGCGGTGGGTGTATTCGAACTCCTCAGCCATGATTTCCTGCACGCTCTTGCGTTTGAAATGGCCGATTTCGTCGGCAGTAATCACTTCTGCATCAGGCGGCGGTGCGGTTTTGCGCACCTCGGCATCCGGCTCGAATTCGGATTCGGCATTTTCGATATCCGTTTCGGCCTCCGCCGCATCATCCGCTGCTGCGGAATGCACGGGAACGGTCTCGGCAGGCGTTTCCGGCTGCAACGCGGCTTCCTGTTCCGCTTCGGATTCCGCCTCGGGCGTTTGAACCGTTTCCGGAATTTCCGCTTGAGAGGCCGTCTGAACATTTTCTTCGGCAGGCGGATTTTTTGCCTCTTCCGCCTCTTCCGCCTTCTGCGGCCGCGAGGCGGCAAAAATCGGCAGGTCGTGGAAATGTTCGGTCTGCGGCGAACCTTCCGCATCGGCGGCATTCAGTTTGCGGTAGCGTTTGGGCGCGACTTCGCGCAGCTTTTCCACCGTGCGCTCGTAAACGGCACGGCTTTCGTCGGCATCGCGCCTGTTGTGCCGGCTGTTGTTCAGGTTCGGCTTGGCACCGTAAACGGCTTTGGCCTCGCCGCCGCTTTCCAGTGGCGGGGCGTTTTCGTGACGGTTGAAATAGCGCAGTTCGCGCTGCCATTGGCGGTCGAGATAAAACCGCCAGCCGATCAAGGCGGCTACGGCAATCAATAACAAAATGCTGACGATAATCCAAAACATAAATTCCGGACGGCTTTCCGTAAGAATGCGTAAAGCCGCCATTTTAGCGTGTTTCGACGGCAAACAGAAACTTTCCGCCGTTTGCCATATAATATGCGGCTTTCGTCTGAAACATTGCCGGATTATGGATTTCTTCACCGCATGGTTTGAAACGCCGTGGCTCTACGCCGCCTATATCGTTTTGCCCGCCTGCCTGCTGTTGTGCGCCAAACCCGCACTGAAGGCATGGCGGCAAAATCCGCAGGCGTTCGGTGTTTTGCTGTGTTTTTTCGCCGTCTTTTGGTCGTTGGGGGCAGGCTTGGACGGCGGACAGCTCGGCGGTTTGCGCTACCACCTGCTCGGCGTGACACTGGGCAGCCTGATGATAGGTTCGGCCGCGACATTCTGGCTGGCCGCCCTGTTTATGCTGCCGCATATGCTGCTGACGGTCGGCGCGCAGAATCTGGCGGCCGCCCCGCTCAATGTCCTCGCCGTCACCCTGCCCGCATTGGCCGTGGCGGAATTGCTGCGTTACGCCGTACGCCGTTTCCTTCCGCCCAATCTGTTCCTGTATATCTTTATCAACGGTTTCTTTTGCGCCGCCGCAGGCATGATGGCCACCGGCGCGGCAATTACCGCCCTGCTCTCGCAAAGCACCGTCTTTGCCGCCGTGGATTTATGGCAGCAGGCTTTCCCCGTTTTCTTCCTCATCAGCTGGGGAGAAGCCTTCCTGACCGGCATGTTTACCGCCATTTTCGTCGCCCTCAAACCCCAGTTCCTGCTGACTTTCGACGACGATTTCTACTTGAACCGTCAAAACAGCATTTGGCCGCCTGAATCATGAAACTTCCCTTTTTCGCTTCATTGTCGGCAGTAGTTTGCGGCGCGGCATTCGGTGCCGCAGCACGCTGGCTGCTCGCCCTTTGGCTCGACACGCCCGACCAGCCGTTTTCCCGCGCCACACTGTCGGCCAACTGGATAGGCGCGCTGCTTATCGGTTTGGCGGCCGGCTTGGCCGACAGCCTGCCGGACCTGCCGCCGTATTGGAAATTGTGGCTGATAACCGGCCTGCTCGGCAGCCTGACCACTTTTTCCGGTTTTTCACTCGAAATCGTTGTCATGCTACAACAACAACGCTATTCCGCCGCCATACTGACCATCATGCTGCACCTCGGCGGCTCGCTGCTTTTCACTGCGGGCGGGCTGTTCCTCGTCCGCCTGCTCCACCACCCGGCCGTCTGAAAACAACCCCTTGCCGGCACTTTGTATTTTGCGCTTGCATTACGAAGCATTTGCATTTATATTTGCGAACACTATTGAATCCTATTTAACAAACCCCTCGGGGAAGGAATTACGATCATGTTTGTATGCATCTGCAACGCGATTACCGATCACCAAATCAAAGAAACCGTATCGGCCGGCGCTTCCACCTTGAGCGACCTGCAGGCACAGCTGGGCGTTGCCACATGCTGCGGCTGCTGCAAAGATTTGGCCTCCTCCTTCCTGACTGCCGGCAACAATCAGCAAAACAGCTCCGTAACCGCCGGTATAAACATCGGCAACTAACATCACGACACCCCGGGCCGTCTGAAAACCAAAAAATGTTTTCAGACGGCCTTTTCATGCTTTCAGACGGCCACTGTTGCAAAAACGGGCGCGGTTATATAATGCGCCCGTCCGAACAGCACCCTCCCGCACATGATCTATCCCTGGCATCAATCCGACTGGCAACAGCTTGCCGCCCACTGGCGGCAACTGCCCCACGCCCTGCTCTTTTCCGGCCGGGAAAATACCGGCAAAACCGCCTTCGCCCGCCACTTGGCCGCCACACTGCTGTGCGAACAAGCAACGGCAGACCGCCAACCCTGCGGGCAATGCCCCTCCTGCCACCTGTTCGCCCAAAACAGCCACCCCGACTTCTACGAACTCACCCCCGAAATACCCGAAGGCGAAACCGTCGGCCGCAAACTGCTGCAAATCAAAATCGATGCCGTACGCGGCCTGATCGAACACATCCAACTGACCTCCGTGCGCGGCGGCAAACGCGTCGTCCTCATCCATCCGGCCGAAAGCATGAACACCCAGGCAGCCAACGGCCTGCTGAAAATACTGGAAGAACCGCCCGCCGATGTCGCCTTCCTGCTGGTTTCCCACGACCGCGACCGCCTGCTGCCCACCATCAAAAGCCGCTGCCGCCAAATGGTGCTTTCCGCCCCCGACCGGCAAACCGCACTGGAATACGTCCGCCAACAACACCCGGCCCACGCCGAAGAACTGCTGGCCTTCCACAGCGGCGCGCCGCTCTTTGACGAAGACCCGGGCCAAACCGCCCTGCGCGGGGAACTGCTGCAACTTTTGGCCGCCCCCCGCCTGCTGGCCGTACTCGACTACGCCGCCGCCTTCGACAAACAAAAACAGCCGCTGGCCGTTTTTCTCGACTGGCTGCAAAAATGGCTGCTCGACATCGGATTGGCACAACAAAACATGCCGCCGCTCTACTATCCCGCCAGCCGCGAACAATCGGCCGCAGTCGCCGGACGCACCACACCGGCCGCCCTATTCCGGCTAAACGGCCGTCTGAACGAACTCATCCCTTACGGCCGCCATACATTAAGTGTTAAAATGCAACTCGAATACCTGCTCACCGAATACCTGCACTTCTGGCAAAACAAATAGGAAAATAACATATGTCTTCAGCCATTGATTACGACTTCAACAAACCCGCCGACATCCCGATTCCGGCAAAAATGATGAACCTCCACATCCCAGACCGGCAATCGCTTTACAACTGTTACATGCCCTTCCTCGAACACGGCGGCCTCTTCATTGCCACCAACGACAAATTCTCCCTCGGAGACGAAGTCCTGTTGGCACTTTCCTTGGGCAACAGCCAAGAAAAAAAATTCCTGCGCACCAACGTCGCCTGGATTAACTTCGCCATATCCACCGCCGTGCGGCCCAAAGGCATAGGCGTGGCATTCGGCAAAGACGAAATCTGCATCAACACCAAAAACATGATTGAAAAACAACTCGGCACCGCCCTAAAAAGCGAACGCGCCACATTCACACTTTAACCGACCGGCATGAGGCCGTCTGAAAACTGTTTTTCAGACGGCCTTACCCCTTACAAAAACCACACACATGCAACTGATAGACTCACACTGCCACCTCAACTTCGACGGCCTGGCCGACCGCCTGCCCGAAGTATTCGCCAACATGGCCGCCAACCAAGTTTCGCACGCCCTCGCCGTCAGCGTCAGCAGGCAAAGCTTCGACCAAGTTTTGGCCATCGCCGAACAACACGCGCACATCTACGCCAGCGTCGGCATCCACCCCGACGACCCTGAAGCGGAAGAATTCGGCACGGACGAACTCACGGCACACGCCCGCCACCCCAAAGTCGTCGCCATCGGCGAAACCGGCCTCGACTACCACTGGTGCAAAGGCGATTTGGCATGGCAGCACCGCCGCTTCGCCAACCACATCCTCGCCGCCAACGAAAGCCGCCTGCCGCTCATCATCCACACCCGCGACGCGGCCGACGACACCATGCGGATGCTGCGCGAACACCGCGCGCACGGCGGCGTCATCCACTGTTTCACCGAAGACGTGCGCGTGGCCAGACTGGCCTTGGATTTGGGCTTCTACATTTCCTTCTCCGGCATCGTTACCTTCAAAAACGCCCAAAGCATTCAGGAAGCCGCACAATACGTCCCGCTCGACAGAATGCTGGTGGAAACCGACTCCCCCTTCCTCGCCCCCGTCCCCAAACGCGGCAAACCGAACGAACCTGCCTACGTCCGCCATACCGCAGAATTTGTCGCCCAACTGCGCGGCGACAGCTTGGAAAACATCGCCGCCGCCACCACCGATAATTTCTTCAAACTATTCGACAAAATCCCCCGCCCGCAATAACCGGTAGACAAACAGGCAAACTCAAAGGCCGTCTGAAACTTTCAGACGGCCTCTCTTGATTCAAACGAAGCGGTAAGGGAAAACGACGGCCGGCAATCCGTTTCAAGCCAAAACACCGCATCCATGCCGTCCGACTACCCTGCCGTTCCGCCGCCGCCATCGTCCCGCATTGCCGCCAAACCTACTTCAACTGACCGCCTCCGCCGGCTTTGGCATCCCAATAGTCGGCCTGCCGTTTATTCTCGGGCGTTTGTTCCGCAGAGAAGCTGTAATATCGCCACAGCCGTTCGGCGGCGGCCGTGTCGCCGTTTTCCGCTTTCTCCCGCAACAGGCCGATTTGCTGCGGCCGGAGATGGTAGATGCTGCCGGTGGACACGGGAGCATCGGGATCGTAGCGTTCTTCGTCCAATACTTGTTGCAGGCGTGGCGGGAGGGTGATGCCCCGCCGTTTCAGTTCGTATGCCCACGCGGCGGCATCGTGATAACGGTAGGCAGCCAAGTGTCCTTCGGCATAGGCCGACAATTCTTCATTGGTCGGCACGGCATCGGAAGCCGTTGGCGGATGTTCTTGGGAAGCGGGTCGGTTATCGGGCATGGCGGAATTTTCCCGGCAGGAGGTAAGGAGCAATAAGGCGGCAAAGATGGCCGGCAGGTGTTTCATGGTTTTTCGCTCCGATAAAAGGTTTGAAAAGACGGCGGGCGGATAGGAAGCCGATAAACAGAGGCCGTCTGAAAAACAGTTTTCAGACGGCCTTTTCTTTACATCACATCCAACACATCAATGCCCAGTAAATCCAAGCCTTGTTTCAGCGTGTCGCCGGTGAGTTTCGCCAGTTGCAGGCGGCTGTTGCGGGTTGCGCCTTCTGATTTCAGAATCGGGCAGGCTTCGTAGAAGCGGCTGAACAGGGTGGCGGTTTGGTAGAGGTAGGCGGCGAGGTAGTGCGGATACGCCGTGTCCGCCACGCTTTGCAGCACGTCTTCGAATTTCAGAAGCTCGGCGGCAAGCTGTTTTTCCAGCGGTTCGGTCAAAACGGTTGGCGCATTTGCGTCCCATTCGCCTGCTTTGCGGAACACGCTTTGCACGCGGGTGTAGGCGTATTGCAGGTAAGGGGCGGTATTGCCTTCAAACGAAAGCATGGCGTCCCAGTCGAACACATAATCGCTGGTTCGGTTTTTGCTCAAATCGGCGTATTTGACCGCGCCGATGCCGACGGCTCTAGCTATTTTTGCAATATCTTTTCTTGCTGTTTCAGAGTGATACTCTGAGCTTCTTCTTGATCGAATTGTTCCATCATCACTAATTATTAGAGATTCTGCACTTTTTTCAGCTTGCAATAAATCTTCTTTTATTTTTGCTAATTCGCTATCTTCTGATTGAGAAACATATTGAATATCAGAAATTCCATTTTCATCAAATTCAACCTCAAACTCATTAATCTCTTTTTCTTCCTCTTCCTTGTCTCTTATATCTTGCAATAGGTCATTAGCAAGATCAGCCCAATCTTCCATCTCATTTCTAGGATTTTTCTCTTTCACCAAAGCGGTGGCGCGTTCAACAGCTTCGGTCAGCAGGTCAACCAGTTTTACGGTGTCGCCGCTGCGTGTTTTGAACGGTTTGCCGTCTTTTCCCATCATAGTGCCAAAACCGATGAACTCGGCTTTTACATTTTCCGGCAGATAGCCTGCTTTGCGGGAAGTGGTGAAAAGTTGTTCGAAGTGCAGGGCTTGGCGGTGGTCGACGACGTAGAGCAGGCGGTCGGCTTTCAGACGGCCTATGCGGTAGCGCAGGCACGCCAAATCGGTGGAGGCGTAGAGGAAGCCGCCGCCTTGTTTTTGCACGATAAATGCGGCGGGTTCGCCTTCTTTGTTTTTGAACTCGTCCAAGAACACGACTTTCGCGCCGTCGTCTTCGACCGCCAGACCTTTTTGAACCAAATCATCGACCACAGGCTGCAAATCGTCGTTGTATTTCGATTCGCCCGCCACGTCTTCGGGGCGCAGCTTCAAGCCCAGCGTGTCGTAAACGGCTTGGGCGTGCGAGAGCGAAATATCGACAAACTGTTTCCACAACGCCAACACGGTTTCATCGCCGCCTTGCAGCTTCACAACGTATTCGCGCGCAGTGTCGGCGAAGGCAGGATCTTCGTCAAAGCGCACTTTGGCAGCGCGGTAAAACTGTTCCAAATCCGCCAGTTCAAACGCGGCATTGTCTTTTTGCTGCTCGACCAAATAAGCGACCAACATGCCGAACTGCGTACCCCAGTCGCCGACGTGGTTTTGGCGGATGACGGTGTTGCCCATAAATTCCAACACGCGCGAAATGCTGTCGCCGATGATGCTGGAACGCAGATGGCCGACGTGCATTTCCTTTGCCAGATTGGGCGAGGAATAGTCGATGACGACGGTTTGCGGTTTGTCGGTTTTCGCTATGCCGAAACGCGCGTCGTTCAAAGCTGCGTGAATGTTTTGGGCGAGAAATTCGGGGCGCAGGCGCAGGTTGATGAAGCCGGGGCCGGCCACTTCCGCGCTTTCAATCACATGATTGCCCGACAGTTTGTCGGCCACTTGTTGCGCCAGCTCGCGCGGATTGCGGTTGTGGCGTTTGGCGGCGGCCATCACGCCGTTGATTTGATAGTCGCCGTGCTCGGCGTTTTTGGTCGGCTGCAAAACAATCGGGCTGGAAGCCAGCCCGCAGGCGGCAAAGGCGGCTTCTACTTCGACGGCAACGGCTTGGGAGAGTTTCATAATGTTCGGCTTTCTTGTTTTGAGGCCGTCTGAAAAACGGTTTTCAGACGGCATCTTTATCGTGTAGGTATATTAAAGAAGGGAAACCCGCATTCTACCGCAGAGGCCGGATGCGATAAACCGTTTCCCGCCGCTTTAGGCCGTCTGAAAAAACGTTATACTATCGGCCATCGATACGACATCATCAGGAGAGGACATGGATACTTTGGACGTTTTGGCGGTATTGCGGCAGTTGCAGGACAACATTTGCGCCGCATTGGAAGCGGAGGAGAACGACGCAGCATTCGTTGCCGACCATTGGCAGAGCCATTTGGGAAGCGGCGAAAGCCGCGTATTGAAACAGGGCGCGGTGTTCGAACAGGCAGGCGTGAATTTTTCGCATGTGAAAGGTGCGGCCATGCCCGCCGCCGCCACGGCGCACCGCCCCGAGCTGGCCGGAGCGGCATTTGAAGCGATGGGCGTCTCGCTGGTCATCCATCCGCGCAACCCTTATGTGCCGACCAGCCACGCCAATGTGCGCTGTTTCATTGCCTATCCCAAAGATGCCGAACCGGTGTGGTGGTTCGGCGGCGGCTTCGACCTGACGCCGTTTTATCCTTTCGACGAAGACATCGTGCACTGGCATCAAACGGCAAAAAACCTGTGCGACCGTTTTTCAGACGGCCTCTACGACGAATACAAAGACTGGTGCGACCGCTATTTCTATCTCAAACACCGCGAAGAAACGCGCGGGGTCGGCGGCTTGTTTTTCGACGATTTGAACCGCTGGGATTTCGCCACCTGCCTGAACTTTATCCGCGAAACAGGCAAAGCCTACATCGAAGCCTACCGCCCCATCGTCGCCCGCCGCAAAAACACGCCCTACGGCGAACGCGAACGGCAGTTCCAGCTTTACCGCCGCGGCCGTTATGTCGAATTCAACCTGGTATTCGACCGCGGCACGCACTTCGGCCTGCAAAGCGGCGGCCGCACGGAAAGCATCCTGATGTCGATGCCGCCGCTGGTGCGCTTCGAATACGGCTACCGTCCCGAAGAAGGCAGCGACGAGGCGAGGCTGCAGGATTATCTGAAACCGCGCGACTGGCTGGGCAAATCAGAGAAAGCCTGAGCCGTTTAACGGGCAAAGCAATGCGCTTGATATGCCGTCATCTCGGAGAACGGCATCCTTCCGGTAAAGACTACGCATCGGCGCGGAAAAGCAAAATCATCCGCTGCCCGGTTTCATGGCCGCCCCACGTTTTTTTCAGACGGCCTCTACGGCGGACAAAGAAAAAGCAGGCCTTTTGACAGGTCTGCCTTTTCTTTGCGCCAAACCGGCTATGGTGCCGCACCCTCGTCGTCAAACTCAGGCTCGGCTTCGGATTCGAACACCTTGCCGTTCAGCTTCAACTGCCCTTGGGCAATTTCCACCCGCGTGGCGACATTGTCGTCTTTCAAAGTCAGATAACCGTTGTCGGCCATCACATTGACCGTACTCTTCACCATCAGGCGCAAGGTTTCGTTGATGTCTTCCATACTCGCCGTACCGGCCGCCTCGTCTTCGGGATTGACGGTAAACAGGCTGCGCGCCTGGCTGACGGCCATGTCTTCAAGCAAAGGCTCGGGCAGGTCGAATTTGAAATCGGCTCGGGTTTTTTTCAACATCAGGGAGACATCATCCAAATCGGCTTTGCTCAGGCCGTTGAAAGAAAGTTGGCCGTCGGCATGGATTTTCCCCTTCGGCAGGGTGAAATCGAATGCGCGGACTTTGATAATCGGATTGCCGGTAAACAAACCCGAAGCCTCGTTGCGCGCGGTATGGAGCAAGGCCTTTTGAATTTCGTCCTCGCTCATGTTTTTCGAAGCGACCTCCGCCATTGTCCGCTTGATGGCCAACAGGGATTTCGCTTCCAGATGTTCGGCCGCGACATCGATGTCCAGCGGGCCGTAGTTTTCGTCGCCGTAGGCCAGGCGGTCGAAACGGAAGCGGCCTTCGGTATTCGCCCAGCCGCCCTCTTCGTTCATGCGCGTGTCGAATTGCAGCTTGCTGACGGTGATTTTGGACGGCGGCACGGTGCCGGTGGGGTTGATGAACGCCCCGATTTGCAAATCGGTTACCAAATTCACCAATTCGTTCAATTTGATGTTGTAATCGATGCCTTCCTGCCATTGGAGCGACAGCTTGTCCAATTTGAAACTGCTGCTGCCGACGGCCAGCTTGCTCGGGCTGTCGTAGGTATCGCTGCCGATTTGCAGGTTTTCCATCCGGATGTCGCCCTTGTCGGCGAGCTTGATGTGCAGCAGCGGAGCTTGGTAATTGCTTTTAAAGCCGGCCCATCCGGAGGTGTAGGAAGTTTCCCCGCTCAAGCCTTTCCAATTCAGGGCGATGCCCGACAATTCCTCATAATCAAACGCGGGCACGGACAGGTTCAGACGGCCTCCGCCGCCCAAACCGATGGTATTGGTCAGCGTTACCGGCACTTGTTCGCCGAAAAAGCGTTTCAACACTTTTCCTGCTTCGGGACTGTAGCGGAATTCGCTTTCAACCCGTGCGGCGGCAGGCTGCAAGCCGTCGGCAAACGGGCCGTGTTTGACATGGTTGATGACGGTAACCGGCTCGGACAGCACGGTTTTCAGATTATCGGGCAGATAATTGCCCGCATTGTTCAGCAACGACGGCTTCAGCCTGACTTCCAAAGTTTCCGTCGATTCGAACCAGCCGCGCTCGTAACGGCGCGATTCGACGGTGAGGAAACCGTTTTCCTGCAGCAAGCGGTATTGGTCTGCCAACACTTGCTCGGCCTGCCCGCCGAAATAATAAGGCGCACCTCCGAAAAACAAGGCACCCGACGCCACCACGCCCGCAGATGCGGCAATCAGCTTTTTCTTCATCGTATTTCGCAACGCTTGGAATTCAAAGCGGCAAGCATAGCATCATTTACCCACTTTGTCTTTTCAGACGGCCTTTTCCCGCATGAAAAAAGGCGTTTCCCGCCACATGTTATCCGTTATAATGACGACCTTCACGAAAGGAGCGACAACATGTACGACTACCAATCCGACGCCACCAAATTCCTCAACGAATACATCGAAAAACATCCCGAAGAAGCTGAACGCCGTCTGAAAAACCGCGAGCTGCTTTGGGATGTCGAACTCAAAGCCGAAGAACAGGCCGCCTTTGCCGCCGCCAGCGTGGCCAAAAAGCCCTACACCTACTACTCCTACGACGACTAAACCGCCCAGATGAGCACCCGCGCCACCGTCTTCACACCCGAACTTTTAGACTACCTGTGCCGCATCGGCGAAGCCGAACCGCCCGTCTTGCAGCGTCTGCGGGAGCGTACCGCCGGACACCGCATGGGCAAAATGGCCGTCGCGCCCGAACAGGCCGCCGTACTCTCTTGGCTCGTCCGCCTGACAGGGGCGGAAAAATATCTCGAAATCGGCGTATTTACCGGCTACAGCAGCACCGCCGTGGCCCTTGCGCTGCCTGACCACGGCCGCATCACCGCCTGCGACATCAACGCCAGCTTTACCGAACACGCGCAACAGGCGTGGCGCGAAGCGGGCGTGGCGCACAAAATCAGCCTCCACCTCCAGCCCGCCCTGTTCACCCTCGACGAACTGCTGGAAAACGGCGAAGCGGGAAGCTACGACATCGCCTTTATCGATGCCGACAAACCGCCCACCCCGCAATACTACGAACGCTGTCTGCAACTGGTGCGCAAAGGCGGCATCATCGCCATAGACAACCTCCTGCTCGGCGGCCGCATCCTGTCCGAAAACGATGCCGACGCCCCGCCGTCATTGGCTGTTTTGCAGGCATTCAACGCCTCCCTGCCCGGCGACCCGCGCGTAAACGCCATCACCCTTCCCGTCGGCGACGGGCTGACACTCCTCATCAAACAATAAGGCCGTCTGAAAAACGCCGCCGCATTTTTTCCGCTGCATGACCATGAAACACCTCGCCTCCGCCACTTCCGTCCTGCTACTGGCCGCCTGCACCGCCGTTCCCCCGGCCGCCCCCAAGCTGCCGCCGGAACAGCCGCAGCCGCCTTCCGCCGCAGAAAACGTCCCCTACCCCGTCCCCGACCTGCAAAGCCAGATCGACAACATGGGCATGGAAATCGCCAAACTCCAGAATCAAATCGACACCCTGCAAACCCGTATCCGGCAGCTCGAACGCAACCGTCCGGCGCGTACTGCCGTAACCGTCCGCGACAATACCCGGCACAGCAGTGAAAAACCGTCCGCAGTCCCCGCCGACAGCCCGCTTGAATCCGCGCGAAAACAATACCGCAGCGGCAACTTCGCCGCCGCCGCCAAGCTGCTGCAGGCCAGCGAAAGCGGCGGCAGCGGCAGCGAACACGACCGCCAAAGCATGTACCTGCTCATGCAGAGCCACCAACGCCTCGGCAACTGCGAATCCGTCATCAACATCGGCAACCGTTACATCTCGCGTTTCCGCAACAGCCCCGAAGCCGCCGACGCCATGTTCTCCATCGGCCAATGCCAGTGGAACATGCAGCAGCGCGACGTTGCCAGAGACACTTGGCGCAAGCTGATGCTCATTTACCCCGACAGTGCGGCGGCAAAAAAAGCCGCGAAACACGCGGACAAATATTGATGTCCTCCTGAAAACGGCAGGCCGTCTGAAAAAATAAAACGGCGCGGATTTCCGCGCCGTTTCCCGTATTAACCGCTTCAAAAATCAGCCGCCGCACACGCCGCAGCAGCCGCTTTCGGTGGTTTCGCCTTTGTTGTCGTCGATCACCGGCAGCTCGATTTCCTCTTTCGGCTGCTGGTTTTGCTCGTCGTCATAAGTATCTACTTTGATTTTGTTTTCTTCCTGGCTCATGATTCTGCCTTTCTTTAGGGGGTTGTAAAAGGGCCCATTGTAAAGCAAAGCAGTCTTTTTACCCACTATCGGCATTCCGTTTCGGATAGCCTGCCTCAAACGTGCCGCCCGCATTGTTTTCAGACGGCATCATCCGCCTTGTGCTTTGCCGCCGCGCACGGCACAATTCCTGCTTTCCCTTTTCCGCCGTACCCGCCATGCAAGCCGATATTCCCGCCCTCGCCCGCCGCCTGCAACAGCAGAAACAGCAGGCCGCCGAACGCTATCTCGCCAACCGTCGCCCCAACCTCTTTTTCCAGCAATACTGCCGGACAATCGACCGCACGCTGGCCGAATTATGGCCGTCGTTTTTCGATGACGGCCGCTTCTGCCTGCTGGCCGTCGGCGGCTACGGGCGCGGCGAAGTGTATCCCTATTCCGATACCGATTTGACACTGGTATCCGCCGCCCCGCTCGATACCGGTGAAGAAGAGCGGATGGCCGGGCTGATGCAAACCCTGTGGGACCTTGGCCTTGCGCCGTCCCTGAAAGCAGGCACGGCGGCGGAACTGTGCGAAAGCGCGCGCCAAGACCTGACGGCCGACACGGCCTTTCTCGAGGCCCGTTTTTTATGCGGCAACGCCGGTTTGGCCGGACAATTCATCCAAACTTTAAACGCCCAACGCCACCCCGCCGCCTTTATCGAAGGCAAACTGCTCGAAATGCAGCAGCGGCACGACAAACAGCAAGGCTCCGGCGCGCTGCTCGAACCGAACGTCAAAACCTGTCCCGGCGGCCTGCGCGACATCCACACCATGCTTTGGCTGGCCAAGGCGCAAGGCATCGATGCCGGTTTTGACGCACTCATCCGCCAACGCATCCTCACCCGCGCCGAAGCCGGCATCCTTGCCAACAGCCACCGCGAACTGGCCGCCATCCGCATCGACCTGCACCTGGCCGCCGGCCGCGAAGAAGACCGCCTGATATTCGACCTGCAAACCCGCTTGGCGGAAAACATCCTGCCCGACGGCGAAGGAGGCCGTCTGAAAAGCGAAAAACTGATGCACCGCTTCTACCGCGCGGCCAAGGCTGTCAAACAGCTCAACGGCATTATCCTGCCGATGCTGAGCGGGCGCGTGTACACGCCGCTGCCGCGCGTGGAACGGGCCATCGACCGCCACTATTACCAAATCGGCAACCAAATCGCCGTCCGCGACAAAAACCTGTTCAAACAACAGCCCGAACACATTTTCATCATCATCGAACTGCTGCAGCGGCACAGCGACCTGACCGCCATCGCGCCGAAAACCCTGCGCGCCTGGTGGGCGGCGGCGCGGAAAATCAACCGTGCCTTCTACGAAAACGAAGCCAACCGCCGCCGCTTTATCGGTTTTTTCCGACATGGGCGCGGCCTGACCCGCACCATGCGCTTCCTCAACCTCTACGGCGTACTCGGCCGCTATCTGCCCGAATGGAACAAAATCGTCGGCCTGCTGCAACACGACCTGTTCCACATCTACCCCGTGGACGACCACATCCTCACCGTCCTGCGGAACATGCGCCGCCTGGCAATGGAACAGCACGTGCACGAACTGCCCTTCGCCTCCGCCGTCATGAACGCCTTCGACAAAAAATACCTGCTCTACCTTGCCGCCCTCTTCCACGACATCGCCAAAGGGCGCGGCGGCGACCATGCCGTACAAGGCGTGGCCGACGCACGCCGCTTCGCCGCCGACCACTTCCTGCCTGAAGAAGACGGCGAAATGCTCTGCTGGCTGGTGGAAAACCACCTGCTGATGTCGATGACCGCGCAAAAGGAAGACATCCAAGACCCCGACGTCGTCGCCCGCTTCTGCCGCCGCGTCGGCAACGCGGAACGCCTGTCCGCCCTCTACCTCCTCACCGTCGCCGACATACGCGGCACCAACCCGAAAATCTGGAATTCATGGAAAGCCGGCCTGCTGGAAAACCTCTTTCAGACGGCCTCCCGCCGTTTCAACGGCAACTCCGACAGTCGAGCCGCCGTTACCGGCCGCCGACAGGCCGCCGCCATTGCCGCCCTCACCGCCGCCAGCATCGGCGAAAAAGAACAGCGCAAACTGTGGCAGGCACTCGGCGCGGCCTATTTCGTCCACCATCAGGAAAGCGAAATCCTCTGGCATACCGCCCATCTGGTTCATCATCCCGAACAGGCCTGCGCCCGCATCCGCCCACATCCGGCCAACGGCAACATGCTGCAAGTCATGGTTTACCTGCCCAACGCCGACCGCCTGTTTGCCAACCTCTGCCGCATTTTCAGCCGCCATAACCTCGACATCGCCGCCGCACGCGCCTTCATCACCGCCCACGACTACGTCCTCGACACCTTCGCCGTCCGGCCGCCCGAAGGCAGCACCGACGACGACCGGCAGCGGATAGAAACCGCCCTGTCGGCGGAGCTGCAAGACTTCCTGCACGGCAAAATCCGCAACGGCTCGTTTTCAGACGGCATCCGCAGCCGCCGCGCCCGCCACCAGCCGATTGTGCCGGTTGTCGAAATCCGCGCCGAAGAAGAACAGCCCGGCTGGTTTACCCTGAGCCTGATTGCGGTCAACCGCCCCTATCTGCTCGCCAATGCCGCTGAAGTGTTCAACCGCCACGGCATCAGCCTGCGCTATGCCCAAATCAGCACCACGGACGACCGCGTGGAAGACAGCTTCTTACTTTACAGCCCCGGCCTGGCCGACCCCAACCGCCAAGTCGCCCTGAAAAAAGACCTATCCGCCGTATTGGCCGTCTGAAAATAGCGTACGGCACCGATACAAATACAAAGGCAATGCGGCAAACCGACGTTTCCAACCCGCCCTACCCGATAAAAAACATGTTCCGAAAAAACCACCGCCAACACAAAAAACTGCATAACCAAGCCTACCTGGCCTTCGATGCGGGCGACCTGCAAACCGCCGCCGACAAATTCGCCGAACTGGCAAAAGTGCATCCCGACAATGCCCAATACCGCTACATGCTCGGGCTTGCCGCCAAATACCGCATGGACTGGGCATTGTCGCTGCAAGCCAACCTCGCCGCCATTGCCTGCGCCCCCGAGTTTGACGAGGCCGCCCATTGGAATGCCGCCATCGCCGCCACCGCCCTGCACGACTGGCAGACGGCGCGGCAACTGTGGGCGGCCTGCGGCATCCCCCTGCCCGAAGGCGAAGGCGAAATCGAAGCCGATTTCGGCACCGCCGTATTACGGCTCAATCCTTGGGCAGGCGGCGAGTGCGTCTATGCCCGCCGAATAGACCCCTGCCGCTCCCGCATCATCAACGTCCCCCTGCCCGAAAGCGGCTACCGCATGGGCGACATCGTGCTACACGACGGCGCATCCACCGGCAGGCGCGCCGACGGCCAAGGCGGCGAAGTCTTGGTATTCAACGCATTGGAACGTTGGCGGCAGTCGCCCCGCCAAACCTACGCCGCTTTCGTACAATGCCCGTCTGAAGCCGACTCTCACGCACTGTCCGAACAATCGCTGCACACCGACACCTACGCCGAAGATTGGACAAGCAGCATCAGCTTCATCTGCCTGCGCTGCAGCTACGGCACGCCGCACGATCACGAACATCACGTATCTGCCGAACCGGGCGCATGGCAGGCCGAACGCAGCTTCGGCATCGCCGCCCGAAGTTTGGCCGACGCACAAGCACTGCTGAACGACTGGGCGGCACAGGCAGACGGCCGGGCGGTTTGGGAAATCGTCCCGCAGGATTACCCCCTGCCTCGGCATCCCGAAAGCGGCATCTGGTGGAAAAACTACGATGAAGACGACGAATAGGCACGCGAAACGCCACGGCATACCGCCGTCCGCTTAAACCCGAGACCCCAAAGTTTTCAGACGGCCTCCATAGACCGAGGCCGTCTGAAAAGACATTTAGCCGCCGAATCAAACCATGCGGGCAAACAGTCCGCACGGCTGCCGGACAAACGCATAAACGGCAGGCCTAAAAGTTTGCCAAAGGGAACTTCCGCCCTGTCCGCATAAAGGCCGACCCGCCGCAATATCCAGCCGCATCGCACCGTCGCCTGCACGAACGCTCCAATTCCGCCGAACCTGCTTTCAGACGGCCTTGGGGCATATTGAGGCCGTCTGAAAACCGAATAACGCATATCCGCTTCACACTCCATCCGTGCTATTGGGGGAATATATACAACACTCAAACCGTGAGGCCGTCTGAAAAATCATTTCGTCCCCCAAAAGATAAAACAATGAGCGATATTTCCAATTTTGAACGTCACAATGCCGTGAGCGTGGTTGAATTTGCCGACTACCTGCGCGAGTGCCTGCCGCCCGTACAATGGCCCGAAGCGGAAGCAGAACGAGATACATGGCGGCAGCGGCTGCCTTACAGTCTGGTGGTAAAGCTGTTCTACCCGCAGCTCGATTTTGCCGAACGCTGGTGCTGGCTGACATTTGGCGAGTGTTTCGGCGAATGTCTCCAGCGGCAATCTGAATATCCCTCTTGCTTCGAACCGCTGCCGCATTGCCATAACGGACGTTGGCGCGCCCGCTGGCTGGCGAAAACCGGTTACGATTTCGGCTATTGCGAATGGCTGTTTGCCGAGGAAGAGGCCTTTCGCCGGTTTGCAGCCTTCATACCAGAAATCGGATTCGGCGAACATTACGGCTGAAAAGGCCGTCTGAAACATCGCTTTCACCCGATACGCAATCACCGCCCAGCCGCCGTTTTCAAACGGCCAAACAGCGGGAAACACGGCGTTCTATGGTAAAATCCGTCGGTTTTTCCGTATCTTCCGTCATCCATTTTTAAGAAAGCCGGCCGCTTTGGACTCGCTCAATACTTTCTTCCTCATCATCGCCCTGCTGTTGTTCATCAGCGTCGTCGCATCGCGTGTTTCCTCGCGTTTCGGCATGCCCCTGTTGCTGGTTTTCCTCGTCGTCGGCATGTTGGCGGGCGAGGAAGGTTTGGGCGGCATCAAATTCGACAACTTCGCCTTCGCCAACATGGTCGGCCAGCTCGCTTTGGCCATCATCCTGCTTGACGGCGGCCTGCGTACCAAATTCGACAGTTTCCGCCTCGCCCTCAAGCCTGCCGCCGTTTTGGCCACTTGGGGCGTGATTGCCACCGTCGCCCTGCTCGGCATCTTCGCCACCTTTTTTCTCAATATCGACTGGAAATTGGGCGTATTGATGGCCGCCATTGTCGGCTCGACCGATGCGGCAGCGGTTTTCTCGCTATTGCGCAGCAGCGGCGTGCGCCTCAATTCGCGTATTTCCGCCACCTTGGAGTTGGAGAGCGGCTGCAACGACCCGATGGCCATCCTGCTGGTCAGTGCCTTTATCGGCCTCATCATGAACCCTGCCGAAACCGACTCCGCTTCCATGCTGACACTGCTGGCCACCCAGCTCGGACTGGGGCTGTTTTCCGGTTATGCGGCAGGTAAATTACTGGCGAAAATATTGGAACGCATCAGCCTGGCCGAAGGGCTGTATGCCATTTTAATCGCCTCGGGCGGCCTGCTGGTGTTCGCCGTTACCAACCTGCTCGGCGGCAGCGGCTTTCTGGCGGTTTACTTAGCAGGCGTATTCATCGGCAATTCTCGCAACAGCTCCACCGAACACGTTTTGAATGTAATGGACGGCCTGGCCTGGCTGGCCCAGGCATCGATGTTCCTCGTCCTCGGCCTGCTGGTCAGCCCCGCCAGACTGATTGAAACCGGCCCCAAAGCCGTCGTCATCGCCGCCTTCCTCATCTTCGCCGCCCGCCCGCTGGCCGTCTGGACCTCGCTCAAGTTTTTCAGCTACCGTTCGCGCGAAGTCGCCTACATCAGCTGGGTCGGACTGCGCGGCGCCGTACCGATTACCCTTGCCATCACGCCCGTGATGATGGACGTGCCCGGCTCCCTGATGCTGTTCGATGTTGCCTTCGCCGTCGTCATCCTCTCGCTGCTGATTCAAGGTGCAACCATCCCGTTTTTCGCCCACCTGCTGAAAGTCGATTTGCCTCCCAAGCCGGAACCGCTGTCGCAACGAGAAATCTGGTTGGCCGACAAACTGGCCGTATCCCTGCAATCGTTCAAAGTCGAGGCAAATTCCGACGCGGAAGACAGCCACCCATCCGCCATGACGCGCGACAGGTTTTCAGACGGCCGCATCTTTGCCCTGCTGCGCAACGGCGAAAACATAGCCGTCCTGCCCAGCACGCAGATGAAGGCTGGCGACATCGTATGGTTCATCCTCGACGAACAGCTGGGCGATGACTTTGCCCAGCAATTTGCCGGTAACAACCATGGCGAACAAACCTTCTTCGGCGCATTCAACCTGAACCCAGAAGCCATTGTCGGCGACCTCGCCGAAGCCTACGGCCTGCCCGTGGACGAACACGAACGCAACCTCCGCCTGGACGAACTGTTCAGACGGCGTTTCGGCGATATGCCCGTCGCAGGCGACCGCATCGATTTGAACGGCTTTAAAATCACAGTGAAAGAATTAGACAATAAAGCCCAGATTCGCCAACTGGGCTTGAAAATTCCGGATTGAGGCATTGCCATAGCGTGAGTTGGCCAAAACCGGCAAGGTATCAATCACACGGATGAAAAATATAAATTTGGAAAAAACATGAATTTGGGAAAATCATTTATTTGAACCATCATGTTCCCAAATCAGGCAGACATTCAACGTGAATATTTAAACGGTCTATTTATCCATAACTATCAGCCATCAAAAGCCAAATTCCTCACACAACAGGACTGCCCAATCTTACGAAAATGACAGTTTGTGATGTTTATGGTTTCCCAACTTAATATCCGGAATCAAGCCGGTTTACTGCAGTAAAAATCCAAACTCAATCCTGCAATTTCAAATTCTAAGACTGAAAATAAAAAAACCGCATCATAATTTGATGCGGTTTCCTTTTAATAAAAGCATTACTCGGCAGCGGCAACTACTGCTACGGTAACTTTTGCTACTGCATCGCTGTGCAATGCAATTTCCACTTCGTATTCACCGATGGCTTTAAACGGACCTTCAGGCAAACGAACATTGGCTTTTTCTGCTTTGATGCCGGTTGCTACAATGGCTGAAGCAATGTCGGCATTGGTCACAGAACCGAACAGACGGCCATCCACGCCGGCTTTTTGAGCCACAGTGATGACTTGTCCATCCAATTTCTCTTTACGGGCCAAAGCATCGGCAAGAATTTCAGCCTGACGGGCTTCCAATTCGGCACGGCGTGCTTCGAATTCGGCTTTATTGGCCTCTGTTGCGCGTTTGGCTTTACCTTGCGGGATGAGGAAGTTGCGGGCGTAGCCGTTTTTCACGGTTACTATATCGCCCAAGTTGCCCAAACCACCGATTTTTTCTAACAGAATAATTTGCATGATCTACGCTCCAAAATTATTTGTGTTGGTCGGTATAAGGCAGCAACGCCAAGAAACGGGCGCGTTTTACGGCAACAGCCAGTTGGCGTTGGTAGTGCGCTTTGGTTCCGGTGATGCGGGCGGGAATGATTTTGCCGTTTTCAGTAATGAAATCTTTCAGCAAATCAACTTGTTTGTAATCCACTTCTTGGATTTTTTCAGCCGTAAAACGGCAGAATTTTCTACGTTTGAATGTTTGACGAGCCATGTCGTTTAACCTTTATATTTTTGAATGTTCTGTATCCGCAGTATCGGCTTTGGATAACGCAGGCCGGCTGCGGCTAAAAAACCGCTGACCTGTACGGCCCAATCCTGCCGACCCTGCCAAACCAAAGCCTCCTTACCGACTATCCTGGCCGCTATTTCAAGCTTTGCCAGACATTTTTCACCGTTCTCATTTTGCCAAGATTCATGCTTCAGCATTAAATCCAACACAGGCACGCCTGCGGGCGTATAACGGATGATGCCGCATTTTTCGATACGGGCGGTAAGGGTCAGGGAGTTGTCCAATTATGCGTCGGCAGTTTCTTGCTGTTGTTTCAACAGGTTTTTGGACTTCTCTTCTTTCATCATCGGAGAAGCGTCGGTAACTGCATGTTTGGTCTGAATAGTCAGATGACGCAGTACGGCATCATTGAAACGGAAACCGGTCTCCAATTCTTCAATAACGGCCGGAGTGGCTTCAATGTTCATCAGAACATAATGTGCTTTATGAATTTTGTTGATGGGGTATGCTAACTGGTGGCGGCCCCAGTCTTCCAAACGGTGGATTTTACCGTTGTTTTCGGTTACCAGTGCTTTGTAGCGTTCAACCATAGCGGGTACTTGCTCGCTTTGATCAGGGTGAACGATAAACACGATCTCGTAATGACGCATGTTATCTCCTTACGGTTTAAAGACAGCCTGCCGCCATGCGATTGCAGCAGACAAGGTTGCAAAACGCAGCATTATAGCTACCGGACGTGGTTTGCGCAAGGGACTAACTGCCTATATTGCCGAACAAATCGCCTGCAAACAAATCCGGCTCACTCATCCGAGCGCGGCAATCAACCTTAATGTCCTCATTTACCCGACAGCAACACGGCAGAATCTCACCGGGCGCGACAAAGGCGAGCGGGAAATCGTCGTAGGACACCCTGCCGTCTAATATTTTGACGCGGCAGGAAC
>ERZ772962.277-NODE-277-length-28788-cov-11.929976_pt1 | contig 28788 bp, 20 predicted proteins | sample MGYA00580676_ERZ772962 | MGnify/ENA primary metagenome ERZ772962 (study PRJEB29015, sample SAMEA2738049) | human oral metagenome | biome: human oral; feature: human-associated habitat; material: saliva | place: China | collected 2230 ...
TCGCCGTCGGCCTCATCGTCTTCCTGGTCGCCCCCTTCTTCGCCAAGCTCCTGCGGTTCTTCCCGCCCATCGTCACGGGCACCCTGCTGACCGTCATGGGTACGACCCTTCTGTCCGTCTCCGCCGGCGACATCGTCGCCTGGGCCGACAGGGCCAGCGACGACGCCGCCAAGGCAACCGCAACCTTCGAGGCCCTGGCCTTCGCTTTTGGAACGATCGCGATCATCGTGATCATCCAGCGCCTCTTCAAGGGCTTCATGGGGACCCTGTCGGTCCTGTTGGCGTTGCTCATCATGACCGCGGTCGCCTTTGCAATGGGCAAGACCGATTTCTCGGGCGTGGGCGAGGCCACCTGGCTGGGCATCACCACGCCCTTCTATTTCGGCATTCCCAAGTTCTCCCTCACCGCGATCCTCGCCATGATCATCGTCATGGCCGTGACCGCCGTGGAGACCACCGGTGACGTCTTTGCCACCGGCGAGGTCGTGGGTAAGCGCATCACGCCTCGCGACATCGCCAACGCGCTGCGCGCCGATGGACTGTCGACCCTGCTGGGCGGCGTCCTGAACTCCTTCCCCTACACCTGCTTCGCACAAAACGTCGGCCTGGTGCGCCTGACCCGCGTCAAGTCCCGCTGGGTCGTCACGGCCGCCGGCGTTTTCATGATTATCCTGGGCCTGCTGCCCAAGGCGGCGGCCATCGTCGCTGCCATCCCGCAGCCGGTCATCGGCGGCGCTTCCCTGGCTATGTTCGCCAACGTGGCCGTCGTCGGCATCCAGACCCTGTCTAAGGTCGACCTGCGCGACAACCGCAACGCCGTCATCGTCTCCACGTCGATCGGCCTGGCGATGCTGGTCACCCTCAAGCCCGGCATCGTCACCGTCATGCCTTCCTGGCTGCAGATCATCTTCGGCTCAGGCGTGACGATCGGCTCACTGACCGCCATCATCTTGAACGTCTTGTTCTTCCACATCGGCCGCCCCGAATCCCCGGATGTGGCCGTCGTAGACGGCAAGAAGATCAACCTGGACGACGTCAACGCGATGGATCGTGAGACGTTCGTGTCGATGTTCTCGCAGATGTTTACGACGCAGACCTGGCCGGCGGAGCGCGCCTGGGAGGCGCGTCCCTTCGCAACCGTGACCGAGCTGCGTTCCTCCTTCGAGGACGTGGTGCTGGCGGCAACAGCTGAGGAAGCCGAGGAGCTCATCGCATCCTACACGGACGTCGTCTCCCTGATTCTCGATGGGGAGGGCGACGATCAGTCGCTGGCCGACACCTCGAACCTGTCCGTCGGCGACCTGACGGACAAGGAGGCCGAGGAGCTGCGCGCCCTGGCCACCGCCTACCGCGAGAAGTTTGGCCGTCCCCTGGTCATCTGCGCGGATAACGTGGTGGACCGCAAGCACCTACTGTCCTCGGGCTGGCGCCGCGTCGAGCACTCCCCCGCCCGCGAGGCTCGCTTCGCGCTCGGCGAGGTCATCGACATTGCCGACCTGCGCTTCGATCAGCTGGTCGCCGACGCGAACCCCATGCGCGCCGCGTGGGACGCGGGGGTTGAGCGCCTCTGAATTGCTCGCCTTGTCACCGTCATTGACGAGGCCGGGGCGCGGCGGGTTCTCATTCGAGAGCTCGCCGCGCCCCATTGTGTTGCATGACGCGCACGCCACGAAGCAAACCGTTCGAGGCCCATACGCATAGGCGAGGACAGCAACAAATCCGGCGGCGACAACGCGGATGATCTCCGCGCGCAGACGCCGAGGGGCCGACCCTGCGGTCAGCCCCTCGGCGTATCCCATCAACACAGTGCGAGTTCTCCCAGATGACTCCTCATAACGGTTCTCGTCGGCATCTCCCGGACCCGATTGGCCCGTGCCGTATTCCTTTGTAATGACGTCTACTCTAGGAGGCCAACCTTGTGGGATCCCCGAGGCAACCTGAGAAAACCCTGGGATTTATCCAGTTCGCGCCCCCGGACTACTGTCCGGGGGCGCGAGCGTTGGACGCGGCTTATCGCCACCGCCTGGGCACTACAGGAGCTTTCCATTGGCGGAGAAGTGATACCACTTCCCTCCAATGCGCACCCAACCCGTTGCCATGGTGCCACTGCCCGGCTGCAGGTAGTACCAGGAGCTGCCATCCTTGAGCCAACCGGTGGCCATCTGACCAGTGCTGGGGGTGAAGTAGTACCAGGAGTTCCCGATCTTCGTCCACCCCGTGGCCCGCACACCGGTGGCGGTATCCAGGTAGTACGAGGACCTGCCCAAGGTCAGCCATCCGGTCTGCTGGGCCCCCGTCGAGGAGTGGTAGTACCACGATTCTCCCTCGTTGACCCACCCGGTCCGTGCGCATCCGCTGGCATCGAATCGATAGACCGAGCCGTCAATGCTCGTCGTGGTACTGCGCTCACTGGTTCCGTCCGGGTAGGCGAACTTCCAGCAGCCGCCGCTCCACGTCCACGAACCGACCATCGGCGTGGGAGTGGGATCCGGCGTTGGTTCCGGTGTGGGTTCGGGACTCGGGCCACCCTTAACCGCTAGCGTCACCGGAGTGCGCAGATGAGTGACGTCACGCACTTCGACGCGCAGCGTCGTACTCGCGTTCGGCGGGGTCCACGTGAGAGTCGCCGATGCTGCATCGGCCCGATCAGCCGCGGTCGACATATCAGCCCAATCGAGCACGATACTCTCGACTCCATCGGCTCCCACCTGCGTCCCGCGCACCTGGTAGGTGCCCGGGACACCGCCGGTCACGGAAGCGGTGAACTGAGCAGGAGCGCCCGTCGGCGCCGTCAGCTCATACCCTGCCCCGGCCTCGGCAATGCCCGTGCCGGACAGCGACACTGCCGCTGGCGTATACGTGTGCATATGCCCTGGCTCAAGATAGATGTAGTCGGCCGCCTCCTGCGCGACCTTCCAGGCCTCCGACCCTTCGGCTGCGGCAACATAGATGTCGAGGTCGGGAGTCCCACCGCCGACTCTCATAAAACCAAGCGTGAGCTGAGTCAGAGTAGAGGGCACCACCAAGATATCCGGATTATCTTGCTTGAAACTAATGTCTCTCATCCCTTCACCGAAATATGCGCTGGCATGTTGTACGCCCTCTCCCCTTCGCGCTTCGGAGAAGTAAACGCCCTCGACGCCGCCGCGCACGACGACGCGGGGGATATAAGCATTGGCATAGCCTGTGGAGCGGATACTCCTTACCTGCCCGCCGTATTCGACCGCCTCAAGCCCTGTGTTAACCAGATTCGTCACAAATTGCAACGAGTCCGGCAGCACTAGCTCCGTCAGAGAACTGGTACCGTCAAATGCTCCGTCATCGATAGTCGTGACCCCCTCGGGCACAACCACGCGCTGCAGATGGGCGGCATTCGCAAAGGCCCTCGCCCCCACTGCCACCGTGCCTGCCCGTACCGAATAGTCGGTAACGGCGTTCGCTGGCGAGAAATACACCAGTCGCAGGCCGTCTGGCTCACGCACATAGAGGACATTGTTCTCGGCGGACAAAAGCGCGTTGTCAGCACTGACGGTCAGAGTGGACACAGCCCCATCGTTAGCGAGCATAGACGGATCGAAGGATGCCACGGATGCACCAATGTGAACGCTTGTCAGAGGCGGACAGTCCGCGAATGCTTCCTTGCCGATCGTCGTCACCGAATCAGCCACCTTCACAGAGGTGATCATCGAGCCGTCAAAAGCACGGCTCGAAATCTCGAGCGTGCCCTCGGGCACTGTATATGCCCCTCCGTACAGCTTCGCCATCGGAAACCTGATCAGGAGTGAGTGATCCTTGCTGAAGAGCACCCCGTCGATGCTCTCAAACGCCGTGTTGACCGGATCCACGTCGATGCTCGTCAGGGATGCGCTACCCGAAAATGTTCCCTCACCGATCATCGTCACCGCACCAGGCAGAGTAATCGACGTGAGCTGAGTCCTGGCGAATGCCCTGTCCCCGATCGACGTCAGCTGCGAGGGACGCGTTCGCGTGTCCTCGAAGGTAACAGAGGACATGCTGGTGGAGGCAAAGGCATCCGCCCGGATCTGTGTCACGCTCGCGGGGACATGGACGCTGCGGATCAGCGAGCCAGCCTTCGAGAAGGCCGAGCTCCCAATCGCGGTGACAGTATCCGGGATCACAACGTCTGATGTGGCCCCTTCATAGCTGGTGAGAACACCGTCACTGTCAATGATGAAGTCGCGTGAATGATCGGCTTTGACCTCAACCGGGATGGACACTGTCCGCGCCCGCCCGTACCGGGTCCTCACCGTCGCGCGCAGCGTGCCGGTTCCTTCCCGGCTCGACGCGGTGACGTCTGCCCGAAGAGTATCCGAGCTCGGCTGAACGGTCCCAAGCCAGGAGGGCTCCAGCGTCCACGTGACGGGCCGTCCCCGGAAGGTGGAGGCCAGGAACGCTTCGATCGGCACCGACTCGCCCGGGGCGAGAGTAATCGACGCCGCCGACAGCTCAATGCCCGTCCACGAGGAGACAGCCCGGACACTGACCTGTGCGCTCGCGGACACGCTCGGCTGGGAAGCGTCGGTCGCGGTGATGGTTGCGCTTCCCGCTCCCACGGCACGCACGTGTCCCTGGTCGTCGACGGTGGCCACGGCCTCGTTCGAGGAGGACCAGACGACGTCGGTGATGGTCGCATTCTGAGGCTCGTAGTTCGTCAGCATGACCATACTCTGTCCCACGACGAGCGAGGATGACTCCGGTATCAGGGACAGCGAGGTCATCGGGATCCCCGCAAAACTCACCTGCGCTGTCGTCCGGTTGTTGCCCGCGTCCCAGGCGTAGAAGGTCAGAGCCGTTGGGTTGGAGGCTCTGAGCGACTCGGGCAGGTCCTTCCAGGAGATCTCGTAGTGGCTGGAGTATGTGCCGTCACTCTGGGCTTCATCCGTGAGGCCCTCCGTCACCGGGGAGAAGGGTTCGCTCTCGGTGGTCGCGGAGAATCCGTATCCGCCCAGGGGTGAGGAGTCGGTGATGTCAACGATGATCGTGCGGTTGTCGCCCTCACCCGTGACCTCCAGATTGGTCACGACGGGAGCGTGGGTATCAAGCGCAAACTCGTACTCTAGTTTGTGCACGGTGGGAGAAGGTCCATCCGTAGCCGCCTCGATCGTGAGCGTGTAGTTGCCGTCGGGCAGTTCCTTCCCGTTGGCATCAAGACCGTCGAACACCGGGCTGTCGAAGCCTTCCGGGCGGAGGAGATCTTGTGTCTGCCCCTTGCCCTCGAAGGGGTACTTGCGCGCACGTTCACGTATGTACGAGCGTACCGTTGCGCCTTCATGATTCTTATAGGTGTAGGTCATGGTCGGCACGTTGCGCAGAAGGATGGTGCGAGGCGCAACCTTAGTCGGAGCACCCGCCAGCGTTGAGCGCGAGACGACGTAGCGTGCACCCTTGAGGCCCTGGCGCGGCATATCGAGCGGAGCTGACGTCGACAGGTTGATCAGCGACGAACTGGCTTGATGATCCTTATCACCAGGCGAGACGAAGACGGAGGGGTCACCCCAAGAGCCGTAAAACCCCATGTAGGGAACGGTGAGGTCGGGTTGCCCGTCGATGCTCGTGAAGGTGACGGCGCCGTCGATGAAGGTGCCCTTGGACGCATGCGAGTTCGCGTACGAGGCGAACTCGGCTTGAGGGGTGACGGTGACGGTCACCGTGGCACTGGACTTGGCTGGCACGCGCAGCGTGTTCGCCGAGAAGGTCAGGGAGATGCCCTGCCCCGCCCAGTTCTTCGAGTGCTGGCTGAAGTACTTATCTTCAACGATCTCAGAAAGGGCCTGCCCGCCGAGCCGGTAGGAATGTTCCTCGGAGGACAGGTTTGTCAACGTCACCTTGAAGGTCCATCCCTGAGTGCCGTCCCCGAGGTCAGCCTTCGGGCGCGACGGGTCGAGGGCTCCTTCCACGGTGGGATAGACGGCGGTTGTGGTCGCCGCGACGGCATCGACGATGCCAGCGCCGACTCGGCGAGGCGAGTAGTAGGTGCCGTCGAGTTGTTCTGCGTCTGGGAGAGGATGCGCTGTTCCCATCAGGATGTTCGTGACGACCGCATCTTTGTCACTCGGGCTCATTCGCGCGAACAGCGGGTCTGATGCGATGCGCTGGCGCAGCAGGGCTGCCACGCCTGCAACGTGCGGGGTGGCTTGCGAGGTCCCGGTCATGTAGTCGTAGGATTTCCCGATTCCAGCGGACAAGATGTTGCCGCCGGGTGCGGTGATCTCGGGTTTGAGGGTCAGGTCCGGGGAGACACCCCAGGAGGAGGTGGGGTACACCACCGGCGTGGAGGTAGCCGGACGCGGGTCCGCGTGCGTCAAGGTTATCTCTATGCTCCCCGTGGCAGATGCGTTGATCGCTTCAACGAGGGCGTCGCGGTCCTTCTTCGTGATGCTGACGGTCGTCAGGCTCACGGTGTCGTCTACCATTGCGACGCTGGGAACCGCTCCCGGCTCGGTGTCGCCAAGGATGAGGGCCGCTGGTTTGGATCCGAGAGATTCGAGATTGCGCGCCTGATCGGTTGTCTTTATCCCGGCGCCATATTGGGAGTTCAGTCCTTGATCTTCGAGGACGATAACGTTGGAGAGGTCGCCGGGATGCGCTGCAACGAGGTGGTCAAGGTCTTCCTCGCTACCCCACCCGGCGTAGATCACGCGATAAGTGCCTTCTGGGATGGCGCGCAAGTCGGCCCTCGTACGGTCGTACTGGTCCCGGGAGGCGAGGTAGAAGATGTTTCGTTGGTCGACAGTCAGGTACGGCAAGGCCACCACGTTGTCGACGGAAGCGACAGTCAGCGACGGCTTGAAGGATCCCGGCTCGGTCACTGTTCCTGTATCCGGTTCGCTCGCGTACGGCGTGGGGAGGCCCATGTAGGATCCGTGCGCAACAGATCCTTCGTTTCCTGCACATGCGTTGATACTGATCCCTTGTTCCGCGAGAGCCTTGAGGACGTGATCGTACACGCTTCCTGCCTCACTGCTCATGCCACCTCGATTCACGAGGGACAGGTTGATGACGTCGGGCTTGAGGATCATGGCGTCATCGAGGGCAGACAGAATCGCGCTATCGACGATGTCGCCCGAGTGCAAGCCGGAGCCCACCCTTGCAACGATAATCTGCGCGTTGGGGGCCACTCCCTGCAGGTCGGGCGCATTTGCAGCAGCGATGGCAGCGACGTGACTACCGTGATAGTCGATAATGGGATCAACCATGGTGGTATTGGTCACGTAGTTGAAGGCGAACGGGAACTTCTTGTTGATGTATTCGCCGTCGCGTCCGTGACTCAGTTTCTTCTTCAGCTCATCCACGTCGCGCTCGCTCAGACGAACGTCAACCTCATCCATCGAACCAGCGAATGCCGGGTTTGATGTGGCAACCCCACTGTCGATGATTTCGATAACTTGGCGGTCGCCCTTGTAGGCGGTTTCGTTGGCTCGGATCATCTCGAGCGAGGAGGAGTTGCGCAGGGTCGGGTCGGCGGCTCTCAGGGCTGCGGTCATCGCCTCGGCATCATCGCGTTCCTCGTTGATCGGCGCTGGGTCGTACGTCTGCTCAACGAAGGCGGTTTTAACGCCCTCGGTGTTGCGAATAGCTTGCAGGGACGAGGCCGGGGCTTGGAGTGCGAAGCCGTCGAGGGCGTGGCTGTACTCGCGCTGGACGGTGACGGTCGCGTCGGGTACGGCTTGGGTCACCGATGCCTCGATGCGCGCCCGCATTTCTTTGTGTTTGGTGTCCGTGCTCAGGCCGAAGACGCGCTGGTCCCAGGGGATGCCGACGTCGCCGTCCTCGAGTTGGACGATGATTGTGGTTGCGGTGTCGTCGTTGGCGTGTTCGTCAACGTCCGAGGCTGTGGTGGCGTCCTGCGGGTTGCCGGACTGTGGGTTGTCGCCGGACTGCGCGTCGTCGCGCAGGGCGACGTTGTGGTGATGCGTTGCGTCTTCGTTGACGGTTGCTGCGTGTGTTGTTGGGATTGTGACCGGGGTAAATACGAGGGCACCTGCCGCTATCAGCGCCAGTGCCGAGACTTTTCGTCGGGACATCTGTGGCTCACTTGATCGACAATTGGGTGGATGCGAGGATCGCGCCGATGCGATTCTCACATGTCAATCATAGGACCTATGAGCTTATTCGATAAGCGATAATGCTTGACATGATGGGCTTTAAGAAGGATTCAGATATGCCTTCCGACAACGTTTAGGCACACAGATCGCCATATAGTCACGCCCGCTTCACTTCCCAACAAACTGACACCTCCTCCAATTTACAAGGCTTTTCGAGGGGCATCACGCGGGAGCGGTATCACATCGACAAACTATTGCCCGAGGCGGCGATTTCGACCAGCCATGACAGTGACGACGATCGCGCCCCCGGACTACTGTCCGGGGGCGCGAGCCTTGCAGGCGGCCTGTGGGGTTAGCTCACTGAGCGCTGCCACTGACCGGAGTCAGAGAAGTAGTACCACGTGCCGTTGATCTGCATCCAGCCCGTCACCAGAGTGCCGCGCACCGGGTTGAAGTAGAACCAGTCGTCGCCCACCTTGGCCCAGCCGGACGCCATTGCGCCGCTGGCCGGATGCAGGTAGTACCAGCTTCCGCGATCGACCAGCCATCCGGTGGTCATCGCGCCGCTGACCGGATCCGTGTGGTACCAGGATCCACCGGCGAACAACCAGCCCGTGGCGAGCGTGCCGCGGCCGGGGGTCAGGTAGTACCACGCGGCCCCGTCGCGCACCCAGCCTGTTGCCATCGCGCCGTCGGCGGGGCGCAGGTAGTACCAGGATCCACGGTCGTAGTACCAGCCGGTCCGCATGGCGCCGGTGGTCGCGTCCAGGTAGTACCAGGTGCCTCCAACTGAGGCCCAACCGGTGGCCTGGGCGCCCGAGGAGGTGTGGTAGAACCAGGAACCAGCTTCCTTGACCCAGCCGGTACGCATGTAACCGGAGCTATCGAAGCGATAGGTAGCGCCGTTGATCGCCAGCGTGACGCCCTTCGGGTAGGAGCCATCGGCGTAGCTGTACCACCAGCCCTGCGCGTCGCTCACCCACGTGCCGGCGGGCACGGTGGGATTCGGCGCGGGTTCGGGAGCGGGCTCCGGCTCGGGCATCGGCGAGCCGTCCAGGGTCACCTCGCGCTGGGCGGGGTTCAGGCCCCAGTCCCAGGCGATCAGGTGAGAGGACACGGGGGCCGCGCCCTCGTTGCCCTTCTCGGACCAGGCACGGTTCAGGTCGGCGACGGGCACGTCGACGTGGTAGCGGCGGGAGCCGTCGGCCTGGATCTCGCCGTCGCCCTCAAGGAGCTGGCGGTAGTACCACGCGCCGTCGGCGTCAGCGCGCAGCTCGATGCCGGCCAGCGGCGAGGCGTCGGTGACGTCGAAGGAGAGCGTGCGCGCACCCTCGTCGCCGGTGACCGTCGCGTTGGAGATGACGGGCGCGCGGGTGTCGAGCGTGAACTGGTAGCGCATCTGCTGCGTGGTGGACGAGGGGCCGTCCGTGGCAGCTTCGAGGGTGAGCGTGTAACGCCCGTCGGGCAGTTCCTTGCCGCCCTCGTCCACGCCGTCGAACACGGGGTCCTCGCCGGTGAACTCGCCCGGCTTGGTGTAGCCGGTTTCCAGGTCGTACAGGGACTTACGCACCCGGGTCAGCTCGTAGGAGCGCACGCTCACCCCGGCCTCGTTCGTGTAGGTGGCGCTCATGCGGGGCACGGAGCGCAGCATGCCGGTGCGCGGGGCGATCGTGTTGGGCGCGCCCGGGACCTGCGAGCGCGAGGCGACCAGTCGCGTCGGGTCGACGGTGACGACTGAGTTGTAGTCCTGCTTCTCGGCCAGGGGGTTGAGCCCGCCCAGCGGGATCTCGGTCTCGGTGTCCATCAGCGCGGAACGGTAGACGTGCGCGGGGCGAGTCCCCTCGTCGGACCACAGCTCGTCGAAGATCGCGGGCGCGCCCCAGGACCCGTAGAAGCCCAGGTAGGGAACCGTCAGGTCGGGGGCCCCATCGGCGCTCGTGAAGGTGATGGCCCCGTCGATGAACGTCCCCTCGGGGGCATGAGCCGACGCGTACGAGGCGAACTCGGCTTCGGGGGTCACGGTGACGGTCACGGTGGCGCTGGAGGAGGCGGGGACCGTCACGGAGTCTGAGGAGAAGGCCAGAGTGATGCCCTGTCCCGCCCAGTTCTGCGAGTGCTCCATGAACAGGCCTTCCTCGACGACCTCGGAGAGGGCTTGGCCGCCGAGCGTGTAGGTGTGGGCCTGCGCGGACAGGTTCGTCAGCTGCACCTGGAAGGTCCATCCCGTGGTGCCGTCACCCAGGTCGGCCTTGGGGCGCGAGGGGTTGGCGCTACCAACGACGCTCGGGTAGACGGACGAGGTCGTGGCTGCCACCGCGTCGACCTCACCTGCGCCAACCTTGCGCGGGGAGTACAAGGTGCCGTCCCCGAGCTCGATGTCGACCAGCGGGTGGGCGGTTCCCATGATGAGGTTGGTGACGACCGCGTTCTTGTCTGCGGCGCTCATGCTCGCGAAGGCCGGGTCGGAGGCGATGCGCTGGCGCACGAGGGCGGAGATGCCCGCGACCTGCGGGGAGGCCATCGAGGTGCCGGACAGGCTCGCGTACTCACCTCCCAGGATCGCGGAGGTGATGTTGCCGCCGGGGGCTGCAACCTCGGGCTTGAGGGTCAGGTCCGGGGAGACGCCCCACGCGGAGAACTCGGAGGCGGCGGGGTTGGGCGAGGCCAGGACGATGCCGGAGTGGGTGACGGTGACGTAAATGTCGCCGCCCTTCGCGTCGCGTACCGCCTCGTCGAGCAGGTCCTTGCTCGCCTTGGTGATGGTCACCGTCGGCAGGTCGCGGGCTGCCCCCGTGATGGCCTGGTAGGGGGTGCCAGACTCCTCGGTGTCGGCGATCATCAGGGCGGCCGGCGGCGGGGTGGCCTTGAGCAGGTTCTCGGCCTTGAGCTCGTCGGTCATGGGGATGTCGCCGTGGGTGTCGATGCCGCCCTTGTCTTCCAGGACGATCGCGTCGGACAGGTCGTAGCGGTTCGTTTCCCAGTAGCGCTGGACTTCGTCGCTTCCGCCGAAGGATGCGTGGACGATCCGGTAGGTCTTTTCGGGGATGTCGCGCAGGCTGGGCACGGGTTCGCCGTTGCCGTCGATGGCGGTGGCGTAGGGGATCTTGTGGTCGCCGAGGCGCACGTAGGGCAGGGTGTCCTGGCTGTCGACCGAGGCGACGGCCAGGTTGGACTTGTAGGAGGCGGGTTCGCCGAGCGTGCCCGTGTCGGGGTCGGAGGCGAAGGGCTTGTTCTGGCCCGAGTTGTTGCCGTAGGCGTTGGAGAAGGCGTTGCCGGACGCGGCGTTGACGGTGATGCCGGCGTGCGCGAGCGCCTTGTAGACGTCGGCGAAGATCGAGCCGGCTTCGCTGCTCATGCCGGAGTCGTCGCCCAGCGAGATGTTGATGACGTCGGGCTTGATGATGAGGGCGTCGTCGAGGGCGGCCAGCAGGGCGTCGTCAGACATGGCGCCGTCGGCGTCGTGGACGACTTTGGCGACGATGAGCTGGGCGTTGGGCGCGGTTCCGCGCACCTCGCCGCCGTTGGCGGTCGCGATGGCGGCGACGTGCGTGCCGTGGGACATGTCCTTGGTGGAGGTAGGCACGACGGTGGCGTCGTTGTCGGCGTAGTCGTAGGCGAAGGGGATCTTGTCGGAGACCCACGCGCCGGCGGATCCGTGGGGCAGGCTGGGCGTCAGGGATGCGACGTCCGCCTGGTTCATGCGGATGGCGGAGGCGTCGAGGGCGCCGGAGAAAGCGGGGTGGGTGATGTCCAGTCCGGAGTCGATGACTTCGATGACCTGGTGTTCACCCTTGTGGGTGGTCTGGTTGGCGCGGGTCATTTCGAGCGCGGCGGCGTTCTTGAGGACGGGGACGCCGGCGGGTTCCTCCCCTTCCGCCATGGCTGCGATGGTGCGCGAGGCGAAGGCGGCTTTGACGCCGCTGGTGGCCTGGATGGCGCCGAGAGTGGAGGCGGGCGCCTGGAGCGCGAAGCCGTCCATCGCATGGCTGTACTCGCGGAGCGTCGTGACGGTGGCACCGGGAAGAGCTTGCGCGACGGAGGCGGCGATGCGGTCGTGGGCCTCGGCGCGGTTGGTCCCGTCCTGGAGCTGGATGATGATGGTGGCCTGCTCGTCGGCCGACGAGGCCTGGGCCGGGTTCGCGGGTTGCGCGAAGGCGGTGGTACCGACGGATGCATGGCCTGCCCCGTCCGCTGCGAGCGCAGCTGGGACGGCGAGGGTTGACATGCCGAGGGCACCGGCGGTCATCAGCGCGAGTGCCGATGCGTGGCGGTAGGTCATGTGAGTCTCACTTCGTTCGTGACTGTGGGATACGAGCCAGGCGCGTGACGCGCCTGGCCAATTATCAGCAATTTCTCTCAGTTGTGCAGTATGCGTTGCGGAAAACCAGGGTTATAGAGATCAGTCCCCCGCGTGGCGGACAGGCATAACCGGCTTCAAGGTGGCGCTGTTGGCCGTACAGGTGGATGCCTGGGCCCCTTTACTGCGCAGGTTAACCCGATAGGTGGAGCGTGGGCAGGGCCGCCCACGCTCCACCTATAGGGCCCAGCTGTGCATCATCGGGCTAGTACTGCCACATCTCGGGCCCAGGTGACACCGGCAGTCAGCACAGAACCACCCGCCCAGCGACAAGTCGTTCGACCAACACGTTTTGCCCACGCCCCACATTGGTCACCACGATCTTCAATACCGACTTTGGCGCACCATCACGCTGAAAAGTCACCCTGCTAGCAACACGATCTGTCCATCCTCATAGTTGGTCCCAACCAACTAAAAAACCGACTTTCCCGCACCAGAAAGCCAAAAAGTCACCCTTCCAGCAACACGCAGTGTCCTATAAGCCGGCCCACGCGCCCAGCCACCGGCCCACGCGCACAGTCCGGGGCACGCGCACATTCTGCGCGCACAACAAACTCGAAGGGGCCAGCCTCACGGCTGACCCCTTCGAGCATCCCATCAACACAGTGCAAGTCTCCCGATGCATTCCCTTTCCCGGATCGCTCCTGTAAGCGATTCCTTTAGCTTGATGACTATTAATGTAGAGCGCTCACCTGTGGGAAGCATTGAACGAACCTGATAGTTTCCTGTGAGTTTTTCATTCCTCGGTTCCGGCGCGCGCTCGCGCGCGTATCTCGAGCGACACTCCCATGACGGTCGCGGACCCACTGACGACGACGCGGCAGTCGGTTCCGAGCACTTCGCAGGACTCGACGCTCACCCCATTCGCGGCCGCGACCTTGCTGGCGGCCTCGCAGGGGCGCGAGCCAACATCCTCCCAGGGAGCGGTCGCGGAGCGCTCGGCCCCAGCCAACGCCGCCAGGTCCGCGACGGCTTGAAGCCGCACCGACGCGGTGCGAGCGCCGCCGACTCCCGCGAGGAGAATCGCGAGGGTGAGCGCCAAGGCTATGAGCCCGACGCTGTTGACCGTCCCGGCCCCTTCCTCACCCATCCTCGCGGGAGCCTCGCCCGACCGCCTCACGGCAGGTCCGCCTCGTCGATGGTCGTGACCGCGCAGCGCGCCTGTCCCCCGATCCACCCGGCGGCGCCGCGGTAGGGGGCGGTTCCGGTGACGGTCACGAGTCCGTCTCCGCGCGCGACCGTGTAGGACCCTTGGGGGTACGAGGCCGTGGCTGCCTCCTGCGGATTCCCTTCCCCGATCGAGGCGGCGCGGGCACCTTCGCGTACGGCTTGGCACAGGGAGGATCCCGTCAAGCCTGCCTGGGCGGCTGCGGCGATGACGCCGACGACGAGGGTGACGGCAGCGAAACACACGGCGTGCTCGACGGTCACGTATCCCGCTTCGTCGCGTCTCATCGGGTGTTGAGCGCTTCCTGAATAACGGATTCGAGGGTTGAGCGCACCGCGTCCGATTTGAGGATCACGATGAGCAGCCCGGCGAATCCGGCGGCGGCGATGGTGCCGATCGCGTATTCGACGGTGGTTGCGCCTTCCTCGGGGTCGCCCGAGGAGGGGTCGTCCTTGGCCGCCTGGAGGCGTTGGGCGGCCTCGCGCAGGGTGCCCATCGCGGCGAGCTGCGCCCTGGTCGCGGCGCAGTCGATGCGTTCGATAATCGTCATTGATCTGTCCTTTCGTCGTGCGCGCGGAATGCGCGCAGGGCCAGTGTGCGCGCCTCGCGTAGCCGCGCTCCAGGTGGATTTGTTCCCCTGTGGATAGCGGCGCGACACGAGGAGGGGCTGTGGATAAGTGGGATTGAGCGCGCCCCTGTGGATATCGAGTGACCAGGTCTGCGATGCCCCGACGAGCATCACCCCAGCGTTGCACCACCTCCACCATCACCCCGATTGTGCGGTCGCCGCCGCGGAACCTCAGCACCCCGGTATCGTGGCGTCAGAGCCCCGACGTGCATCACCCCCACCTCGCGCTCCTCCCCGCGACTGCACGCCCCCGCAACGCCGCCTACCCTGCGACGGTGCCCATGAGGTGCGCCAGGAGGGGCGCGATACCGAGGAGGAGGAACGCAGGCAGGAAGAACGCGCCGAGCGGGCCAACCAGGCGCACGGAGAGTTCTTCGGCGCGTGTCTTCGCGTCGATCAGGCGCGTGCGTCGCTCCCATGAGGCGCAGCGCGCGAGCATTCCTTCGGGCGCGGTGCCGGCGGTCCACGAGGCCTCGAGGGCGTCACGGAGCGGACCGGCCCACGCGGGCGCATCCTCCCACGCCTCCTCCCACGTCGCCCCCAGGCGCAGGGAGGAGGCGGTCCACGCGAGGGGTTCCTGCGCGCAGGCGTCGGCGAGGGCGTCCAGGGCTCGGGGAATCGAGGCCCCACACGCGAGGGCCGAGGCGATCAGGTCGCACGCCAGCGCCGCGTCCGTGTCGCCGCCGCTCGCATCCGCACGTCGGCATCGGGCGAGAATGCGTCGGCACGAGGCGACGCCCGCCACCCACGCGAGAACGCCGAGGCTCGCGCAGACAGCCCCCGGTGTGCCGCTCGTGTAGAAGCCCCACGGCGAGGCTCCGAGCGCCAGCGCGGCCGTGACGCCCACGAGGGGCAGCCCCGCGAGCACGCGCGCGGACATGAGCGGCCCGGCGGAGGCGACGCGGCGGGCCTCTTCGATGGCCTGGGCGTCGTCGATCGCGTCCCCGATCGCGTCGAGGACGTCGGCCAGGGGCGCGCCGAGGCCGTGGCTGAATCGACAGGCGACGACCACTGAGGCGGCGCTGGCTCGGGCGGCTACCGCGTCCGGGCTGCGAGCGCGCATCAGGAGGGAGCGCCACCGCGGCGGCTCGCGTGCCCACTCGTCGAGGGCGCGCGGATAAACGTCGTCGGTCCCGACCGCGCTGCCCACCCCGATGCGTTCCAGGGCTCGCTCCCACGCGGACGAGGCCGGGGCACCGGCGCGCAGTCGCGTGGAGACCTCGGCGGTCAGGAGGGCGAGTTCGCGCGTTGAGGGAGGTCCCTGTGCGCGCCCTCGGTGGTGGGCAGCCTCGCCTCGGCGAGTGGAGGAGGCACAGCGCGAAAAGACGGCACAGCGCGAAAGGGCAGCGAAGCGAGCTCGGGGGCGCGGCGACGTCCCGCCCCGACCGGAGACCTCACCGGAAGCCTCACCGGAAGCCCGACCGGAAGCCTCACCGGAAGCCCGACCGGAAGCCTCACCGGAAGCCCGCCCAGGAGCCCCGCGGGAGCCCGACCAGGCGCGCACGACGCGGCGTTCCCGGCGTGCGCGCAGGAGCCGTGCGAGGATTCCTGCCGCAATCCGCGCCGCACTAACCGCGAGCGCGACGGCGACAAGGACGCAGAGCAGGCGGTGGCTCCCTGCTCCTCCGGCGAGGTTAACCGGTGCGAGGCCCTCCCCGACTGGACCGCCAGCTACCCACTCGCCCCACGATGGTGGAAGGACACGCGCGGCAAGCAGGCATGGCCGCCGCGCGCCGTCCCCGGCGGGGACCCCCGCCGACGCAATCCACACCCACCTCATAGCCCCGCCCGTTCGGCGAGGCCGACCCAGGCCTCGTGCTTGATGACGCGCCCATCGGAGGTGACGCGAAGCGCGGGCGCGCACTCCAGGGGGCCGCGGTCCTTGGTGAGGACGCCGACTTCACAGACCCAGCGCTGTCCTGACGGGGATCGTCGCATGTGCAGGACGGAGTCGAGGGCGGCGCAGGCCTGGGCGGCGAGCGCCGCCTCGCTCATGCCCGCGAGCGCGCCGAGTGCCGCGAGCCGGGCGGGCACGTCCGCCGCGCTGTTGGCGTGCAGGGTGGCCCAGCCGCCGTCATGCCCGGTATTGAGGGCGGTGAGGACGTCGCGCACTTCGGGGCCGCGGCATTCGCCCAGGACGAGCCGGTCGGGGCGCATGCGCATGGCCGCTCGCACGAGGTCGGGCAGGGTGATGGCGCCTCGGCCCTCGATGTTGGGTTTGCGTTCGACAAGGTGGACGCAGTGCGGGTGGGCGGGCGCGATCTCGGGGACTTCCTCGATGCACACGATCCGCTCATCCGCCCCCACAAGCGAGAGCGCGGCACTGAGAAGGGTCGTTTTGCCGCTGCCGGTGGCCCCGGAGATGAGGACGTTCGCGCGCGCGGCGACGAGGCCTCGCAGGAGGGGGCCGACCGGGCCGGGCAGGGTGCCGCGCGCCTCGAGGTCGGCGACGCCCAGGCGGCGGGTGCCCAGCACGCGCAGGGAGATGAGGGTGCCCGAGCCGGACACGGGCGCGAGGACCGCGTGCAGGCGCACGCCGCCGGGCAGCGTTCCGTCGGCGATGGGGCTCGCGTCGTCCAGGCGCACCCCGCACGCGCTGGCCATGCGGATCGCTGCGCGCCGGGCGTCGGCCTCGCCGCGGATGCCGACGTCGACGCGCGCCAGGCCCCCGCCGCGGTCGACCCACGCCTGGCCCCCATTAATAAGGACGTCGGTGACTCCGGGCGCCTCTATGACCGAGGCCAGGGCGGGGTTCATGCCGCGCGTCCTGGCCCTCAGGTCGTCGAGGGTGCGCGCAGCTTCGGAGGCCCCGCAGCCGGGCCGGGCGGCGCGCGAGACTGCGCGTGCGAGCGGGTCGCCACGCGCCAAGAACCGATGGGCGTCACGCATGGGAGGCCTCCAGCGCACGTAGCCAGTCGGGGCCCTCGGGCTCATCGAAGGAGGCGTTGACCCGTCCGCTCGCGCTCGCAGACCCGCACGCGTGTAGGGCTCGCAGTAGCGCGCGCAGGTCTCGCCCCCTGCGGGTGGGCGCGTGCAGGATGGGCGCGGGAGCGCACTCGACGAGGCCGGGGCTGCGCCGCGCTCGATCCCCGACCACGGCCGTGAGCGCGGGGACGGGGGCGGGAGCTATCGCCAGGGACGCGGCGACAGATGCAGCCCCCTCGATGTCACCGTGGGTCAGGAGGATGATGGCGTCGGCGCGTATCACCTCGGCGAGGCGAGCGGCCCGGGCGTCCCACCGGCCGGCGTCGACGATAAGCGGAGCCCCAATCGAACGGCACGCGCTCGCCACGCGCGGGTCATCGGCGCTGGCTCCCCCGCGACAGTCCCCGACAAGTGCCCGCACGCCGCCGATGACGGGCAGGTGGTCGCGCAGGGAGGGCAGGTAGGAGTCCTCGCTCGCCTCCAGATCCGCCCACCGCACGCCCGGCAGGTCGTGATCGCCGGACCCGGCAAAGCCCGGCACGGACCCGGAGGCGTCGATGACGACGGGGACGTCATCCGCAAGAGAATCTCGTTGCGCACCACAGCCTTCCTCGGCACTGCGCCCGCTGTCGGCGGACAACGACCGACCGGGCCCAGGCCTCGTCCACGGCAGCACGCGCCCAATCCACCCAGCGACGCGCCCCCACCAGGGACGCCGCGCGCCGCTCCTGGCGAGCAGGCGCACGAGCGACGTGACCCCCACTCCCCCGGCGATCCCGGCCACCATCCAGACGGGACCGGATCGGGAGGAACGCCAGGAGGCCTCGGCGATAAGAGAGACGAGCAAGGCGGTGTCCCCGGGCAAGCTCACCTGTCCGCCCTCGCCGACGCGCACGCACGGAACCAGCGCGGGGACGGGCGCGCCCGGGGCGGCGAGCACCAGGGCAGCGCGCGAGGGCTCGGAGCACGCACGTGCGCCCGCCAGCGTGATGGCATCGCGGGCGTAGGACAGATCGCGCGAGGTCAGGCCCACGAGGGCGACCGGGCCGCGGACACATTCGACGATTGCGTTCATCCCTCAACGGTGCGCCGCCACACGCGCGAGCGTCTACCGGCACGCGCGCCCCTGTGGACAACGCCGACACGAAATGCCACCCTGTGCATAGAGCGGTCCGATGGCGGGCCCTGTGGATAATCCCGACGCTGGAGTAAATAAATGGTACGCGCGGCATTTTTTGACTTGGACAAGACGGTCCTGGATACCTCGTCGAACGTGGCGCTGTCGGGCCCCTTCATCGAGGCGGGCCTCATGAATCGCCGCACCGCGATCACCTCCTTCCTCGTGCAGCTGCCGTACCTCCTGTCGGGCGCGGACGAGTCACGCATGGAACAAATGGCCGAGGCCATGGGCCGCATGGCCCGCGGCTGGAACGCGGCGTTCCTGGAGGCGACCGTCGAGGACGCGCTCGAACGCACGATCGAACCCGTCTGTTACGCGCAGGCCCTGCGCCGCATCGCCTACCACAAGAGCATCGGCGACGTCGTCGTCATCGCGTCGGCATCGGTCGAGCAGGTGGTGCGCCCGATCGCCAAGATGCTCGGCGCGGACGAGGTCCTGGCTTCCAAAGCCGCCACGGACGAGGACGGGTGCTTCACGGGCGAGGTCACGCACTTCAACCAGGCGCAGGGCAAGGCGGACGCCTGCGAGGCCCTGGCCCGCGCTCGCGGCTGGGACCTGTCGGAGTGCTCGGCGTATTCGGATTCGGTCTCAGACGCGCCGCTGTTGCGCCTGGTCGGGCACCCGTACGCGGTCAACCCGGACCGCGCCCTGCGCGAGATGGCCGAGCGCGAGGGCTGGCCGACCCTGACGTTCCTGTCCACTGTTCGGGTGCTGCCGCGCCGGGTGCCCACGCCCGCAAAGGTCGCCGTGCCGTTCATGGCCGGGGTGGCCGTGGGGGCGGCGGCCTGCGCGCTGCTGCGCCGCTAAGCGCCCCTACGAGAGCCTGCCCGCCTGCACGTGGCGGGCGACGTCGCGCCCGACCTGGGCGCCGTAGACGATCCCCGCGCAGTAGTGGGTGATCCACCGGGCCAGGCCGGCCTCGTCGGCGCTGACCCACCCGGCCAGGGCACGCCCCGCGCGCGCCGGGTCGAGCGCGTCGTAGGCGCCGGGCACGCACACGCCGGTCGGGTCCACGCCCCGCATGACCAGGATCCACCGGGCCAGCCCCGCGCCGACGACGGACGAGGCCGGGGCGAAGACGCGCCGGAATCGGAAGTGGGCGGTGAGCGCGGCGGCGACGGCCAGGGCGGGTGCGTCGCAGCGCGCGTAGTCGAGCGCGGGCGCCAGCGCGGCGGGGTCGGTGGGCACGGCGAGCGCGCGAGGCTCAACGAGGCCGGCGGCGACCAACCCCGAACACGCGTCCCTGTGCAGTCCCGCGATGAGGGCGGGCAGGGGCGTGGGGGCAACGCGAGGCCCGCCCGGGGAGCGCGTGTTGAGGGCCGGGAAGCGCGAGGCAAGATTCCACTGGGAGCGCCAGATCCCCAGCGCGAGCGCGGCCCCCGGATCCGAGGCCGCTCCACCCGCGTCAGCCATGGACAGGGCGCGCACGTCGTCGACGGTGGTGCGCGCGCCCTCCACGATGGACAGGGCGGCGGCCTCTCGGACTGCAGCCTCGGCGCGGGCTTCCTCCCAGCCTCGGCGCAGGCCCTCGGCGAAGCGCAGATCCGCGAGGGCAGCGTGGGCCTCGTCCATGGCGGCGGCGACATCGGGGCGCGCGGCGGCGGCGCGTAACACGGAGGGCGCGGGGTCGATGAGGGCTTCGATACTCACACCTCTACACTAGGGGCATGACGCTTTTGCAGCATCGAAACTTCTCCGCGCGCCTGCGCTCGGGCCTCTTCGCGTTCGTTTTCGCCCCCATTGCCCTGGTGTTCCTGGGCTCCTCGATGGTGGACGTGCAGGCGCTCGCAGCCGTCGGGCAGCCCCTGGCCTCGGTCGAAGGCCTCATCGGCCTGGCGCTAGCTTCCCTCCTCCTGGCGCTGATCGCGCTGAACTGCGAGGAGTCCAGCGTGGGCATGGTCGTCACCTTCGCGTGGTCGCTCGTCGTTGGTGCGGCACAGTTCCTGGGTGTCGCACGCATCCCCTTCCTCATGAAGTCCTCGGTCGAGCCCGACGACATGTTCGCCGGCGTCGTGTGGGGCCTGTATCCGGTATGCCTGTCGCTGATGCTGGGCGCGTGTGCGCTGACGATTAAGTCGGTGCGCGTGCGCGCCGGTCAGACGACACGCATGCCGCTCGCGCGGGTACACCGCCACGCTTTCGGCACGACGATCGCGGTCCCTGCGGCGCTCGCCGTCGCGGTGCTGATCATCGCGGCGTCCCCCTCGGATACGACGAACGTGGCCGCGCTCGGGCTTGAGGGCGTCCTGGTGAGGCACGGGATGGGCCACGGATTGGCGTTGTCGGCAGGCGTGGCCTTGGCCGTTCTGGTGGTGAGCGCCCGATGGTCGATTACGGGCGCGCAGCTGGCGACGTGGCTGATCCTGGTGCTGCCCAGCTATGTGATTCTTCCCGTGTGGGAGTCGCTGACCGGGAACGTGATTGTTCCGGGTTCGTCGATCCTGACGAAGGTGGCGCTGGCCTCGCCGATGCTGGCGGCCCTGGGGATGGCGACCGGGTGCGCGTCGCTGGGCATCCTGTGGGCGCGGCTGCGCGCGGTGCGCCGACTCGATTCGGTCGAGGATTCGACTCACATTGAGGGGCCTGCCGCGGTCTAATGCGCGCGCAGGGGCGCTTAAAACGTAATATGTGGGCAGAAATAAGGAGGAAGCATGTCCGAGAACGAGTTTGACGTCCACCGCGACAACGAGAAGGATGCCCGCGACAACGTGGTCCTGACCGGCGAAGAGATTGAGCTGCCCGGTGACGGTTCCGACGCAGCGGCGATCATCGGTGAGGCCAGCGAGCCCATCAACACCGGCGAGATCGAGTCGGTGGCGATCGGCGGTTTGACGGGCCGCGTCCCTGGCGCCGCGCCGCTCAAGCCCACTATCGAGGACAAGATTTCCACGGGCGAGCTGCCCGTCGTCTCCGCGCCGAGCGTTCCCTCCGACGAGGCCGACTTCGCTTCCGCTTCCGAGGTTGAGCCTGTGGATGCGTCCTTTGAGGCCCCCCAGGCGGACGCTGTCTCCGAGCATGAGGCCGACGCTGAGCCGGTCGCCGAGGAGCCTTCGGAGGTGGAGGCGCCCGCGGTTGAGGAAAGCGCGGTTGAGGAAAGCGCGGTTGAGGCAGCCGCCGAGGAGAGCGCCGTCGCGGAGCCCTCGCAGGTGGACGTTCCCACCGCCAAGGCACGCGTCATCGAGGAGCCCTCGCAGGTGGACGTTCCCACCGCCAAGGCTCACGTCATCGCAGAGCCTGCCGACGAGGCGCCCGTCGCCGAGGAGGAGTTCTCCTCGTCCGAGCCCGTGCGCTCCCCCATCATGACGCCCGCCCAGGCAGCGGCAGCCCTTGGCCTGAACCTGGACTCGGTGCGCGAGGATCGCGTTGAGCCGCAGGCAGCGGCACCCGTCGCCGCCGAGGAACCCGCCCCCATCGAGGACGCCCCCGAGCACTCCGCCGAGGCCTCGTCCCACGGCGACGAGCGCGCTTCCGCGGTCGGTGGCGCTGCCGCCGAGGTCACCCCCTCGCTGCCCTCGCGCCGTTCCATGATTTTCGGCGACGACGAGCCCTTCTCTCCCTCCATCCCCGCGCTGAGTCCTGCCGCGCAGGAAGCGCGTGCCGCCGAGAGCGCGCAGGAGGCCGTGGACGAGGCGCAGGCCTCCTCCACTGTTGACGTGCCCACCAAGAAGCTGCCCAACTACACGGATGCGGAGGAGTCCGCCTACACCGACGTGCCCACGCGCAAGCTGTCCACACGCCTGGCTGAGCGCATGGCCACCACGCCCTCATACTCCTTCGACGAGCAGGACGAGGCGAGCGCACAGACCGAGTCCGGCGATGGCGCTGCGGCCGCGGTCGGCGTTGCCGCGGCTGGAGCTGCCGCCGCGGCTGGCGCGTCGGCGCTGGCCGAGGAGGAGCGTCCCCAGCGCCGCTCTGTGCTGGGCACCGACGAGGATGATCGCGACGCCGCCACCCTGGCCGCGATCGCCAGCCAGGGCCGCGACCGCGGCGACAAGGCACCCGCTTCCCGGCTGGACGACGAGCTGTTTAGCGCCACGCCCGAGATCACCGAGATGCCCTCGCGCGGGGGCGCCCACTTCCTGTCGTTCCTCCTGTTCCTCATCCTCGTCCCGGTCGGCTGGTACCTGGCTGCCGACGCGGGCTCGCGCATGACGCTGTCCGAGGCCGCCCCCATGTTCACGGGCGTCGCCTCGATCCTGGCGCTCGGCGAGCTCCTCGGCGCGATCGTCATCACCGTGATCCTGTGCGCCACGGCGCGCCGCTCCTCGCTGGGCGCGTGGTTCATGGGCGTCATCACGCTGCTCGCGGGCCTGCCGTGGGTTCTTACTCCCGGCATTACGGCCTCGACCCTGCTGGATCCCCTCACGGTCCTGGCCAACACCAGCTCCCTCGGCTCGAACCTCGCACACCACCTGCAGGCCTCCGGCTACTCCGGCCGCTTCGCGCTGCTGGCCATCGTCCTGATGGGCCTGGGCTACGTGTCCCACTCCGCGCGCCGCAAGGGCCGCGCAGAGGAGGCGCTGCGCACCTCCATCGAGGCCATCAACCCGGCGGGCGCTTTCTACTCCAAGGGCGCGCGCAAGAAGGCCGCGAAGGATCTGAAGCGCAAGTGAACACCCTCATCCCCGCCAGCGCGATCGAGCTCGAGGGTCCGTGGACCCACCGGCACGTGAGCGCTGGCGGAGCTGCATTCCACGTCGCAGACATGGGCCAGGGCATGGACCATGCCCTGGTCTTGCTGCACGGTTTCCCCGAGCACTGGTGGACCTGGCGCGAGGTCTTGCCCCTCTTGGCTGAGTCGACGTCGCGCGTGTTCGCCCTCGATTTACGAGGCTTTGGCACCTCAGACCTGACACGCGGGGACTGCGATCTGCAACAGATGGCTCTCGACGTCATTGGCGTCGTGCGCGCGCTCGGCGTTGCCTCTTTCTCGGTGGCCGGGCTTGGCGTGGGCGGGAGTGTCGCGTGGATGATTGGCGCTTTAGCGCCGCTCGAACTTCGCTCGGTCGCCGTCCTGTCGGCGCCCCACCCCCTGGGCACGCAGCCCGTCATCGGACGCGTCCCCTGGGCGGGCGGGCGCGTCCTCCAGGGTCGCCTCGCCCTGCCGACGGGCAGGGAACGTGCCCTGCGTTCCGGCTCGCTCGTGACGACCGTGTTCCGCGCGTGGGCCTCGCCCGGGTCCGTGGACGCTCTTGTTTCCCAGTCTGGCCCCTATCGCGCAGCACTGCGGCGTCCTTTCGCCGCGCACACTGCGCTGCGTGGGCTGACCGCCACCCGATCGCTGTCCCGGGAACTGCGCCGCACCCTGGCTGAGCCGGTGCAGGTCCCCGTCCTATCTCTTGTCGGCCGCGACGACGGCGCGTGGTCCACCCTCGATCACGCAGCTGACGCACAGTTTGTCGACGCACCCCTGACGCAGATTGTCATTCGCGAGGCCGGGCACTTTCTGGCCGAGGAAGCACCCTCCACAGTCGCCGACGCCCTGGCTGAGCACGTCGCAGCGCACGCAATTTAGCTTGTATTTCATTAGACAGCTCACACAAATCCCAGAATGAAACATGTTTCACCTGATAGATAGGGCATAATGGTGTGATACGCGGTACCCCCTAGTGATCGGTCTAACGCATGGGACTCGCCGCGCAGCCTCAATCGGAACGCCCGAGCAATCGGGCACGAGCGGAAGGAGCTCCGCACCATGATCGGTGACGGCAACTTCATCAGCCAGGTGCCGCTGTTCGGTGGCCTTGATGATGCACAACAGGTGTCCCTCCAGCAGAAGATGGGTCACACGACCCTGCGCCGCGGAGAGACCCTCTTCGACGAAGGTGATCTCGGCGATCGCCTTTACATCGTGACCGAGGGTAAGGTCAAGCTCGGTCACACGTCGAGCGACGGCCGCGAGTCTCTGCTCGCCGTCCTCGGCCCCGGCGAGATCATCGGTGAGCTCACGCTCTTCGATCCGGGTCCGCGTTCAACCACCGCGACCGCCGTGTCCCCGGCCTCGCTCCTCTTCCTCGAGCACGAGGATCTCATGCACGTGCTCGACACCAACCCGACGCTGGCGAAGCACATGCTGCGCGCCCTCGCACAGCGCCTGCGCCGCACCAACGAATCTCTCTCCGACCTCGTCTTCTCCGACGTGCCCGGCCGCGTCGCCAAGGCCCTCCTGGATCTGGCTGACCGCTTCGGCACCGCGACCGACAAGGGCGTCCACGTGCCTCACGACCTCACGCAGGAAGAGCTGGCCCAGCTGGTTGGCGCCTCCCGTGAGACGGTTAACAAGTCGCTCGCCGACTTCGTGTCGCGCGGCTGGATCCGCCTGGAGGGTCGCGCCGTGACCCTCCTCGACGTTGACCGCCTGGCGCGCCGCGCCCGCTGATTTCTCACGCGAGTGGGGCCCGATACTGAAAGGTATCGGGCCCCACTCGCGTCTCAGGATACGGAAAAGGCCGCGGCCACTCACGCACCTGAATGCGCGACGCCTGCCACGGCCTCGTCCATGATCACCGACGCATCGGTCAGTTCTGAATCGCTCGCTCAGCCCTCAATCGGACGCTTGAGGTAGGCGACCAGGTTCTCAGCACCCGTCGGTCCCGGGATGACCTGGACGAGTTCCCACCCGTCGGCTCCCCACTGATCGAGGATGGCTTTGGTCGCATGCGTGAGCAGCGGAATCGTGGCGTATTCCCATTTAGTCATGAGTTCATCCTACCTGCCATCTGGGGGCGAACGTAGGACAAAACCCGAGGCACATGCGGACTGCGCAACTCCCTGGCAAGCGAATCATCCGAGGAACGCAACCACTCCAGCCAATCCTCCGCATGCGGATAATGGCGCAGAATCGCGCGACGCTCCCGCTCTGTCAGGCCACCCCACACGCCGTAGTTGGCCTCGGATTGCAGGGCATCCGCCAGACACTCGATACGAACCTCGCACTCGTAGCAGCGCAAGCGAATCTGACGCTGCGATGCACCCTGCACGAAGAGCGCGTCCGGCTCAGTAGACGCGCACAGTGCGCGCGCGACCCAACTCTGGTCGTCGCCGTGGGCTGACATCGTCGATCTCCACCTCACTCTACTCCGACTCCTACATGTGACCATACACACATACCATTGTGGGTGCAAACGGTGCGACTTGCTATTAGTGCGCCAGCGCATGCACGATCAGGCGATTGTCACGCCTCGCGAGGTGTCAGATGAGCCGGGCGGCACGTAAGCTAGGACCATGTCGCACTCTCATTCCCGCGCTGTCCGGCCAACCCAGCTGTTCGCCCTCCTCTTGGCGTTCCTGAGCGTCTCAGCTCTGATGGGTGTCGTCGGAGCAGGCATGCTCGTCCCCATCGCGGGGCCCACCGCACTTGTCGCGAAGTCCGCTCCCTCGGTGTTCAACGAGCTGCCGGGCGACCTGCAGAATGTCGCCCCGGCTGAGGAATCGCAAATCCTCGACTCGTCGGGTGCGGTGATTGCGCACTTCTACGACAAGCAGCGCATCGTCGTTCCCAGCGCGAACATTTCTGACGTCATGAAGAAAGCAATTATCGCGATCGAAGATAAGCGCTTCTACGAGCACAACGGCGTGGACGCCACCGGTATCGCCCGCGCGTTCGTGACGAACCTGGGCGACTCCGGCCGTCAGGGTGCCTCCACGATCACCCAGCAGTACGTGCGCAACTCGCTGGCTGAGCGCGGCTATCTCGAGGGCGACGCCGATCAGGTCAGCGCCGCTACCGAGCAGACCACCGAGCGTAAGCTCCGCGAAATCAAGTACGCGCTGGCCCTGGAGAAGACCAAGTCGAAAGATGAGATCCTCACCGGCTACCTGAACATCGCGCCCTTCGGCCCCATTACCTACGGCGTTGAGGCCGCCTCGCAGCGCTACTTCTCGAAGTCCGCCTCCGAGTTGAACTACCTCGACGCTGCTCTCCTGGCTGGCCTCGTGCAGTCCCCCGTCCAGTACGATCCCCTCGTTCACCCGGATGCCGCTAAGGAACGCCGCGACACGGTCCTAGCCGCTATGCTCGAGCAGAACGTCATCACGCAGGAAGAGTACGACAAGGGCATCGACACGACCATCGACTCGATGCTGCACCCGACCGTTTCCTCGGAAGGTTGCTCCGGCGCGGAATCCTCCAAGGCCTACTTCTGCGACTACGTCTTGGCTCAGTTCCTGGAGGACCCCACCTTCGGTGAGACCCGCACCGAGCGCGAGCGCATGCTTAAGACTCAGGGCATCACGATCCGCACCACGATGGATCCCACGATGCAAAACGCCGCCTTCTCCTCGCTGACAAACACAATTCCCGTCGGCGATGCCTCCGGCCTTAACGATGCGCTTGTCTCTCTGGACCCGCGCTCGGGCCGCGTCCTGGCCATGGCCCAGAACACGACGTACGGCATTGAGAGCGGCGAAACCATGTCGAACTACTCGGCCGATGGAAACTTCCAGGTCGGCTCGACGTTCAAGGTCTTCACTCTGCTCGAGTGGTTCAAGGAGGGGCACTCCGCCTATGAGACGGTCGGCTCCAACAACACGTTCTACGGCAACGGATCCTTCAAGTGCGGTGGTCACGCTATCTACACTGATGGCTACCAGGTCAATGACCTCGCGGGCAAGACCGGCACCATGAACGTCGTGCGCGCGACCGGCCAGTCGGTCAACCAGGCGTTCGTCAACATGGCCTCGCGCGTGGACTTCTGCGCGATCTTCGACACGGCCTATAACATGGGCATTACCGAGGACGGCGAGGTCCCCTCACCCTTCCCCGCAAATATCCTGGGTTCTGTGTCCTCCTCCCCGCTGCAGATGGCCTCCGTGTTCGGAGCCATTGCAAACTCCGGCCAGCAGTGCACGCCGCAGTCCATCGAGTCGGTAACCGACCGTGACGAGAACGTCCTCAAGGAGTTCTCCGCGGACTGCAAGGAGGTCATCTCCGCCGACGTCGCCAACAAGACGGCTGCCCTGCTGACCGCCTCCGCCGGCCAGTACTACACGTCCACGCGTCTGGGCGACGGTCGCCCCTTCGCCGCCAAGTCGGGTACGACCGACGGCCACGCAAACACCTGGCTGACGGGCTTCACCCCCTCCGTCGTCACATCCGCGTGGGTGGGCCACGGCGCGAACTCCTCGCAGGAAGTCGGTTCCGTGACCATCAACGGCAAGTACTACGGTGAGATCTACGGTGAGACCTTCGTCGGCCAGAACATCTGGGCACCCTACATGACGCAAATCCTCGCCGGAACGCCCGTTGAGAACGTGTCCAGCGCGAACATTGGCTCATCCACGAGTCGCTCGAACCCAACCCCGGCTCCGACCAGCAGCAACTGATATGACACCGACACTGACCGATACCGCCGCCTCGTTCTCCCGACGAGGCCTTGGTGTCCTGCGCACTGCAGGTGCCGTCATCGGGGGGCTCGGACTCGCCGGGATCGCGGCGGGTGGTGCCGCGCTGGCATGGGGTTCGATTGAGCGAACTATGCCCACCCTGCGCCGCTACGATGTGCCCATCGAGCGCGACGTCCCCGAGGTGACGATTCTCCAGATCGCTGACCTCCATCTCTTCGCCGGGCAGGAGTTCCTGCTCCATTTCCTCTCCGATGTCGCTTCCTCCGAGCGCTTCGACATGGTCGTGGCGACGGGCGACAACTTCGGATCGCTTGATGCTTTCGACATGGTGATGGACGCCTACCGCCCATTCCTGTCGTATCCGGGTGCCTTCGTCCTGGGGTCGAACGACTACTATTCGCCGATCCCCAAACCTTGGACGCGCTACCTGATGCGCTCCACGCCGCCTCCCGCACGCGTCGTCCCGGACCTGCCCTACCTGCCGATGGTTCGCCAGATGCGCGACGCCGGATGGGTGGATCTATCCAACGCGTCGGGCACGCTGTCGCTGTCCGGCGGGACTGTCTCGCTCCTGGGGACCGATGACGCACATATTTTCCGGGACCGCATGGTAGCCCCGGCCTCGTCGTGGGAAGAACCCGGGGCGCTACGCCTGGGCATTACGCACGCGCCCTACACGCGCGTCGTGTCTGCACTCACCAGTGAGGGGGCCGACCTGATCCTGGCCGGTCACACGCACGGTGGTCAGATCGGCATCCCTGGCATGGGGGCGATCATTACGAATTGCGACATCGCACGCCACTACGCCAAGGGCCTGAATCGTTGGGAGGCACCCGACGGCTCCCAGGCATGGCTGCACGTCTCGGCTGGTCTGGGCACGTCACCCCACGCCAAGGTGCGCATCGCAACGCGGCCCGAGGCCTCCCTCATCCACGTGCATCCCGCGTAGCTGAGGCTCAGTGTGGGCCACTCACCGCACGCTCATCTTTGCGGCGTGGCACACACTTCCCATTGTCCGCCGATCTCGGTTTGGGTTTTCCGACGAGGTATGGCTATACTCATGGGGCACCGGGGTGTGGCGCAGCTTGGTAGCGCGCTTCGTTCGGGACGAAGAGGCCG
>ERZ772962.281-NODE-281-length-28546-cov-10.246358_pt1 | contig 28546 bp, 31 predicted proteins | sample MGYA00580676_ERZ772962 | MGnify/ENA primary metagenome ERZ772962 (study PRJEB29015, sample SAMEA2738049) | human oral metagenome | biome: human oral; feature: human-associated habitat; material: saliva | place: China | collected 2230 ...
GAACCTTACAATAGTTTTGGAAATGGTTCTGCGATGCGCGTTTCTCCGTGTGCTTTGGTGATGGATGCCACAACAGACGAGTTGCCGTCTGAGGTGAAACGTCTGGCGCAACTTTCTGCAGAGGTGACGCATAACCATCCAGAAGGAATCAAAGGAGCAATGGCTACAGTGGATGCTATTTACATGTGCCGTTATTTCTTTGGTGATGATAGTAGCGATAACCCTGAGGAGCTTAAAAGATGCATCAAGGAACACATCGAGAAAGAGTATGGATATGACCTTTCTAAAACGCTAGATGAAATTCGTCCTACGTATCGATTCAATGAAACGTGTCAGGATACCGTTCCTCAGGCCATCGTTGCCTTTCTAGAAAGTACAGATTTTGAAGAAGCGATTCGAAATGCGATTTCTCTTGGTGGGGACAGCGACACTCTTGCTGCAATCACGGGAAGTATCGCCGAGGCGGCTTATGGGATTCCTGAGTGGATCAAAGACAAGGCCTATAGCTATCTCGATGAGCCTTTGAAAGAGGTGCTCAGACGATGGGAAAAGGAAGTTGGCTGAATTTATAGAAAAAAGGCTATTGCTCGATAATAGTTATATTTCCCAGATCAGATGGAGGTGAACCGAGTGATTCAACTTAACCGTTTTAAAAAAGTGAATGAAAATTGTTTAATTAACAATCATAAACAATCCTATAAGAGTTTTGAAAATATAGATACTAATGTAGGCACTTTAATCGGCAGCTATCAATCTCAGAAAAATAACTTAACTTGGTTTGCTTGTCGAAAAAGTAGCCATGAAATTCGGATTGAAGTTAGAGACGAACAGAATTTTCAAAGTTACTATTTAGATTTGGAAGATAACTTTCTTGATTCTGAAGTAACTTTTAAGGGCTTCTCTGATAATAGAATCATCGTTTCATTGACAGCGGGACAGGATGGTTCACAGGACTTTTGCCTTGAATTTTTGAATCATGAGCTAAATGTGAGACATAAATTTCCACGAAATTTGGTGTATGTTTTTTCGACTGACGAGGAGAGTTCGTTATTGGTAAATTTTTACTCGTCTGAATTTTATATAATATCAAATCATGATTTCCAAATAAAATCTAGTCAACAATTTTCTATATTTGAACAGGATGGTTTATCAAACGTTTGGAAGATTAACAATTCTTACGGTGTATTCTCTACAACGGAAGAAAGATGGTTTGTGTTTCATTTAAAGACATTGGAACTCGTTGATGAAATGATACTAGAAAAATGCCATGGAGAATACTCTGGGGTAGACACACTGTTTCAGACAAGCAATCAATTGATATTTAGATGCTATCAATACAATAAAGGAACAAAAGAAGTTGAATACATGAGTGTGGAAAAGAAAGATTTAGAGAGTATGATTGAACAATCAAGCTAAGGAAAGTTTAGGAGGGTTATCGATGTATTTATTGGAATTGTATCAAAATCCTTCTTATAAAGATTTAGTCGCATTTGGGTCCTTAAAAGAAGGAAAAGAATTTGTATCCAAAATAACTGGATATACTCTAGAAAATGAAGATGATTTTGTTCAAGGTAATAAAGTAGAAATAACGAACATTTATATGAAAGGTTTAGAGTAAACATGACTCTCTTATTTGAAGAATTTAAAACCATTTGTTTCCATTTAAATCGAATCGGAATTACACCGACACTGATGGGTTCTTTGGGATTGGAGTTTAGAACGAAAGAAAATTGGGGGCCGTCTGACATTGACATTCATGTGCCTGGTGACCCTAGAGGTTGGGAAGCACCTGATCATCTCAGAATTTATGACTGGGACAAGATAATGAAAGTGATGAAAGACTTAGGCTACGTCTTAATAGATATTCATGAGCATGAATTCCAAAAGGATAGAGTGAGTGTTGAATTTGGAAGTATCGATTCCTTACCTGATTTTGCAGGAGTTTCGGAATCGGATATAGAGCTTATTCACATTGAAGGCATCACTTTTCGTCTTCCAAGTCTGGAGCAGTATCTAAGTATTTACAAAGCTTCTTCTCAAGACTCCTATCGAAATGAACAAAATAACAATAAGGATTTTAAAAAGATAGAGTGGCTGGAAAGACATTTGTAAATTATCATATGAAAAGTAGTAAGTTGAAATGTGATTGATTGCGTGCTACTTCAAACGGAATGCCCAACATATTGGTCTAATATAAGTATTAAAATGGTGTAGACAAATGCAAATTTGGGGGTGTTTTTTGTGTCAACGATTAAAATTGAAAACCTCACTTTTTCATATTATGGCTATGTAAAGCCTGTATTTGAAAATGTATCATTTTCATTTGATACGAACTGGAAAACAGGGCTAATAGGAAGAAATGGAATAGGAAAATCAACACTATTTAAGCTACTGCTAAACCAAGAAGTTTATAAGGGGAAAATTAGCAGAAGTGTTGATTTTATTAAATTTCCACCTGATTTAAGTGATACTTCAAAGTTGGTAATTGAGTTATATGAAGAACTAATTTCAGATGAGGAAGAATGGAAATTATTTAGAGAACTTAATTTGCTAAATGTAGATGACAGTCTGGTTTACAGAAAGTTTGAAACACTTTCCAAAGGAGAACAAACAAAAATTCTCTTAGCTATTTTGTTTACAAGAGAAGATGGTTTTTTACTTATAGATGAACCAACAAACCATTTAGATATGGACGGAAGAAAAATTGTCAGTGAATATCTGAAAAATAAAAAAGTTTTTTTGCTTATTTCTCATGATAGAGATTTTCTGGATGGTTGTATCAATCATGTTGTTTCTATTAACAGGAATTCTATTGATGTCCAATCAGGAAATTTTACATCGTGGTATGAAAATAAATTGATGAAAGATCAATTTGAGATTAGTCAAAATGAGAAATTAAGAAAAGATATTAAACGATTAAAAGAAGCTGCAAGACAAAGTCAAATTTGGTCTGATAAAATTGAAAATACTAAAAATGGTGTGAAAGTATCAGGTGTAAAACCAGATAAGGGATATATAGGTCATCAGTCGGCTAAGATGATGAAAAAATCTAAGAATTTGGAAAATAGACAAAATAAGGAAATAGAAGAGAAGCAGAATTTACTAAAAGATATTGAAACAAAAGAAAGTCTATTGTTGCGTCCGTTACATCACCATAAAACTCCTCTAATATCAGTTAGAAATTTATCATCATATTATGGAAAAAGGCAGATATTAAATAATATAAGTTTTGATATAAAGCAAGGCGATATAGTGGCTATATATGGAGGTAATGGTAGCGGGAAATCAACCTTAATTAAGATTTTATTAGGTCTAAATCACGAGTATTCAGGTGATGTAAAATTAGCAAGTAATTTGAAAATATCGTATATTCCTCAAGATACATCAAATTTAGCAGGTAGCTTAAATGAGTATATTCATCAGCATGGTGTTGATGAAACATTGTGCAAAACAATTCTTAGTAAACTGGATTTTGCAAAAGAATTATTTAAAATGGATATGAAAAATTTTAGTGATGGACAAAAGAAGAAAGTTTTAATTGCTGTAAGTTTGTCAAAGCCAGCTCATATATTTGTTTGGGATGAACCATTAAATTATATAGATGTAATATCAAGAATACAGATTGAGGAAATTATAAAAGAAGCAAAACCTACACTCATATTTGTGGAACACGATAAGAGGTTTGTAGAAGATATAGCTAATAAAATCATACGATTATAAACTAAATAACAAATTCCAGTTTGTGCGAGGTAATACCTTTTAACGATTATCTTATGATATTGTTAAAAGCTTTATATATATGTTTCCACATACAGACAGCTTCACTTGATATACTCAGTGATCAGTCGTTTCATGTCGAAGCAGTATCACTGCTTGTAAAATCTGAAAAATAAATTTGCGTAGCGTCGTAAAGGTTAAATGGAGGGTTATCGATGGTTATCTTGGAATTTTATCAAGGTGATTATCAAAAGGATTTAGTCACGTTTGATTCTTTAGAAGAAGGGAAAGCCTTTGTAGCTCAAATCCCGGGGTATACTTTAGATACAGAAGATGGGTTTGAAGTGGAGTATGTGAACCCAAAATACTTGCCGGATTATATGGAAATTGTCTATAACGGAAATATTGTCCCTTTATCTAGATTTTCCTTTGATTCTGAAGAAAATATGGACATTATTTGGAAAGAAATTTCGAATCTATCCGTTAAAAACGATAAAGTGATCGAAGGATATTCAAAAATCGATGCGTATGTCGTTAACAACGATGAAGTGAAAGCCTATGTCGAAGCAAGAGAAGCGAACTATCGCAAGGCAAAAGACTTCTTAGAACGCTGTGGATATGAAGCCGACAGAAGCTTTTTCGGAACTGAAGACGGCGAAGCGATTCTCTATAGAAAAAAAGGTACCGAAGATTGGAACTTCTTATGTCACTTAGACCCGCTGTTTGTAGAGATTGAAGATGTAGAAGGATATGTCAAAGAAGAGATTCAATCGTTAAACTAAAGAATGTTGCGAAGGCGTGGCGTGAGTTATATTTAAAAAGACTTCTATTTTGCTGGATGATGGAATCAAGGAGAAATTTATGACCCTAAGACAAATTAAATTTAATCCTTTTAAACATTGGGAAATCATCAGCAACTTGTATAAGCAGTCCTTCCCAAAGGAGGAGCGAATTCCCCTTTTTGGACTCTGGCTCTTATCATTGAGAAAAATGGATTTACACTGTGTCCCTATCTCATTCGTGAATTAGGCGTTGACTTTGCTCTTATGAGCCAGACAGGGCAACTAATTCCATTCGACTATCAGGATATCTTTGACTCTTTTTCTTATGGACTTGGAGATGTATCGATTCGTCCGATAAATCAATAGAACATACCTTACCAAAATTATACTGAATTAAAAATGTTATCTAATTGAGTAAAGAACAAAAGTTTTGGTCTATAATATGGATATTTTCTAGTACAACATGTGGAGGCGGTATCACTGCTTGTACGAGCCTAGAAAATATGTAGAAGGAAAAGCCTTGGTTTCAAGGCTTTTTGTCGTATGTGATGCGTTATTTTTAGTTGAATACTTTTTCTTTTATATGTTACAATGTATATACAAAATGTATTTACAAAAGGAGTTTTTAGTATGGCGAAGACACAAGCGGTAAATTTTCGAGCAGATTCGGTATTTTACCAAAAAACGAAAGACATCTTAGCAGACGAAAAAATTACGGTATCAGATGTCCTGAATGCAGCACTTAGAAAAATTGCCAATAGGACAGTTGATGCAAGAGAATTTGTTTCTAGTGATTTGCAGGATACGCAGTATCAAGTGGCTTTTGAGGATTTAAAGAAGGAAATTTTAATTGGGCATCAGGAAATTGCTCAAGGTAAAGTCACTTCTGTAGCGGATGTGAGAAAGGAATTTGGTCTTGACTAAGTTGAAACGCTATCAGGTTTTTCTTGCGGATCGAGCTAAGCAGGACATACGAGAAATACACGACTATATCGTTATGAATTTTTATAGCCAACAATCTGCGGATGGGAAAGTCGATTTGATATTGACTGCTCTTGAAACCTTAGAAATATTTCCAGAAGCATGTCCACTTGTGTCTAGTAGAGGTTACGGTGAAATGACTGACGATGGGAAAACCTATCGTTATATGCCAATAGAGAACTATCTCGCATTTTATTATATTGAGAATCATACAGTATTTGTTGCTCGTATTCTAAGTGCAAAACAAGATTGGGTGAAGATTTTCTATAAGTAGAATGAAAAAGGCGAACATAGGCGTTTCAAAAAAAGAATAGTAGTGGCTATATGAAACATTTTGGAGGTTATCAATATGAAATTTCATGAATTTGGTGATAAGAATTTGCCTCCCATTTTATTGATACACGGTGGCGGTAGTTCATGGTGGAATTATCTTCGTCAAGCACGGATTTTGTCAGAAGACTACCGTGTTATTTTACCCACTTTGAATGGGCACGGTGAAGAATTTCAAAGGGACTATATCTCAACGGAAGACTCTGCACAGGAAATTTTGAACTATGTTAGACAGAATTATGATGGAAAGTTGTTTGCGATTGGTGGTGTCTCACTTGGTGGTCAAATTGCCATGGAGATCTTGTCCTTAGACAGCGATATAGCTGAGAAGGCTATCATAGACGGAAGCCTCTGTATTCCTCAACCAAGGCTGGCGAGATTTAGCATCCTACTAGTATCATTATTCGGTAAACTGATGTTCAGTAAATCGTCTTGCAAACTTCAGCTAAGTATTATGAATAAATGCTATCCTAGACTAGCTTATCCAGACGAGTTAAAAAATTATTTTATGGAGGATATGGCAAGGACACCTATCAAAACATTAGTGACCATCTATAAAACTTATATGGGGCATTATAAGTTGAAGAGTAGGATTTCAAAAAGTAAAGCACAGGCTCTCTATATTTATGGTGAAAAAGAATTGAACTGTGTTAAAGAATCAGCTAGATTATTTCAGAAGATGCACCCCGACACTATCTTATATGAAGCAAAGGGCTATAACCACGGCTATTTATCAGCCTACCTACCTCAAGAGTGGATTACGTTGGTTGTTCCATTTTTGGAGAATAACGATTGATTATACTTTATTAATTTAGAAAGCAGAGTTTCATGGAAGTCAAAAAATATAGTCCCCTCAATTCCTTAAAAAAGATAGCAGATAACCTATGGATTGTGGATGGGGAAGAAGTACTGATGGATTTCAAATTCTTCAAAGTGCCTTTTTCAACTAGAATGACAGTTATCCGTCTACAGAATGGTGGTCTTTGGGTGCATTCACCGACTAAGCCTAATGACAATTTACTTTTTGAAATCAAGAAATTGGGTGAGGTAAAACACCTTATTGCTCCAAATGTCTTACATTATAGTTATATAAATGAGTGGCATCAACTATTTCCTGAAGCAAAAGTCTGGCTAGCTAGTGGTGTTCAAAAGCGTGCCAGAAAATCGGGAATGAATTTAGATTATGGTCAGGAATTAAGCAAGGCCAATTGGAACGAAGAAATTTGTTTTACAACATTTGAGGGAAGTTTTTATGTGAAAGAGGTTGTTTTTTTCCATACTGAAAGTTCAACTTTGATTTTAACGGATCTTATTGAAAACATTGAAACTGAGAAATTATCGCTTTTTGAAAAGCTACTGTTTAAAACAGGCGATAATCACTATCCAAATGGTAAAACACCAAGAGATTTAAGAATAAGTTTCTTATTTGGCAAAAAACAAGCTTTGAGGAGTTATCACAAAATAAAGAAATGGGAACCTAAGAATATTATTATTTCTCATGGACCGTGTATGATTGGACAAGCAAAAGAAATGTTAAAGCAATCGTTCTTCTGGTTAGAAAAATAGGGTTATGTGGTTAAGAAAACTTCTCGAAAGACAAATACGAATACTTCGACCTCTGTATTTAAAAGTTTCATTCATTCGCGCACGCAAAATAACACCCCACAAGCTACAACTTGTGGGGCATTTTCTTTTATTAGTTTTTCTCTTACAAAATAACGTCTGTTTTTTCAACTTTGTAAAGGGCAATTCCCATGATTATGGTCAAGACTAGAAGAATTAAAACAGCAGGGGTCCAAGAGTTAAAGAGTTGTTTGCTTGAACCAAACAAGACTGGACCAAGGGCTGCAAAGATATAGCCTCCGGTTTGGGCTAAACCTGATAGTTGGGCTGTTTTTTCAGGCGTGCTAGCCTTCATTGAAAAGGAAACCATCATGTAAGGGAATAGGACACTAGCAGAACTTCCGGTTAAGAGGTTAAGGACTAACCAATACACAAAGCTGTCTGTATTGACTAGAAGCATGGCAACTCCGATGAGTCCTGCTAGGACGGTAGCCACTAGCATCACATGGCGGTTACGATCAGAAAGTTTAGTGATTAGGCTAGGAACGATCATAGAGAATGGAATACTCGTCAGTGTGAAAACGGAAGCTAGAATTCCGGCATTAGCCTCGCCGACACCGGCTTGAGTGGCCATGGTTGGAAGCCAAGTGATAGTGGTATAGAAGAAGAGTGATTGTAATCCACCGAAAATCATGATGGCCCAGACTTTGCCACTCTTATACCAACTGCCTGAATTTTCGCTGGTAGAAGTTTCTTGTTCTAAGTAATGATTGTGACGGACATTAGGGAGCCAAATCATAAGAGCTAAGGCACAGACCGCTGTCAATACCCAGACCAAGCCTTGCCATGAGGTTGCCTTAGTGATTGGAACTGCTACCGATGAAGCCACAGCTGTGGACAAGCCCATGGCTGTAATGTAGAGTGTGGTTAAGAATCCTAACTGATTTGGCTCATTAGCCTGAATTAGGCTTGGGAGAAGGACGTTGATAAAGGCAATTCCCGCTCCGACTAAAATCGTCCCCATATAAAGAAGAGGGAGATTAAGGGTACGCAAAGCAGAACCAAGTGTCATCACAATTAAAACACCGAGGAAGAGTCTTTCGATACCAAAGCGTTTGGCCCAGCTAGCTGCAAAAGGTGAGAAAATCGCAAAGGTTAATAGTGGTAGACTCGTCAAGAGTCCGAGAGAACTTACCTCAACCCCTAGACCAGAAGCAATGTCTGATAAGACAGTGGATAGGGTTGTAAAAGGGGACCGCAAAACAATCCCAAGGAGAATAATCCCAGGGATAAGAAAACGTGAATGTGTCAGTTTCTGTTTCATAAACTATCTCCATGTTTAATCTTAATAAGGATATCTAAATTTATAAGTAATATGACACTAATGCGTCTCTTTCATCTTACCATAAATGGTGGTGATAATGAAAGCGGTTACGCAAAATTATCGAAAAGAAGAATATAGAATCTTAAGTTTTTAAATGATATGTTACTGATTATCTCACAACATAACTTTTTTTAAAAAAGGCCGGACATTTTGTCCAGCCTCTTTTCAATGTCGTCTTAAATTTCATACCCCATAAGGAGTCCGCCTTCTTCAGCATAAAAACTGCAAAGTCCAGAAGTAGGAAGGACTTCGATGCTTGCATTAGCAAATTTTTCGCGAACCAATTCAGAGAATTGCTCGATAAATTTGTCATTGTTGCGGTGAGCGATGGTAATGTGTCCGCCATTATAACCTGCTTTGATTAATTCATCAAAAGCAGCTTTGATAGCTTTCTTTTGACCACGCGCTTTTTGAAGCAACTCAAGAGTACCAGTCTTGCTAGCTTCTCCAACCATACGGATATTGAGGAGTCCGACGACAGTCCCGATAAGTTTACTTAGACGACCATTCTTCACCAAATTATCAACTTTGGCTAAAACAAAGAGCAACTTAGTCTTGGCTTGATAAGCTGTGATGCCATCAACGACTTGGTCAAAATCAAGGCCTTCAGCGACTAAGTGATTGAGTTTACGAACGATAAGGTCGACCTCGCCACCAGCTGACAGGCTATCAATCACGTGAATCTTAGTATCAGGATGCTCTTCCAGATAAATTTTCTTAGCGATTTCAGCACTATTGTAGCTACCAGAAAGGGTTCCGGTAATCGTCACAACGATGATATTGTCCGCTCCTTCAAAGGATTTCATATAATCATCAGGACTCGGACAGGCAGACTTAGAAGCAGTCGTAGTCGCATACATTTCCTCCATCATTTGATTAATATTGAGTTGGGCATCATCCCTGTAAATGGTCTCGCCCACTTGGATAGTCAAAGGAACACTGACAAACTCCGTATCTGGTGCCAGATTGTCCAAAGAACGGTAATCACAGCCTGAATCCGCAATAATTTTCCATTTCATAGGATACACCTCATATCTGCATAATGTACATTGACAAGTGATTTGTCTTTTTTTACAATTTTATCATGAAGTGCATTGCTATCAAAGCAGATCTCATCAGGTGTGACAGATAGAAAGTGAATGTTATGGCAGAAAGAAAAATTTCAGAGAAATCCTTGGAAAATCTCAAACGATTTAATCAAGAAAACAAAGCAATTACACGAGAATCCATCGAAATTTCTCTCCTGCAATTGTTGGAGAAAAAAGACTTTAAAAAGATTACCATATCGGAACTGGTTGAGCGTGCGGGTGTATCTCGTGCTGCCTTTTATCGCAATTATGGTTCTAAGGAAGAGATTTTGAAGTCTATTTTTGAGTCTAGCATTGCAAAGATTACTAAGTCCTTGGACGGCTATAATCTCAAGACGGATCTTTACCAAGTCTGGGTTTATCTCCTTAAGGAAGTCAAAAAAGAAGCCAAAATCATCAGTCTTGCCATTGATTATAATTTTGAGCAGGTATTGACCAAGGCAGTTTATGATTTTTTGGAAAAACGAAATGGTAGCTCATCAAATGGTGCTGGTAGTTACCTCAATTCCTTCTGGAGCTCGGCTATTGTTTCAGTGATTTCCAAATGGGTCAAGGATGGCATGAAGACCCCAGCTGAAAAGATTGCCAAGCTTGGTCTCCCGCTTTTTCCACAAAAGAAGAAGTAGTAATCACTGAGAGGCGGTTTTTAAGTAAACTGCACCTCTCCATTACTAGTTCAAATGAATAGATAGAACTGTCCACAGATTATACAAAGGAGAAAAACGATGATAGAAGAACGAATCCATGCTACAAAGCAGTATGTTAAAACTTTATTTGCTGATCGAGCGGATGGCCATGATGTAGAGCATACCCTTCGCGTCTATACCAATGCTATGAGAATCGCACAAGCAGAAGGTCTATGTGATCTGGAGATAGTGGGCTTGTCAGCTCTTCTTCACGATGCTGATGATGATAAATTGTTTCAAACAGAGAATAATGCGAATGCTCGCACGTTTCTAGAAGAGATTTGTATCCCTCAAAACCAAATCGACCAAATTTGCCAGGTTATCAATGCTGTTTCTTTCAGCAAAAATCGCAGTAAACATCCAGAAACCATAGAAGGCAAGATTGTCCAGGATGCAGACCGCCTGGATGCGATAGGAGCTGTAGGAATTGCGCGAACTTTTTCCTATGGTGGCCACAAAGGGAGACCCCTTACTGATACCGTCCAACATTTCCACGACAAGTTGCTCCTCTTAAAAGATGAAATGAACACGGAGACTGCCAAACAAATGGCAGAAAGTCGCCATCAATTTTTAATCACCTTTCTAAAAGAGCTAGAGAAGGAATTGGACTGAGTGAAATATTGAAATTAACTTTTATAAAAGATTTATTTGAAAGAAAGATATGCTAAATCAACTAATAAAGAAACCTATTTTAAGTTGTTCAATTATATTTGTTATCTGCTCAGTAGCAAGGCTAATTGAATACTTCTATATTAGGACGGATGAAACCTTCTTATCTGAGAATTTTCTACATAAGCTTTTTGGAATTCTTCTACTGTGGGGAATCCTTTCAATTTGTAAATTAAGATGGAAAGATATTGGTTTCAGTTCTGACGGAACCGTGAGTGGTATAGGGAAGGGCCTGCTCTTTGGTTTAGTTTGTTCCGTCTTTGCATATACAGTTGAGTGCATTGTTCTCTTGTTTCTTCATGGTAATGTTCACTTATCGTTTTACGCCAGTGGTTTTTCCTTAACAAATGAAAAAGTATCTCAAGCAGGAATCTTACTTATTCTCTCAAGTGTGTTGTTTAACCTGATAAATGTCTGGATGGAAGAAGGAATATTTCGTGGCCTTTTCACAAAAATTCTTGAAGGGCTTTCTTACCGCAAGAGTCTATTCTTTATAGCCTTCCAATTTGGAATATGGCACTTGGTAATGCCCTTAAGAGATTATCTTCAAGGAGAGTCGTCACTCGTAAATCTCATCGTCATGGGCATTGGCTATGTTATCTTAGCGGGAATGATGAGTATCAAATGGTCCTTACTCTACAAAATGACAGGTTCCTTATGGTTTGGGTTAGGAGATCATTTTTTCAACAATCTTGCTTCAAATCTAGTTCATGTGGTTTCAAATTCTGAAGCAGATAGTTTGCAGATTGTGAGAATCCTTCTATGGCAATTGCTATCATTTGCTATAGTGTTATGGGGTTATCAAAAGAGAAACTGATAGTCAATCACCTTGCTACTACAACTAATTGGAGGTTCAGTATGCCAATATATGAATTTTGTGCAGAGAATGTAACTTACTTAGAAAAAGCTTTTCAAGCCGGTGCTCAACGCGTGGAGTTGTGTGATAATCTGGCTGTTGGAGGCACGACACCTTCTTATGGTGTCATAAAGGTGGCTGTTGAGTTGGCCAAGGATTATCAGGCTAAGATGATTGTGATGATTCGTCCACGAGGGGGCGACTTTGTCTATAGCCAGCAGGAATTAGCTATCATGCTAGAAGATATCAAGTGTGCGCGTGAATTGGGTGTTGACGGCTTTGCACTAGGTGCTTTGACTTCAGAAAACCAACTCGATACTGAAGCTCTAAAGACCTTGTTAGATGCTAGTCGAGACCTAGAGGTCACCATGCATATGGCCTTTGACCAAATCCCTAAAGCAGACCAGCCTAGTGCTATCCAGTGGCTCAAGGAAAATGGTGTGACGCGTCTGCTCACCCGTGCTGGAACTCCTGAGACTGCTCTAGACTCACGCTTGAAACGTTATGCAGAATTGGTTCAGCTAGCAGACGGTCAGTTGGATATTTTAGCAGGAGGTGGTATCTCCGTGGCTAATCGTGACCAATTTCTTGCCATACCTGGTCTTGAGCAAGTTCATGGAACACGTGTCGTCTTTTAGATTTACAATGGAACCAGCTTCTTGGCTCGGTTCCTTTTGATTTTTGTGCAATGGGAGGCACTTTGCTTTTCTAGTCATTCTTTGGTAAGCTATTACTATAGCATTAAAAAAATTGGGGGATGTATGTTAGATAATTTGTTAAAAAAGAACCCTGTCTTGGGTGTCATTATTTATCCGTTATTAGGGCTAGGAGCTATTTGGCTTGGTCACTATTACTCACAGAGCCTTTCGCTATTGGAAAAAACGGGTGGTCAGATCAAGGTTAATACTTTTGTTTACATTGCCTATCAATTAGGTGGGACCAAACTTGTCATGGGGTTCTTTATTCTTTTAGCGCTTTTCTTTTTCTATCTGGGCTATACTTATCTTAAAAAACTTGGCAATACTCAGAAATAAGGACTATGGTTATACACGAACTGCAGCTACTTGCTTGCAGTTTTTTTCTTTCCTAACGGCTACCCCGAGGTGCTCATTTGGTTTCAATGACATTTTTACACTGCAAAAAGTATCCTGAGAATAAGTAGCTGTCAAAATCTGGTATAATGAAGCCAAGGAGGCGCCTATGAAACATCTAAAAAAACAGACGCTAATTCTCTTATCTATCTCTAGCCTGCTACTTGTCGGTTTAGCAGTTTTTGCACATCTCCACAAAAAAGAGGAGCAAGCAAATTACTCCAATCTTAATAGTAAGGCTAGTATTAGTGAGGTGCGAGCCATACTCTCGAAACATTTGGATAAGGGGAGTGTGGATAACTTTATCAATCTGGTTACCGATTACAATAACACTGTGGGTTCTGTTGGACTTTCTGGGAATTTTGTGCCATTTACTAAAACCGACTATGATGTGGAAAAAATCAGTAGCTTGTGGACAGCCAAGCATGGTGACTTTATCGGCACCAACTGCCGTATCAACACCTACACGCTACTGAAAGGCAAAATCAAGATTCCTCAAGTCAAAAGTGATACTGAGCTCCTTTTCCAAGACAAGGACGCCATTGACAAGGGCAAGCTCTTTAATGCCAAGGACCAGGCAAACTTTGACATTCTTTTTTCAAGGGTCAAGACTGAAGCTACCCAAGATGTCAAGGTTCACGCCAAGCATATGGAGGATTACTACAAACAGTTCACCTTTGATGACAAGGCACGCATGCTGTCGGTTGTTGTCCACGATAATTTGGATGGTGATTCCCTTTTTGTCGGTCACGTCGGAGTTTTGGTGCCTACGACGGATGGCTACTTATTTGTTGAAAAGTTGACCTTTGAAGAGCCCTACCAAGCCATTAAATTTGCCAGCAAAAAAGATTGCTACAAGTATCTCACAACCAAGTACAAGGACTATACCGGACCAGGTCTAGCCAAACCCTTTATCATGGACAATGGCAAATGGGTGGATATGGACTAGGTTAAGGTGGGACGACAGTTTTAATAGAAGAGAAAAAGGAATCAAGATATGAATAGAAAACAAGCCTTGTTGCTTTATCTGTCAGGGACCTTTGGACAGATTTTACTGGTCAGTCTTCTTGTTTGGCTGCTAAGAGCAGGAGGAGTTAGGGTTGATTATGGGACTCCAATTGGACTCTTTACCCTTATGTTAGGTGGCTTGTCCTCAGCCATTTGGGGAGCAATTATTAGCATCCGCTATCATCACTCCAGTTTTAAACAGCTTGTTAGAGATTTTTTCCAAGTCAAACAAGCTCCTCTTAACTATCTCTTAGTCCTCATTTTTATAGGTTTGGATTTTTTACCACAGGTCTTTAGTGGGAAAATGATTAGTCCAATTTGGTATCTCCCCATAATTTTATTTGTAAAAGCCCTTGTCTTTGGTGGTATAGAAGAAATCGGTTGGCGCTATTTTTTCCAGCCTACTTTGCAAGAAAAGTTGACCTATCTAGTGTCTACGCTGTGTACCTTTGTGGCTTGGTCACTATGGCATTTGCTCTATTTTTACATTGATGGCTCTTTGGCAAGGATTCATTTACTGCCATTTTTGCTAGGCTTATTAAGCAATTGTTTCATCTTATCCGCTATTTATACAAAGACCAGAAGCCTTTGGCTTTGTGTGATGACACATGCGTTGATCAATGCTTTATCGCAACTGTCATCAACTGAGAGCGTATGGCTATCACTTGTGATTAAGGTGCTGATAATCCTTCTTGCCATGAGAATTGCTAGTAGCAGTGTGGAGAAAGTTAAATGATAAACCGACTTTTTTCTCACTTTGCTTCAATTATTTATAAATCTTAAGAGTAGTTCAAGACTGCTCTTTTTTCTATGTAATACTCAAATGACCTTGCCCATCTTTTTGAGGCATGTTATACTAAAAAGGTATTGTCAAAATTTTCTGACATTACAGGTGGAAAGGAGGTGCTAATGCCTTTTAAAATAACAAAACACCTTGTTTTTTCCCGCTACCTAAGCCTGCTCTGTTTGCTTCTATTTTTAGTAGTAGCGTCAGTTTTTGTTGCAGTGTCCTTAGGGGCGGTCACTATAGATATAGGTGATACCTATGGTGTCATCCTCAGTAAATTGGGGTTTCCGATTGCCAGTCAAAGCATAGCTAAACCACTTGAAGCTATTATCTGGAATATGCGAGTTCCTAGGGTTCTCCTAGGGCTAGTAGTCGGTGCAGGCCTTTCTATGTCTGGGAGTGTCATGCAGTCAACCGTTAATAATCCGATTGCTGAGCCCTATATATTAGGCATCTCGGCAGGAGCAACTTTTGGAGCAACCTTGGCCATCATTTTAGGCCTTAAAGCTGTGGTAGGCTTGGGTGCCTTTGTGGGGGCTATCCTAGCGACGGTTCTTGTCCTAATTATTGCCTCTATGCAGGGGAGAGTAACCACATCTGGCTTGATTTTATCTGGAACGGTTGTTAATGCCCTCTTTATTGCCTTTGCCAATTTTATAATCTCTATTGGAGCGACAGCGGACAGTGTTATGACCATTAAGTTTTGGACCATGGGTTCATTGACAGGAACATCTTGGTCAGATTTGATGCTTCCAGCAGTAGTAGTCGGTGTGGCCTTTCTCTTTTTCTCAACTCAGTATCGTGTCTTCAATGCCATGATGATGGGAGATGAAGCAGCTTTGACTTTAGGGATTCCACTTAAACTCTATTGGTATCTTTATATTGCCATCGTTGCAGTCATAACAGCCGTCTTGGTTGCTAGCTGTGGAATTATCGGCTTTGTCGGCTTGATTACCCCTCATATCGCTAGAAGTATAGTCGGGACTAATTATCGTAAGCTTTTTCCAGTAGCAACTCTCCTAGGTTCCTTATTTGTGGTTTGGGCAGATGTCTTGGCTAGAATCCTCGTTAAAAATGCGGAGTTACCTATCGGTATCTTTACAGCCTTGGTTGGCGCACCTTTCTTTATTTATATTGTGACTAAAAATCGTAGGAAGGTGGTTTAGACTTATGGATGTAAAGTGTAAGGATATTCATTATTCGATTGGAGAGAAAAAAATCCTAAATGGAGTCTCCCTAAAGGTCGAAGGCGGACAATTCCAGACCATACTAGGACCAAATGGGAGTGGGAAATCAACCTTGCTCAAAACCATTTACCGCCAGTTGAAACCAGATAGCGGTCAGATTTTACTTGATGGAAAAAGCCTAGATCAGGTAAGCCTAAAGGAAACTGCAAAAGAAATGGCCGTTGTGACACAGTTTAACACCCTTCAATTTGATTGTACGGTGGAAGAAATTGTCATGCTTGGCCGAACGCCCCATCTTTCCTTTCTACAAAAAGAATCGGAGCGGGACCACTTGCTCGTCCAGGATGCCCTAGACAAGGTTGGCATGTCTGAAAAGAAGACACGCTATTATTCGTCCTTATCAGGTGGCGAAAAACAAAGAGTTATCCTAGCGCGTGCTTTGGCTCAGGAACCCAAACTTCTTTTATTGGATGAGCCTACCAACCATTTGGATATTAAGTATCAGTTGGAGATGTTGGCCTTGGTCAAGGAACTCGGCATTAATGTTCTCGCAGTTCTCCACGATATTCAATTGGCCTGTCGTTTTTCAGATTATATTTACTTAATGAAAGGGGGTGAGATTGTTGCCCAAGGTGTCCCAAGGGATGCCGTAACCCCACAATCCTTGCAGGCGGTTTATGATGTTCAGAGTCGTATTACCTGGACGGATGACCAGCAGGCAATGATTCAGTATTTATAAGCCTAGGAAAGGAAGGCCTTATGAACAAGAAAACTTTTGGTATTGCATTAATCGCTGCAGCAGTCCTCACATTGACAGCATGCAGTTCTACATATAAAAACAGCACATCATCGTCATCAGCAGCAAAAGAAACGGTGAAAAAGACCAATTCAGAAACCCAGTATCCTTTGACCGTCAAAACTTATGACGACAAAGGAACAGAGTTAGATCAAGTCTTCAAAAAGGCACCAGAAAAGGTTATCACAAACAACCTTTCATCAACGGAAATTTTGATTGAGCTTGGTTTAAAAGACAAGATTGTCGGTATGCTTAACCCTGACAATGAAGTAACCGATAAATATAAGGAAGACATTGCCTCAATCCCACATATCGGTGATAAGAAGACCATCTCTCAAGAAGCCATCTTGGCTTACGGACCTGATGCCCTTATTGGTCGTAACATGATGTTCTCAGACAAATCAATGGGAACCATCAGCACGTGGAATAGCAACGACATTCCCGTCTATACGCAAAAAGCCTCTGTTTCAACAACCAAACAAGATTTGAATAATATCATCGAAGATGTTAAAAATATTGGTGACATTTTCAACGTTCAAGACAAGGCAGACAAGTATGCAGGACAACTCCAAAAGCGTATCGACGCCGTTAAAAAGAAAAACAAGTCTTCTGACAAAGACTTGAAGAAGGCTCTGATCATGTGTGCCTACAACGATGAGACCTTTGGAACTTACAAATCGGCCCTTCAAGAAAGTATGCTTAATCAGCTTGGCTATACCAATGTTGCGACAGGAACATCAGATTTGACTCTGGAAAATCTCGTGTCTATGGAACCAGAATTGATTATCTATGTAACTAGTGACCGTAATAAGGCCATGGACAAGGATGCTACAGACAAGATAGAAAAGAACGCTGTTCTTGAAAATGTTCCAGCCGTTAAAAACAAGAAAATCATGACTATTTCTTATGATGAGCTTATGGATTACGGTCCATCTGTGATTAATTCTCTTGAGAAGGTTAATGACTTTGTTAATAAATAAAGACTTTGTCTGCCATGGCATTCGAGTGACGATTGCCCTTCCTGAGTCTTATGATGCTATTAAGACTTATCCAGCTGTTTTTCTGAACGATGGACAACTGGATTATCTGGGAAAACTAGCGAATTCTGTTATCCTGATAGGCCTTGAGCCCAAGAATCGCTTGGATGATTTGACGCCTTGGTATGCTCAGGCTTTGAGACCTGGAAGTCCTGATTTTGGTGGCAAGCTAGACAGCTATCATGACCAACTATTTGGCCATATTTTAAATAGCATCCAAGAGGAGTTTCGATTGGATGACAGTCGTATGGCTTACGGAGGCTACTCGCTAGGTGGACTGGCTGCTATCCACAGTCTTTATAGCAGTGATAAGATGCCTTTTATCTTTTCCATTTGTGGATCCTTTTGGTATCCAGATTTTGTAGATTACTGCCAATCCCATCAGCTTCTTAATAAGTCTTGCTCGGTCTATTTACGTAACGGTTTGACCGAAGGGGCTAATCATAAGAATAGACTGGCCAAGGCTCCTAGCTTTGCCAAAGAAGTACATGAATGCATCAAAAAACAGTGCTTGTCCACTTATTCAGCACTTGACCCTTACGGTCATCATGACCATCTCCAAGAAAGATATGATGCTTTTTCGGACTGGTTGATTGAAGAGTGGAAACTCTGAAATGCTGCTATTGGTGATTGAGTAGGAAAGGGAGAAGAAAAGTAGTGAAGAAGATTCCGACGATGGAATCTCTTCACTACTTTTTGTTATGCTCGAAAACTACCATCACAGTTGGTGCTTCCGAAAAGTTTTTAGACATGAATCAAAAAACGCCTTAACTCCATATATTAAAAGTAATTGACTTACCTTTGACTTATAACCTAACTTCAAAAAGGACAAGACTATTATTGTTGCTGATGAAGTAACTTATATCATTTAAAACTTTTTTGTTGGAGAAGTAGAAGGGAAAAAACTATACTTTGGTGCCTGAGAACACTTCGATATGGTTCCCTAGTATTTTTATATCTACTGGAAGATTATCCGATTTGTCTCCATCAACATCTGACTCTAACTCAACCTCTGAAGAAATCCTAATATTACGCGCTTTGATATATTCGATATTATCGTTACCTACTAGATCTCCTTTTAACAAATCTGGGATAGTCGATAATTTAGAAATGATGGATGCATCTTTTAAAATCAAGATATTTCCATATCCATCTGTATTTTCATCAAATAGTTTTTTGTCCGCATAGTAATTAGATAGAAGAACTAAGACCTGACTAGCTTCACCTTCATAATTGCCATTTTCGCTTTCAATACGAACATTAAATACATCGTCTTCCACAACGGACTTCATCGTATTGATTGCATATGCAAAGATACCGTACTTTGTTTTATCTTCAATATCAACGTTATGAATAGCTTCTGGTAAAGATCCAACACTAAAAATATAGCCAAAATAATTTTGATTAGCTTTTCCAACATCAATGGTTTTAGTAAAATTGAAATCAAGTTCTTCAATCGCTTGATCAATACTTTGGTTGATTTCTAAAAGCTTAGTGATTAAATTACCAGTTCCACCAGGAATAATCCCAAGTTTTGGAATGTGATTTTTTTCAGCAATCCCTGAAATAACCTCATTTACAGTACCGTCTCCACCAAAAACAATTACTGCATCATATTTTTCTTTAGAGGCTTTTTCAGCAAATTGAGTTGCATCTTTGGCTTTTTGCGTAATCTTAGTTTCAACATAATCAAAATACTCTTTAGCCTTATTCTCCAAGCTCTCTTTATAATCTAATGCTGTTTCTCCTCCAGAAGTTGGATTAATAATTATCATTACTTTTTTCATTGCTATTTTCTCCTATGGACTACTAGTGACAATACTTTTCAACGGTTTCTTATGCTTATCAAATTAATATCTCACATTACTTGTTGTTATTTGGGGATTCTTTTTACTTATCCTTTTCTATTTGTTGAAGATCATCATCGTTTTTATATTGAATGATGTAGTCGACTAATTCTTTTTCAGTTAATCTATCATTTGTTAATTGTGAAACCTGAATCGAGATATTTTTCAAACCATATTCATTTTGTTTCTTAATGATACTTTGTAACTCAGCTTCTGAAAGATATTTACCTGAAATGGTTAGCTTTAGTGTATTGTTTTCTTTACTATATTTCTTTTTCAAAATAGTATGGTTTTCAAATTGATCAGATAGATAATTATTGATAGACTCATTGATTAGCGTATCTCTAACTAAGGTAGTTGCAGAAGCTAAACTTGGAATAATAAGAACAAGCGAGACTAGAATTAATATTTTTCGCATTTTAGAGGCTTCACGATTATGTTTAACATAAGGATTTTTAACCATCATCACATTAGTGCCAATATATGTAGCAATCATAATAAAACTGCAGTTAATGGAGAACAAATATGACGCCCCTATCATATACTCAAGATTTCCTGTGGCAATAGAATACCCCACGGTACAAACGGGTGGCATAAGAGCAGTTGCAATGGCGACACCAGGAACAATGTTATTAGCTTCTTTCTTTCGTGCTCCAATAATGCCGGCTAATCCACCGACGAATGCTATTACAACGTCCCAAATTGTGGGCGAAGTTCTAGCAATAATTTCCGTACTTGCGTAAGAAATGGGCGAAAGTAAAAAATAAAGTGTAGAGGCTAAAAGGCTTACTGCAACTTGAATAAAAAGAATTTTAAACGACTTTTTGAGAAGTTTTGTATCTAATATTGCTAACGCAAAACCTACTCCAAGGATAGGTGTCATCAATGGAGAAATCAACATTGCCCCTATGATTGTTGGAATAGAATTCATATTCAAACCAATAGATGCAATCAATATCGCACACAATAAAGTGGTTAAGTCACTTTTTGATAAATCTAAATCCTCATAGATTTTGTCCCTAAATTCTATTAGAGAATAAAGTTTACCATCCTTCAAAACTTTTTCCATAACAGTACTTCCTTTTTGTTACTATAGTCAACTTTTTAAGCTCACTCTTTGACGACGTATCTAAATCATTGGCCATTATTATTGTAACTTCTTTACCTGGGTGTGTTTTATATTCTACTTTCAATTTGTAATCAATTCACTACTCCATATTAATTTTAAACTCCTACTGAAAGTGATGTAGTGTTTGGTGTATTATTTATACTATTTTGTTAGATACTTACTATTTAAAGAAAAATGTGTAAGGGTTTACATGTCTCAATTATACATTTTATTTTTACTTTCGTCACTCGAACGTCTTAGGGCTATTTTCTTTTGTGGCTAAAATGCTAATCAATCATATGAATGTAGCAGTTTAATCAAACTTTTTATTCATAAATCAATCCATTTAGAGGAAGCCTTGATAATAGTAGAAGCCTGTGTAGATTTTTAACAAAAAAATGAGATAAGCGAAATTGTAAAACTATGCAAGCGATTGCAAAGGCCCATGATGGTTTTCATGTCTATTTTTGTGTAAGCGCAAACATTTTCATTGACTTATCAATTTGATTAACTTATACTGTTATTAACAGGTATATACTAACATTAATCTTATGATTGTTAAGATTAATATAAAAAATGTTTTAGCTAAAATGTAACTCTTTAGATGGTTTGATTTTCCAAACAATCTAACTTTCCTCTATTTAGAAAGGGGGAGACATTATGCTTTGGGCTATTATTGTCGGAGGCTTTATAGGTTTTATTGCTGGTGGAATCACTAAAAAGGGAGGTTCCATGGGAATAATTGCCAATATCTTTGCAGGTTTAATTGGTTCATCTGTTGGACAGTCACTCTTCGGTTCTTGGGGACCTAGACTAGCTGGAATGGCCTTAGTTCCATCAATTTTAGGGGCAGTTATTGTTGTTGCAGTAGTATCATTTTTCTTAGGAAAAAAAGAATAATTTTCAATATTTCGACAGGAAGACTCCAATCAACTCAAACTTAGTGCCGATAAATTAAAAAAGTGGTAAACATGGACTAGCTAATGGTTTATCAGCAAATAAAGATAACGTTAGTGAGGGTGTTCAAGCTGTTTATGACTCGACTTCAATACAAAAGCTATAATTTAACTTATCTTTTTATACTCAAAAATTTGAATGTATTGTTTAAGAGCGTTCATATTTAAAAATCTTTATGTCCAAAGGAGGATAAAATTATGTCAGTAGAAGAAAAACTTAACCAAGCTAAAGGCGCATTTAAAGAAGGTGTCGGAAAATTAACTGGTGATAAAAAAATAGAAAAAGAGGGTGCTGCGGAAAAAGCAGTCTCAAAAGTGAAAGAAGTTGCTGAAGACGCCAAAGATGCTATTGAAGGAGCTATCGAAGGCGTTAAAAATATGGTAAAAAAAGACGATAAATAGTTATAAAGTCAATTGATTTTTCACATAAGTCTAAAAAGCTACTCTACTAAAAAGATAGGGTTGTCATATTCTACTCCTAATTATTCACTTATAAGTTACATTCAAAATAACTACAAATCGATATTCTTATAATATTATTCAGCTGAAAAATCAACTTTCTTTAGATTAATTTAAATTCCTTTTTAAATCCATATATTCTTTCTAATAGTAAAAGCACTCTAATTTCTATAGTTTTATCCAAGCTATAGACGCTAGAGTGTTTTTTATAACATTTTGAAGAATTATTTAATGATTAGGAGAGATTTATATTTTTCTAGTTTTTATACAAATCAGCAAAATATAAGTGCTAACATCATCCCGATTAGAGAATGGCAAACGCTTACATTACTTGTGAATGTTTTCACTACCAAAACATCACATTTTCAGTGAATTACTTGATTTTCATAAGTATTAGTTTTATAATCAAAGTATAGAAAACGCTTTCAAAAACATCTCCGAGTTTTTGTCCTACTTGAAGTGGTTCGGCTAACAGCCGACTTCCATTCTAGAAAGGAGTATTGTTTTGAGTCAATGTGATATTCTCATTATAGGGGCAGGTCCTGGTGGTTATGTTGCTGCTGAAGAAGCTGCCCGTTTAGGTAAAAAGGTAACTGTCATTGAGAAAAACTCCATAGGTGGCACTTGTTTGAACGTTGGCTGTATCCCATCCAAAGCCTATCTTGAACATGCTCATTGGCTATTAGCTGCTAAAGAAGCCTCTCAGTATGGAGTAACAATTTTAAATGATAATCTTGATTTTCAAAAACTTGTTGCTCGCAAAGATCAAGTCGTAGCAACACTACAGTCTGGTATTCAATCAAGTTTTAAACAATTAGGGATCACCTATATTGAAGGTGAGGCAGCTTATATTTCTGATAAAACCTTCCAAGTTAATGGTGAAAGAGTCTCAGGTAAGTCTGTTATTTTGGCGACGGGGAGTCATCCATTTATTCCTCCTATTCCTGGTATTAACGATGTTGACTACTTGACAACAGATAACTTTTTCAACTTAAAGGAACTTCCTCAACGTTTGGTTATCATTGGTGGAGGTATTATTTCCGTTGAGTTAGCTTTTGCCATGGCTCCACTTGGTGTGGATGTGACAATGATAGAGGTTGCACCAACAATTTTAGCAACTGAAGATGACGAAGCACGTTCCATTATTAGAGAAAAGATGGAACAACTTGGAATTACTATTCTGGAGGGAGTTAGCATAGATAGGGTTAAAGAAAATGCTGTAATTTTAGCAGATGGCAAGTCCTACTCTTATGATAACTTACTTGTAGCAACAGGGCGTAAGCCAAATATTGAGTTAGCCCAAATGATGGGTTTGGAGCTGACCGAAAAAGGCTTTATTAAGGTAGATAGTTATTACGAGTCATCTCAATCAGGTGTTTATGCGATTGGGGATTTGATTCCTGGATATATGTTAGCTCATGTTGCTAGTAGCGAGGGAATCAAAGCTGTTCGAGCCATTTGTCGTCAGGCTGAGGAACCGGTTGATAATTCAAGTGTTCCACGGTCGCTCTTTACAACGCCAGAGATTGCTTCCTTTGGCTTGTCAGAAGAGGAGGCGGTACAACAAGGATATGATATATCAGTTGGTCAACTTCCTTATGTTTATAATGGTCGAGCCATTGCGTCTAATTCAGCAAAAGGTTTTGTTAAAATTGTCTCCGAAAAACGCTATCACCTACTATTAGGTGCCGTTATCGTTGGTCCACATGCAACTGATATTCTACAATCCTTGATTGTCTTGAAAGATGCTGAAGGAACACTTGATCAGCTTGATAAGACAATTTTTGCACATCCAACAATTTCTGAGTTGGTTCAGGAAGTTGCAAGACTGATTTTAAGGTCCTAAGGTCGATGGATAGGTTTAGCACAGCCATTCTCATTTTTTCAAATCTATATATCTGTCAATAATATTTGTTTTTTATAAAGCTCTCAATAGAAGGAGGAAACAATATGACACATTATCAAGAATTGCCACAAGCCCTAATGAAAGAAAAACATCAGGGACAAACCTTAACCAAGGAAGAAGTTAAGGTTCAAACTGCCCATGATCTTGGTGTGGAAAATGTTTCAAAAGAAGAGGCTAAATCCATGTATAAGACTATGTGGGATATTCGAAATTTTGAAGAAAATGCACGACATTTCTTTTCAATCGGTCAAATTCCAGGATTTGTTCACCTTTACTCAGGTGAGGAAGCTATTGCGACTGGGGTATGTGCTAACTTGACTGATAAAGACTACATTACTAGCACACATCGAGGACATGGACACTGTGTGGCTAAAGGTGGAGACCTTAAAAAAATGATGGCTGAAATCTTTGGTAAGTCTACAGGGCTTGGTAAAGGTAAGGGTGGTTCTATGCATATCGCTGACTTGGATAAAGGAATCCTTGGTGCTAATGGTATGGTAGGCGGAGGCTTTGGTCTTGCGACTGGGGCTGCTATGCGCAACAAATATCTAAAGACTGATGATGTTGCTGTATGTTTCTTTGGTGATGGTGCTGCCAATGAAGGTAATTTTCATGAGTGCTTAAACATGGCCTCTATTTGGAATCTACCTGTGGTATTTGTAAATGAAAACAACCTTTTTGCAGAATCAACACCACAATGGTATTCATCAGGTTCTCCAACAATTGCTGAACGTGCACAAGCTTACAATATGCCTGGAGTTCGCGTTAATGGTAAGGACTTATTTGCTGTTTATCAAGTGGCTAAGGAGGCCATTGAACGTGCGCGTCGTGGAGATGGTCCAACGTTAATTGAAGCTATTACTTATCGTAACCATGGTCACTTTGAAGGCGATGAACAAAAATACAAGGCACCAGATGGAATTGAAAAAGAATGGGCAGATGTAGATGCTTTGGAAGTATTTCGTGACCTTGTAACTGAAAAGGGTATCCTTAGCCAAGATGAATTGGATGAGATTGTTGCCCAATCACAAAAAGATGTTGAAGATGCAATTCACTTTGCTCAAGAGAGCCCAATTCCAAAAGAAGAAGCTCTCTACGAAGACGTATTTGCAGACTGATTGAGGAGGATTCATAATGACTAGAGAAACATTATTTATGAAAGCCATCAATGAAGGGCTCGATCAAGCCATGGAAAGAGACGAGCGAGTTGTTCTCCTAGGAGAGGATATCTCAGGTGGTGTTAATGTTGAACACTTAGAAAATAATAACGAGGATGCCTGGGGCGGTGTCATGGGTATCACACGAGGATTGATGCCGAAATATGGCAGGGAACGTGTTATTGATACTCCGATTTCTGAGCACGGCTATTTATCAGCTTCGGTGGGGATGGCGCTTACGGGACTAAGACCTGTACCAGAGTTAATGTTTAATGATTTTATTGGATTCTGTTTTGATGCCCTATTAGGACAGGCTTCTAAGATGCGTTACATGTTTGGTGGTAAAGCTAAAGTTCCCATGGTTGTTCGTACTATGCATGGTGCAGGAGCATCAGCCGCTGCGCAACACTCTGGGTCTTATTACGGCTTGTTTGGATCAATTCCTGGAATTAAGGTGGTCGTTCCTGCTACTCCTTATGATGCTAAAGGATTACTCCTAGCATCAATAGAGGATGATAATGTTGTCATCTTTTCTGAGGACAAGACTTTATATGGATTAAAAGGGGAAGTGCCGGAAGAATACTATACTGTACCAATTGGTAAGGCTGCTGTCCGTAGAGAAGGTAAGGACCTAACAATAGTAACAATTGGTAAGATGCTGTATGTAGCTTATGAAGTCGCAGACCGTTTAGCAAAAGACAACATTTCTGTAGAAGTAATCGATCTTCGTACAGTTGCTCCATGGGATGAAGAAACAGTTTTAAATTCAGTCAAGAAGACTGGACGTTTGATTATTGTGGATGAGGCAAATCCACATAACAATACTGCAACTGATATTGCATCTGTAGTTTCAGATAAAGCTTTTGATTATCTTGATGGACCAGTGAAATGTGTTTGTGCTCCAAATACTCCTGTTCCATTTGCGACAAACTTAGAACAAGCCTATATCCCTGATGCGGATAAGGTTTTGAAAGTAGCTGATGAATTGATTCAGGACTTGAAAGGATAGGAGGGCGCTTATGGCAACAGAAATTTTAATGCCCAAGCTCGGCCTAACCATGACTGAAGGACTCATTCAAAAGTGGTTGGTCCAAGTTGGTGATACAGTAACAAGTGGTCAGCCTTTATTGGAAATTAGTTCTGAAAAATTGACTAGTGAAGTCGAATCCCCTGCTTCTGGGGTTGTTCTAGACATTGTGCATGGTGAAGGTGTTACAGTTAAATGTAAGGAAGTTGTTGGATGGGTTGGTCAGGAAGGAGAGGATGTAGGAACCCAAGAAGCTCCTGCACTAGAGGAAGCTCTAACTGAAGTCGCTAAAGATTCAACACCGTCTAGTCCTAAATCTACTACAGCACCTATAGCTCGTACTGGTGGGGAACGCATTTTCATTACACCGGTGGCCCGTAAGATGGCTGCTGAGAAAGGCTATGATATCTCCCTTATTAAAGGGACAGGTGGAAATGGTCGTATTACAAGACGTGATGTAGAAGCTTATCAACCAAGTCTTGTTGTTGATAAGGTTGTAGAACCTCTACCACAAGCTATGACCTCAGTCCAATACGGTGAGGGACTCCAAGGCATGCGTAAGATTATTGCCGAACGTATGATGAATAGTCTTCATTCTTCTGCTCAAGTGACACTCCATCGTAAGGCTGATTTGACTGAGCTTTTGAAATTCCGTAAAGAACTTAAGGCCAAGGTCCATACGCCACTTGAAAATGGTGAACTAGGTATCACAACTCTATTAACTAAAGCAGTAACCAAAGCTTTGAGAGATTTTCCAGCTTTGAATGCTTGGTATGGCGGCGGCATTCATCAGATTCAAGAACGCATTCATATTGGTATGGCAACAGCTTTGGATGATGGTTTGGTTGTCCCTGTGATTCGAGATGCAGACCGTATGACTTTAGCAGATCTTGGTCAAAGCATTAAGACTCTGGCTAATCAAGCTCGAAAAGGTACACTTCCATCTGACTTATATAGTGGTTCTACTTTCTCAATTACGAACCTAGGAGGGCCAGGTGTAGAATACTTCACACCAATCCTTAACTCCCCAGAGGTGGCAATTCTTGGAGTAGGAGCAACTCAACAAGCTTTAGCATTTAATGAGGAGGGAGAGGTTGTTCAAAAAGACTATCTTCCATTGAGTCTGAGCTTCGACCATCAAGTCATCGATGGCCTTCCAGCTGCTGAATTTTTAGCAAGAGTTGTTTCTTATCTTGAAGATCCTTATCTCCTTATCTTCTAACAGAAGTATCCATTTGTAAGATGCAATTGTGGACGAATAGGACTTACTAGAGGTATAAAAGTAAAGTAATTGTTGATGTTCCGCAACCTAGTATGAAGAGAAGACTAAATTAGTCTTCTCTTTGTGTTTTGCTAGGGTTGAGACATTAGATTTGATTAAGGAGTTTTTTATTAAATTTCCTAATCACTCTTAGTGACAACATACACAACCCATTTGTAATTTTGCTTTTCTTCAATCTTTGAAAAGCCAATGCTTGTTAACAACTGCATCAATTCATGGCTTGTCCCATAATCTGTCATATGATATTTTATTTTTTCTTTTTCGGAAGCAATAATCAAAGTGGAAGGATTGGACATGACTCTATAGATTTCCTGAAAACTCTGTTTTAAATCCTCCCAGAAAATATGTGTCTGGATGGCAAATACCAAATCAAAATCATTATTTTGGTAGGGAAGGTTTGCTACATTACCAATCCTCAGCTTAACACTTCCGTTTTCTATAGCATCTGAATGAATTCGTCTAGCAGTTTGATAAGACTCCTTAGATATATCAATACCATGAATGTCAAGATTTTTATCTAACTCAAGAAGGTTCTTAATAGTGCTGCCTCCGCCATAGCCGATTTCTAAAATCCGACTATTGTTAGGGATAGTGGTTTGTTTGATTGCCCAAAGGCTGAGTTCTTTGAAATAGGACGACCAGATGTTGGTAATCAATCGACCGACAAGACCACTCGGTTTTCTAGATTGCTTTATAAGATATTGAATGAGCATGTTCTCTCCCATTTTTGAAAATAAAATTTGAAATATACATGATTAAAATTCAAACTTTATTATAGAGAAAGCTAGTAAGAATAGCAAGGGAAAATGAAATATATATTCATATATTTCAAACTTATGCTA
>ERZ772962.285-NODE-285-length-28405-cov-3.062716_pt1 | contig 28405 bp, 38 predicted proteins | sample MGYA00580676_ERZ772962 | MGnify/ENA primary metagenome ERZ772962 (study PRJEB29015, sample SAMEA2738049) | human oral metagenome | biome: human oral; feature: human-associated habitat; material: saliva | place: China | collected 2230 ...
CAAATATATACGGTGCTATAAGTTTGTGTAAATAGTCTATGTTAACATCAGATAACTTATAAAATTCTTTAGGACGTTGGCCAACTTTCTTATAGGATATTTTTTTAAAAAATACATTTAAGAATTCTTGTTTACTCATCCCTATTATCTTATCACTTAGAAAATTCATCTGGTTGTAAATATCCCATTCATTTTTTGTTAACGGTGTGCCATTTAAAATCAATCTATAATCGCTCATTTTAGCAATGCTCATAAGTCTTTTATATCGTTTTGTATCGTCGTTTTTAATAAATATACTTTCATCAGCAACAATGAACAGTTTTTTATTTTCTATTTCTTCAAGTAATTCAATATAAGTTTTATCACTATTAGATAACGTTTCGTATCCTATAATTTTATGATCTATACTAAAATTCCATTTATTTATTTCATCTTGTAGGTTGTCTTTTGTAGAAAACGGACAAAAAAACAAGGCTAAATCACAATCAGTAGTCTTAATTAATTCTAATGCTACTTTTGTTTTCCCAGTACCTTGTTCCATGAACAATGCACCCACTTTTAATTTTTTAAACTTCTCAAATGCTTGTTTTTGATTTTCTGTAAGCATACTAACGCTCCAATTCTGAAATTATTTCTACATCCTTATTAATCTTAACAGGTTCAGTAACTTCTAAATAACTTGTGTCATCTTCTTCTGTAAGTTGATTAAAGCATAATGCTAATTCTTCACCACATATTTCTTTAGTTGTTTTATCATTTTTAAAGATTTTAAATCTAAATTCCTCTGTGTAAGATAGACTTAAGAAATATCCATTTCCTTTTTTCAGCGGTCTAATTAATTTAGATGGATGCCAAAATTTATAATTTTTATAATAAGAACTGTTGGGCAGTTTGATTAAAACCGCCCTGTCAGTTTCATATTCAATGTTTTGTTTATTAAATTGAATTGTTTTCCACATATTACAGATACTCCACTACAGCTTTATCTAATTTGTATCTGATTTTTTCACCGTTAAATTTTTCTAATTTCATATTCCATTTACAACCATCAATTGTAAATTCAATAACCTCATTACCTTGTTTAGATATATAAATTCTTTTATCTTTTGCAATATCTTGAACATATTGAGGCTCATATCTAATATTATATGGTTTAAAACTGTATTCTAGTTTATTATCTTTTACTTCTTCTACTAATTCCCAATCAACTAGAATAGCTTCTAATACTTCTAAAATTGTTTCATCTTTTTGATTTCTATTATCAATTTGATTATTTTCAAAATCAAAACTTTCTTCTAAAAAATCTCCATATATACCGTAAATTCCTGCGTTTGAAAAAGCAAACACTCCAGCAAAGTTTTTAGTATCATAGTTGGCTAGATATCTGTTTATTCTTTTGTGTTTAAGGGCGAAGTTTAATTCGCCCCCGTTTGCTACTGTTTCTTTCATTGTATTTAATATATCTTGTGCTTTCATTTTTATTTCCTCCTCGAGCGTGACATCTTATTTAATTAAGCTACATTGTAAGCAAATGTAACATTTGTGTGTTCTTTTTTAAAACAACTTTTTGGAATCCATTTTTCAAAAAGTCCATATTCAGTAAAGAATGCTATTTTATAAGCTTTCTCAGTTTCTTTAACAATAACTTCATCTTCAATTTTAATTAGTGCTTGACGTTGTTTTGTTGTGAATTCTTTTTCAAAAAACCATTTAGCAACACCGTATCTGTAATTTTCGCTTTCTCTGTCAAAAGCTTTATCTTCAACGCTAGTTCCTAATTTGTAGATAGCACTTGAAATAGCTTGAGTACCAAAGCGTTTTTTATCATACATTTTAACTTGTCTGTAAACTTCTTTTAATGCTAGTTGTAATGCTACTTGGTAGTTTCCAACTTCTTTTACAATTCCTTTTGCAATTTTGTGTGCTGTTGTGAAGATGTGTTTTTTTGTCATTGTCTTGTCCTCCTGTTCCTTACATTTATTATTATACTATACACGCTCGAGCGTGTCAATAGTTTTTTTCAAAAAGATTATAAAAAATAAACCCCACAATTAAGTGGGGTTGTTTGTCATTATGATTTATTCATTTAGTTATTTTTTTCTCCACGTTCCGTGAGTTTCAAATGTCTCTAAATCCATTGAAGCCACATAACGTCTTACACCACTATTTGAGATGTAAGATAACCATTCATATCCATTAGCATTGCAGAACTCCATATAATTGAATTCTTCACCTTTTTCATATGATCCTACAATTTCTGCATCTGTAGATGGTGCATTTCTGATGTTAAGTTTATCTACTCCAACAGTATATACACGAACTTCAGGAAGTGAGATTAAATCTGAATTTTCTTCTACTACTTCGTTATCATCAACTGGGAAATAGAACCAACCTACAATACCATCAAAATTACGTTCCATATAACGTGCTGGGCCACCTACATATAATGCATCTGCATTACCATCAACATTTTGTTCAATAGTTTTCATAGTATATCCATCACTGTCTTCAATTACAATTCCTGTATGTCCATATGGATGTCCATAGATATATGTAGTATCCATTACAAAGACTGCTCCAGCTCGTGGTTTGCTATCTAAGTTTCCTACTTCATTATATTCAACTTTATATCCTAATGCTGCAGCACTATTTAATAGATCAATAGCATTACCCCATAAGGCTTTACCAAAAAATTTCACTGATGAATAGTTAGGCAAATCTACACATTGTGTTCCATATACTCCATCTTGGTCAACACCTATTCCTAGATTTGCTATTCTCTTTGCTTCATTTATAATTTCAATTGTTTTTACCATTATTTATCCTCCGTGTTGTTTATATTATTTGAATTATTATTTCCTACAGTTTGTCTGTAAATTTGATGCACACCAACTGCACCAACTCCAAGTGTTATCGCAGTTGCGTCTTTAAATAGGATAATTCCTATTAAACCTCCTAACACTCCTAGAAAGTTAGGTATCATTTCATTTGGAAAGAATTTTGACTCTTTCAAAAACTTACCTAACATTCCAAGTAATGTTACTATTAAAAATACTAATGCTGGTTTTAAAAATTCTAATTGTTCCATAATTTCACCCCCTTTCTATGGCAATTTTGTCATCCAAGCCTCTTGTGTTGGATATACAATTAAACCCGAATTGATTCCTTTTAACATTTCACTAGTTACATTTGATGTTGTAATGTCATTTAAAATCAGTTTTACTACTCCGTAAGTTTGCTCAAACTTGAATAGTCCTATGCTATCTCCACTCTTTGAATAAGCTGGCACAAGGAAATTCCCCGAAGGTCTGAAGCCTGGTGGAATAATACTTTCTCTTGCGTCAAATTGTTTTGTAGATATAAATCTGATTACTACATTTTCGCCTTCTTGGTAAAAATCGCGTCCTTGTCCACTTTTCAAAGCGTCTAAAGATATAGTTAAATCACTTATAGATGCGTTAACAAAATAATTCTCACGTTGAAATCTAATTCTACCTCCTGTTGTTAGATTAATATTTACTGCCATACTTCCATATAAGACTTTCCAACCAGTATTCCTACCTGGATTTCTTTCCTTATAATAGAAATAATCTCCTAATGATACGTTATTATTTACATAAGTGTCACCAGGATTTGCAATTACTTTCCCCTCAGGTGTACCATTCCCTGTTAAAGGTTTATTGCTAGGTAATATAACGTTATTTCCTCCACTTATACTTAGCGTATTATTGTTAAGTGATAGTGTTTGATTAGGTTTAAGTGTGTTCAATTCACCTTTAGATACAAAATTCATAGCTGTTAAGGTTTCGTTAGTTACAAATTTTGTACTGTCAACCGTTGGTTGACTGTTCCTATTCTCAAGGTTGGTTACACGTTTTGACAATTCGCTATCATTATATGCAGTAGGCACCTCTGTAGTTTTTGCATAACCTATTTTTTTAACTTCCTCCAGAACGCCATTATTTGCCGTTCTGAGCTGTTCCTCTGTAATTAAGCCTTTTATACTAGGAACATCTTTACTTAAAGCGTACGACCTTAATTCTTGCTTCTGGGCGTATCTTTCATCAGCAACTGTAGTTGTTAAGTAATTAGTTAAATCTACTCCGTTAATTTGTAGCTTAGATAATTCATCTCTTAATTGTGATCTTGTTACTAATTCCAGGTCACCAATATTATTAACATGTTTAATCTGTCTGTTAGCTACTTCTCCTTTATCGATTTCAGATAAAACAACATTAAACTTAAATTTAAACACGTCTAATGAATCTGAAACACTATCTAAAAATAGATAACCCAACACTTCCTCACAACGTGCAATTAAATTTGTGTTGAAAGCAACTTTAATAATGTTCCCCTCTATAGTCCCGTTAGCTTCCCATGTAGAAGCGGAATCTATGAAGTTAAATAATACCTTAGCAGTATAATTTGTAAGATCACTTTCATTACTAACAACGAACTCAAAGCCTGCATTGTTTCTATCATGCGAATAGAATTGAATGTTTAAATTCTCTGTGCCACGTCTAGTAGGTGAGTTAGTTAAATTTGTTTTTACTAATTTTTTCATTTAATCACTCCTTACCGTCTAATTCATTTCTCAACTTCTCTAATCGTTTCTTTAAACCAGTTGGAAATGGTACTCCTAAAGCACTTAAATTCTCAATTAAACTTAAACAGTAACTTAGTGTAAAAAATAACAAGAAAGCTGTTGCTATCTCGTTAAAACCTAAATATAGTAGATATGGATATACAGTTATACACATTACACAAACGATAATATGTTCAATAAGTCCTCGTCTATTTATTGTTGAGTTTAGTTTTTTTGTAACAAAAGCCTTTGCAACTCCTGTTACAACATCAAGAAATACCATAAGCGTAAATGCATGAATGTAAACATCATGCACTAAATGGTAGTATCTTTCAGCTAACTCTGGTAATGTAATTTCCATTTTCTCACACCAAAGAACACGCTATTCAGCGTGTTCTGTTCTTTCTTCAACTTTAGGTGCTTCACTTACTGTTGGAGTGACTACCTCTTTAGGTGCTTCACTTACTGTTGGAGTAGATGGAATAGGCGCTTCCTCAATCGCTTTTAATTCAGCTTCTTTTTGCTTGAATTTCTCAACTTCTAACCTAACCATTTCACGTAAGTTTCCAAAGTTAGGAACTTGTTCTAATGTTTCTGCCTCTGTAATAACTAATCTCTTGTGAGTTTGCACTAAATAATCATTTTCTTTAAATTTCATGTGTTTTAAGCTAAATTTCATTTTAATTAACCCCCTCGCTGTGTGATATAGTGTTGCTACTTTCTCCGTTATTTTCATGTTCTTCTTCTCCTTCATCATTTTGTGATAATTGTTCCATAATTGTTTGTACTACTTTTGTTAATGCTTGGTCTAACTGTAATTTAGTTATATATCTGTTGTTATCATCTTCTAACTGTTCTTTATTTTCAGTGCGCTCAAAAGTAATTTCTTTATACTTAGTTGGTTCAGCACTTGGCACCCACTCAGTAACGCTTGTATGTTCAGCGATAACTTCGTATAGTTTTCCATCAAATTTAAACTTATCACCTACTGAATAATCCGTGTTAACTTCGTAAGAATCAAAAGCATTGATAATTTTATCTTTATTTGTTGTGATTGTTTTAGGGTCTAGCACGTCTAAAAGTAACGTCATTAGTACTTTATCATTACCTTTATTTACCTTAGCGAAAAACTTAGTTAATGCTTTTTCACGCTCTGCAACGTCTTCTTTATTACCTGCTAAAATACCCACTTGTCTATTTAAGTTAGCATACTCAGCAACTAGTGCTGGAGTTGCTTCTCCTGTGTACATTTGAACTGCGATTTGCTTTCTGATTTCTTCAAGAATTTCTGCGTCATTTGCAGTTGCAAATTTACCTGGCAGTTCAACATTACCATTGAAATATATACCGCCTGTATTCATATTAAAATATACGTTTACACTCTTGTATCCTCCTGCGGTTGGGTTAGGTTGTTTAACTGAAATTTCTAAAGCCATATTATTCTACCTCCTCGTGTTTTGGTTCTTTTAGTTCTTTTAATTCCTTTTCTTTAGCTTCTAGCTCTGTAATTAACTTATTGTAAGCTACTCTATAATTAGCTAACTCTATTGTTTTTTGACTTAATTCTTGTGCTATTAAGTCGATTGGTTGTAATTGATTATCCATTTGTTATTTCCTCCTGTTTTATAATCCTATATCTTTATAATTAAATGTGTTATATGAATAATTTTTTGAAGTTTCTTTATTATTATGTAGCAGTTCTATATTCCATAAAATATTTGCTAGTACATCTCTAAGAGAATACTTTGCTCCACTTTTTGACCCGATATATAAATCTGCTCTAACCGTGTTAATAGGAATAATCTTAGACTCTAAGACATTAATAAAGAATCCATTGTTTTCATTAACTCCTCCACTCATATCTATCGTATCAGCTAAAAAACTCACTTTATCTGTACGTGGGAATACTCGCATACCAACAAAACTACTATTATTAGGGTTAAATGAATTATTTCTATTTCCTCCTAACACAACACTTGACTCTGTATAAGTTGTATCATTTACAAAATTTAAAAATGCTGTTTGTCCATTGAAACGTCTAAATAAAACATTTCCACTTTCTTTAAACTCAATAGAAGCATTAGATTTTAATATCATAGAATTATAGTTTAAATCCCACTTCATATTTCCATTCTTAGACTGAATATAATCTCCTGTAGCCTTTGTAAAATCAAAATTTATAGCATTTAATTTATTAATGAAAGCCTGTTGTGCCCATAATTTATTAATAAAAGCCTTATGAGCAATAAACTCATCAATCATGGCATCATCAACCAGTAAATTTCCAACCTTTACTGCCTTAGCAGCAATAATTTCTGAAGTAATACTTCCTGCCTTGTGGTGTCCAGTTTCTAATGTGCCTGTTTTAATTTGTCGTCCCTCGATTGAACCATCAACGATTAATTCAGCACTTTTCTTTTTAATCACATTGATTTTTTTTAGGTTGTAAGTTGTGAAATCACTCCATGCTGTTTGGTGAATGATAAGCTCTATAAAATCTATCTCTTTATTTTCATCTGGAATTTTCACTGTTGCTGAGCAGTTTTTTGCATCGTAACCACTAGCTGGATATAAAATTTCAGTAAACCAATTATGAGTATTATTCTTATAAGCAACGTGCACCATAGCTTTTAAATCTTTGTAAGTATTAGAAGAAAGTAACACTTGTTCTGCTTCTACGTTGAAATAATATTCATCACCTGCTTTATTATTATCTGAAATTCTATTCAAATATAAATCACGTGTTTTAAAAGTTACATCGCCTCTTAAATTAACGTTTGCTAGATTTTCGTTTGCTGGAGTAATTATTAGCTTATCTGTGATAGCTTGAATACTTTCTGGACTAACAGATAGCATACTTGCAAGATTTCTTCCATCGAAAACTTTGTTTGAACCAAAGTCAATCTTATCAGCACCTACTCTAAGTTGTGAATGTTTAACAGTATCATTCAATCCACTACTTACAGTATTTAATGTTTCTGTAGCAGTTTGTTTCCACGTGTTTAACTCATTAACATTTGTTTCTACGTCTTCGGGAGCTGGTGTCCAGTCAGTAGCAACATTTCCTATTTCTAATTTAGGTAAACGTATATAAATTTTATCTCCATTGTTGAAATTAATAGTAGGGTCGTAAAATACAAATGCATAATAATTAGTAAATTTATTTATAAATGTATGAGATATTCTACTCCAGTTAGTCGTTATATCAATCCTTCTTTGTCCGTTACTTTGAAAACCTACGTTATTTAAAGTAATATTTCTACTAGCTTTAATATCAATCGACCATGTTAACGTCTCGTTTTGGAATTGAGTTTTAATTAAATCAGTTAAATTAAACCAAAAACCAGTTTCATCACTACCACCTTTTTTTGTAAGAATAATAGTATCTCCTTCAACTGTTTCATCCCATTTATTACTACCAAAATGTGGTTTATCTTTTAAATTTTTACTATCGGTAATATAATTCCTACCACCTAAACTAGTTGGAATACTATTTCTAACATTACTGATTTCACGACTAAAACTATTAGCTGTTTCTTGCACTTTGTTTTCAACTACAGAAGTTGTTGCATAACCCTTTTCATTAACCCAACTTTCAATGCTACGTCTTGCAGCAGTGAGTTGATTAGCTGTGTTATTTTGTGCCCAAATTTGCATGTTAGCAACTCTTACTCCGTCTTGATTCTTGTAGGTCTCTAACGCTGATAGTTGGTTGGTAATACCTCTAGCACTTTCTGTAAACTTACTACTAAATTCTGTGTTCTTAACAAAACCTTTATTATCAATGATTTTATTAATTTCAGTTCTTTCACGGCTTAATTGATTAGCTGTATCTCTCTGAACCCACTGCTTCAATGTTTCAGTTCTACTTCCATCTTGATTTTTGTATTCTTCAAGTGAACTAACTTTAGTTGTTAAGCCGTCTACACCTTTAGTAAATTCAGCCTTAACAGCACTCAAACTATCTTCATTTTTCTTTTTAACAGCAGTAAATTCTCTAGTAATGCTAGTTTCAAGTTCTGTAACCTTGCTAGTAGCACCGTTAACCAACCCTCTAAGTTCTCTAACTGTTTCATTGTTAGAAATATCTTGAATGTTGTTTACTCTATCAGTTAAGGCTTGTATTTGCTTAGTAGCTTCAACTCTATTCTTGCTTATCTCTAAGTTTGTAGCTTGGAATTGTCTGTTGTAGTTTTCAACTGTTGATGATACTTGGTTTCTAATAGGTGCTAGTTTTTTCTCTAGATCTTCATCAATCTTAGCTATTATTACTTCACTTGATGCCTTAGCTTTCTCAAATCCATCTTCAATCTTTTTATTGATTTCATCTGTATTTTTCTTAAATAGCTTATCATAGTTTTCACTACGTTCTTTGACTTTTCGTTCTATATCCATAGTGATTATATCTGTATATGCGTTAGCTTTAGCTATCGCTCCACTACTAGCATTTGATACTTCTGAACCTAATCGACCTTCTTTTTCACCTAGAATAAACTCTTTCCATTTTTTTAGCATTGGATCATAGTGAGTTTCAACTACTCTTATTCTCTCGTCTACACCATATTTTAAATATTTTAAAATTACAGTGTCACCACGATTGATATCTTCTGATAACTGTTCATAAGTAACTTTGATAGAGTTTTTTGGCTTGTCGATATTTTGTTTTGTAAAATATTCCATGGCCCATTCTTCTAACTCTTCAGCAGTTCTTAAATCGTTGTTGGATACTGCTATTTCATTGATGAATGGATAATCATTAATCAACGGACTTTCTACAATTAGATTAATTGTAATTTCTTCATCTAATGCATCTAGTTCTTCTTTTTGTTGTGCTTTTAATGATTCAATTTCAGCTTTCTTTCTATCAGCTATCGCTTGACTTTCAGCTTTTCTTTGTTGAGATTTTCTCTCTCTTGCCTGATATTTAGCATTTACTTCTGATTCAATTTGAGAATATGATTTAATTACTTTACCACTACGCTTTACTTTCTTGTTATTCTTAGCAAGTTCTTTAGCGTATCTTTTAGCTATTTCATCTTTCATTTGTTGAGCTTTTTTAACAGCATTTCTACCTTGTGAGTATTCTTTTTGAGATTCTCTCAAGGCTTTTAATTGTTGTCTGTGCTGTTCTCGTAAATCCTTTTTATCGTACTTATCACCAACTTTAAAAGTTGAACTAGCATAAATTCTAGTAACAATTTCATCAGAATTACTAGTATTAACAAATTCACTTATATTTTTAGCTGTAGTTAATACTTCTTCAGTATCTCTTCCTAAACGTTCTAATAAGCTAATTTGTTTATCATGCATATCAATATCTGCAGAATAAGTATCAGCAATTCCTCCTAATAATTCAAATGATGTTCTAAGTTTATTATCAGTATCATCATTATGTGATACAAATGAATTAATAGCATTTATATCTGAATAATATGAGAAATCTTTCTCACTAGATAAAAAGTTTGAATACCATTCATCAAGTACTGACATACAGTTTACACGAAGTCTTCCGAAGTTATTCACTAACCTTTTACTAAAATCATAGTTCTTTTGATAAGCAGTTACAGTAATACATTTATCATTTTCAGATATATCAATATCCTTAATTCTAAATAAGTTTGTTCTGTCATGCTCATCAGCTTTTACAATCATACCCTTTTCAATGAATGAATATAGATCGTTATCAACAGTTGGATATTTGAATGTTAATTTATACATTGTATTCAACACCCAGTGAATGTCCGAATCGTAAGCATTATTCAACACTATTCCGTTATAAGTAAAATCCGTTTCAAATTCATCATATAACCATAACATTAAACGAACGCCCCCCATCTACACTCTATTTCCAACCTAGTAATTCCATTTCCTAGAACAATTCCACTCACTCCTGGTTTAATCTCAAAGAACGCTCCTAGCATTACACTATTTAATAGATTTCCGTTCTTATCATATACATTTTGTTCACCTTGTTTACATTCAATAACTAACTTTTCAGATAGTTGTTTTAATCTGACTACCTGATTACCTATGGTTAATGATGTGCCATTTGTTGAATTTCCATATAGAGTAATTTTAGGATACATTATTACATTAGTTTCATTGTTGATAACTCCGTTACTTGTGTATGTCTTAATATCAGATGCAATGCTATATGAGAATGGATTACAAGTGAATACTACATCTATTTCATATTCATCTACTTCACCTAGTCTAGCTCTTACTGCAGATACTGTTAATACCTCATAATATCTGCCAGGATTATCAGAGGCTATTAATTTACCACTACCTTCTAACCACACTAATAATTCATTGATTTGGTTTAATTTTACATTATGGATTAATAGCTTATATGATTTTTCTACAAGCTCATAAGCTGTAGAAGTTCTTACAATTCCTCCTGACATATCATCAGATGTAAATATTTTGTCTTTTCTTTTCCCTTTATTGATTCCATCATTTTCCATTACAAAAATTTCAAAGGGAAAATCGGCGGTAGACTTCCCTTTGAAGATTAATTCATTATAATGTAACGACATTTCTACCACCTCCAAAACTCATATTTTTGTATTCTTTCATAGATCTCACTAGTTTTTGTTCAATCTCTTTTACTAATGTATCAATGTCTTCTTTGTTGTTTATATTATTACCTGTCACGTTGATGGTAATATTAACATTAGGATTATTAGCTCCATATTGTTCTGCTAATGTTCCGCTTATTCCTTTAATTTTCTCTCTTGTAGATAACGGTGTAATATTCACACCACTTCTTGTCACTTGGAATAACTCTGGACCAGCTTCACCTACGATACCTTGATATCTTGGTGGTAAACTTTGAGTAGTTCCTATCATACCACCATTAGCAAACATATCTATATTCCCACCATGAGCATATAAATCAATTTTTCCACCTGTAGCAAACAATCCTAATTTTTGAAGCAATTGGATAGGTCCACTAGCTGCTACTGAAATAACAGTTTGCCAAAATTGAGGAATACTCCTTACTGCCCAAGAAGCACTATTAGCTTTGTTCGTGATATTATCATTAGCTTCTAATTGCTTTGTAGGTGTAGGTGTAGCATTAAATCTATCTACTGAAGCTTTCGCTGTGTCAGTAAATGGTGTCGCATTACCTTGAGCCATAATACTTTTAGTACCTGGATTAGTTGCTGCAAATACATTTAAACTATTTGTTGCATCTTGTGTAAATGGACTAGCATTTCCGCTAGCTGATAAATTCTTATCAACAGGATTTGTTCCGTTAAATAAATCTAACTTCCCTTGTGCATCTGAAATAGGTTGACTAGCATTATCATTTGCTTTTAGATTTTTTTCATTAACAGGCTGTGCATTATAATCTAAAACCTTTTTAAATACATTATCTATACTTGCACTTCCCTCATCTCTTAACATAATAGATTTAGGTGGCAAACTAGCATTTTTAAATGTATCTATTTTCCCATTGATGTTATCTAATGGTAAGCTTGCTTTATCTACAATCTCAACATTTTTAGGATGTATTCCTTTCTTATCCAACCATTCTAAATCTTCTTTAGTCATCTTAATAGTACGGCCTTGACTTTCAGCAATAGTTATTGCTTTCATTATGTCTGGTAATGCAATAAGTCGTTCATAATCACTTTTAAAATTAAACACAAGATCATGACCTTCAAATTTAATTCCTATTGATTTAATATCAGAGTGACTAGTCCAGTTATTTAAAATACTGTTAACTTCCTGAATTTTAGATTCAATAGAACCTAAATTATTAATGTATTCTTCTTTAGTATCAGTAATCAATCCAATTTGTTTTAATGCTGCAATTTTAGCGGCTAAGGCTGTTTCTTCCATTCCTTTTTTCAGAAGGTCTTGAGCTTCTTTACTAGATGTTGCGGCCTCTACAGCACTTTTACCTAATCTTTTATAGAGATTCTCTATTTCATTCATCTCTTGAGTTGTTAAACTTCTATGATCTTTTGCAGCATTAGATAGAATTTCTTTAATTCTTCCCTGTGCTTCTTTTGCTGAATTAATTTGAGTATCAAAGGTTTGTTTTACAACCTCTGCTTGTTTTTTATACTCTGCTTCCTCAATTATTCCCTGTGCTTTAAGTGCATTCAATCTATCCATTTCAGCTTTTCTACGTTTTTCAATACCTTCAACAGTAGATAATGTTAAATCATTAATAGTCTTAATTTGTGCCATTGCATAATCTGCTGTAATAGTTTTATTCTCTAGATAGCTTGATTGAATACTTGATAATGAATTACCTAACATAATTCCATAGTTTCTAAACTTAGCTTCAATCTCATTCACATCTTCATCACTTAAAGACAAATTCTCTTTTAGTTTCTTTCTGATTTCTCCATCAGATGAATACCAACTACCTTCTTTAAAGTTCTTATCAAGACTTTCCATGATTGAGGTGTTAGCTTTTTTAATCTTTTCAGTTTCCTCTACTATGGCTTTACTATTATTTTGAACATCACCTTTTAATCTATCGATTGCACTTCCAGATTGTGTTGCACCTTTAATCACTTGATCATACCATTCTTTGTATTTTCCATTAGTTTGTTCAACGGAAGCTTCATGATTTCTACTGTCTTTTGTCATTTCACGATATATTCCATATCCTAATCCGACAAAAGCAGCTCCAATTAATGCAGCTCCTGCAACATATGGATTAGTTAACATAGAAGCCATACTTCCAGTAGTTGCTGCCTTAGTTCCTACTCCAGCAATTTCAGTACCTAATTTGGCAACATCAGCTACTGCCTTACCAGTTCGGATTTTACCTAACCATTGAATTAGAGTACCTATACTCTTAACTCCTGCACCTGCACCAGTTGTTAGTCTTCCTAGAACAGATAAGAATGGGCCCATACCTAACACGGCTAATTGGACAGTTGGTGGCAATTTACTAAACCATAACATCATATCACCTAATGTTTTCACTACAGGTTTAGAATGTTGTAATACTTCTGCCAATCTCGGTAATAACTGTGCTCCCATTTCAATGGCCATTTTTTGAATTTCATTCTTAGCCATTTGAATTTTACTCGCACTTGTTTGGTATCTGATGCTTGCTTCTTTAGTTAAGGCAGTATTTTCTTTCCAACCTTTATTTGCAATTTCTAAGGCTTTACCTAATCCACTATCACCATCTAATGCTCCAGAAAGTCTCTTCATAGCATCAGCTTCACGAATACCTGTTACACCTAATGATGCCAGTACATCGTTAACATTGCCTCCACTTTCTTTTACATTCTTAAGACCTTTAAGAACTAATCCAAGTGCCTCTACAGGTCTATTATTAAATGCATTAGCAAATTCACTAGCACTAACTCCAGCGGCTTTAGCAAACTTACCTAAGTTTTCTCCACCAGACATTACTGCGTTTTGCATTTTTGTCATAACCTGTGTCATTGCACTACCACCAGCTTCTGCTTCAATACCAACAGTACTCATTGCAGCCGCTAATCCTAATACATCAGCCTCTGACATATTAGTTTGTTTACCCATCCCAGAAAGTCGTTGTGACATTTCTACAATAGATTTTTCATTAGTGGCAAAGTTATTACCTAATTCTACTAATGTAGAACCTAGATTTCTAATACTACCTTGACTTGTTCCCATTACAGCCATGAATTGAGCTAAACTTGCTGCACCTTCTTCACTACTTAAGTTTGTAGTAGCTCCTAAATCTGCAATAGTCTTTGTGAAATCAACTATGTTTTCAGTTTTAATACCTAACTGCCCAGCTACTTCACCTATTCTAGCTAATTCATTTGCACTAACAGGGATCTCTGTAGAAAGATTTAAGAAACTCTGTCTAATCTTATCTAATTGCTGTGGTGTTGCATCTACAGTCTTAACTACTCCAGCAAAATCACTTTCGAAATTGATTGCACTTCTAGCGGCCAATAACATTCCAGATGATATCCCTGCAGTAGCTCTCGTTAAACCGTCACCAACTCCCGACATTTTCTGTCCTAGAACTTGTGCCCTAGTACCAACATCATTAAATCTTTGAGCAGTGTCAGCTAACCTACCACCACTATTTCTAAATGCAGAGTGAGTTTTCTCAACTGCATCTCTTAATTTAAAATAGCTTGTTTCAGCGTTAGCTATTTTAGTTGGTAATGCTCCTAATTCTTTCTGTTGAGTACTTAATGTACTATTTAAGCCTTTAATTTGCGTTTCAAGGCTCTTGACTTCCTGTTCAGTCTTCTTATATGCTTTGCTTGTGTTTGCTACTGTTTCTTTATATTTTTGAACAGCAGCACTACTCTTACCATAAGTGCTTTCTAAGTGTTTTAAATGCTCTTTTTGACTTTGTAACAACGTTCCATTTGTCTTTAAAACTGATTGTTTTTGTCTGAAAGCATTCGATAACTTTTCAATCTCTTTAGGTATTTCACTAGTAGATTTTTTTAAAGCATCATATTTATCTTTTAAATTATTAACATTACTTGCTGATTGCTTCATTTGAGTAGTTAGTCCACTCATCTTTGCCTTGTAGATATCGTATGCTTTCGCACCACTACCTAATGAAGCTATATTTCTTCTAGCTTCTGCTTGAAGTTGTCGTAAGGCATTTTCACCTTGCTTAATAGCAGAGATAAAAGACCCTACACCTTCTGCAGTCAGTATGACACCGACTTTATCCATGTAATTTGCCATTTTTACCTCCTACAGTACATTACTTATGTTAGTAACTCGCATGCCTTCTTCTTCAGAATCATCTATTGTATAATTTTCTTTAATATATCTATTTATCATGTAAATAATATAGTCGAATGAATAATCATACATAAATTCATCCTTAGTCATGTTGAACCAAGTTCTACACTTATAAAATAAATCATCCCAATCTATTATTTCTTGTGTCTCTTCTTGGCTTTCTTCGGATTCCTGCTCACTACTTTTGGTTGTGTAGGAACTAGGTCTTCTACCTGTTCTTCTAAAAAACTCTTTCCCATTTCGCTATCATCAGTAATTCCTAACATTTGAAGTAATGTTGCTGTTTGGTCTCCATACATAGCTTCTTGATATTTTATAAGAAATACTTCCAAGTCAGTATCAGTAACATTTTCTAAAACTTCCTCAAGTGTTGTTTTTAACTTATTAGCATTCAAAATTGATACTAAAAACTTAGCAATTGCTATACTTTTTTCTTTAGTAATAACATCTACCCAATCACCTTGTTTAATGCCAAAGTCTGCTTCTAAATGTAACCAAACTGCTAAATTACATCTTAATTCAACTTCATACCCAAGAATATCTGTTTTAAAAGTCTCTATATTTTTTTTAAAAATACTCATTTAATACCTCCAAAAAAGAGCCAACTTATGTCGGCTCTTTAATCTTATTTATTATCCTCTAGGGACTACTGTAGAATCTGTTTGACCGTCTTTAATACATGCTTTTAAAGTTTCTGCATCATAGAAACCATTTAATAATAATTTCTCACGATCATATAAATTAGTCGTACGTAAGTCGATTTTAGAGTATACTTTTTTATTTCCAATTACTGGGAATGCCTCAATAGTAACCTGTGCAATATTTTCTTTCTTCTCATCAGTTTCAGTTTCTGCATTGAAATCTGGGTGTTTTAATTGACAGTATGGGAAGTTGTAAATAATTTCTCCGCCATTTTCATCTGTAACAAGGAATGACCATCTGAAATATTTATACTTCGGACTATCTCCTTGAACATATACACCATCTGCAAGTTTAATCATTCCACTCATTTCTTCTACGAAACCTTCTGGGAAGAATCCAATATCTACAGTCATCTCTGCACTTGAGAATTTAACAATGTCACGTGATTTAATGTTTGATAAATATACTGTTTTATTTTTTGTCTGCCCTTTAAATGCTACTTTATCTATTGCAAATACTTCGTATACCTTATCTTCATATGTTAATCCACTTTCACTAGTTGGTTCTGTCTTTACTTTTTGTAAATAACCAGCACCAATACCTGTCATTAACGCTCTTTCTACTCTCTCTTTAGTTACTGTCATTTCAGTTCCTCCTATTTATTTAATAATTTATCTTTAACTTTCTTAGCAAATGAATCTTTATGTTGTAATGCTGCAGGTCTAATATGTGGCTTAGGAGCAACATATTTTCTACTGCCTTTTTTATATCTTCTTGCACGCTTACCACGTCTCTCTCTACTAGTAGCTTTAGAAAAACCAGCATGAAATCCTACTTCATGGAAATATAAATGTAGATTGGGCCTACCTGCCCAACCTACTGTACTTTCATATAGTGCATGTTTTGCGATAATCCCCTCAACACCAGCACCAGTTACTTTTAAACCTTTGCTAGTGGCGATTTTTCTCGCATCATCTTTAATTTCTTCTGCTTCTTTTTCTACTATGCTATTAATAGCTTTAGCATTACTGCTAATCTTGTTTAACTTAGCAATTGCTCCACTAAAACCAAACTCTTTTGTCATGAGTAAATCTCCAGGTAATACATGAATTGATTTTCTTTTTTATCAGCATTCACATCAATTACTTCTTGCCAAGAACCAGTATTTAATTTTGTGTTATCCTCTAATGAGTTTTGTATTTTTTGTAAAATTTCTGAACTGTCTAAATCATGTGGCACTAAATCATAGAAATTTAATTGATATACATGGTGTTTAATTTTCTTTTTGTTAGAAAGTCTTTTTTCAGTTGTATTTACGTGAAAATATACTATTTTTGGGAAATCTGTCTCTTCACTAAATCCATATGAATATGGAATATTCAATTCCATATCAGTTATGGTTTGAAATATTAATTCCTTAATGGTCATTTCTAATCACCTCTACCAACGATAATTCAGTTTCATTTTTCACATGATTATGATAAATTCTTGAAATAACATAAGATTTATTTTTTATAATCACATAAAGATCGCTTAACAAATAGTCATTAATATTGTGAAACAACCTAATAGCAATCCTTGTAGAAACTTCTGTATCTACCTGTAAAGATTGATACTTTTCATTAGCTGTTACACCTAAATATCTGAACCAAAACTTTCTGATTTCCTCTTCAGTTTTATCAGATAATTTAGTATTAAATTTATCTTTTGTATGAGTATATTTAATAAACCTTACTATTCCATCATTGTAAGATTGACTAATCTTGTTTTGCTTCATCAGTTTCTTCTACAGGAGCTTTCTTAACTTCTTCTTTAGTTTCTGTTTCTGCAGCTTCTACAGGAGCTTCCTTAACTTCTTCTTTAGTTTCTGTTTCTGCAGCTTCTACTGGTGCTGTTTCTTCTTCAACTAACTCTAAGAACTCTCCACCATAAATTGATAGATTTTTCTTGAATTCATCATATCTTGCTTTTGTAATTTCCAAAACGTCACCTGGTTTATAAACTGTACCTGTATATAAATCTTCAAATACTTGTAATGCTTTTACTTTAACCATTTTATCTGTACCTCTCTTTTTCAATTCTTATTAATAGACTTGACATCTCACCTAAAAAATTAGTGTCAAAATATTCTAATTTATCATTGTATTCATACCTTGCTCTCTCAAACACTAATGATTTTCCTTGCTCATTATTATCAATATCAAAGAAACCACATTTTTCACAAAGAATTTCATAAGAAAAAGACAACAACCTCTTTAGATTGTCGTCCTCATCATCATGAAGTATATGTAATTTATCTTTGAATTGTTTTAATAAATCATCTGAAATATCAAACATAAAACTATCCTAATGGCACTGCCATTGCTAAATCTTTAGTAAATGTTAATTTAACTACTGCTTCTTTGTCTACAGATTTAACATCAAATCTAGTAATTAAACGTGTGTCGTATGAATTACGTGTGAATGCTTTACCACCAACATCTGTAGATAGAATTTCTAAACCATTTAGTGAATATAATCGTACTGCTTCACGTAAATCACCTACATATAATGGGAATGAACCGTCTGTTTCTTTAGGGAAATGTGTATCTGGTAATACAACTACTTCTTTTCCTGATAATAAACGTTTAGTTGGTTCATTTACCACTGGTTGAAGTAGATAATTATTATTTTTATCTTTTAATGTATCTAAAATATTAAATCCACTTTGATTAGTGATAAATTTAGTATTAGCTAGGAAGACTGGATCTAATGTAACGTTCATAGCTGTTTTAATTTCGTCAACCTTAGTAATAGCTTTTTTCTCAAGTGAATTTAATACTTCTAAAATTTCTTTATTTTCAGTAACAACTTGTTTTCTCGTGAACCATTTAGCTAGATAAGCTAATAAGTTTTCTGGAGTGTCTTGTAATAAGAATCTTGATACTGGTAAAATACCTCCATAATTTTTTACTTGATAAGAAATTTTTTCAAAAGTTGAACCAACAATTTCTTCAATTTCTGTCAGTTCAGTAATATTAGTTAATGGAGTAAGCTGACTTGTTTTTTCATATACTTCACTACCTGATGGGACAACTACGTTACGAACATCTACATAATCTCTTAATGATATAAATGAACGTCTATATTCATTAATTTTTGTTTGAACATCTGCAGGAACTAAATATCCACCATTCTCATCTGTTGATTCTTTTAATGGCCCAGCAGCATCTACTATACCAGTCTTAATATATTTTTGTAATGCTTGTACTCCAGTTTCTACTTTATTTTCAACTGTCATATCAACTGCTTTATCATCATGTTTTAAACTATTTAAATTTTGAATAAGATCAATTTCAGTTGTTAAATTTTTAATTTCTGCAACTAAAGAATTAGCTAATTCTTTATCACCATTATTAATTGCTGTTTCTGCAGCTTCTACTTTTTCTGCTTTTAATTGTAATAACTCTCTTAATTTTTTATTATTCATTATTGAACCTCCAAAAATTCTAAATATTGCTTTGCTCGTTCCGTTTGAAATTCATAATTATCTTTAATTAATTCTTTAGGAACATTTTTAAATTTATGTGCTTGTTCTTTAGTTAAACAAGCTGCCATTTTTACTGGCTCTGCTATTTCATCACATAATCCCAGCTCAAAACATTCATCAGCATTTAACCAACTTTCTTTATCCATTAAATCTCTGATTTCATCTTCTGTAGTCTTATCTTTAGCTTTAGCTAAATAAGTATTAACTATACTGTCATTAATATGATCTAAATCATCTGCCATCTTTCTTAAATCATTTGCATTTCCATACATTCCAGTCCATGCATTATGAATCATCATCATGGCATTTCTTGGCATAACTACCTTGTCAGCTCCCATTGCAATTACAGTTGCAATTGAAGCTGCTAAACCATCAACATATGCTGTCACATATGCTTTATTGTGTCTTATTAAGCTATGAATGGCTTGTCCATCAAACACATCTCCTCCATTTGAATTAATATGTAAGTCAATGTATTTAACATCACCTAATGCATTTAACTCTTCAGCAAATAGTTGTGCTGAAGACTTATCTTCCCACCAGTCATAACCGATATCTGAATAGATATAAATTTCCGCCTTATCTTCATTTAAGGCTTTCATCTTCCAATTGTTCATTACCTCTTGCTCCTGCTTTCCACATTTGATATTCTTTGATAGTATCGATAGGAGCATAGTTTAATGACATAAATCTCATATCACCATACTCATTATCAATTGTCGACATATCCTCTGAACGTAATATATCGTTGATTGTATAAACTCCAACATGTTGCATTTTTTCATAAAATTCTGCTCGTGATTTTTGGTCTGCTCTTAATTCAGCTTCCATATTGAACTTGAAATAATAGCCTCTTTTTCTATCTAAATCTGTTAGAATTTTAGTATTTAATTCAGCCTCTATATTTGTTACGTATGGCAACATAACATTTTTTACATAGTCCATTGATTGTGATAAAGCGTTAGAATGGGTTAATCCACTGTAATCACCATATTTATATGGTGGCACTTTAAAAATACTAGCAATTTCTGCTTTGTTGTATTTCATAGTTTGGATAAACTGTGCATCAGATTGTGGAATTCCAACACTTTGATAATCAATATCTGGATTCAGAATAGCTACATTATTATTCTCAAGATGCTTTTTCCATGATTCAGCAACTGTTTCTTTATTTTCAGCTGTCAATGGTGTTCTTGTAGATTTCAATATAGCTAATGGAATACCCTCTCTTTTAAATAGGTTAGATGCCATTTCTCGTCCTTTTTGGTTTCCTTGAATACTTTCTCTCAACACTTGAACAGGAGAACGTCCTATCAAGCCATTAATAGATAAATTTTTAAAATGTAGTAATTCATCACTATTTAAAATTACTTGTTTGCCTTTATACGTTGTTCTATAGGTTACTGTGTTAGTTTCAGCATGATATAGTACGCTTGTAACTCTAGGATCTAACGGAACAATCTCCTTTACTTGACCATTTCTTCCAATTTCTAAATAATGATAGCTATTTCCCCACAGATTTAACTGTGTCATTACTAAATGTTTCCATTCAAAGCTAGTCATATTTTTGTTTGGTTGGTCTTTTAACAAGCTATACACACTATGATTTTTTGCTTTCTCTACAGTTCCTTTATTGTCATAAAGTAAATTCAATGGATACTTTGCTAAATCATCAGCTAAAACCTTTACTGAACTATAAACTTCTGAAGTACTAATAGCACTTTCTTCTGTCACATTGTTTCCTCGATTATTAAATAAATTGAGAAACCAATCAGCAGGATTTCTTAAATCACTTTCCACTTCACTACCTGTTGGTGTCTTATTTCTAAATATCATCCTCATTTCTCACCTCCTTCCTAAGTATCTAAATTAGTATCTAAAACATAAGTACATAGCATTAGAACCACTCCCAACACTACAAATCCTAATGTTTTACATAATAAAAAGCCTGCGTACACAAATGATACGAGGCTCAAAAGGAATAAAATTCCTATTAATATTCTTATTAACTTTTTCATTAGAAACTAAACGCTCCTTTACTTATTTCTTCATTTAGATCATATCCGATATTATCGCTGTACATAGCACGAGTAAAAGCGAAAATACCAGCAGCAGCCATATCTATCCTATCGGTAGACTTTTTCTTATCTAACATGATATTATCCTGTGCATCAGCTTTTGTTACTGCATTTCCTAAACACCAAGTTAAAGCTTTATTTCCATCATGATGTATTTTTTGCTCATAGACACATTCTCTAAAGTGTTTTGTAGGTTCATTAAGAGTTAAAACACCTTGTCTAACTTCTATCATTAAGTATCCTAGTTTCTCCATTGATTGTGCCCATTGAGTTGCATTATAGGGGTCATAACATACTTCTTGAATACTATACTTACTTCTTAAGCTTTCTATATAGTCAATAACGAAATCATAATCAATAACTTCTCCTGGAGTGGTTGTTATCCAACCTTCATCTACCCAAAGACTATAGTTTACTCTATCAGTATTCATTCTTTGTTGTAGCATTTCCTCTGGCATAAATCCTTTACTTCTAACTGCATACTTACCTTCACCAAGTACAAATATTGAAGTTACTGCAGTTAAGTCTAATCTTTTTGATAAATCGACACCAACAAAGCAAGGTTTACCCTCTAATTCATCATCAGGTGCTTCACACAGCTTCCACTTCTCCATATCCATATATTTATTTTCTGGAGCATTTACCCAAATATTCATATTCTTAGTAAGAAACTTAGTCATAGTATCAGGTTTATCAATTGCTTCTTTCAACCTATCTCTTAAGAATTTCATACCCTCATCATAGCTTGCAAGAATAGGATTAGCTTTAATCCAATTTTTTTCATCTTTGATATCATCACCTTTATCTAACTCGCAAACCATAGCATAGTAAGTATCGTTTTCTACAGGACTATTAGGATCTAATAATTTAGAAACATATTCATACTCTGTAGCGTAACATGGGCTATTTAAATTGAATCCAGCAGTTGTAATAATAACGATTAATGGCTGGCTTCTTGCACCTTGTCCAGATTGAATAACTTCTAAAATCTCATCTGTAGGATGTGCGTGATACTCATCCATTGCCCCTACTTGAGGGTTAAATCCATCTGCAGTCTTTCCAGAATCTCTGGATAAAGCCATAATATAGCTATTACTTCGTTCATGTTCTATCAAGCTTCTAGTAATCTTAAACTTATTTCTAACTTCACTACCTTGTAATTGTGCTTTTATTTCTTTAAAAACAATATTCGCTTGATCTCTTTTAGTAGCTCCAATATAAGCTTCACTTGAAGATTCCCCAAAGGCAGATATCTCATAAGATAAACAACAAGAAACATCTTGAGACTTAGCGTTTTTCCTTGCTACTTGATAATAAAATTTTCTAAATCTTCTTAAGCCAGTTTCTATATGAATCCATCCATAAATATTTGACCAGTTAAAAATTTGAATAGGTGCAGGATCTATATTCTTACCTGCCAATTTACCTTTAGTATGTTTAAATAACGACATCCACTCTAGAAATCTCATAGCTTTATCTTCATCAAAAATAAAAGGAAACTCTTTAGTTCCCTCTCTTTCTAAATCTTTAAGAAATCTCATGCATGCCCATTTCTCTTTTTCACAAACTAAACGCTCACCGTTAACAGCTTCTTCTGCCCATTGTTTCATTGCATTTTTTAACATTAGATATTACCAAACCTTTCATGAACAGAATCTTTTGGCAATTCTTCGTATGCTTTATCCATAGCGATTTTAGCACGAGCTACTGGAGTTAATCCAATTTCAGATTGAAGTGAACGTAAGATATTAAATAAATCTTTCTGCCTAATTAATAGAGGATGTTGGCCCATAGAATAATCTACTGTCCTTTCATTCTCAACTGTTTTAGAACCACGTTTTAAAACTCTCTCCGTTTCCTTTGTGTAACCTTTGTCTGTGATTAATCCATCTTCTTGAATAATTCTACTGCATTCCACATACTTCTCATAAGTATCACAATAAACAGCTAGAACATGAACATCTAGATTATTTAAAAGATCTATAGAATCTGTTTGACTGACAATATATCTAAATTCTTTCTTCGCTAAATCTCCGAGCCACTTCGGAGGCTTCAATTTATCTTTTGATAATTTTAGCTTATTTTCTTCTATTTTTCGTGCCTCTATTTTCTCTTTTGATAACCTCTGTCTATTACCTCCTAAAAGCTTTAATGACATAGGTTCAGCTTTCCTTGCCAAAGTATCACCACCTTCCTAAAAAAATCTCAATTGGAAAAAATAATTAAACGCATTTTGCGTGCAAAAAAGAGACGCCCGCTCGTAAGCAAAAATTATTTTTCAAATTTTTTCAGGGGGGTATCCCTGGGAAATATTTCCCAAAAGGCTTGATAAAATCCTATTTGTAATGCTCTATCTTGTTATGGCAGTTACGACACACCGACTCAAGGTTGCTCATCTCTAGCCTCTTGCTCCAGTCCGTCCTTACTTCCACCTTGTGATGCACTAGGTTAGCAGTGCCACCACACATCACACAAGTAAAGCAATCTCTTTTAAGTACTTCCTGCCTTGTCTCCCTCCACTCCTTCGAGCGATAAAACTTCATTGCATCATCATTTTTTCTTTGTTCATTGTAATATTTACTTTGTGTTTGTTTATGTCTATCACAATATGCACCACGTTTAATAAGTGTTCTGCAATTGTGATGCTTACATTCTTTCATAACTATCTGTTCTTTCTTAAGTTATTTCCAAAATAAAAAGAGATAGCTATTAAACTATCTCTTAATATTCATATACGATATATGCTCGTATTAATAATTATGTAGTATTGGATACTAATATTATAGCATAGACAAACCCGACATTTCCGACAACTTTTATTCCACTTTAGAATATCCTTATTTAAGATTAACGTTAGCTTCTTCTTATCTTCTATAGCTTGTTACACTACTGCCTTAACGTTCATTATACTGTACATTGATTGCTATACTTCTTATCTATATACCTCTTGTAAATCTATTTACTTACTCATCTAATTTAAATATTATTTTCTTTTTGAATTTTATTTCTTCTAAATTTTTCTCTAATTTATTTTTCCAGATTTTTTATATTTTATATTTTCAAATAAAAAAAGATTTAAGCTCTTTCTCTTAAATCTTTATCGTTCATAATATTATATAATTTATCTTTAAAGCTTTGTATTCTTCTTTCTACTGTTCTGGTATGATAACATACTTCTTCTGCTACTTCATCTATTGTTAGATTGTAAGTATACTTAAACTTAAGTATCTTTCTATCTCTAACATCTACTAATTGATCTTCAAATTTCTCAATACATTTCAATGCATAACTATCTTTTTCGAAATCATAATCAGAAAGTTTATTAACTAAATTATTCTCATTAGCATTTGTGAAAGTATTGTTACTAGTTTTGTTATCATCTATACTACTTAACCTATCTCTTAAATATATATTCAACTGTCTTTTAATCTTGTGTCTTGCTTCTAAATAATAATCTACATCGTTTCTTGTATAGTTAAACTCTCTCATCTAATCTCCTTTGCTGTGTTGATAGAGCTGGATATCAACACTATTACTTTTACTTTTGAAGGACACTTAATGTTATTTTTTAAAGTCATCTCTCACCTAGATAACCACACATCAAAAACATTTCCAGCTCAATGTTTATTATATCTTTTTTTGTTGATAGATTAAATAGTTCATTACACTAAATTTTCACCAAATAAACTTTTATAATGACTATCTAATAAGATTGCCATGGTTGACACATCTTCATTTAAATCAAATAAATATTTTCTATTTTCATATACCTTGTCATCTATCCAGTATACCAATACTACATTATTTTTCTCTAGTAACAATGTTTTTTGATCATAGTTAATTGAGTATCCATAATTATAGTAGTTGCTTAATCTTCTAGCTAATGCATGAATAATATTCCTATATTTATCTTTTACTATCTTTTTATTTTGTTTAGTAGCTGTATCATATTTAGAAATAACACAATCTTCTAGTGATATCCCTAGAATCTTTTCTAGTCTTCTAAAATAAATAGTTTTTATATAATTTCCTCTACTCTTATTCAGTATTCTTCTAGCTAATAAGGTATTAAACTTTGTTGCCCCTTTTGTTCTAGTTTCTTTTATTTTAAGCTCAATCGCATCTTCCAGTTTCTTATCAACTCTTAATAACTCATTAATTTCACATCTTTTTTTTAGATAACAAAAGATATGTTTTTCTAAATCAAAGCTAATCAAATCCTTAAGTTCTTCTGCATCTTCTATTGACATTACACAATCATTTTTTTTCAATTGCTTATAGATATAACAAAATGTTCTATTCTCTTCTTCTGTGAATTTACTAGTGGATTCTATATCTAATTCTTTTATTATTGATTCATAAAATCTTATATATCTATACACTCGTTTTTCTCCTGTCCTATTCCATTTTTCATTTTAAATAGATCTACTTCTTCTTCAATGTTAGTAAGCAATACTAATTCTTCTTCAATATCTGTTTCATTTTTTACATCTGATCTCTTAACATATTCTTGTAATGCATGTTTTATAATTTGTGCATCTTTATATTTTAAAGCTAAATATATTCTGTTGGTCATTCTACCTCTCCTTAATCATCCATGAATTTTTTTGTTATATAAACAACACCGAAAATTGATGCAATTAAAACTAAAGTCATATTATCTCCTATTTCAATCACCATTAGCAAAGCACCTCTTTAATTTCCTCTCCGAATTCTTTGATGAATTGTTCTGCTATTTTTTCTGATTTGAAATAAGGTAGTTTAGAGAACAAGTTAAGCACATAGTAAGAATCAAATTCTAAATTTCCCAAACTATTATCATATTCAACAGAATATTTTTCCCCACTTTCATCCCAATTAGGTGTCCATCCTTCATTGTATTTCTTCGCCCAATCCTTCGCCCTGTTTATTAAAATACGTTCCTTATCGAATTGTTCAGCTTCTTCTTTAGTTTTGAAAGCTAAACCACGTTTAAAAATACCCTTTTGCACTTCATCTGAGTAACTTATTAAACTTTCTATAAGTCCATCTGCATCAACATAATAGTAATTCTCTATATCCTCTGGCACTTCCACTTCATAAGATTTTTTATTCGCATTACTTTCCAAGAACTTAATTCTTAAGCTATTAATTTTATCTTCTATTTGTTCTTCTAATAGTTTTATTTCTCGCTCAAATTCTTCGTTAGTCATTTTTAGTCCTCCACTCTAAACATAGTACAATTCATATCTTCACCATGTTTATCAGCTATATACCAATCATAATCCATTCTATTCTTATTATCTTTAATAAGTTGATCTTTAATTTTTTTTATTGTTTCATCATTTTCCTTGTTTAATCCACTTAAAATATCTAGTTTCCTAGATAAATTACGTTGCATTAGGGTATTGCCATAATGTGCTCGATAATCTCTCATAGCATCAATAAGAATTATTAGTTCGCATTCTTTTAAAACTAAACCTAATTTTACATTTTTCATTTTTATTCCTCCTCAATTCTCTTATAAGCGATATGTTCAACTTCATTCATATCAATTTCATTATCTCCAACAGTACATAAATCACTTGAAAATAAATCTTCTTTTTCTTCCGTGAACATTTTATAAACTTCAGTTAATTCTTCTTCTGTTACCTCTGCTTCTACTATTTCACCATTGTGAAGGTATAAACGTAATATGATTTTGTCGTGTTCACTCATTTCTAGTCCTCCTAATCGTCTAATTCTCCATTGTATTGTGGTATTTCCATCCAGTAAATAACATCATTATCAGTGTTTTCAAAACCTAATCCGTTATCGAATTCTATCCACGTATCAGTATATGTATCAATAAACTTCCCAGAAGACAAAGGGTAAGTGACCAGTACTTCTTCACCATTATCAGGTATATTACCATCCCATATTTCTTCAGAATCCCCTTTATAATATTCTTTTTCTTCTCCAGTCATTTTTCTTAAATAGACTTTATGCCATTTCATCACTATTCCTCCTAATCGTTATATAAAACAATATCACTTGAATGTCCTAAATATTGTTTTCCGTTCTTTAATTTAACTTTTACAGTATCTTTATTATCATATGTAGTCCATTCTTCTACTTCTCCAGTAACTATTTCATTGTTAGGGAGCTTAATTACTACTTTTTTAAAATTATAATCTGCTTGCCATAAATCTTTATTACTATTTATAGCTTTATATCCTTTAACCACTCCAAAAACTATAGCAGCAGCAAATAATAATATACCTATAATAGCTAATATATCCTCTATATCTATCCTAAATCTTCTCATTATCTAACCTCCAGCAATTCTTTGTTTTCGTAAATATTACCTATCACTGAATAATCATCCTCCATGCTAGATAATCTGCAATAATACTTTCCGTTTTTTTCTAGATAATAAAATTCTTCTTCTGTTTTTTTACTTACCACATATTTTAAGTTGTTGTGCACTACTATATCTCCTGTAAAAATATAATTACCACTCTTATCTTTATATCCTGTATTGTAAATAAAAATCACTTCATCATAGTAGAAAAATAGATCAACATAATAATTTTCATCATAAACTGCAATTCCTTTAATATCGAATCTAATAAATTCTACTTCAAATACTTTTTCTAAATTTTTAACATACACTTTTGGCTGTTTCATTTTAAACCTCCTTATAATGATATTTAATACTAGCAATGTAACTCGTAGCACGTAAATAGTTTGCCTCTTTCTTTTTCTCGTCTGACATTTTCGGTAATTCTAATGGTGTAAAATTTGAATAATTTGAAATCGCTACAAAAACATCCATTAAGAAATAATACACCTCGTCGAGTGAATAGA
>ERZ772962.288-NODE-288-length-28235-cov-4.319801_pt1 | contig 28235 bp, 38 predicted proteins | sample MGYA00580676_ERZ772962 | MGnify/ENA primary metagenome ERZ772962 (study PRJEB29015, sample SAMEA2738049) | human oral metagenome | biome: human oral; feature: human-associated habitat; material: saliva | place: China | collected 2230 ...
CCAGTGTTAGCTGGTAAGTAATTACTAATGTTCTTATTAGTGATAAGTTTAACATTGTCGTAATCTCCGAACTCATAGTCGGGTTGATAATTATCGGGAAATGCTTTAGCTAGTGTGTGTAACGCTACATCTAAGTCAACAAACTGATTTAACCCTTTGTAAATCTTGCGTTCGTCTTGATTGTAGTAAACTGTCCCAAATAATTGTGTTTCTGTTTTCGATTTTCTATATAAGTCGTGATAGTCATTTACAGTTCTAAATTCAGTGAATTTAAAAGCTGTATCAGATTTGCTAAGTTTATTACCTACGCTAGTAATAAAAGATTCTCTTAAACTTATAATATCTAACGTTTTATTTAGAAAATCTTGTTTATTTAAGTCAGTTTTAGTCACAAACTCACTAGTATCCACATTACCAGCAGGTCTATTCTCAAGAGTGGTTAACCTACTCTTAATATCCGTGTCGTTATAAGGTTGAGGTAGTTCTGTCTTTTTGGCATATTTTTCATGTTCTTCATCGTCTAAGAAAGCTTTTCTAAGTTCTTCTTTAGTAGCAAGATTTGAAGTATCAACCGTTGGTTGATTGTTGCGAACCTGTTCTATCTCTTGCTTTGTTGCAAGATTGCTCGTATCAATCGTAACTTGACGGTTGCTAACTTCTTGTAATTCCTGTTTTGTAGCAAAATTACTAGTATCTATATTAGCTGTTACAGGTCTATCTTCTAGTTCTTTAAGTTTTCGCTTAATCTCGCTATCATCATAACTTGATGTCACTGGTCTACTTTCTAATTGTGTAACCTTAGCAGCAACATCATCAACAGCTTGTTTTGTAGCTAAATTACTAGTATCTATTGTTAACTGCGTTTTAAGTTCTTCTAACTTACTATTTGTTACATAGTCGATAGGTAGTTCAGACTTTTTAGCATAATCTACTAAACTTTGATGTGCTGTAATAAATCCCTTGCTATCTATCGTGTTATTAACTACCTCTGTAATATTTGGCATTTCGCTTTTTAATTGATAATCGTTAAGTGTTGAAGCTCTTACTACGTCTGAAATATCACTAGTTCTTACAAAGTCTGATAAGTCAGTCTTTAATGCGAATGTAGTTTTAGCTTTTTCTAGCTTCGTTGCTAGTACTTCTTTTGTTAGCACGTCTAATTTATCGACTACTACACCATTAGCAAAATATCGCTCCTTAATAGGTAAGTTGTCTTTTAGGTCATATTCAGACATCTTAACATCAAAGCTAAAACTGTAAATATCGCTTTCTTTCTCTTCATTTTTTAAGATGATGTAACAGTTTACTCTTTCGTTGTCTGTTATTAAACTAGTGTCAAACTTAAATTTAATCTTGTTATCTTCAATTCTTCCTTGAGTTTCCCAATATTTAATTGACTTAACAAACTTGAATAGTACTGTTATTTCTTCGTTAGTTAAGGTGTAATTACTAATTGTCAATTCAAACTCGTTGTTATTTTTATCATGAGAATAGAGTTCGCAATTACTACGAACTCTAACTCTTTTGTTAACTGTGCTGTTAAATTGTAACTGTATTTTCTTATCTATCATATATGTCAGCACCTCCATTTTTTACAGGTAGTTTTTTACACAGGTCGTATATCTCCGATACTGTGCTATTACCTCCTAACTCTCTATATGAGTGATACAATATTGTAGTTTCTTCTAGTTCTTTTGTACTGATCCAACCACGATTAATTATCCTGCTCATATCTTTTAGCAATCTATAACGGCTGATTGTTTTTGTCCCGTCAGCTGTTTTTCTTGCTAATTCCTTAATCTCTTTCAAAGTGTCATTAATCTCATTCAGACTTTGTTCGTCTTTCTTGTTATACCACTTGACAATCATTGTCAATAACGGCATTGCTACTCCCGTGCTAAGTCCTAGTATTAACCCGTCACTCATTGATTATTTTTCTCTTTCCTCGTATTCTCTTTCAATGCGGTCAACTTCTGACTGCACAACTTCTCTTAAATTCCCTAAATTTGGTACTTCATTAATAGTTTTTACTTTTGTGATTAATTGTCTCACATATAATTGAACTAAATAATCACCTTTTTTAAATCTTAATCTACTTGGTCTAATCACTTTCAGAACTCCTTTCGTTACTTTCAGCGTTTCCATTATGTTCATCATTTTCGTTGCCCTCCTCTAGCATTCCGACAATTGTGTTAATTACACTCGCCATTCCTTCGTCTAACTGTGCTTTTGTTACGTATCGATTTTTCTCATCTTCTATTTCATCTTTTCCGTTTGTCTCTTCTCTTGTTAGTATTATTTCTTTATACTTGCTAGTTTCTACATCTGGTTTCCACACATCAACTGACGTATGTTCTTCAACTATTTCATATAGCTTACCGTTGTATTTAACCTTGTCACCGACAGAGTATTCAACACCTACGTCGTAATTGTCAAATGTATTGATAATCGTGTCTTTGTTGTCATTTATAACCTTAGCGTCTAACACATTCAGTAATAGTGTCATGATTAACTTGTCATTACCTTTGTTGACTTTAGTTACTAATTTACGTAACGCTTTAACTCTGTCGTTAGGATCTAGCTTGTTATTCGCCAAGACTGTAACTTCTTCTTTTAAGTTAGCATATTCACTAACTAACGCAGGTGTCGTTTCTCCTGTAAACATTTGTTGTGCTAATTGCTTTCTTACTTCTTCTAGTATTTCGCTGTCACTAGCTGTAGCAAATTTACCAGGTAAATCAACGCCACCGTTAAGATATAAAGAGCTTTTATTCAATGCAAACTGAACATAGACACTCTTATATCCTCCAGCTTCTGGCTGTGCATTTCTTGTTAAAATCTCTAGTGCCATTACTTAGCTCCTTTTTTATTTTTTAGTTCTTCGTTTTCTTTTTTCAACTCCTCATATGCTACTTTGTAATTCGCAAGCTCTAACGTCTTTTCAATTAGTTCTTGTGCGATAATGTGAATTGGTTGTAATTTATTTTCTTCCATTTGTTAAATCCTCTATTCTTTCTTTAAGTTTTTTGTTTTCTTCCGATAACTCTTGAATCGACTTCAAGGCATACATTGTAAGTCTGAAATGTTCTAACTCTAATATATCTGGACTTTTAGTCACTAGTGAATCATCTAGTTGTTGTACATCTTGTGCGATTAGTCCGACTTTTACACTTTTCTGACTTCCTGTTTCTTTAAAATCTTTCTTCCAATCGAATTTTTTAAACTGTAATTTCTCAACTAAGTCTAACGCTCTATCAGTTGTAGGTTTAATGTTTTCTTTTAATTTTCTATCAGAATAACTCTCACCTATTCTTATTGCAAAGTAGTTTACATTATTCTCATATGGATAACCGAATACTATTCTTGAACCACCTTCTACACCCCACAACCACGACAGCCATGAGATTTTTGAATAGGTAGGACTTCCACTTGTTCCGGCTTTCCAACCCCACGGTATAACAGGTTTGTTGTTGCTTACGTTAGACACGACTACAGATCCTATAAAGTTACTGAACTTCCTAATTCGGTTGTCAAAGAATGGGAATCCCATATGTATTTGACCGTGAACGGTCATTAACACCTCGTCATATATAGGTTTAGCTGCGTTAGGGTTTTGTATGTCAGTGATGTTAAATACTGACAACCCCTTACCTAGTGCGTTATGTGTTGCGTTAAACTGAACACCTACACCGCTTGAGTTAGGTCTGTTCTCGTGTGGTAGTACGAATCTTACTCCAGTTCCGAATGGCTCAAAATATCCGTTTTGACCAATCCTAATTTGTGAGGCCCCTGTGATTATTACACCGTTAAGTGTGTCAGTGTCAATCTGAGTACTGCGAATTTTAACGCTATGTAAGTTTTCAATGAATCCGTCAGTCGCCCATAACTCACGGATAAACGCTTTGTTAGAAATTAATTCTCTTATTAATGCGTCGTCTATGTCGATATGTCGAGCCTTGACTGCCTTAGCGTCGATAAGTGGGGTTGTGATACTGCCAACTTTCATATGTTGACCTTCTATTGTTCCGTTGACAATCATGTCTCCAGTTACACGAACTAACCTTGATATTATGTTAATACTCTCGGGTTGTGCTACTAACAAGCTTGATATCGTGTTACCGTCAATCGTTTTCTCAGCTCCTAACCTTATCCCGTTAGGTGTGATACTTATATCAGATTTCTTTACAACGCTATTTTCTAACGCTGACACAGTTGAGTTAAACCCCTCAGCAGTTGCTGCTAGAATTGTTCTAAGCTCGTTATTTTGAAATTCAGTAATTAACCCTTTGTGATTAAGTTTAATTTTTCCCCACAACTCACTTTTAGGATCTCTAAGCTGAACGTCAAGGTCTCTGATTTGTTTAAACACACCGCTTAATTCGTTAGCTCTCTCGTATGGTTTTTCAAACGCTGTTACGTCGTCGCCTTTTTCTAACTGAATTTTAGAGAGTCGAGTTGTTCCTTTACACCCCATGTGATATATCTTTACTTTTTCATCTGGTTTAGCAGGTGTGAATGTGTATTCAAATTTTCCATTTCTGACTATAGCGGTTTGCTTACCTTCATTAACTTCTATATCCATTTAACCACCTACTCTCCTTCAAATCTTACAGTTACACCAGACTCACTAGATGAAAATACCCAACCTAATTTATCTAGTAAGTTTTCTTTGTCAGATTGGTTTACGAAATTTACTCTATATCTGTAGTCTATAAACTCCACATTCTTTAACCCTATAGCTTCAACGTCGTTGAAATATACTTTTTTAATCTTGTCAACTTCAGTAAATCTCACGTCATTAGGTACTATTGAAATGTAAGGCGTTGAAAATTCTACAAAACACCCTTCTAGTATTTTTACTAGTTTTATTTTTTCGTTGCTCCACAATAGATTATTACCTAAATACCTACGTGAAATCTCTCTGTTACCAATCATTAATTTTACTCTTTTCACAACATCACCTACTTAACTATGTCGTATATTGTGTTTTCGTCTTTAACAGAGATAGCGTCGTACTGTTCTTGAGTACCTACCCAATATTTCAACGGTTGATTATTCTGAGTATTCAGCAACGTATCGCTTTTTAAATCTTCTATGCTCGGTTGCCACTTACTAACGGCTTTATCTCCAAAACCTATATAAGGTTCTGAAATTTTAAAATGTCCGTTTTTTACTGCGTAGATGTAAAACCAATACGTCTCATTTGCGAAGTCAACATTCTCTTCTATATTAATAATCTCTTCGTGAATTACCCACTTGTTTTTTTCTAAATTAGTAAACTCAATACTTTTCAGAGTTTTATTACCTGTGTGTTTTTTTATCGCAAAATAAACACCGTGATCCACTTCAACGTCGTCATATACATATATGGGTAATCTTAACACTAGCTTATCGCCTTGTTTTAACTTGCTAACGTTAGTGTCAATTTGCACACCCGCCCAAGTGTAAGTGTCAGCACCACTTTTTTTAATAGTTAATGAATTGTGACCGTTATAATCGTCTTCTATAATTTCAGTCTCTGGGTTTCCAGTACGTCTTAAGTTGTTTATTTTAAAAGTGGAATCGACAATTAAATTGTAATTCCCTAGTACTGCGTCTTTTCCGTTAACACCCGGCACGCCTTGTACTCCTTGAATACCTTGTACACCCGGTATCCCTTGTTCGCCTCTATCTCCCTTTTCTCCTCTTGCTCCTGCTATATATGGTAGATTTTTATATAAATCAGTCCCGTTACCTACTTTCGCTTTTCCCGTGTCCGACTCAATCCCAATCTCGCCATTTAACAAGATTATTTCGCTGTTAGTCCAAGCCGCAAGATCCATTCGCTTGTGTTGGACTCTCACAGGTATTATTTCTGTCATCTAATTACCTCCGTCAAAAATATACATTGTTTCTTTTTCCCACTTGGCAACAATCACATTTAAATCAACCATTGCGTCTCCAAACTCTTTAAACTCCATAGGGACTATATATGTAGAAGCACTTCTAACACTCATTTCTTTGTCTTGCGATTTGAAAATGTTGCTTAACACACTAAAGTTATAATGTGCGTCATACACGTGTAACAACGGTTTTTCCGTTTCTCCTGCTTTAAAATCTACAAACATTGTGTCGTAGAATCCTGTAGGATCTATTAAATATACACTTACATCATGGTTAACAGGTCTACTAAGTTTAACAACTATGTCGTAATAATCATCAAGCGTACACACTGCCTCCCAACTTATCGTGTATTTCTTTCCTACTTCAAACCCGTCTCCATTATGGGTTAGCTCTATAAAATGTGTTCCCGCTTTTAAATCTCGAGTTGTGTCGCCTTCTAACCTGTTCTTACCATAAGTGATACTGTCATCTGTTCCAACCATTTTAACAGTCGCCTCAGCAATACGATTAGTCTCAGCTATCTTGTCTTTCAGTTTGTTTAAAAGTTCTTTGTCGACACCTTCTATCTCTGAAATTGCTTTTTGAACTTTATCATTGATTTCAGATTTAAATACTTCTGACTCAGCTCGTGTCGTTTCTATCCCGTCTTCGATTTTCTTTTTAAGCTCGTCTTCTTTGTCAGAAAATATTTTCTCAAAGTTTTCAGACTGCTCTTTAACTTTCTTCTCAAACTCTAACGACACCCAATCAGTATAAGCATTTGCCTTACTCTCAGCATTGTGAGAGCTTTGAGAAACTTCACGACCTAGATTACTTTCCTTTTCTCCGAGTATAAATTCAATCCAACGTTTGGCGATAGGATCATAATGTGTCTCAACAATTCGTATTCTTTCGTCTATATCATACTTAGTATATTTAAGAATAACTGTGTCTCCACGAGTGATATTCTCAGAAAGTTGTTCATAAGTTACTTTAATAGAGTTCTTAGGTTTATCAATATTATCTTTTGTAAAGTGTTCAACCGCCCACTCTTCAAGCTCTTCAGCAGTTCTTAGGTCGTTATTACTTACAGACATTTCATTAATAAATGGATAGTCATTAATCAATGGGCTTTCCACAATAAGATTGATTGTTACTTCTTCGTCTAACGCTGCTGTCTCTTCTTTCTGTTTAGCTTTTAACGCCTCGATTTCAGCTTTTCTCTTGTCAGCAGCTTGTTGACTTGCTACTTTTCGTTGGTTAGCTTTGAGTTCACGCTCTTGATATTTAGCTCTGATCTCAGCTTCTATTTGTGCATAAGTCTTGAATGTCTGACCGCTACGTTTAACAGTTCGATTAGTTTTTAAAACTTCCCTTGCGTAACGTGAATTAATCTCGTCTTGCATTTGCTGTGCCTTGAGTTTATCGTTACTTTCCTTAGAGTATTTCTTTTGTGAATCTCTCAAGGCTTGCATTTCTAACTTGTGTTTCTCTTTTAACTTTTCTTTATCCTCTTTGTCACCAACTCTAAATGTTGACGTAACATATAACCTAGTAACAATATCATCAGCGTTAGAAGATGTAACAAAAGATGTGATATTCTTAGCTGTGGTTAACACTTCTTCTGTGTCACGTCCTAATTTTTTCAATATGCTAATTCTGTTGTTGTGCATATCTATATCGCCGTTGAATGTGTCAGCTATTTTTCCGAATAAGTCAAATGATGATTTTAAAGATGTGTCTTTCTCGTCTTTATAAGTGATAAATGAGTTAGGCTCTTTTATATCTGAAAACCAACTAAAATCTTTTTCCGTTGACACAAAATTCGCAACCCATTCATCTAACACAGTTTGACAAGTTGAGTTAATCTTTGAAAAGTTTTTAACTAATCGTTTACTATAGTCAAATGTCTTTTGATATGCTGTAACTGTGATTGACTGTTCGTGTTCATTAATATCAATGTCTTTAATTCTAAATAAGTTTTTTCTGTCATGTTCATCAGCTTTGACAATCATTCCTTTTTCAATAGTTGCATAAAGTTCATTGTCAACTGTTGGATACTTAAATGTAAGCTTGTAAGTTGAATTAAGCACCCAATGAATGTCGGCGTCGTAAGCGTTATTTAAAACAATTCCGTTAAAACTGAAATCTTTTTCAAATTCGTCGTATAACCATAACATTAAATAAACGCCCCCCACCTACAGTCAATTTCTATTTTTGTAATTCCAGTACCTAACGCAACACCGCTACGTCCTGTTGGTATTTCAAAGAAATCTCCTAGCATTATGCTATTTAAAAGACCTCCGTTTTTGTCGTAAACATTCTGTTCTCCTTGTTTACACTCAATCGTAATTTTCTCGACAATAGCTTTTATTCTTATTACTTGCTTACCTATAGTTAGTGTACTTTCTTCTGTGAAGTTTCCATATACTGTAACTTTAGGATACATAGGTAAGCCCGAGTTATTGTCAAGTGTTCCGTTTGCTGTAAATGTCTTAACGTCTTTTACAACGTTGTAAGAGAACGGGTTACAAGTAAATACTACGTCAATTTCATATTCGTCTACTTCTCCAAGTCTTGACCTTACAGCTGAGGTTGTTAATACCTCGTAATAACGGTCGGGGTTATCGGCTGCGATTAACTTACCACTTCCGTCTAACCACACTAACACGTCATTTATTTCAGATAAGCTTACACCGTGAATTAACAGTTTGTAAGATTTTTCAACCGTGTCATATGCTGTAGATGTTCTGACTATTCCACCTGTCATATAATCAGATGTGAATATCTTATCTTTTCTTTTCCCTTTATTGATCCCGTCATTTTCTATCACATAAATATCAAATGGGAAATCGGCGGTAGACTTCCCATTGAACGTTAATTTATTAAAGTGTAACGGCATTTCGTCCACCTCCGAAACTCATTGATTTTATTTCTTTCATTTTTCTTACTAGTTTATTTTCTATTGTGTCAACTAGCACATTAATATCTTCTTTGTTGTTGATATTATTTCCAGTAACATTAATTGTTACGTTGATTTCATTACCATTGTTTTTACCACCGTGTTCAGCCAATGCACCGCTTATTCCTTTTATCTTTTCACTAGTTGATAACGGTGTGATATTAACTCCGTTTTTAGTTACTCTAAATAACTCAGGTCCAGCCTCTCCGACTATACCGGTATAATTTGGTTGTAGGTTCTCAGTCTGACCTATGTTCCCACCTCGTGCAAACATTCCTATATGTCCACCTGTTGCGAAGAATCCTGGAAAACTCGGAATACCAGACACACTACTCATTACCCTAACAACACTGACAACTTCACGAGGAATACTATTTAATAGTCCAATTACACCCCAGATAGTACCACTAGCGGCGTCAACTGCTGACAGGTATTTTGGCGGTGTTGGTGTTCCATTAAACGCATTTAAACTGCTCGTTGCTTGATTTGTGAACGGCGTTGCGTTACCTTGTGCCATGATTGATTTTGTTGGCGTACCTGTTGCGTTAAATGTATTTAAACTACTTGTCGCTTGATCCGTGAATGGTGTTGCATTTCCTTCAGCCATGATTGATTTAACTGGTGTTTGCGTTGCGTTGAATCCATCTAAGCTAAATTTAGCTTGGTCAATTACTGCACTGGCGTTGTCAGTTGCATTAATGTTTTTGTCCGGAACATTTAGTGACGCAAAGTCTAACAGTTTGTTAAATGCTTGTGTGATATTTGGTGTTGCTTCATCACGTAACATTATAGATTTAGGCTCTATATTTGTATCTTTAAATTGACCTATTTTTCCGTTAACATTGTCCAAAGGCTGACTTGCTTGGTCTATGATTTGTACATTTTTAGGGTGTATTCCCATACCGTTTAAGAAATTCAAATCATCAATAGTCATTTTAATAGTACGACCTTCGTTTTCAGCAATCCTAACAGCCTTAACGATATCCGGCATTGCTAACAGTCTTTCATAATCGTTTTTAAAGTTAAATGCTATGTCTCCACCTTCAAACTCAATTCCGATTGATTTAATTCCACCGTCTTTAGCAGCCCATTCGTCAAGAGCTTTATTTAACTCTTGTACTTTCTTTTCAGCACTTCCAAGACCTTTAATGTAAGTCTCTTTTGCTTGGTCGATAATACCCATTTGTTTATACGCTGCTAATTGTGCGGCAGCTGCTGTATCGTCAAATGCTTCCTGTAATATCTTCTGAGCTTCCTTACTCTCTGTTGCTGCTTCTGTAGCTGTCTTACCTATTTTTTGATAAGCTTCTCTTAACTGTTCTAATTCTGAACCTGTAAGTATTCTGTTTTCTCTTGCTGCACTCGATAATATATCGTTAATTGTATTTTGTGCGTTCTGAGTTTCTTTAACGATAGAGTCGTAATGTTGACTTATTTGATCCTTTTGTTGGTTGTACAATTCCTCAGTAAGTAAGTTGTTAGCTTTCTTCTGTTCTAAAGCTGACAACTCAGCTGCCTTACGTTGTTCTACGCTTTGCACAGTTGCTGAGGTAATATCCGACGCAGCTTTAATTTGTGCCATTGCATAATCAGATGTGACAATTTTTCCTTTATGATAGGCGTGTTCTAAACTCGCTAACGAGTTCCCAACTAAGTTAGCTGCTACTTGCACACTTCCGGAAATTTGGTTAACTTCTTCATCTGATAAACTTAATGCTTCTTTTAGTTGTTTCCTGAAACGCCCGTCAAACTGAAGTTTATACCATTTACCCTCTTGGAAATTCTTGTTAATATTTTCCATAATCTCAGAGTTAGCTTGTTGAACTCGTTTAATCTCACTTTTAACAGCTTCTGAGTTGCGTTTCACAGCATCTCCCATGTGATTAATTGAGTTCCCAGACTGTTCAGCACCTTTAATCACGGCGTCGTACCATTCTTTATACTTACCGTTTGTAAGTTCAATAGCTGCCTCATGGTTTCTACTATGTTTTGTCATTTCACGATATATCGCTGTACCTACACCGACAAACGCAGCTCCTATTAACGCAGCACCCGCAACATAAGGGTTAGTTAGTAATGTTGCCATACTTCCTGCTTTCGCTGCTTGTGTTCCGACTCCTGCTATAGATGTTGAGAGTTTAATCATGTCTCCAACCGACTTAGCTGTTGACATCTTACCAACCCACTTAACAAAACTTCCGATAGCTTTCACACCACTACCAATCCCGGTAGTCATTCTACCTAACACAGACATGAACGGTCCGAATCCCAGAGTCGCTAGTTGTACGGCTGTTGGCAGTTTACTAAACCACAACATCATATTCCCTAGTGAGTTTACTAATGGTTTTGAAGCCGTTAACGCTTGTGCTAGTTTAGGTAACAATTGAGATCCCATTTCGATTGCCATTTTCTGAATCTCGTTTTTTGCCATTTTCAATTTACTAGCACTTGTTTGATATCTTATAGCAGCCTCTTTAGTAAGAGCGTTATTCTCTCGCCAACCTTTGTTAGAAATCTCTAACGCCCTACCTAGTCCGCTTTCTCCGTTTAATGCACCTGCTAAACGTTTAATTGCATCGGCTTCACGAATACCTGTAATTCCTAAGCTTGATAACACGTCATTGACGTTACCGCCATTTTCTTTAACTTCATTCAATCCTTTAAGCAACATCTCTAAAGCTTCTACAGGTCTTGTTCTAAATGCGTTGGCAAATTCATTAGCACTTACACCAGCTGCACTAGCGAATTTTTGTAAGCTATCTCCACCACTTGCAACGGCGTTTTGCATTTTATTCATAACCTGCGTCATTGCACTACCACCAGCTTCAGCCTCGATACCTACAGTACTTAACGCAGCTGCCAAACCTAACACGTCTGCTTCTGCCATGTTAGTTTGTTTACCCATACCGGATAGACGTTGTGCCATTTCCACAATAGCTCTTTCGTTCGTTGCGAAGTTATTTCCTAGTTCAACTATTGAGCTACCTAGATTTCTAATATTACCTTGACTTGTTCCCATAACCGCCATGAATTGAGCTAAACTCGTTGCCCCTTCTTCAGCTGCTAGGTTAGTAGTTGCTCCTAAGTCAGCTATTGTTTTTGTAAAATCAACAATGTTTTCAGCTTTAATTCCTAACTGTCCTGCAACTTCCCCAATTCGTGAAAGTTCATTAGCACTTACTGGAATCTGTGTTGACAGGTCTAAAAAACTTTGTCTAATAGCGTCTAATTGCTGTGGTGTTCCGTTAACAGTTTTAACTACACCTGCGAACGCACTTTCAAAATCTATAGCAGCTTTACCAGCGAGGAACATTCCTGTTGTAAGACCGCCTGTTATTTTTGAAAACCCGTCACCAAAGTTAGATATCTTTTGTCCGAACGCTTGGACTCTACCTCCCACATCATTAAAACGTTGAGCCACGTCAGCCAAACGACCTCCGTTATTTCTAAACGCTGTATGTGTTTGTTGCATAGCGTCTCTTAATTTGTAATAACCCGTCTCAGCGTTTGCTATTTTTGTTGGTAAAGATTGTAATTCTCTTTGTTGACTGCTGAACGTACCATTAAGAGATTTAATTTGAGTTTCAAGACCTTTAATCTCTTGTTGAGTTGCTTTATACGACTTCGACGTATTAGCGACAACGTCTTTATATTTTAAAGCCGCTGCACTCGTCTTGCCGTAAGTATCTTGTAAATGTTTTAAATGTTCTTTCTGACTTTGTAACAACGTTCCTGTCGTTTTTAAAGTCGATTGTTTTTGTCTTAACGAGTTAGACAACTTGTCTATCTCTTTTGGTAGTTGCATGGTTGATTTTTTTAAGTCATCATAACGAGACTTCAACAAGTTAACATTACTTGCTGACTGTTTCATTTGATAGCTTAAACCACTCATTTTAGCTTTATACACATCATAAGCTTTACCGCCGCTACCTAGTGAAGCGATATTTCTTTTCGCTTCAGCTTGTAATTGTCTTAAGGCGTTTTCACCCTGTTTTAAAGCAGAGGTAAAACTGCCCACTCCTTCGGCTGTCAGTATGACACCGACTTTATCCATATATCCCGACAAATTTTTACCTCCTATAACAATTTACTAAAATTCATTTCTTTTACTTCTTCTTGTTGAGTTTCTTCATGATTGAAATTCTCTTCTATATATCGGTTAATCATAAACACAATATAATCGAGACTGTAATCATACATGAACTCATCTTTTGTCATATTAAACCATGTTCTACACCTGTAAAATAAATCGTCCCAGTCTATTTCTTGCGGTTTTTCGCTTTTTGTTTTTTCGGTTTTCTCGCTGGGTGTTCGTAAATATTCACTTGGTCGTCTACCGGTTTTTCTAAAATATGCTTTCCCTCGTCGCTATCGTCGGTAATACCCAACATTTCTAATAAAGTTGCTGTTTGATCCCCGTACATAGCTTCTTGGTATTTTAAAATAAATAACTCTAATTCAGTATCATTTACGTTCTCTAGTACTTCTTCAATCGTAGTTTTATAGCCATTTGCTTTTAAAATTGAAACTAAAAATTTTGCTGTAGCTACATTTTTTTCTTTTAAATACACGTCATTCCATTCACCCTGCTTTATTCCAAAGTCAGCTTCTAAATGTAACCACACAGCTAAGTTTGATTTTAATTCAATTTCATTTCCTAAAATATCTGTTTTAAATGTCTTTACCGTTTTTGTAAATATACTCATTCATGTCCTCCAAAAAAATAAAGAGCTAACAAATGTCAGCTCTTATAAATTATCCTGCTACAACTACTGTCTCATCAGTTGTTCCCGATTTAAGACATTGTTTAAGTGTTTCTGCGTCGTAGAAACCTTGTAATAATAGTTTTTCTCTATCATATTTATCAGTTTCACGTAAGTCAATTTTACTGAATACTGATTTGTCTTTACTTCCTACAACTGGGTAAGCTTTGATAGTAACCTGTGTGATGTTTTCTTTCTTCTCATCAGTTTCAGTTTCTGCGTTAAAGTCTGGGTTTTCGATTTGACATACTGGGAAATTATAAATAATCTCTTTACCGTCTTCATCAGTTACAGGGAACGCCCAACGGAATTGTTTGTAACGAGGTGAGTCACCTTGTACATAAACTCCTGTAGCTAATTTCTTCATACCTGACATTTCTTCTAAGAATCCGTCTGGAAAGAATCCGATATCAACCGTCATTTCAACACTTGCGAATTTTACAATATCACGTGCCTTAATATTTGATAGATATACTGTTTTTTCTTTAATTTGTCCTTTGAATGCAACTTTATCAATTGCAAACACTTCGTATGTTTTTTCATCATAAGTTAAACCTTGAGAGCTTGTCGCCTCTGTTTTAACTTTTTGTAAATAACCTGCTCCAATCCCTGTTAATAGGGCTTTGCTAACTGCTTCTTTTGTTACTGCCATTTTTGGTCCTCCTAAATTTAATCTAGTAATGCGTCTTTTACTTTTTTCGCAAATGGATCTTTGTGTTTCTGTGCTGCTGGTCTAACGTGTGGGTTAGGTGGTTTATAAACACGACCTTTACCGTATTTTCGCTTACGTCCTTTACCTTTTCCACGCCCTTTATGACGTGAGAAACCAGCGTGCCACCCTATCTCATGGAAATATAAGTGTAGGTTAGGACGTCCCGCCCAGCCTATCTGACTTTCCATGTTTCCGTGACTTGCTACAATACCTTCAATACCTGCACCCGTTTTTACTAGTCCTTTTCCGGCTGCTATTCCTTTTGCGTCGTCTTTTATTGCCTCAGCTTCTTCAACTACAACGCCGTTTACTTTGCTTGTATTACCCGCTATTTTCTCTAGTCTTGCGATTGCCTGTTCAAACCCGAACGTCTCCATTAAGAATATATCTCCAAATAATACATAAATTGTGTTTCCTTAGTATCCTCATCAACATCAATTATTTCGTGCCATTCACCCGTGTTGAGTGTAGTGCCTTCTAGTGCTGTCTGAATACTATTTAACACATCTGAACTATCTAAGTCATGAGGTTTAACGTCAAATAGATTTAATTGAAAAGTGTTATGTTTTATGAATTTTTTGTTTGAACTGCGTTTTGACGTTGAGGCCACATGAAAATAAATTAGCTTAGGGAACTCCTCATTGTCGCTGAGTCCGTAAGCTAACGGGATATCCAGATTTAACTTTGTTATAGTCTCGAATATTAATTCTTTTGTACTCATTATTTAACCACCTCCACAAGTGATATTTCTGTTTCGTTTTTCACATGGTTGTGGTAGATCCTAGCAATCGTATATTTTTTATCATTAATTATCACAAACAGTTTACTTAACAAGTAGTCGTTAATGTTAGTAAATAATCTGATTGCTATTCTCGTTGTTACTTCCGTGTCAACTTGCATTGACTGGTATTTTTCGTTAGCTGTAACACCTAAGTAACGAAACCAAAACTTACGTATTTCTTTTTCTTCGTGTTCAGCTAACTTAGTGTTAAATTTATCTTTTTTATGTTTGTTCTCTACAAATTTAGCTATTCCGTCGTTATAAGACTGGTTGATCCTGTACTGTCTCATCTTCTGTTACCACTTCTTCAATATATTTGTAGTCATATTCAGATAAATTTTTTGTCATCTCTTCGTATCTTTCATCTGAGACTTCAATGATGTCTCCTTCTTCATACAGGTGAGATGTGTGAATGTCTTGAAATTCTTTTAAAACTTTAATCTTCATTCGACAACCTCTCTTTCTCTAATTTTATTAACAGACTTGATATTTCTCCTAAAAAATTAATGTCAAAATATTCTAGCTTGTCGTTATACTCGTACCTTGCTCTCTCAAACACTAATGATTTACCCTGCTCGTCATTATCAATATCAAAGTAACCGCATTTTTCACACAACACAGAATAAGAAAAAGACAACAACCTTTTTAGATTATCGTCTTCGTCATCATGTAATATATGTAGTTTATCTTTGAATTGCTGTAATAACGCTGTTGAAACATCAATCATAGTCCTATGCTCCAGCTACTAGTGTTAAGTCTTTTCCAAACTCTAATTTTACAACAGCTTCTTTATCTACTGCTTTAACATCAAAGCGAGTGATTAAACGAGTGTCGTAAGAGTTACGTGTGAATGATTTTCCTCCAACGTCAGTTGATTTGATTTCTAATTCATTTAACTCATATACACGTACAGCTTCTTTTAAATCTCCTACGTATAGTGGGAATTTATTTGTCGCTTCGTTTGGTAAATGAGTATTTGGTAATACGATTACTTCTTTACCAAATAATGTACGTTTTGTCGGATCTGTTACTACTGGTTGTAGTAAATAATTACCGTTTTTATCTTTTAAGCTATCTAATATGTTAAATCCGTCTTGGTTAGTTAATACTTTTGTGTTATCTAAGAAGATAGGATCTAATGTCACATTGAATGCTTCTTTGATTTCGTCAACTTTAGTAATAGCTTTTTTAGTTAAAGTTTTTAATACTGCGATAATTTCTTTGTTTTCAGTAACAACTTGTTTTTTCATAAACCATTTACCAAGATAAGCTAATAAGTTTTCTGGTGAATCTTGTAATAAGAATCTTGATACTGGTAAAATTCCTCCGAAATCTTTAACTTTATAAGTAATTCTTTCGAATACTTCAGCGTTCATTTCTTGAATTTCTCCAAGTTCAGTAATGTTAGTAAGTCCAGTTAATTGACTTGTTTTTTCATAAACTTCACTTCCAGAAGGTACTACAACAGAGCGTACGTCTACGTGGTCTTTTAAAGACACGAATGAACGTCTGTATTCGTTTATTGCGGTTTTCACATCTTCTGGCACTAAGTAACCACCGTTTTCTCCTTCAGACTCTTTTAACGGTCCTGCTTCGTTAACAATTCCAGATTTGATATAATTTTGAACTGCTACAAGTCCTGTTTCTTCTTTTTTCTCTTCAGCTAAGTCAACTACTTTGTCATCATTTTTATATGAGATTAAGTTTTGAATTGTTTCAATCTCTTTAGTATATCCTTTAATTTCTTCCATTAATTCGTTTGCTACTTCCATTTCTTTGTTGTTGATTGCATTTTCAGCAGCTGTAACTTTCTCTGCCTTTAATTGCATTAATTCTCTTAATTTTTTATTTGTATTCATCTAGATTACCTCCAAAAATTCTAAATATTGTTTTGCTCGTTCTGATTGATATTCGTAATTTTCTTTTATCAATTCTTTAGGAGCATTTTTAAATTTGTGTGCCTCTTCTTTTGTTAGACACGCTGCCATTTTAACTGGCTCTGAGATTTCGTCGCACAGTCCTAAGTTGAAACACTCTTCAGCGTTTAACCAAGACTCTTTATCCATTAAATCTCTAATTGTTTTTTCGTCTGTCTTATCTTTAGCTTTAGATAAGTAAGTGTTAACGATTGTGTCATTGATATGGTCTAAATCATCAGCCATTTTTCGTAAGTCACCAGCATTTCCGTAAAGACCAGTCCATGCGTTATGAATCATCATCATTGCATTTTTTGGCATAATTACTTTATCGGCTGCCATTGCTATAACTGTTGCTATAGAGGCAGCTAAACCGTCAATATATGCTGTTACATATCCTTTATGGTTTTTTAATAAAGTGTGAATCGCTTGACCGTCAAATACATCTCCACCGTTAGAGTTAATGTGTAGGTCAATGTTTTTCACATCTCCTATGCTTTTTAACTCCTCAGCAAAGAGTTGAGCTGTTGACTTATCTTCCCAGATGTCGTAACCGATATCTGAGTAAATGAATATCTCGACTCTATCGTCATTTAAAGCCTTAATCTTCCACTTCTGCACTTGTTTTCGCACCTGCCTTCCACAGTTGGTATTCTTTAATTGTATCGACTGGAGCATAGTTCAATGACATAAACCTCATGTCTCCATACTCTGAGTCTATTGTTGACATATCCTCTGAACGAAGTATGTCGTTAATTGTGTAAACTCCTACGTGCTGCATTTTCTCATAGAACTCGGCTCGTGATTTTTGGTCAGCTCTTAGCTCAGCTTCCATATTAAATTTGAAATAAAAGCCTCGTTTTTTATCAAGGTCCGTTAATATCTTAGAGTTTAGTTCTGACTCAATATTTGTTACATACGGCAACATTACGTTTTTCACATAATCCATTGACTGAGTTAGCGCGTTAGAGTGAGTTAAACCGCTGTAGTCTCCGTATTTATATGGCGGCACTTTGAATATACTAGCAATCTCAGCCTTGTTATATTTCATTGTTTCAATGAATTGTGCGTCTGACTGTGGTATTCCCACGCTTTGATAATCAATGTCGGGGTTTAATATTGCTACATTGTTATTTTCAAGATGTTTTTTCCACGACTCAGCAACGGTTTCTTTATTTTCAGTAGTCAACGGCGTACGTGTAGACTTTAATATTGCTAACGGAATACCTTCACGCTTGAATAAATTAGAAGCCATTTCACGTCCTTTTTGGTTTCCTTGTATGCTCTCACGTAAGACTTGTACAGGCGAACGACCGATTAGTCCGTTAATAGATAAGTTTTTAAAATGTAGTAACTCTTCAGCATTTAATGTTCTCGGTTTACCTTTATAAACCGTCTCATAAGTAACTGTGTTCGTGTCTTCGTGATATAACACTTTTGTAAATCGGGGATCTAATGGCACTATTTCTGTGACTTGACCTTTCTTGTCAATTTCTAAATAATGGTAGCTGTTCCCCCACAAGTTCAACTGTGTCATTACTAAATGTTTCCACTCGAAGCTCGTCATATTTCTGTTTGGTTGGTCTTTTAAAAGTCTGTAAGCTGTGTGTTTCTTTGCTTTTTCTACCGTTCCGTTTACATCTTGCAGTAAGTTCAACGGGTATTTCGCTAAGTCGTCTGATAAAACTTTTACTGAACTATAAACCTCAGAAGTGTTAATCGCACTCTCTTCGTTTATGTTGTTTCGACTTCCATTAAATATATTTAAAAACCAGTCTGACGGATTTCTTAAGTCGCTCAAATCATTACCACCTGTCGGTGTCTTGTTTCTGAATATCATTCCCATTTCTCACCTCCTTTCATAGCTAAAGTTGTCTTTCTAACACAAAACTACATATCATTAAGCTAACACCTAATACGATAAATCCGATAGTTTTGCAAAATAAAAAGCCTGCATATACTAAAGATAGCAAGCTCGATATAAACAGTAAGAATACTGTAAATTGTATTAATTTTCTCATTAGAAACTAAATTCTCCTTTGTCAATCATATCATTAAGGTCGTAAGTGATATTGTCGCTATACATTGCTCGAGTAAAAGCGAAAATACCAGCAGCTGCCATGTCGATACGGTCGCTTGATTTTTTCTTATCTAACATAATATTATCCTGTGCGTCTGATTTTGTTACAGCGTTACCCATACACCAAGTCAAAGCTTTATTTCCGTCATGATGTATTTTACCTTCATAAACACATTCTCTAAAGTGTTTAGTCGGCTCATTTAAAGTTAATACACCTTGTCTAACTTCAACCATTAGATAACCTAATTTTTCCATTGTCTGAGACCATTGAGTAGCGTTATAAGGGTCATAGCACACTTCTTGAACACTGTATTTATTTCTTAATTCCTCAATATAATCAATTACAAAATCATAATCGATTACTTCTCCTGGTGTTTTAACAATCCACCCTTCGTCAATCCATTGAGAGTAGTTAACACGGTCGGTGTTCATACGTTGAAATAGCATATCTTCTGGCATAAAACCTTTACTGCGAATAGCGTAACGGTCATCTCCTAACACAAACACAGAGGTTACAGCTGTTAAGTCAAGACGTTTTGATAAATCGACACCGACAAAACACGGTTTACCGACTAGCTCGTCGTCTGGCGCTTCACAAAGCTTCCATTTTTCCATATCCATATATTTATTTTCGGGAGCGTTAACCCAGATATTCATGTTTTTTGTCATGAATTTAGACATTGTTTCGGGTTTATCTAACGCCTCGTTAAGTCTCTCACGTAGGAATTTCATACCCTCTGGATAACTTGCTAATATTGGGTTAGCTTTTATCCAATTAGTCTCGTCTTTTATATCGTCATCTTTATCAAGTTCACACACCATAGCATAATACCCGTTATTTTCTACAGGGTTGTTAGGATCTAATAATTTACTAACGTAATCATACTCAGTCGAATAACACGGGTTATTTAAGTTAAATCCTGCTGTTGTAATGATAACAATTAATGGCTGACTTCTTGCACCTTGACCAGACTCAATGACATCTAGTATTTCGTCTGTAGGGTGTGCGTGATATTCGTCCATTGCTCCAACTTGCGGGTTAAATCCGTCAGCGGTTTTCCCAGAGTCACGAGAGAGAGCCATAATATAACTGTTACTTTTCTCATGTTCAATTAAGCTACGTGTGATTTTAAATCTGTTTCTGATTTGACTACCTTGAATCTGTGCCTTTATTTCTTTAAACACAATGTTTGCTTGGTCTCGCTTTGTTGCTCCTATATATGCTTCAGAGGACGACTCGCCGAATGCTGATATCTCATAGGATAAACAACACGCTACATCTTGAGACTTAGCGTTTTTTCTTCCTACTTGATAATAGAATTTTCTGAAACGTCTAACTCCTGTGTCTTTGTGAATCCACCCGTAAATATTTGACCAGTTGAATATTTGAATAGGTGCAGGGTCGATATTTTCTCCTGCTAACTTACCTTTTGTATGTTTAAAAAGCGACATCCACTCGAGAAACCTCATAGCTTTGTCGTCATCAAAAATAAACGGAAATTCTTCCGTCCCTTCTTTTTCTAAATCATTTAAAAATCTTAGACACGCCCATTTCTCTTTCTCACAAGCTATTCTTTCGCCGTTAACTGCTTGTGCAGCCCAATTTCTCATAGCGTCTTTTAGCATTATAAATTACCGAATCTTTCTTTAACTGGGTCAGCTGGTGTCTCTTTATAAGCTTTATCCATAGCAATTTTTGCCCTTGCTACTGGCGTTAGTCCTAGCTCAGATTGTAGAGAGCGTAGTGTGTTAAATAAGTCCTTTTGTCTAATTAACAACGGGTGTTGTCCGTATCCATAATCTTTAGTGCGTTCAGCTTCAATTACTTTTCCGTGTTTTCTAAGCTCACGTTCTGACTCTTTATTATATCCTTGATCCGTCATCAAACCGTCACGTTGAATTATCTCACTACATTTAACATACTTCTCATAAGTATCACAGTAGATAGATAAGACGTGTAAGTCAAGGTTATTTAACAAATCTATTGAGTCAGCTTGTGACACAACGTATCTAAATTCTTTTTTTGCTATATCGCCTAACCATTTAGGGGGTTTAAGCTTGTCATTAGGCAACTTCATTTCTTTTTCTTGCTGTATTCTAGCTTCAATCTTTTTCTTTGAAAGTCGCTGAGTGTTACCATTTAACACTTTCAACGACATTGGCTCTGTTTTCCTTGCCATGATATCTCTCCTTTCTGAAATTTACTTTTTTTCAAAATTTTAATTAAACGCATTTTGCGTACGGAAGAGGGCAGCCCGCTCCTAGGGAGGTCGGCTCTCTCAAATTTTTGGCGGGGGGTATCCCCGTGAAAGTCACTCCCCCTACTTCTTGTAATGCTCTATCTTGTTGTGGCACTCCTTACACACGCACTCGAGGTTAGAGAGGTCAAGTCGTCTAGTCCAATCTGTTCTAACTTCTACTTTATGATGAACTAGGTTAGCTAGTCCACCACACATCGTACAAGTGAAACAGTCTCGCTTCAACGCTTGTTGCCTTACCTCTCTCCACTCTTTTGACTTATAGAACTTCATAACTTCATCATGCTTACGTTGTTCGTTATAAGATTTGTTTTGATATTGATTATGTTTATTACAATATGTTCCCTTACTGATAAGAGTTCTACATTTATGATGTTTACATTCCTTCATAGTTCACCTCCCAAAATAAAAGAGAGATATTATTTATTTTAATATCTCTCAAACATTCTATTACATACTACTATTATACCACAGACAAATCCGACATTTCCGACAACTTTAAGAATTTAAGATAAAAAATAACTTATCCTTCATTGACTGTAATCTACGTTCAACAGTCCTAGTATGGTAACATACTTCGCTCGCAACTTCTTCAATCGTTAACTTATAAGTGTATCTAAACTTAAGTATCTTCTTATCTCGAACATCTATCAGTCCATGCTCTAATCTATCTACACACTTAATAGCATAATCATCTTTCTCGAAATCATAGTCGGATAATTTATTTATTATATTATTCTCATTACTATTATTGAAATTACTATTATTAGTTCTTATTTCGTCGTCACCAGATAATTTGTCTGTCAAATATATATTTAATTGTTTCTTTATTTTGGAATAAGCCTCAAGATAATAATCGACATCATTCCTTGTATAATTAGATTTTCTATTCATCATCTCACCTAATTAAATGTGTCGGGAAAGCTAAGGGAAAACCGACGTAAATATTATTCTGAAAGGATCTCTACGCATATTATGAAACAACCTAGCTTTATTATTAATATTATTATATAAGTATTTTAAACGCTTTTAAATAGTTCACGACAACAAATTTTATCAATTACTCTACACATATTCTTTATATCAGCATTTAGTTCAAACAACCACTCTTTTTTATGATACAAGTTTGACTTGTTCCAATAGAACTCAACTTCATTGTTAACAGTCATATACTTATGCTCGTAGTCTAACTTATACCCATAATTGTATTTAGTACTCAAACGTCTAGCTATTGAGTAGATAATATCTTCGTTGCGTTGGTCTCTTGCTCTTACGTTTATTTTCTCTCCAACAATCACAACTGAGTCTATGAACTTGTCAAGCGTCATATTCAACAGATATTCTATTCGTCTGAAGTAAATCTTTTTAATGTGATTACCTTGTCGTTTGTTAATCAGTCTTCTTACCTGTAACACATTGAATTTATTACCACCTTTAGTCCTAGTCTCAGCGATTAGTTCTTCTAAGAAATCTAAATATCCCATATCGAATTTAACTAGCTCTATGTTCTCACTCATTGTATTTAAGTAACAATAAATGTGTTTATCTAAATTCTCAATACCTAACTCAACTAACTCGTGATAGTCGTCAAGCATTAATATATATTTATCTTTCAACATAAGTCTTTTAATATATTCGAAACTCTCAAAATCATCTGTTGAAAAGGTATATTGTTTGTCAAGCTCCTCCATTACTGAAGGATAAAATTTAATTAAGTTTCTTTTCATTCTCCTCAACCCTTACTACAATTTTTTCTTTCTGTAAATCATCTATAAAATCTGGTACATCTCTTGCGTAAGAGTCTTGATATAACAGACTTAACGCAATCGATAACTCCAACATATTTAGTTCAATGTAATTATCTTTCTCTGTTCCTTGTACTTCTATCATGTTACTTACCTCTTAATTTTTCTTGTAATTCAATCTTTTTCATTAATGCTCTATGAAATTCATCATGATTTTTATATCTAGCAGTATTCTCTATTGCATTACATATACTTAACACACCCCATATAATTGTTAATATTGTTACTTGATATTGTGATGTTTCAATACGAAAAATCATATTTAGAAGAATCATACTAACGAATGATAAAACATAACTTTTCAAATACTTACCCATTAACACAACACCTCTATTATTTCATCTCCGAAAAGGTCGATACATTCTTGTGCTAGTTCTATTGATTTGAAGTAAGGTAATTTTTTAAAATTATCACTAATTATAGTTGAACTAGTTTCAAGTTCACGACTATTAAAATTATAATAAATATAGTATTTATCCTCACGCCAGTTACTCCAGTTAGGCTCCCACCCTTCGTTATGAATCTCCGTCCATTGTTGTATTTTAAATAATAGTGTACACTCTTTTAAATGTCGTTCTGCCTCTTCTTTGGTTTCAAAAAAGAAACCTCTTAAATACCTATCTACATCCCTTGCAGAAGAAACAAAATTTGTCATATAAACTTCACTGCATATATCATCTATATAATATAAAGTATCGTACATATTAGGTAGCTTAACTTCAAACCTTTTTTCATCTTCCAACTTAGAAAGCAACTCATTTCTTAATTGTTCCACTTTCTCGTTAAACTCTTTTAGTAATTCTTCTTTATTCATTGTTAATCTCCTAATTCGCACCAATATATAACATCAGCTTTAGTATCCTCAAAATCTACTAAACCACCATAATCTACCAACTTGTCAACATAGTAGTCAGTGTAATCATCTCCTTTAACACGCACCATCACTTTCTTTCCTAACTCTGGTAGTGTTCCCTCTAACAGCCTAGTATGTTGAACTCCATACCCTGGTCTATATTCAGTTATCTTTTTTCTTACATACACTTTATTCCACTTCATTCTCTAACAACTCCTTATTCTCGTATATATTCCCTACAACTTTTAAACTTAGAGACATACAATCCTCTATATCAAGATACATCACATCATTTACAACTACTTGATTATTCTTCACAACCCCTGTCACAGGATCTGGAAATAACGAGTGTATAAACTCCACAATATCGTTTTCGTAAATGTCGTTGTTGTCAACATCTTTAAATCCTGTGTTAGCGTTGAACTCTACCTCATCAAACCCGACGTATTTAAAGTAACCGTTGCGGTAACACTTAACTTCGTGTCTTATGAAATATATCTCGACAACTTCATATACTTTGTCAAACTTCTCCACATATACTCTCGGTCTTAACATATTATTTTTCTCCTATATTCACCAACACATACCATGTTCCAAAATCCTTAACAACTGTGTAACCTATCACACATTCATTGTCCTCTAACATTGGTTGGTCAATGTCGCTATTGTTAATTAGTTCGTTAATATCGTTCTCTATCATTTCCGGTGTTGTTGTTAATTTAATTACTTTTGTTATCATTGTTTGTTCTCCTTTTATTTTAATCTTTTTGCTATTTCTTCTATTACGTTTATCGTAACGCTATTACCTGCTTGTTTATAAAGCTGACTATTGCTATTCAATTCTTGTGCCTTATCAAACGCCCAATCGGGAAACCCTTGCAATCTCCAACACTCACGGGGGGTAAGTTTTCTAATTGAATAATCAGGCATTACTACAGCTTGTTCAATTACTCCTACTAAAGTATTTGCTATATTTTTTCCCACTCTACCGCGTCTTTTATTAGCTTTAGCGAAAGCGAAATTAATACTATCTCCTACATCAGCTTCGGTATATCCTTTTTTCGTAGCTTCTCTGACTAATATTTTAGGCTCTTGACCTCCACCCTGCATTGTGCAAATTGTAGAACATATCCCATCAGTATCTAAAACTTGTTGTGTACTTCTGAATTTATAATAAGGTAATCTCCCAGCGATTTTTATATCTCCGTGAGTATTGTTTACTAACACTTGTTTAGGCTCTTTATAGTCTGTAGCTGTCAAGGCTCCTACTATTCCGTTAGGATCATGAACAATACTTCTACTACCTTGTCTTGTGCCATTAGGATTTTTAGTGTTACCTAATATCTTTATTGTTGATTGATTATGAAATTCTCTATTTTCTCCTGTGATAGGAAATACTCTTGAGGTACGTTCTTCTCTAAGATGTCCGATAATGAACACACGTTCTCTGTTTTGGGGGACTCCGAAATTTTTACTGTTAAACACTTGCCATTCAACATCATACCCCAACTCATGTAAGATTTTAAGCATTCTCTCGAACGTTTTCCCTTTATCGTGTGATAATAAGTTTCTGACGTTTTCAAGGAATATATAGCGTGGTTTGATTTGTTCGGTCGCTCTAGCAATTTCATAGAACAAAGTCCCTCTAGTATCTTCGAATCCCAGTTGTTTTCCTGCGATTGAGAAAGCTTGACAGGGAAATCCTCCACATATAATATCGACTTTTCCTCTAAGTTTTCTAAATTCTTCATCTGTTACCTCTGTTATATCTTTAAAATCTATTTCTCCTTCTGTATCATGTATTGCTTGATAGCTTGCTCTAGCGTATTTATCTATCTCACAATATCCGATACATTTATGACCGGCTCGTTCCATTCCGAAACGAAACCCTCCAATTCCTGCGAATAAGTCTAAAAAGTTCATTTACTTATCTCCTATCAAAATAAGTATTCTAACCATTTTACCTGGCACAATTTTTATATCTATTATTTCTTCGTTTTCTCCTAACGGCTCGATATCAATAAATGATCCTGTTATATAATCTTCAATAAATCTTTTAACGCCATCTTGTGTTGTTTCTAGCTCTTCAATTCTTTTAATTATCATTTGTTTTCTCCTCATATTCAAAATTTATAATATCAGCTACCTTAACTATTTCATCACCTAAGTCTAATTGATAAGTTATTTTATTAGATTTTTTACTTGCGTTAATTGACTCTTTCATCATAGTTAAACCAACTTCAGATATTTCTTTACTTATCACTCTGTTGTCTTTCAACATAATGTGAATGGTATATTGTTTTTTCATAACTATTCTCTCCTTTACAATTCGTACCCCTTAACCTTTAACACATCACACAACTTTCTAAGTGTGCTGTACCTTGCGTGTTCACAACCTAATTTACGTAACTCACGTATTGTCTTTACGTGTAAACCTGTTTGTCGTGCTAGTTCAAGGTTAGTTATTTTCTTTTCTTTCATGATTTTATCTAGTCTTGTCAATGTCTTTCACCCTGTTAAAATGTTTCAACGCCAAACGGTCAATCAGTTTTTTCATATCAATGTCAACCTCTTCAATCAACTGTGGGTTGATGTCTTTCAAGCTAAATAACTCTTGACCATATTCACTCATTTTGCTGTCACTCATTGTGTCAAACACATCTGTTATGACTTGTTCAATCCTTTTCTTACCGTAACCATAATTAGCTCGTAAAGTCCACGCTAACATTAACGTAAATTCAGTTAACATTTCTGCTCTTGCTTCCATTCGTTGAACACGAATATCTTCTAGTGTGAATTGTCGTTTGTCTTGTCTGTTATCCTGTTTTCCTAATTTAAATAAGTTTTTTTTAACTTTTCTTACCATTGTTCCACTTTTTCCCTTCTTGTTCCTTTTCTTACAACACGTCCTACGTCAAGCGTATCAAGGCGTCAGCCTATTTTGTTCCTGTTCCACTTTTGATTTTCAAAACTTTTATATAAGAAAAATTATTCCTATATTCCCAATACAGGAATAATTTCACTCAAAAAATAAAGTTTTGTATATTTGTAAAAATATATGGAACACTTCTATATATATTATTACTATTATTTTCTTTTTTTTAAAAGAAAAAGAATATAATAATAATATAAGAGACTGTGATAAAATTAAAAAGTAAAATATATTAAAAATTTTGTTCCACTTTTTGTTCCATTTGTTGTATTTTGTTCCACTTTTTGTGGAACATTAGGTATTTTTTGCCACAAACGAGGTAGAATATTTGTTTTTATCGTTGGATTTTAACCTAATCTTTTTATATTCTAACTCTGGATATTTAATTAATATTGCTTCTTTGAGACGTGAGCGTGGGAAGGACGGAGCGGCGGAGTCGGTGTCGTCAACGTACGACAGGTATAACTCTCTTAAGTCCGCTAATGTCTTTCCTATTATATCTTCAAACACATTTAACTCAGACACAAAGTTTTCCACAGGATCGTTGTTGCTATGATATTGTTCAGTAAATTCAGTAATAGTTTTACTTTCTGTAAATTGTTTATTTTGATATAGTCTTTGGTATGCTTCTACTAAAAGTTTTATCCAGTATTCTAACGCTTCTGTTGTAGTTAGTTTTGATATAAACTTAGGATCTTTGGTTTGTGGTTTATACAACATAGGACACCATATAATACGACGTTTAATTGAGTTACCTTTTTCCCATGTTTTGATAATCTTATTAGTTGTAAATATTAGTGTTGGCGATATAATCGCCTTTTTTGGGTTGCTGTATAACGGGCGAAACTCTATTGAGTCTGCTGACGTGATGTTTTTCAAACGTTTAGTCGTCTCGTCGTCCATTGCTTTTTTTGCTGAAACGTCATCACCTAAGTTAGCAAGCTTTCCAACTGCTGAAGTTATCTTTCTATCGTCTTTAAGGTCGAATAAATCTAAGCTGCTACAGTTGTCATCATCTAGTATTTTACGAATGATTGTAAGTAGTGTACCTTTACCGTTCCCACCGTCACCATAGAATAACCAGAATTTACTCAAGTGTCGTTTTAGTTCAACATCTAGTATGAAACTAGACGCTATAGCTTCTAATACGTGTTTAATGTAATTCTCCTCGTTGTTACAAAGGTTATGTAGGTATTCGTCTACTACATTAACAACAGCAGCATTAGGGTTGTAATTCACGTTGATACGGTAAGGTGTGAACTCATCTGTCACTATTTCAATGAACTCTCCGTTCTTGAGAATACCGTTTTT
>ERZ772962.289-NODE-289-length-28234-cov-26.601547_pt1 | contig 28234 bp, 19 predicted proteins | sample MGYA00580676_ERZ772962 | MGnify/ENA primary metagenome ERZ772962 (study PRJEB29015, sample SAMEA2738049) | human oral metagenome | biome: human oral; feature: human-associated habitat; material: saliva | place: China | collected 2230 ...
CGGTCACAGAAGCAACGCGAGCCAGGATGGGGAAGAACTTTGCGTGGAATTCAGAATCCACGCCCACACCGCCCTTGGGGGAGGTGTTCTGTGCGGAGGTGTTTGCGGAGGTGTTGTTCTGCTCTGCCATGGATGTACTCCTTTACATGGTTTGCCGCTCACCAATCAAGAGTAAGTTGAGGGGGTGAGGGGCGTTAAGGATGCATACTCGTACCGGGTCGCGTCTAACTAGTTTCGCCTAGATATAGGACCCCGGGGCCGCATCATTTTCCTAACTGGATACATTACGCCCGTTCTCAGACTGCATATTGGGGCATGTCAGAGATGATGAACTGTGGATACACCCATAGCTCATCGATTGACGGGGTGGGTTTTGCTCATCTGCCGCTGCCTTGGTCATCGCCGTATTTATGAGGCGGTACGTCGAGGCGCCGGAATGGTTCGTCGGGCGTCGATCGTGGTCGGTCCTATGCGGTGCTGGGTTTTTCGGTTCGTGCGGGCTGTGCCTCGCTCACGTACCTTAGTCTTACCCGTTGCGCTTGAGCGCACTTCAATTATAAAAATGAATTACTCATAGATTTCAATCCACTGCGAACGTGAGTCTATTCACACACCCCTCCCCTCAATGATGCCAACCCCACCCTCACCTGCGCGCATCTCCGCACAACCCAGCACGAATAGGGTCAAGCCGCACCCCCCGCTTAAACTAGAAGAATGACCAACAGCACCACCCCACAGGCAACCACTCACACCACCTGCCAGAGCAGCGCCTTCGACGTAGAACTCGCGCAGCTCACCCGCAACAACCTTGTTGAGGCACGCCATCGCGGCCGCCTCATCCTACTGGGCCCCGACGGCGATGTGCAGCTAGCCCTCGGCGATATTCACGAGCCCTTCTACCTGCGCTCCGCCGCCAAGCCCCTGCAGGCCATCGGATCTATGAAGGCGGGCGCGCCCCTGCGCGGCTCCCAGGTCGCCATCGCCTGCGGTTCGCACCGCGGCACCTTCGAGCAGATGCGCGCCGTGCAGGACGTACTCACCCAGGGCAGCACCGAAACCAACCCGCTCACCCCGGCGAACCTGGCGCTCAAGCCCACGCTCCCCTCCGATCAGCAGGCACGCCAGGCCATGACTCAGGCGAACCTCGCCGCTACCGCCCTGGCGCACCCCTGCTCCGGCAAGCACGCCGCATTCCTGTGGGCGTGCACCGCCAAGCTTGAGCGCGGCGACCTCGAAGAGGACTCGCAGAACTGGACCCTGCACAACTACCTCGACCCCGCACACCCGCTGCAGCAGGTCATTACCGAAGAAATTGAGGCGTTCACCGGCGAGCCGGTAGCCGCCATCGGCGTTGACGGCTGCGGCGCCCCCGTGCACGCCGTCTCCCCGCTGGGTGCCGCACGCGCCTACTCGACCCTCGGCTCGGCAATCCGCAACCTCGGGGCGGATGCGCGCGCATCCACGGTCGCGACCGCCATGGTGGATTACCCCGAGCTGATTCAGGCACCCGGCTCCCCCGACACCGTGCTCAGCGAAGAACTGGACGCGATCGTCAAGGGCGGCGCGGAGGGCGTGCTCTGCATTGGTCTGCGTTCGGGCGCATCCGTGGTGGTGAAGATGAGCGACGGTTCGCACCGCGCCATGTACGCCGTGGCTCTGCGTGCTCTGCAAGCTGGCGGCTACCTGAGCGCAGAGGAATGCGAGCGCCTACTCGCTCTGGTGGTTCGCCCGGTGACCGGCGGCTACGTGGACGGTGAGCCGGTTGTGGTGGGTGAGCTGCGCGTACATGAGGAGCTTTTACATGCGGAGCTTTTCACCCGTGAGGATCCGACTCCCGGCGACCCCGAAGAGAACGCCCAGGAAGAGGACTAGTCGTGGCGATTCGACGTAAGACCAGCGAGGAAGCGGGCATGGCGGCGGTCCGCGAAGTACGTGCCTTCTTTGAGGCGCAGCGAGCGGCAACCGGCGAGCCCGCAGATGTGCATACCCGAGGCGAGTACCTGCTGAACAGCTACCTGCTGAACAGTGCCGAGGTGGAGCAGGCATTCGCCGCGCTCCCCCGCTCGGTGCGTGCGACCTTTGTGCGCTTCACCCTGGAGGAGCTTGCGACCCTCGCCCCCGGCAATAGTGTGGAGGTACGCGTACCCCCGCTGGGCGTGACCCAGTGCGTGGCGGGCCCTCGCCATACGCGCGGCACCCCGCCGTCCGTGGTGGAGGCACGCCCGCTCGTGTGGGCGGCGCTGGTGCTGGGGATCTGTTCGTGGGCGCAGGCGGTGAGTGCCGGTGCGCTGGATGCCTCGGGCGAGCGCAGTGACCTTTCGGGCTTGTTGCCGCTCTTCTAGAACTTGCTACGAGCCCGCAGGCCCACACAGTTTCGTGATTTGGCGTGTTCGTTGCCCGTTCTAGTCGTCCATCCTGAGGTATTTAGCGTATCCTTCACCACGTCACCTCTGAAACCCGGTACACTTTTAAGGGTCTGGTGTATGCTATGGCACACGCAGGCAGGTGTGAGTGCGGCAACACGCCCTAATCTTGCGCCTGCACAGACGCATCCGCAGTCCCAACGTCGAAAAGAAGTGAATTGATTCGCCCCGACGGAAAACTCACTCACGACCTCGATCCGATTGACCACGGCCCCAAGGACGCCTGCGGCGTCTTCGGCGTCTGGGCACCCGGCGAGGACGTGGCAAAGCTAACCTACTACGGCCTGTACGCACTCCAGCACCGCGGCCAGGAATCAGCAGGTATCGCAACCAGTAACGGCAAACGTATCCACGTGTACAAAGATATGGGACTCGTCTCCCAGGTCTTTGACGAAGCTACCCTCAGCTCCATGCCCGGTGACCACGCTATCGGCCACGCCCGATACTCCACCACCGGCGCATCCCACTGGGCTAACGCACAGCCCACCCTCGGTACCACCCCGCACGGCACGCTCTGTCTGGCGCACAACGGTAACCTCACCAACTCGGCTGATCTCTACGAGCGTCTGATTGAAAAGAACGGCGGCAAGCCGCCCAAGCACGGCGAACTCGCCCAGGGCAACACCACCGACACCGCACTCGTCACCGCTCTGCTGGCGGAGCACGATTTCGATTCCCTCGAAGAAGCAGCACTCGACCTGCTGCCGACCCTGCGCGGTGCTTTCTGCCTCACCTTCATGGATGAGAACACCCTCTACGCTGCACGCGACCCGCAGGGCGTTCGCCCCCTCGTACTCGGTCGCCTGGAGCGCGGCTGGGTTGTCGCATCCGAAACCGCGGCACTTGATATTGTCGGCGCGTCCTTCGTGCGTGAAGTTGAGCCCGGCGAATTCCTCACCATCGACGAGAACGGCCTGCGTTCCCAGCGCTTCGCAGAAGCTAAGCCCGCAGGTTGCGTCTTCGAGTACGTTTACCTCGCTCGCCCGGACACCACCATCTCCGGCCGTAGCGTCTACGAATCCCGCGTGGAAATGGGCCGTCAGCTCGCTCGTGAGCACGCCGTCGAAGCTGACCTGGTCATGCCCACCCCCGAATCCGGTGTTCCCGCCGCAATCGGTTACGCCGAAGAGTCCGGCATTCCCTACGGTAACGGCCTGGTCAAGAACGCCTACGTGGGTCGAACCTTCATTCAGCCCTCGCAGACCATCCGCCAGCTCGGTATCCGTCTGAAGCTGAACCCGCTCAAGTCCGTGGTTGCGGGCAAGCGCCTCGTCGTTATTGACGACTCCATCGTTCGCGGTAACACCCAGCGCGCCCTCGTGCGCATGCTCCGCGAAGCAGGCGCGAAGGAAGTGCACGTGCGCATCTCCTCCCCGCCCGTGAAGTGGCCCTGCTTCTACGGTATTGACTTCGCCTCCCGCGCGGAGCTGATCGCTAACGGCCTGTCCGTGGACGAAATCGCCTCCTCCCTGGGCGCCGACTCGCTCGGCTTCATCTCCCAGGACGGCATGATGGCAGCCACCGAGCAGCCCACCGAAAACATGTGCACCGCATGCTTCACCGGCGAATACCCGATTGAGCTGCCCAGCGAGGAACGACGCGGCAAGTCCCTCTTCGACTCCGAGGAGAAGGGCAAGGGCGGCCCCCTTGCCGGTAAGGCGGCTGAGGTGACCGTGGAACGTCCCGTTCCCTCCAAGCCCGAGCACGCCGAGGCTGTCTCCATTGAAACCCGCGAAGGCACCGAAACTCTCGAAACGAAGTTCGACCCCTCCGCAGTACAGATTGCCGAAGACGATGCCGGTATCGGCATGTGCAACCCCGGCCCCGACGCCGACCTCGAGGCACTGCTCACCGAGCAGGACCGCACCCCCGCAAACTCCTCCGCTACCACTACCCCGAAGGAATCCTAATGAGCGAGAACACCACCACCGTAACCTACGCAAGCGCAGGTGTTGACGTAGAGGCTGGCGATCGCGCCGTTGAGCTGATGAAGGGCGCTATCAAGGCGACCCACAACTCCTCCGTCGTTGGTGGCGTGGGCGGCTTCGCGGGCCTGTACGACGTCTCCGAGCTCGTCAAGTACCGCAAGCCCTACCTGGCTACCTCCACCGACGGTGTGGGCACCAAGGTCGCTATTGCGCAGGCACTGGATATTCACGACACCATCGGTTACGACCTGGTCGGCATGGTCGTGGACGACATCGTCGTGTGCGGTGCGAAGCCGCTGTTCATGACCGACTACATTGCCACCGGCAAGGTCGTTCCCGAACGTATCGCTGACATTGTGCGCGGTGTCGCTGGCGCGTGTGCACAGGCTGGTACCGCCCTGGTTGGCGGCGAAACCGCCGAGCACCCCGGTCTGCTCGCAGAGGACGAGTACGACGTTGCGGGCGCAGCAACCGGTCTGGTCGAGGCAGACGAACTGCTCGGCCCCGAGCGCGTGCGTGAGGGTGACGTGCTGATTGCTATGGCTTCCTCCGGTATTCACTCCAACGGCTACTCCCTGGTCCGCAAGGTCCTGAACGTTGCCGGTTGGGGTCTGGAGCGCCAGGTAGACGAGCTGGGCCGCACCATCGGTGAAGAGCTGCTCGAACCCACCCGCGTGTACGCGGCAGACTGCCTGGATTTGGCGGCAGCATTCCCCGTCAACGGCGAAGACGGCACCACCGGCAGCGGTGTGCGCGGCTTCTCCCACGTGACCGGCGGCGGCCTGGCTGCTAACCTGGCTCGCGTTCTGCCCCAGGGCCTGGAGGGTCGAGTGGACCGCTCCACCTGGCAGATTCCCGCAATCTTCTCCCTGATCGGTTCGCTGGGCAACGTGCCCCTTGCCGACCTGGAGCGCACCCTGAACCTGGGCGTGGGCATGATCGCTATCGTTGACCCCTCCGTGGCTGAGGCTGCTACCAAGCGCCTGAACGACCGCGGCATCCCCTCCTGGATTATGGGTGACGTTGTTGCCGCCGGCGAGCCCGAGGCTAACAACCCCGATTACGTTCAGGGCGCTAAGGGCGTGGACGGCGGCGCGGTTCGCCTGCTGGGCTCCTACGCTTCCTAAGGACGCTTTCTCCAGTAGGTAGCGAGCGCCAGTTTGCTGGTGCTGATGATTCGATAGGCCGGGGCGGTCACCCATGCGGTGGCCGCCCCGGCCTTTTGTGTTCCTACCGGCGGGGTGCGCCGTCAGCACTGCCAGCTATGAGTACCACCAGATTTTTATTTATTTTCACGCGTATTTCGGGTGGTTTTTATCTTTTAATATCAACCGCATTTTTAATGCATTTCAGTGCTTACACCACAGTGTTAAAATATTTACTTATCACCCACCCCTCAAGGGGCACTATGCGGCTCACCTCGCATACCTAAACCTTCAAGTCGCACTTGCATAAACCCTCAATGATGAGCCACTATTCAGCCTCCACAGGTTGATTTTCTGCACATTAACTCGTGAAAAGCACCTCAAAAATCCCTCAAGTTCACCTTGAAGTGATACCTTAGAAATGTACATTGCACACCGTCCAAAAAGGGTTCTTTCGGTACGAAAAAGGGTCTACAAAACACTATTCCCTCACCCCATTCATTACTTCAGCGCGCCCAAAAAGGCCCCCTTTTTACTACCCCATAAAAACCCTATACTCACCTCGTGTACCTACAGACGGAAACACCAGTACACATCACACAGTCCGCATACCACCTACATCAGGAGAACCAGATGAGGCTTCCATACATCGGCGCGCAGCGCACCGAAACACCTCCTCGCCGCTACCCCGATAACCCCTGCACCGATAACCGCCGCCGCAAGCGCCCCGCACACGCAGCCATGAGCCTGCTCGCCGCCGGTGCGCTCCTCTTCGGAGGCGACCTACCCGCAGTCCTTGCGCAGGCACCCAGCGACGAAGCCACCCTGGCAGCAGCTCAGGCGGCGCCCCAGATCGAAGGCCCCGTCAGCCCCCTCAATCTGATGCGCAACGGCGCAGCACGCCCCAACACCCCCACCGCGGCGGCACCCGGCACGCTCCCCCAGCAGAACTTCGACCGATTCATCGTCACCTACACCCAGGAAGCCAAGCAGCGCAAAATGCTGCGCGACGGCGAGTGGGATGCAGTCCGCGGCATCGTTGACGACATCATGGACACCGTCGACGTCGTCAGCGAAGCACTGAACGTCGACACCAAGTTCCTGCACAACACCTCCACCGATGACGCCGTCATCCAGACCTCCAAAACCCTCAACAAAAACGAGGCGAAGGAGTTCATGGCGAAGGTCGCCTCCGACCCGGATGTAGCCTCCGTCGAGCCCGACTACATCAACTACCCCGCCGCAGAGGGTGACATCACCTTCCAGTTCAACGACCCGCAGTACAGCAAGCAGTGGAACCTCACCAACCCCACCACCGGCGTTCAGAACACCGGTAACGCGCGCCTGCGCCGCGGCGCAAACGTGAAGGTCGCCGTACTTGACACCGGCTACGTGCCGCACCCCGACCTGGTTACCGGCATGGCGAACGGCTACGACTTCGTCAGCGACCCGCTCAGCGCCCGCGACGGCGACGGCCGCGACCCCAACCCCAGGGATGAAGGCGACTACGCACCCTACAACCTCTGCAAGGACCAGGCGAACGCCCACACCTCCACCTGGCACGGCACCAGCGTTGCTGGCATTATCGGTGCCCGCGGCAACAACGGTATGGGCATGGTTGGTACCGCCGACCTCGCCCGCGTGCAGCCCGTGCGCGTGCTGGGCCGATGCGGTGGCCGCACCTCCGACATTGCCGACGCCATCATCTGGGCAGCCGGCGGACACGTTGACGGCGTACCGGATAACACCTACCCCGCCAAGATCATCAACATGTCTCTAGGCACTGTGGGCACCTGCCCCGCCGCTTACCAGCGCGCCATCGACATTGCCCGCTCCAAGGGCGCACTCGTGGTCGCCGCAGCGGGTAACGGCAACACGGAAGCCTCCAAGTACGCACCCGCCAACTGCAGGGGCGTCATCACCGTTGGCGCAACCACCAAGGCTGGCACGCGAGCATCGTTCTCGAACTACGGTACGAGGGTCAACATCTCCGCACCGGGTGAGAACATCCTCACCCTGTCCATGAACAGCCTCGACCGCCCGGATAACACCAAGTTCAGCTACGACTACGAGAGCGGCACCTCCATGGCGGCACCGCACGTCTCCGCTCTGCTGGCGCAGCAGCTGGTCAACGGCACCTCCATAACCACCAAGCAGGTTGAGGAGGCGTTCACCCTCGCGGGGGGAAACCGCATCAAGTGCGATAAGTATTTCTGCAGCCGAGGCATTATCAACAGCTTCAACCTGGCTAAAAAGGCGGGAAACCTGGACGCGAACGGCAAGGTGACCTTCCTGCGACCGCGCAAGATTATTTCTAAGGGTCTGAGCGCCGGAGCGTCTCACACCAAGATTGCGGACGACACCGGGGCCGTAGCCACCACCGAGGAAAACCGCACCGATGCCCACAGCCAGATTCCTGACGATCGTATTCCCGGCGCCCCCGCGATGGAAATCCCCGAAGATGCCCAGGTCTATGACCTGAACGGTGACGCCGAACCCATCGCCCAGGACGAGCCGCTGGTCACCAACCCCGCTCAGAAGCCCCGCGAGGCTGAAGAGCAGCGCTAAGCTACCCCATGATGTAGCTAGGCTCGGTTTACGGGCATAGTGAAGCCCCCGATGAGAGAACTCATCGGGGGCTTTTCGTATCTAAAATCAGTTTTGACTAGCGGTGATTACCGGTCGCGAAGCCCAGGTAGCCATTGTTCGGGTAGCCGCTGCTCGGGTAGGTGTTCGCGGATGCACCGTACCAGGAGCGGTAACGGGAGGTGTGGCCGTGACGCGGACGCGACGGGTAGGAGGGGCGAGTCACCGGGCGGGACGGGCGAGTCACCGGACGGCTAGCCTTAGGAGCGGGGGTCACCTTCGGAGCCGGGGTTGCCTTAGGTGCGGGGGCCTGCTGACGCTTAGCGTCCTCCTCGGCCTTCTTGCGAGCTGCCTCCTCGGCCGCCTTCTTACGTGCGGCTTCCTCCTCAGCCTTCTTGCGTGCCGCCTCAGCCGCAGCAGCATCAGCAGCCTCACGGTCGGAGCGGACCTGCTGAACCGCACGCGCCGCATTCACAATGCCGGAACCGCACGCGGACTGGTCGCACTCAACGCCCTGAGAGGTGGACTGCAGAACCTTCTTTGCCTGAGCATAGGTCAGCTTCGGGTCGACCGCCTTCATGAGCGCCACAATACCGGCAACATGCGGTGCCGCCATGGAAGTGCCCTGGTACTCGGCGTAGTCGGCCTTACCGGGTGCGGTCTTGCCAGCGTTGAGGGTGGAGAGAATACCGCCGCCCCAGTAGCGGCGGTCGCCACCGGGTGCGCTCACATCCACGCGGGAGCCGTAGTTGGAGAAGTAAGAGCGCTTGCCGTTCTTATCGGTCGCACCAACGTTGATGACGTCCTCACAGTTGCCGGGGCTAGACTTCGAGGCATCAAAGTTGTTGTTACCCGCTGCGACAACCACGATGGAGCCGCGCTTATTCGCCTGAGCAATCGCCTGGCGGTACGGGGTGGTGCAGGTGCCTTCGCTACCGATGGACATATTAATGACCTGGGCGGGGTTCTGGTTCGCCGGAACGCCGCGCACGCTACCACCGGCAGCCCAAATAATGCCGTCGGTGATGTCCGAATCGAAGCCGCCGCAGGCGCCCAGAACGCGCACGGGCACGATCTTCGCCTCGGGTGCCACACCGGCGATGCCCTCGTTGTTGTTTGCGATAGCGGCGATAGTGCCCGCCACATGGGTGCCGTGCCAGTCGGAGGCGGTCGCCTTCGAACCGGTGAAGCACTGGTTATCTACGGTCCAGTTACCGGCATCGGTCGGGTCGGAGTCGCGGCCGTCGCCGTCATTGGAGAACGCCGACTCGGCAATGAAGTCGTAGCCGGGCAGCACGTTAGCGTCCAGGTCCGGGTGGGCGGTAATGCCGGAGTCCAGCACCGCCACGGTCACGCCCTTGCCGCGGGTGGTGCCCCACGCCTCCAGCGCGGAGACGCCCTTCTCACCGGTGAGGGACCACATGCGGTTCATCTTCGGGTCGTTGATCTTGACGGTTTCTGCGGTGCTATCCACGGTGGCGTAGCGGCGCATATCGGGCGAGACGGAGGCGACCTTGGAGTTCGCACTCAGGGCGTCCATGTACTGCTGCGCCTGGGCGGGGGTGAGCTCCGCGGAGGTGGTGACCACGCTGGCATCCAGCGCGGTGGAGCGGACGTAGCTGGTCTTTATGTTCAGTAGCTCGTCAATGCTCTGCACCTCGGAGGTGATGCCCGCGTAGAGTGCGTCGGCCCAGGTTGCCTGCTGGGTGCCTGCGGCTGCGGACCAGTCGATCTGGTCTGCGGTGGCATCGGTGGAGGCGGCGTTCTTCGCCTCATCGGTGTAGGTGATGATGAAGCGGTTGTACGCCACGGGCGCGGCCTGCGCGGTATTGGAGATCTGGGCGGTGTTAGAAGCCTGTGCCGCCGCAGATGCCTTGGGCTGGGTAGCCTGCGCGGCGTTAGAAGGCTGTGCCGCCACGGCGGGGATCACACTTGCCGAGAGCAGGCAGGTTGCGGTGACGAAGCTCAGCAGGGAACGCTGTGAGGAGCGTGCCTGCGAGGGGCGAGCAATGCGAAGCATGGACGTCCTTGAGGTGAGTGGTACCGGGTGCGCACGATGTGGCGTAGCGTTGCCGATTCGCGTTGAGGGCGTGCGCTCGGTACGAGTGAATACGGAAGAGTGAGGTGTTGGTGCATTGTGCGGGCTGTGATTTGGTTTCACAATGTGCATGCACGGGTACGCACCGTGAGATACTCTAGCACCCTTTTTGGGTTACTTTATGAATAAAATAACCTTTGTGATGCAGATCATTTTATGCAAAGATGAGCAAAATTTAAATCTTCACTTTAAGGCGCCAGAATACCTCGACTAGGCATTTCTTTATCTGCATTTACATGAAGGAAAAATCTCATTATTTACGCCACACTATCGAGCTTTAGCCGCTATATACCTGGAAAAAGGTGCTAGGATAGCGATATCTCACCACATAAACTACTTCCGAAGAACTCCCGCACGGGGGTTTTAGAGAAAAATACACATCAATGCAGTGATGTGCATTTTCTTTTTCTATTCGCTCCTCACAAGCAAATACACAAAAGAATGCAGATATTTTCTCGAAGGTGCATTTATGTGGGTGAATAACCAACCCACTTGCCGCTTCCGGCACTCACATACGCAAAGGACCCCGATGTCTTTTACCACTCACCCCTCAGCACGCGGCATCGCACGCACCGCACTGAGCCTGGGCACTGCAGCAACACTCGTCGCAACCCTGGGCGCACCCGCATCCTTCGCGGCACCCGCAAAGGCTAACAGCGCCGAACGTGCCAAGGCGCACACCACCATCTCCTCCCTCAGCTCCAAGCAGCAGAAGGCAGGCTTCAACCGCTTCGTTATCACCTACACCGATAGCGCACTAAACGCGGGCGGCGTCAACTGGGCAAGCCCCGCAGGCACCCAGGTCGCCACCTGGAGCGACTCCCTCTACCAGGGCCTCACCTCCGAGGTGAAGAGCGTCGACGACCTCTTCAAAATCAAGACCAACTACGTGCGCACCACCGCCCAGAAGGCAACCGTGGTGACCGTCTCCTCCAAGCTCACCGCAGAGCAGGCGGAGAAGTACATGGCAACCCTGAGCTCCAACCCCTCCGTCGCATCGGTTGAGCCCGACCTGCTGCGCCGCTCCACCGCGCGCACTCGTACCGCCACCACCTCCAAGGTGGCTCAGGTAGCTCAGGCCGCTCAGGCGTCGAACCAGGTTGTAGCGCCCAACGATACCCTCTACCCGCAGCAGTGGAACCTGCACGGTACCAAGGGCCTGGCCGCGCCCGAGGCGTGGAAGACCACCCAGGGTGCTGGCGTGACCGTGGCTGTGATTGACTCCGGCATCGTCAAGCACCCCGACCTGGACGCGAACGTTCTGCCCGGCTACGACTTCATCACCGAGCCCTCCATCGCCCGTGACGGCAACGGCCGCGACTCCGACCCGACCGACCAGGGCAACTGGGAAGAAGCGGGCGTCTGCGGTGCTGACTCCGAGGCAAGCGAGTCGAACTGGCACGGCACCCACGTTGCCGGTTCCATCGCCGCAATTATGAACAATAAGCGCGGTATCGTCGGCGTGGCGCCCTCCACCAAGATCCTGCCCGTGCGTGCCCTGGGCATGTGCGGCGGCTACGACTCCGACATTGCGGACGCAATGGTCTGGGCAGCTGGCGGCACCGTTGAGGGTGTTCCCGCGAACTCCAACCCCGCCAAGATCATTAACCTCTCCCTCGGCGGCGAGGGCACCTGCCCCGCAACCTACTCCAAGGCTATTGCTGAGGTGAACAAGCGCGGCGCGATTCTCGTCGTTGCAGCTGGTAACGACGGTCAGGACACCTCCAAGGTCGCTCCGGCTAACTGCGGCGGCTCGATCGTGGTGGGCGCTACCGACCAGGAGGGTAAGCGTAGCGACTTCTCCAACTACGGCAAGCTTGTTGATGTGAGCGCCCCCGGTAGCGGCATCATGTCCACCGTGGACCTGGGCACCACCGTGTCCACCGGCGCAGGCTACACCGAGTACGACGGCACCTCCATGGCGGCGCCCCAGGTTGCTGGCGTGATTGCGCTGATGAAGTCCGTGGATCCCTCGCTGACCGCTGAGCGCGCAAAGCAGATTCTGAAGCAGAGCTCCAAGCCGCTTACCTGCGATGTGAACGCGTGCGGCTCCGGCATTGTGAACGCGGCGAGCGCACTGGCTATGGTGCAGGGCAAGAAGGACCCGAACCCTGCTGCGAAGCCCTGGCCGAAGCGTGCCCCCAAGCACCCGACCCGTGCGGCACGTGTTGGTTACGTGACCAACCCGGCTGTTAACCACAACCCGCCGTTCCTGATTACTGCTCACGGCCTGATTCCCGGCCAGTAATCGGCGCGTTATCCTTTGGGAGCCGGTGAGCCAATAGGTTTCTGAAGGATGCCACATACAAAAAGCCCCCGTTGAGTTTTTCTCAGCGGGGGCTTTTCGTGAACAGAATGCTACCGCTTGTGGTGCGGCAGCTTGCATCTCCCACCCACCCTCACGACTGACGGGTGGGAGAAGTTTTGTAGGTAGCCCCTAGCGAACTAGCCGCTAGTGAACTAGCCGCCAGGGTAGGCGAACTAGGGGCGTACCTGGGAGGCGCGCACGCCGGTACGGATACCGGCAGCCTCCATGCGAGCGGATTCGTAGCTCACCGCACGCAAACCCGAGGGTGCGTGAGTTGCCTCTGCCTTCTCTCGCGTATTTTCCTGCCACCGAGTGGGTAGAAAAACCCAGCGGCGCTGAACCGCGAAGCTGATCGGGATCAGAATCAGTTCGGTCAGGATCTTGGCGACCAGCAGGGACGCGCCCAGACCGGTCAAAGCTTCCATCAGAGCCGCGTTGGCTGCGAGGATGCCCACCGCCAGCACGGTGTAACGTACCAGCGAGGAGGATGCAGAGGGGCGTGCGCCTCCGTCGTGCATGAGCATTCGGTTGACAGTGAAGTTCGTCAGCGCCGAAATGATGCGGGCACCGACCACGGCCGCCAGTAGCGGAACGCCCATGCCCACCAGGATGAAGAGGGCGATAGCATCCACGAGGAAGCCGGTCAGGAAAGAGGAAGCCAGGAAGGCGAGCAGGGGCGCGTAGATGAGCGCCGAGTCCTGCAGAGGCCTAAAGTGGCTTGTCGGGTTGCCCGGCTCGTAGACCTTCACGATGGGCACCTGCACTAGGTCCACGTCCGCGCGGGTTGCGCACAGCAGCATGGAGAACTCGTACTCGTACTTATCGCCGGGAATCTGCAGCAACCAGTCCAGGATTTGCGGGGTGAAGCCGCGCAGACCGGTCTGGGTATCAGCCAGGCGGGCGCCGGTCGCCAGGGCGAAGAAGCCTACGGTTGCGCTGTTACCGATTTTGGAGCGCAGCGGAACCCTGGTGCCTTCTTCGCCGGCGTTCGGGTCGGGCTTGGTGCGCACACCGAGGATAATACTCTTCTGCCCTGCTGCTGCCGCGGTTTCGGTGCGCACACCCACACGGAAGATATCCTGGGGCAGGTGCTGGCCGTCCGCGTCGGCGGTGACGATGACCTCACCGGGGCGGTTTGCTTTCGCCCAGGCGATGCCGGTGCGCAGTGCCGCACCCTTGCCCCTATTGGCGGGGTGGGTCTGCACGGTCACGCCGTCAATGCGCAGTTCGGTAAAAATCGGTGCGTAGGTGCTGCCGGATCCATCATCAATCACGAGGATTTCGGCGCTAGGGTCCTGTTCGCGCAGGGCCCGGGCAAGGCGGACCAGCGATTGGTCCGGCTTATAGGCGGGTATCAGGATAATCACGATGCGCTCCCTGCAATGTAGAGGATGTCGCTGGTGCCACGTTCTTTAGTGCCACCCTGCGGGCGGTTGACCAGCTGATTGTTGAAGACCATGGCGGAGGAGCCACCACCGTCCAGGTTGTAGGCGCTGACGCAGCCGAGGTCCTTGAACATCTGGGCGAACTCGGGCATGGTCACGCCACGCGAGTAGTTGGTGGAGCGGCCGTCGACCACGATGAAGACCAGGTGGTTGGTGCCGAGCACGCCCACGCCGGTTCGCGGCTGGTTGCCCTGGATGGAGTGGTTACCGAAGTTGGTGTCCACCTCGACGCTGTCGATGCCGTCGACGATTGCGGAGTCCTTGACCAGTGCGGGGCCGAAGGAGAGGGTGTTCCACACGCCCTCGCTGACGAGGGTCTGGGCGTTGGTGGCGGTTTCGTCGTAGAGCTTGACGGAGCCGTCGCGGTAGAAGGCGAGACCCTCGCGAGCGCCGGAGTCACGGTAGACAACACCGTTTCGGATCACGATGCCGGTTGTACGGAAGCCGTAGTAGTCACCGTTGATCGCCCAGATGCCGTTGTGTTCGGAGGCAATGTTCGAGGGGGTGTCGATAATGTTCTGGCCGAACTTGTTGTTGGCGAAGGCGCTTCGCAGCAGGGTTGCGTTGTCGAGCTTGATGTCTGCTACGAAGGAGACGACCGCATCCGAGCCGCTGCCGGTGGTGTTGGAGGTGATGGTGATCGAGCCTTCGTTAGCGGTGAGGCTCTGACCGTTGACCTTCACGCCGGTCAGTTCGGTGGGGTCTGCGGTGGCGGAGTCGGAGGCGCTTGCGTTCGCCTGGGCTGCTGCCGCCTCGTAGGCGGTGGTGTCTTCAATTTCGGTGTGCTCTGCCAGGTAGCGGTTGTAGGCCCAGCCTGCGCCGCCTCCGACTACTGCGAGTGCGCCGAGGCCGCCGCCGATGAAGATTCGACGGGTGAGCTTCTTCTTGGCTAGCTTCTGCTCTGCGGCGGTTTGCGCTGCGTTAGCTTGTTCTGCTGCGGTCTGGGTGGCCTGGTCAATGTTCTGAGTCATGTTCTGTTCGTTGTTCATGTCTCTAGAATGCTGGTCTATTCTCTGTGCCAGGCATGACTAAGCTGTGCAGAAGCTATGTATGCTTATTCATTTCAAACTTTTTTATTACTGACTATGCCCCATTACCATGCAGAGATATGCGCACCTATGTATAAACATGTGTATTAGCTTTGTGTTCCGCACAGTTACCCCCCCATGGGCTGCCCGTCCTCGCGCATCCACCCGGGTGCATCCGCACAAACTGCGGGCACGAAAAAACCGGCTGAGCACCCCGTGCGGGGTCTCAAGCCGGTTCATCATCTGTCGAATACGTTCGGTCGATATGCACCGAATCATTCCGCGTATTCTTTATGCCTCATCCTCGTAGGACGCGTACTTTTCTGCGTATGCCGAGTAGTCGTCCTCGTCGTCATAGCGACGGCGGGACGAATCGGAGGACTTCGTTTTCTTCGCGCTGCTGAGCTCGCGCTCGAGTGCGCTGTAGTCGGTCTCGGGGCTGAAGTACTTCATCTCCCGAGCCTGCCTTGTTGCTTTAGCCTTCTGACGGCCGCGCCCCATGGCGTGACCCCCTCTTTCATCCTGTCCGAGGCGAACAGCACGCGCGGCGCATCGCTCTCGGATCGTTCAACAGTCTTTACTACACTATAGAGTACCCTGTTTCAGCCCTGAATGTCTCGCTGAACGTCACCTATTTTGCGTATCAGAGCACTTCTTCGCACCGGAACAACCGTTTTATTTTGCACCCGCGGCTTTTATACCCCGGACGCCACACACCCTATATAACACGTAGCCCCGCACGGACGTATCGCTACGTCCGTTGCGGGGCGTGTGTCTCTGCCTCCGGCTCACTCACAAGACCGGGTTCAGAGAGGGTACCGTACCGGTCATGACATCCCGCACGGGGTCTAGGGAGGACACCCCCGCTTAGCTTGCGGTAAAGGAGCCCAGCGAGGTGGCGTTAGAAGCCAGGGTGGTGCTGGAGGCGTCCACGCTATCGGTGGTGGTGTACACGGTGCAGCTCTCGCCCTTGGTGATCTTGGAACTGGAGACCAGGATCAGTGCGGTGCTGGAGTTAGTCACCTTGTAGTTCGCCACCACATTACCAGAGGAGTCGGCAACCTGTACGGTGGTGCCGGCGCTCAGGTTCGATACATTGCTGATCTTCACGTAGCCGCTGGTGGAGTTGGTCGAGGGCGCCTCGAACATGTCACCGGAGTTACCCGCGGCCACGGTCGTGCCGTTGAGCAGCAGGTCGCCGTTGGTGTCCAGGGATGCGTTACCGCCGGTGAAGGGACCGTTCACGATCAGGGTGCCACCGGAGAGGGTTGCCGTACCGTTGGAGTCGATGCCGTCGCCGTTCGTGTTCACGGTGACGGTACCGCCGGTGATGTTGATGGTTGCATCGACCACCTCGAAGGTGCCGCCGCCACCACCCATGCCACCGCCCATGCCGCCACCAGCCGGAGGCTGACCCATAGTGCCCGAGGGAGCCTGACCGCCACCTGCAGGTGCCTGACCTGCGCTACCGCTGGGCGCCTGGGGCGCAGAGTTCTGGCCACCCTGCGCGCTCTGCTTAGTCGAGGTTGCAGTAGTCGACTCAGTGCTGGTCGAGGTGGTGCTGTACGAGGCGTTGATACCGTCATCGGAGCTGGTCACGTTCACGGTGCCGTCCAGGATGTTGATGTACTGCGCCTCAATACCCTCGTTCGCCTTGGTAATGTTCAGGGTACCGCCGGAGATTTCAAGCACGCGCTCAGCCTTGAAACCGTCATCACCTGCAGAGATGTTCACGGTACCGCCGCTCAGGCGCACCCAGCCGCGGTTGCCGTCGGTGTCGTTAGTTGCCTTGATGCCGTCCTTGGTTGCGGTCACGGTGATGGTGCCGTCCAGGATATCAACGTAGTCCTTACCCTTGATGCCGGTGTTTGCCGCGTTCACTTCCAGGGTGCCGGAGGCAATGACCAGGCCGTCAGAGGTGTGGATACCCTCTTCGTACTTACCTTCAACCTTCAGGGTGCCTTCGCCCGCCAGGGTCAGGTCACTCTTGGAGTAGATAGCTGCATCGGGGCTGCCGCTGGCGGTATCCGAGTAGGAGGAGCCGTCAGAGACGGTGTTGGTGGTACCCGAGGCGGTGTAGATAACAACCTCGTCCGCCTCAACAACGTTGATAGCTGCACCGGTGGAGTTGGTGATCGTCGCGTTGTTCAGGATCAGGCGGACCATGTCACTGTCGACTGCCTCAACCTTAACCTGGCCCTCGTAGGTGCCGGTGAGCTTGTAGTTACCCGCCTTGGTGATGGTGATGACGCCATCGCTGACGGTCACGCCGTCGGTCGCGGTCGGGTTAGAAAGATCGATAGTAACTTCGCTGGAGGAATCCCAGGTCAGATCCTTCGCGGAGTAGTGGGTGTCCTCGGCGAGCTTCGCGCCGCTCTTCACGTCGGTGGAGAAGGAGTCTGCCACCTTCGACGTGGTGCCCGAAGTGCTCGAAGCGGAGGTACTGATTGCACTCGAAGCGCTGGCATTCGATGCCGAGGTTGCCGAGCAGCCGGTCAACGCCAAGGCTGTCAGGAGGGTAATGGAGGTTGCGCTCTTAATCATATTGCTCTTTTTCACGGGTTTTCCTTTGTGTTTGGGTGACCACTCGCGTAGAGCCAGCGCCACGGGGGTAAGACGTATGTGAAATGTGAATATGTGTGAGAGCGGTTATTGCCTGTGTGGGGCGAATAAAGCCGATGTTGTGCTTGGTTCGGGGGGGTATAGATGAGGGGCTGGGGGTGCGGGTAAGGTAGGTGCACTACCCTACCCGCGCATCCCAGATTGCCGTTTTAGCCAGATTGCCGTTTTAGGCGGCTGCAAAACGCTCGGTCAGCAGCTTCTGGTAATCCTCTTCGGTCATGTCATCCACGTTCAGGCGGGTGCCATCGACCGGTTCCAGGTGCATCCAGTTCTTCAAGGTTTCTTCCCACTTGTTGCTTGCCAGCTGCGGGTTCAGCGCCGCCATACCGGTTGCAAACTTGGAAATCTTCGCGGGGGTGATGCCCGCATCCCAGAGGTGCTGGTCTGCCACGGAGGGCTCCACGCCGGACTTGGTTTCGATGATGACCGCGTTCGGCAGGCCGTAGGTGGTGCCGACCAGGTTGCCGTGGAAGTTGCGGTAGTTCACGCCCGCCATGAGGATGTTCTCGGACAGAGGAGTCCAGGTCAGGGCGTTATCTACGGTCATACGGGAGGCGACCGGGTTCTTCTCGCTCTGCGGCAGGAAGACCGTGGTACGGCGGTAGCCGGTGGTCAGGACCGCCTCCAGCTTGTGCACGAGGCCTGCGAGGATATCGCCGAGTGCTGCGGTGATGTACTCGTGACCTTCCGCGGTGAGCGTATCGCGGTTCTCGAAGGTGTACGGGATACGCTTCTTGACGGTCATATCCTGCTCACCGTCGGTCTTGACCTCCAGGAAGGTCAGCTCCGAGTCCAGGTAGCTACGGGTACGGATCTTGAAGGTGTCGTCGCGGCTGTAGGCTGCCGAGTGGTAGCTCTGCATCTGCGGGGTGTCGAAGTAGACCGAGTCGTAGGCGAAGTCGCGCTGGCCATCGATTTCCATGACGGAGGCGTCTGCGTCGAGCGTGGAGAGTACCTTGGCGGCGGTTTCTGCGTCGACAATGTACTTGCGGTCCACGCGGGTCTGCATGGCTGCCTTCTCGTTCATAGCTTCGAGGCTGATGCTCTTCCACTCTGCGGGGATGATGTTTGCGGCTGCGTTAGTCATGGGTCTTCGTCCTTCTGGAGTGCCGTCCCTGAGTGCTGGGCTGTGCGCTGGGGGCGGCGTGTCGTGGGTATCGGAGATGTTTGTGCAGTTGGATTGAATCGGAGAGCTTTTATACCGGCTGATCTTACTTGCCCACCGGGGTGCGCTGGAGCGGAACCATCCGGGTGTCCAGGGTGGTGTGCGCCTCGGCGGTGGGAACCTGAGGTGCTGCCGGGTAAGCCGCAGGAGCCTGCGATGCTGCCGTCTGAGCGGCTACAGGCTGAGCCGCCTCCACTGCCGCGGGGATGCCGCCCTCGGTGGTTTCCTTGGGCTGGTAGGTGACGGTGGCGCGGGTCAGGTTATTCACCATGTCCAGCTCGGTAATCTTCGCCGAGGTGACGGTGTAACCCAGGCGAGCGCTCAGGTATGCCTTGAGCTCTTCCTCGTCGCTGATCGCACGATCGGCGGTAACGGTCTGAGTCTGATCGGTAGAGACCGGGGCGCTGCGCGAGTCGAGAATCGCGATGATGCCGACCAGGGTAGCCATGAGGCCGAAGGCGATGTACGCCGGGCTAATGTTCACACCTGCGATCATGCCGACCGAGAGGGCTACGAAGTAGTAACCCACCTCGCGCTGGCTCAGGGCGGTGGAACGCAATCGGATAATCGACAGGACACCGAAGAGGCCCATACCCATAGCGGATGCGTTCGATCCGGCGGATACCAGCGCCACCGAGACGGTGAAGATGCCGGCGTTGATGACCGCGTAGGAAATCATCAGTTCGCGGTTGCGGTGCCGCACCATGTAGAGGGTGCAGAGAGCTGCGATGGCTATGGCATCGGCAATCGCCATGGTCAGAATAGTCATTGGGTGCTCCAGATGTCGTGTCGTGATGTTCGCGGTGCTCTTTGCTGTCTGTTCTTCAGCTCCAAGCTGTGCGTTCTTTGTAGTATCTAGATTCCCGTGCAAGCCTGTGTTTACCCTGTGCTCGCCTTAACTTATAGATAAGTGTTATATGTCTCTAATAAATACCCTTATCGTGGCGCTATTCAATCGTAATTTTTCTCTTTTCTCGCGTCCTGGACGGAGCATCCCACAGCTTCAAAAAGCACAAAAAATGGGCTCCCTCCGATATGGAGGGAGCCCATAAAAGCAACTAAAAACTTAGCGACCAGGCGTTATTATGCCTTCTTGCGCATACGGGTTGCCACGATGGTCGCGCCACCGGCACCCAGAGCAATCAGACCCAGACCAGCAGCGGTCATCGCATCGGATGCACCGGTCTTAGCCAGGGAAGAAGAGCTCTTGGAGGATGCGTTGGAGGAGCCGGAGCCCAGGTTGTCATTCGAGCCGGAGCTCAGGCCACCGTTAGAACCGGAACCCAGGTTGTCATTGCCAGAGGAACCCAGCACGAGGCTATCGGAATCCTTGGAGTCCTTAGAATCCTTGGAATCACCCTCGACGTGGTCAGCCGCGGGGGCGGACTGCTCATCAGACTTCTGCTCTTCGGCAGGCTTCTGGTCCTCAGCGGGCTTGGTTTCCTTAGCGTCCTCAACTGCGGGTGCGGAGGTCTCTTCAGCAGGCTTGGGAGCCTCAGTGGTCGGGTCCTGAGTGGGAGCCGGGGTCGGATCCTCGGAGGGAGCGGGGGTCGGATCCTCGGAGGGAGCCGGGGTGGGCTCTTCGCTAGGTGCCGGAGCGGGCTGCTCTGCAACCTTGATGGTCACGGTAGCTGCCTTACCACCACGGGGAACGTCGCCGTCCTTCAGGGAACCGGACAGCAGGTAAATGTCAACGGAAACGCTGCCGTGCAGCTCTTCCTGCCAGGGGATAGCGACGGAGAAGTTGCCAGCCTCGTCAGCGTGGATTTCCAGGTAGTCCTGGCCGTTGATCTTAACGGCGCCCTTGTTCAGCTTCAGTGCCAGAACGGAACCGGAGGTGCCGTCAGCGGTCTTGAAGCCCTCACCAGCAATGTTCAGTTCCTGACCCTCAACCCATACGTCGGGAGCAAGGAACTGTGCAGAGTCTGCGTAGGTGTGGACAGTCTGAGGCGCGCCTTCAACAGCGAAGGTCGCGGGGACGGAAGTAGCAACGAGGCCACAGCCGATGAGGGCGGTGGCACCGATGCGTGCAATGTTGTTTCGAATGTTCATGCCCCCATTCTAACGAGCGAAGCTTAGGATACCGACTCCCAAGACGTCAATTTATCATGACCTAACTCACAAAATATATTTTTCTTGAAGGTTTCTTGAAGGCGCAGTTGAACTATATAAGCCTTTTGCACCGCCGTGCATACCCAAACTCTCAACCCCACGTTGAAGAAACTAACAAGTAAATACCCCACCTCATCAGCACAACCCAACAGCAAAAACCACCCGGTTAAATGCGAAAATCCCCTCCCCCGAACGCTCGAAAGCATTCAGGAGAGGGGACTCTCACGCACCGCACCGGGCGGCGGCAATAGTTTTAGGAGTTCTTGCGGTTACACACAGCGGTCACGCCAGCAACACCCAGACCCAGAGCTACCAGACCCATACCAGCAATGGTGAAGGCGTTAGAAGCACCGGTGTTAGCCAGGGAGGAGCGCTGAGCACGGCTCGAAGTGTAGCTGCTCGAAGAGGAGGAGCCGCCGCCCAGGTTGTCCAGACCACCAGAGTTACGGGAAGAAGAACCCGAGGAGCTATTGGAGGAGGAACCGTCGGTTACCTCGCTGTTAATGACCTCGCAGCCCCAATCATTCTTGTCATTATCAAACTTCTGACGGAAGTCCGGGTGGCTCTTATGCATGGGCGCCAGGCCAGCGGCCGCAACCTCTGCACAGTTCGCGAAGCGAGTGCTCTCAGCCGAAGCGGTCACCTGCTCGGTAGCGGAGGTGGAATCACCCAGCTGGTCCTTCGCCTCGTTCACAACGGCTGCGTTCTGATTAGCAGCAGCCGAAGCACTAGCCGAAGCAGAAGCGCTCGCAGAAGCAGTTGCCGAAGCGGAGGGGGTAGCCACCACAGAAGCCGATGCGGTAGCCGAGGGGCTCACCGAAGCGGTGGCGGAAGCCTTCTCATCGGCGCGGTTCTTGATCTCTGCATCCACGGAGGCAACGACCTCATCAACGGCAGAAGCCGAAGCAGAAGCCGAAACAGTCGCAGAAGCCGAGGGGGTAGCAGATGCGGAAGACACCACAGAAGCGGAGGGGGTAGCCACCACGGAAGCAGAAGCGCTCGCAGATGCGGTAGCGGAGGGGGTTGCTTCCTGAACGGATCGAGCCGCAATCTTCACGGTGGCTGCCTTGCCGCCGCGAGCGGTGTCGTTGTCCTTCAGGGAACCGGAGAGCAGGTAGACGTCCACGGAGATACGCTCATCCAGATCGTCCTGCCAGGGAATGGAAACGGAGAAGTTGCCCTTCTCATCAGCCTGAACTTCCAGGTAGTCCTTGCCGTCAATCTTGACGGAGCCCTTGTTCAGCTTGATAGCGATGGTGGAGCCGGAGGTGCCGTCCTGGGTCAGGAAGCCTTCGCCGGTAATCTTCAGGGTTTCGCCCTTGTACCAGACCTCAGAGATGTGGGAGGTTGCCTTGTCGGAGTAGACGTAGGTGACGGACTCTTCACCGTTCTGAGCGAAAGTTGCGGGGATTGCGGTGACCGCCAGACCGCAACCGATCAGGGCGGTGGCACCGAAGCGAGTGATAGTGTGTCGAATGTCCATCCCATCATTTTATCCCCGCACGGTGGGTGTATCCGCCTGTCCAGGGGCTATTTGCAATGACTTGCAACACAAAATAGCACTTTCGTGCACTTAACTTTGGGGCAGTGCACGCGCGGCAAAATTCGCTAGAGAAACAACATTCACTGGGGAAACAGCATTCCCTGGGGGAACAGCGCCGCCTAGACCCCTGCAACGCCCCCTGCAACACCCCCGGCAACCTTAAACGTCAACGGCATCGAGCATGAGTTCCAGCGCCTCACCCACGCCGCTGCGCCACAGGTAGGTTGCTTTCGCATCCGCACGACCCGGACCGCCGTTAATCACAGCCACCGGTTTGCCGGCGCGCAGAGCCTCCAGCACAATCTTGTAGCTGCTCATAACCGCCACCGAGGACCCCACCACCAGCAGCGCCGAACATTCGGCGAGCATGGCGTCCTTACGTGCCTTACGTTCGGCGGGCACGGACTCGCCAAAGTACACCACATCCGGCTTGAGGCGGGTCGAACCGCAGGCGATGCAGGGCACCATCTGAAAATCGCGGATATAGCGCTCGTCCAGCTCCACGTCACCGTCAGGGTTCACGCGCAACTCTTCGTCTTCAAGACGCGCCAGGTAGCCGGGGTTCGCCGCGTCCAGGCGCGCATCCAGGCTTTCGCGGTTCTCATCCTGCCCGCAGTCCAGGCACACAATACGGGAGAGGTCGCCGTGCAGCGCCAGCAGGCGGGAGCTCCCAGCGCGGGCGTGCAGCCCATCCACGTTCTGCGTAATCACGCCACTCACGGCACCCAGTTGCTCCAGCTCGGCGAGCGCATAGTGGGCGCGGTTCGGTTCGGCGCGGCGCATGCGGCGCCAACCCACGTAGGAGCGCGCCCAGTAGCGTTGGCGGGCGGCGTCATCGTAGCGGAATTCCTGGTAGGTCATGGGGCGGTGGTCGTGAAGGGAGCCGCCGGGACCGCGGTAGTCGGGGATGCCGGATTCGGTGCTCACTCCCGCGCCGGTGAGCACGAGAACCTTACCCGCCTTGAGTAGCTCGGCAATACCCGCGGAGGCGTATTCTTCGTCGTGCGGGGTGGCGTTCTCAGAGACAACGCGCTGAATCGAGCGGATTGCGGCACGGTGCACGGAGGCGATTTCTTCGCGCTGCTCACCGGCGGCGGCGAAGTTCTGGTGGTCAGTCCAGCGGTCCATTCTTCTCCTCAATGCTCTGTGTACGAGTGCGGTTCAGCGCGGTTCTAGTGCGTTAAACGGCTGTGGGGCACCCCCTTTCGAGGGTACCCCACAGCCTATTTCGTATGGTTTCGAACGTGCAAACTCAGCCACGGGCTAAGTCCGCCCAGCAGACCGGTTTAGTTCTCAGCCTTCTGCTCACGCTCGGAGGTCACCGACAGACCGTCGCTGGCAACGTCCGGGTTCACATCCACGGTCACGGTGTCGCCGTCGTGGATTGCACCGGAGAGGATGCCTCGAGCCAGGCGGTCGCCAATCTCGCGCTGTACCAGGCGGCGCAGCGGGCGGGCACCGAATGCCGGGTCGTAGCCGGTCTTACCCAGCCACTCCAGGGCGGCGGGGGTGACGTTCAGGGTGAGGCGGCGGTCCTCCAGACGCTTAGCAATGCTCTTGATCTGCAGGCCCACAATCTGACCCAGGTTCTCAGCCGACAGGGGCTGGAACATGATGATGTCGTCCAGTCGGTTGAGGAACTCGGGGCGGAATGCCTGGTGCACAACCTCCAGCGCCTTCTCGGAGCGCTCCTCGAAGGGCAGGTCCTGGTTGACCAGGTACTGCGAACCGAGGTTCGAGGTCAGAATCAGGATGACGTTGCGGAAGTCCACGGTGCGACCCTGACCGTCGGTCAGGCGGCCGTCATCGAGTACCTGCAGCAGGATGTCGAAGACCTCGGGGTGTGCCTTCTCAACCTCGTCGAGCAGGACCACCGAGTAGGGGCGACGGCGTACAGCCTCGGTCAGCTGACCGCCCTCTTCGTGGCCGACGTATCCGGGAGGGGCACCGACCAGGCGAGAAACGGTGTGCTTCTCGGAGTACTCGCTCATGTCGATGCGTACCAGGGCACGCTCGTCATCGAACTGGAACTCAGCCAGTGCCTTAGCCAGCTCGGTCTTACCAACACCGGTCGGGCCAAGGAACAGGAAGGAACCAATCGGGCGGTCCGGGTCGGAAATACCGGCGCGGGCGCGGCGCACAGCGTCAGAGACAGCTACCACTGCGTCTTCCTGGCCAATCAGGCGGGCACCGATGCGCTTCTCCATTTCGAGCAGCTTCTCGGATTCACCCTGCATCATGCGACCTGCGGGAATGCCGGTCCAGGAGGAGATAACCTCGGCAATATCGTCCGCGGTGACCTCTTCGGAGACCATGGATTCGTTCTTGGCGTTGTCCTCGGCGCGCTGTGCCTCTTCCAGCTCAGCCTGCTTTGCGGGAATTTCGCCGTAGAGCAGGCGGGATGCCTCGGCGAGGTTACCCTCGCGCTGTGCAACCTCTGCGCGGGAGCGCAGCTCGTCAATCTCAGTCTTGAGGTCACCCACGCGGTTCAGGTTCGCCTTCTCGGCCTCCCAACGGGCATTGAGGGCGTCGAGCTGTTCCTTCTTGTCAGCCATGTCCTTGCGCAGCGCTTCCAGACGCTCAACCGATGCGGGATCGGTCTCGTCGGCAAGTGCCAGTTCCTCCATGGTGAGGCGGTCCACGGCGCGGCGCAGCTGGTCGATTTCCTCCGGTGCGGAGTCAATTTCCATGCGCAGGCGGGATGCCGCCTCGTCAATCAGGTCAATTGCCTTGTCAGGCAGCTGACGGGAGGGAATGTAACGGTTGGACAGGGTTGCTGCGGCAACCAGTGCAGAGTCAGCGATCTGCACCTTGTGGTGTGCCTCGTAGCGTTCCTTCAGACCACGCAGAATGCCGATGGTGTCATCGACACTGGGCTCGCCCACGTACACCTGCTGGAAGCGGCGCTCCAGGGCGGGGTCCTTCTCGATGTTCTCGCGGTACTCATCCAGGGTGGTAGCACCGATCAGGCGCAGCTCACCACGGGCAAGCATGGGCTTGAGCATGTTGCCTGCATCCATGGAGCCTTCGGATGCGCCAGCACCGACGACGGTGTGAATCTCGTCGATAAAGGTCACAATCTGACCCTCAGACTTCTTGATTTCTTCGAGCACTGCCTTCAGGCGCTCCTCGAACTCACCGCGGTACTTTGCACCTGCGACCATGGAGCCCAGGTCCAGGCTGATAAGGGTCTTGCCGCGCAGGGATTCGGGCACGTCACCGGAAACCATGCGCTGTGCCAGGCCTTCCACGACGGCGGTCTTACCGACGCCGGGCTCACCGATCAGAACGGGGTTGTTCTTGGTGCGGCGGGAGAGCACCTGCACGACGCGGCGAATCTCAGAGTCACGGCCGATGACCGGGTCAAGCTTACCCGCGCGGGCAATGGCGGTCAGGTCGGTACCGTACTTTTCGAGCGCCTGGAAGGTGCCTTCGGGGTCGGGGGTATCCACGGTGCGGTCTCCTCGGACGGTGGGGATGGTCTGTGCGATGAGCTCTGCGGTAGCGCCGAGCTTGTGCATTGCTTCAGCGGTGCTATCGGTTCCGCTGGCAATGCCGAGCAGAATCATTTCGGTGGAGACGTAGCTGTCACCGAAACCTTCCGCGCGGGTCTGTGCCGCCTGCAGAGCGGAGAGCGCGGCACGGCTGAGGGAGGCGTTCTGCACGGAAGCACCGGATGCCTTCGGCAGCTTCTTGATTTCGGCGGATGCCGCCTCAGAGATAGCGTCTACATCCAGGCCTGCAGCCTTGAGGACTGCTACGGCGACGCCTTCGCGCTGGTCCATGAGGGCCTTGAGGATGTGCGCGGTTTCAATAGTGGGGTTACCGGCGGTTTGAGCATTAGTATTTGCCGCCGAGATGACTTCTTGACTCTTGGTCGTGAACTTGTTCTCCATGACGTTCCTTTCGTGTTTCGAGGGGGCTTATCCTATGTGCCCCTGCATTACATAACTTGAGTCTACTACACTCAATTATTTTGCGCAAGGAGTTAACCAAGATTTTAAGAATAAATTTTCGACAACGACCAAGAGGCTCTTCACGCGAATAAAGAGGCGAAAACACAAGATCCACCCAAAGCCCTATTGTTATAGTGACGACACTGGGCACTTGCGAGTTCCCACAACAATCACAGACACGATGGGGACCCACATGAAAATACTGGTTCTAGGCGCAACCGGCCGCACCGGTCATCTCTTCACACGCAAAGCCCTAGAGGAGGGGCACGCGGTCACCGCCTACGTGCGCAACCCCGATAAGGCTCTAGCACTTTTGGGGGCGCACCAAAATCTCACCGTTATTCCGGGAACCCTGGACGATGCCGAGCGGCTCGCCGCAGCAGCCTCCGGGCAGGACGTGATGGTTAGCATCCTGGGGCAGAAAGCCACGGTGCGGGAATTTCTCTCCTCCACGTTCATGCAGGAGCGTCTACCCCTCATCATGGAGGCGGTCACGGGCGCAGGCGTGAAGCACTGCGTTCTGATGAGCGCCTACGGCGTGGGCGATACGGTACGGACCGCCTCACTCCCCATGCGCCTGGTGTGCAAGGTCATCATGCGCGGCATTTTCACCGACAAGGTTAAGGCGGACGCCCTGGTCGCCGAGTATCAGCCGTATATTTCGCGTGCGCATCCAGGCAGGCTGACCGATAAGCCCGGCAGGGGCGGGGTGAAGATATATGACATGGCGGAGGTCGAGCGAACTGCAGGCATCCCGACGATCGCCCGTGAGGACGTCGCCGATGCACTGCTCGCTATCGCCACAAACCCCCAGAACGCGGGTACAGATTTTTTGGTGACGATTGGGAACGTCGTCCTACGCTCGCCCCAGAAATAAACCGGTAGGCTTAAGGCATGACGACTACGAACATCTTCCCCGCCGCCATTCTCTTCGACCACGACGGAACCCTCGTCGATACCGAGCCCGTATGGGCTGCCGCAAAGGTTGCTCTCGTCGCAGAATTTGGCGGTACCTGGACCGAGCAGGACACCCTCGACTGTCTGGGCCTGTCGATGCAGTTCACCCTGGATCGCTTGCGCGAGCGCGGCGTGAACCTGCCGGACGAGGAGATTAACAATCTGCTGGTGGCGAAGGTGCACGAGACTCTGGCGCAGCAGCCGGTCGAGTTCCTGCCCGGTATTGAGCGTTTCCTCGCAGAGGTTCGCGAGGCGCAGATTCCGGCGGCAGTCGTCACGAATGCGACCACCTCCGTGGCTCGCCGCACCGCGAATGCGGCACCCGAGGGCACGTTCTCGGTGGTTATTGGTAATGATGAGACCACCCACCCCAAGCCGGACCCGCAGCCCTATCTTTTGGCGGCGGAGCGCCTGGGCGTTGATCCGACTCAGTGCGTGGCTCTTGAGGATTCCCCCTCCGGTGTGCGCAGTGCGACCGCGGCGGGCATGCGCGTCATTATTGTGCCGGGCGAGCTGGAGGTTCCGGAGGGGCTGGGCACCGTGCGCCTCAAGCATGAGAAGCTGACCCTGGAGGCGGTTCGCGCGCTGGCGTAGCCGCCCGGCTCGCACGCTGGATGCCTTGCAGAGAAAGTTCTGTAGAAAACTGAATACGCTTCACCGTAAAGGGTGGGATGCGCGACACGAGATACCGCGCGTCCCACCCTTTACGCATGCCTGGGCGCGAGGGTTTTCGAGCGCGGTGCAACACGCAGATGACGATTTATTACGAATTACTCAAAATAAATTTGACACTGGTTCCTTAAAATGATTTACTCATAATAACGATTCGGCGGGGATACAAACCCCGCCGAACTACAAGCATTACAGCATCATGAAGGAGACCATCATGGCATTCGCAAACTACACCGCACCCGGCCT
>ERZ772962.293-NODE-293-length-27884-cov-6.144957_pt1 | contig 27884 bp, 23 predicted proteins | sample MGYA00580676_ERZ772962 | MGnify/ENA primary metagenome ERZ772962 (study PRJEB29015, sample SAMEA2738049) | human oral metagenome | biome: human oral; feature: human-associated habitat; material: saliva | place: China | collected 2230 ...
TCGAGTCGTACTACAACCGCTTCCGCCCGCATAAGTCCATAGGAGATCGCGTGCCGGCAGAGGTGATGCAGGAGTTCTTCGAGCGCCTCGAGAGAGGCCTTGCATACGATCCAAAGGCGATGCAGACCGCATAAAAAATCTGAGATTCCTCTGTCCATTATATTGACAGGGCTCATCCTTCCCCGCCATGTGGCGGAACCTGAGGAGCGTCGTGGCATCGGGCACATCGTTCTCTGAGCCCACGGACTCCCTCACGGCCAGCGAATCGCACAGCGCGTCCTCCGTGACCTCGTCGGAGAGGTTTAACCAGGCCTGGACCAGGAACATGCGCAGCAGGACCTCCGTCGGCCAGGGCTGGCGCCCCCCCTCCTGCCTGCCTTCGGCCTCTTGCCTCGACGATCGCCATAAGGTCCGCCCAGGGCACGACGGAGTCCATCTGGTCCAGGAACGCCTTCCTCCCCGTCGCCCTGCCGCCCGATACGAACGAGGGGTCCACGACCTGTGCCTAGCGTGCCATAGAAAGCCTCCGATAGTACATATGCACTGGCAGGCATATCTATTATCCCACAGACGGGCATTCCGTGGGGCCGGCTAACCTCTCTCAGCGGCGCTATTTATTCAGCGTTTCCCTAAAGGTCGCCGTGATGGCATCAAGGCTGCGCTCGGCCTTGCGCTGCAGCTCGGAGAGCTCTGGGATCCTGTCCCTCCATACCATGCCCCGCCATTACGCCGGCACGCATTTGACCGGTGGACAGCTTCAGCGCGGGTCTGAGCCCCCTTCAGCGGGCAGCCCCTGACAATCCCGGGCTGGACCTCACCGCTATCTCCAGGACTGCGGCGTGCCGCCCGGTGAGATATTGACAAGGCTCACTTTGTTGAGAGAAACGGACTCGGGCGCGGCCTGAGGCTCTCGCTTGCGGGCTTTGACGTGCAGGACTGGGTCGCCAACGTGCCCCTGTATGTGCTCTCACTGCTCCCCGAGTACTTTTCGGAGCGGATGTAAGGTCGCCAGCGCGGCTGTCACCGACCGGCGGCACGCGCAAGCGCAACTTTCAGTGCTGAGATGTACTTTCGGATTTTCCCACCTGCGCAAACGCCTTTCAGGTTTAACTTTCAGCGCTGAGTGTCACGTTTCTCCTGAGCTCATCGACAGCCTGCCCACCCTAGACGTCTGCTGGCCCACTGCCCTTCCACCACTGGTCTCTTGAGATGGGGCCACTGCCAGAATCTTCCAGCAGCTCACGCAGCCTCAGCCAGTTCTCGTCAACATAGCCCATATGGAGAACTTCCTGCACGTCAGGACCATCAAAATACTTGACGTGCGAAGAATCGTTCCCCATCCAGCCCTCGGGCCATAGATACCCGACATAATCGTGTTCGGGCCCTGATCCTGCCCTCGCCTTGTGGGAGACTACGACGAGGGGCTTGGTCCCCAAGCTACTAATTGTCACAACAGTCCCTATGGGCAGCAGATGATTAGTCTCTTTCATTGTCGTCCTCCGGTCTCTTGCTGTGCCTCGCAAAGTTTCTGGCAGAGAAGCTTCTTTCCTGCCTTGTCTGCATACCCAAGAAGAAGACCCTTCTCACCTGTGCATCATCAAACAAAATCATGGCCTCAGGCGCTGCATATCCCTCTGGCCAAGCACAGCCCACATAATCCCAGATGCGTTCTGAGCGGGGGCCAGCGGACTCCGCACCCTTGCTCTTGAGGTGCGCTCGCCTCCCAACCACCATCACGCAATGCGTGGCGCCCTTAAGCATTACGACCGAGCCAATAGGCAGATATTCCTCAGGTTCTTGCGTCTTGCTCATCGAGCATCGCTCCTCGGGTAGCCGCTAAAGGGCTCCCAGCTTGTATCGAGCACTGAGAGGCCGGCATCCAGCAGCTTCTCGAGCGCCTCCTCATGTGCGTCAGTCATGCCGAGATGCAGAACCCTCTGCACCTGATCGCGTCGGCAAACATAGTAGTCGTCCTCGCCCGTCAGCCCCTCGGGATACCTCACGATGACATACTCATAGAGGTTGCGACGCTTATCGCGCACGTTCCTGCCGACCACCATGATCGCCTCTCCATTTACCACCGCGATGCTCCCCACGGGCAGCCAGCCGCTCGTGACATCTTCGTAGGATCCCATCTTACCTACCCTTCCGTTATGCACGGCATTGCTCGCCCCACTGGGCTGCGGTAAATGCCAGCCCCTCCACCTGCGGGTGTAGTCATGGGGAACGAGCCACTTTCCTATCTGGATCTTGCGACAGCACCACGAGTCCCACGGGTCCGACTTGTGAAGCCAGGAAGCAGGCCTCGGAGCGTGCGAAATACCGTAGACGCGCGTCTGCGCGGGCAGCACCCCAAGCACTTCATCCACAAGCGAACGTACTTCGGCGAGGCCGAGCGCTGACACGTCGGCCACAACGTCGCGTGGCCCGCCATGCCAGGTGGTCCTCAGCACGAGCATGCCCCACTCCTGTGACACGAAGAGCTTATAGACAGAGGAGAGCGGAACGGAGCTGTCGCCAAAGCCCAAGGTCCGACCACGCACGTCCAATGTCACTTCGTCAAAGTTGCTGCACGGCCTCTTAAAATAGAATTCCGTCGTGGGCATCGCGCCCCTGGAGCTCGTCATATTCACAAGGCGGCGCTTGCAACGCTTGCCATAGCCTTTCCCCATAGGGAGGCCAAGTGCAGCATAAATGTATGGTACCGCAAGCCCCATGAGGACGACCGCAAGCAAGAGCATGGCCACAGCCGCAAAGAGATACCCTGCGGGAGAAGTGACCCTGTGTGTCGAGGAGATGCCATCCTGCCTGACATATCCCGGATGGAGATAGACATAGACCATGAGCACACATGCCGCAATCGCAGCTGCTGCACACAGACAGAGCCCCAGTGTCCTGCGCCACGCATCCCTACCGAGCGTCGCCCTAAGGTACTCCTCGAGCTTGTACGGACGAGTTTTGGACAGGCGAACTACCCCACTATGCTCCGGAGCGGAACCATTGCTTGGGATGCCGGACGGACCGTCTGAGACTCTCATGACCATGCCAACCCACCAATGAAATCGCTCGCAGAGTCTCCTATCCCAGAGAAGAAGCCGACGGCCTCATCGGCAGTATTGCTAACTGCACTGCCAGCCTCATCGGCAGCATTACCAACCCAACCTTTGACTTCATCTCCAACAGTCTTGTCACCATCGGCGGGAGCATTCCAGATGGTATCTGTGACAACCGACACCCCAACTCCAACCGCAATACCAGCTACTACTCCTAACGGCCCAGCCGCAGCGCCAATTGTCGCACCCATTTCCGCATCTATGAGAGCATCTGTAACAGCAACGCCCACTGCCTCTCCTGCAGCATTTGCCAGCAGGTCTCGTCCCAAAGTATATGCTCCCTGTGCAATAGTTTCGCCCCATCTTGCAGGTTCAGAGAGATCCGCATCAGCCTGATATTCATCGTAGGCGCCAACTGCCGTGTCCATAACGACAGCCACTTTCCCTAAGACATCCACAGCTTTACTAAGACGTTCGGAAGCAAGAGCAGCGCTCGGCCTCTTTAAGTTTTCCGCATTTGAAGCCAGGCAGCGTGTGGTCATTCTCACAGTGTTGTCTGCCGTCATCTTATAGCCGGAAAAGATGAGGTAACCGTCTGCAGTTCTCATAATCTTTCCTGCTCTTGCAATATTCCGCGTTGTCAGGATAAATGCTTCTGCAAGAGACAGCTCATTCGAAGCGATGTCGCCCGCACTCTGTGTCGCAGACCCGATCTGAACCACAGGAGATGTGAAGTCGGAGCAGATTTGATACCACAATGGCGATGTGTCCGCACTATCTGCCTGCACGTCACCAGTCGCAAAATTCTCTGTTTCGGAAACCAGATTGTTCACATTCGAAACAGCGGAGCAATAGGAGTCCAGCTTGCCTGTAAGTTCATTGCATTGCACGACATCGTCTTCAACCAACGAGACAATCTGACCCCCACCGTGTGACAAACCCGATGCTAGGGACAAAATCGATGAGAACGCTTGCACCAGTCCCTCTACCGTACATGCCAGCTCATTCGCTTGGCCGGGAAGACCCGCAGAGTCATCCTGTACAGCCACAGTACCCGAATCAGAGGGGCCTGAAACGCCACCTAGAGTCGGAGGCACAGCCTCACACGCTGCCTTAATAGACCTTGCCGTATCCGCCAATGAGGCAGCGGCGACAGATCCGGCCGCAAGCCCTTCTGAGATAGATGCAGCTAAAGAGCCCCAATCGCCAACACTGCTTATAGCAGCGGCTCCACCATTGCCTATGAGGCCACCCGCCTCCAAAGACTGCCTACTCTGTACAGAAGATGCCGATGCCTGAGCACAAGAATCGGAGGAGCTCTGTAACGTAGTGGAGAGTGAGTCAGGATCGTCTATGCTGAGACGTAACATTGCTACTCTCTCCTTACTGTGAAGCCGCCTGAGCTTCCCTCTGGCGCTGGTCCTCAATAGCATTCTGCCGGCGATAATAGTCCGCCTGTTCAGAAATCTGCGAGCTGAGGGTATCGTAAGCAGAGCGGATGTCCGCTATTGCCTGGCACAAGTTATTGCCTAGGAACTGTGCCACCGAGGAGAGGCTTCCCGGATCAGAGAGCTGCAGGTCACTGGTCGTACTGTTGGCAAGCCCGTTAAGCCCTTCTTGGACCACTTGCACCTCGCCCTCCGCCGAATTACAATTCGCCTGAATCTGCTCAAGAATCTGCAGGTCAGCTATACATCTACCGAGCTCTTCATAATAATATGGCATCTGCATCAGTCCAGCTGCTGAATAGAGATCTGCCTGGAGATTATCTTGCTGGTGAAGAGCCCCCTTTGCGTCGGTGACTCCGGCCGCAAGAGCATCTGAGTCATTCGCATGGCTGCTCATGGCAGCATATGCTTTATCTGCAAAGTCAATTATCATCTGCGCTGCGGCGCCCTCGCAGCTACTCTTCACTGCAGAACCAGCCGATGACAGGCTTCCCATCGCATCAGAAATAGTCGATGATGTAGCGGACAGTCCTGTAGCTGCATCTTGGTTTTGGGCATCATTTGTCTGTATGGTCTCCCTCCCATAATCCATTTATCGCTCCTTTCGAAAGCCATTCATATACTGCTCTGCAACCTCTCACGCAACTCTAGAAGCCATGAATAACCGACTCATAGCCCCAGCCCGGATATCGAGTCTACCCGCGGAACTGCGATGCGATGCCTTGGCCGGTTTCCTCCAGGGAGCTGGCCGTAGTCCTCAGAGCTTCGGCAATCTCGTGGATGAGGTCACGGGCGTGCCCGATGCCCGGGCGCAGCTCGTAGAAGCGATTGGTGTAGGCGTGGGAGACCTCGCCCTCCCACTCCGTCTGCAGCTCGTCGAGCAGGGTGTCATCCTCACGATGGCGTCATTTACGTTGCTGTACTCGGTATCATACTCGCCCGCGCGGGCGCGCATCTGGTCCGGGGTGATCCTAATCTGTCTGCCATTTTGTATTCCTTTCTGTAACGCGCCTACCGGACGCGTCCAGTAAGATCCACAGCGCGGCCGTTGGGGAGCTATGTAGGGGCTCGGACACCCCAGGGCAATCGTGCTTATTATAGACCACCTCCTGGACAGCTAAATCTTCAGCCACTTCATATGGAGGCCTTTGCCACCTGACTTTGGTATTTGCCCCGGCGAATCAGCATTCCGAGTGCAACAGGATGGCCCGCTGCATGCAGGCGTGGCACGCTTCGGAGGGCTACGATGCTGGCTGTCTGAGCCCTGTCCATTATATTGACAGGGCTCAAAGTTCTACATATCAGGAATGCCATCGGGCAGCGCCTCCGCATAGGCGTTGCACTCTGAGAGGATGATTCCCAGCTTGGGGAACACGATGGCGCGACGGGCGCGGAAGGACCCGCTGCCGATCTCGTGGTAGCACCATCCATACTTGTACGAGGTCTCCGCCTGCTTGCAGTCGGTGAAATACGCTGGGTAGCGCGTCGCACCCATCCCGCAGTCACGGCTGGCCTCGACGAAGGCATCCGCGTCGTCGAGTCCCTTGCGCCTGACATAGGCTCGCGCATAGGCCTCATTGCCCTCTTGAAACGCCTTGACGATGTCCTCCTCGGGCCGCTCGACAAACGCCGCATGGTACTCACGAGACGCGGGGTCAGACGGATAGCCGCGCTCCGGCATGACGCTCTCGCGGAAGTAGGCGGACCAGGCGGAGCGGTCCTCGGGGAAGGGCCATAGGTACCAGCCGCCGCCGAAGCCAGGGCCTTCACCACGCCGCAGGCTCCAAGACGTCGATGACGACACCGGCAGTGTGTCACGCTCCCTATTGTCGTTTGCGATGGAGAGCCCCATCTGAGTGAGTCTGTTGAGGGCGCTCTTGAGCTCAGGGTTGGGATTGCCCCTGGCGTCCACGAGCCCGAGAAGCCCCAGACGTCTGATCATCTGCCGCTTCCAGGGTCCTCGCTCGGACTTCTCGGCGAGGATGCGGCGAGCCGCTGATCCGGTGCTCGTTCACCGCGACAGAGCACGTGTCGAAGCCGCCCAGCAGCACGAACAGGTCCTCGCTCGAGCACCTCACCTACTCGAGATCTGAATCTCCAAGGCCCGCCCTGCCCCTGGCAAACAGCATCTCCTTGCCTCCTGACCAAACGGGGATTGGAACCCTATGGGCGAGAGGGGCGACCGCCATCGTTCTTGTCGGTCTTCCCCTTCTCGCGTTGTTCATCCCGCTCGACGCTCCTTGCGGCAAGCCGACCGATGACAAAGCCGCCGACGACGATCACGACAAGCGTAAGCACGACGGTGACAACGACGATCTTGACGAGCGTACCAGCGTCCACGACAACCTCCGATAGTGGGTGTGACAAAGGGGCAAACCCCTCCTCATACTAGCGCAAGATGGCTTCCGTTCACGAGCGCCCCCTGCTCGACGAGCGCGCCAATCGTCTCGTTGGGGTTGAGCTGGCTGCCCGCGAGCTCGGTACCATCAAGCAGCATGAGGTCAACGTCTTGCGACGCGTCATAGCGGGCCGCCTCCGTACGGGCGAGGATCGAGGAGATGAGACGTGCGCTCTGCTCCACCGTGAGGCCATAGGGCACTCGGAACTCATAGCTTTGCCCTGTGGCGGGGAGCTTCACGGAGAGAAGAATCTTGTCAGCCACAGAAACCTCCTACCTTGCACGCTTGCCAGTTGTTCTCACACCATCACCAGAGGCTCTTGCGGCGGCATCGCGCTTTGCCTCGAGATACGACGGCTCGGTCTTTCTGAGCAGGTCGTTCATGTGCTCCCAGGTGAAGTCCTGGTAGCCCAGGTACATGACTCCATCGATGGAGTCGCGATCGAACATGATGTCGTTGCCCGGCTCCGTGAAGCCCACGGGATGAACCAGGCCAAAGTAGTCCCACACGAGCCCAGTGCTTAAGTCCTGCTGCATGTACCCAAAGATTGTGACGAGGTCGTCGCTGCCCGCAAGGTGCACGACCGAGCCCAGAGGGAGCCATTGTTCTGTGGTAAGCATCTTGGTTGTCGTCCCTTCTATGCGCACGCCTAATTGTCGTTGTCGTGGTAGGTGTCGATCTCGTGCCGAGTGGAAGAGACCTTCCCGGAAAAGTAATTGACACGGCTTTCCGAGTACGATTTGCCGACACGCGACTCTTCAAGACTCCCCCTATAGCTTTCGAGATCGCTCTCTAGCTGCTCGATAAGGTGCCTCAACTCCTCAGAGGCGCTGGTGATGGAGTCGTCATTCGGGTCCGTCAGGCGTCCCATGACAGATGTGGCATTTTCCGATCCGGCGCACCTGTCGATCTCCGCCCCAACGTCTGTGAGCCTTGCCCTCGCCTCAGAGTTTGCCGAAGTCAGAGTAGTCACCTTCGGCTCGGCAGCCCGGGCGATAGCAAGCTGCTGCTCGCGGTCGTCGACCAGTGCCGAGTACTTGGATATCCTCTGGGAGTACTCGTCAGCGCTGCCCTGCCAATAGCGTCTCTGATCACAGTAGTAGTCAAGCCTACTATGCAACGAGCTCAGACTCATGGTTATCTCTCCTTCCTTCGACGCGGTAGCCCACGTCTCACTTCGGATAGTCGGGGATGTCGAGGAGCGCCTCGAGGAGGTCGCCCGAGGGGTAGAAGTCGATCGAGGTGAAGGCAGTCTTCCTCGTCCACTCGCCATCGGTGTCGTCCAGGCTGAGGCTCATCCCCTCGTGCCAGGCGTTGCAGTCGCTGAGCAGCGCGCCTGCCTTGCTCACAGCGATGATTCTCCTCTTTCGGAACTTGCCGCTCCCTCCTCCGGGCCAGCGCCAGCCCATCTCGTAGCTCGGCTCGACCTCGGTCGCATCCTGGACGTAGGCCTTAAACCCCTTGTATCCGCCCCGCATGTAGGTGGAGAGCCTGATCGCGGGCTCGGGGTCTGCGCCCCTCCTTTTCGCGATTGCGGTGAGCATGGCCTCGTCGCCACTGTTCAATGCGCCAGCGAATGCGATTCCCTCCTCCTCGCCCCCGTCGACAAACGAGACATGCCCTCCCCTCTCGGCGGGCGAGAAGGGATAGCGCCTGGGCACGAATATCTCGCGGAACCTCGCAGACCACAGGCTCCGATCTTCCGGGAACGGCCTCAGCTGCCAGCCCCCACCCGGGGCAGGCACGACTCCGCAGGCGCCCTCCGCGCCGAGCGTCACGCCCATGGTGCGCTCCCTGGACGCCGGCTTGTCCGCTATGCCCACCCCCATCTGCCCGAGGGCCCTGAGGGCACACTCGAGCTCGGGGTTGGGGTTTCCCTCCTCGTCCACCCAGCCCGATGGAGCGAGCCGGTCCACCACCGCTCTCCTCCACGGGCCCCGCTCGGGCTTTTTCTCCTCGACGAGGTCAAGGCGGAGCTTGTAGGCATTCACGACGACGGCACAGCCGTCGAACCCGTTGAGCAACACGAAGAGGTCCTTTGTCGAGAAGCGCAGCTCCTCGAGCGTGAGGTCCGCCAGGTCTACCTTCTTCTTCCTTCCGAACAGCATGTGTGCCTCCAGACTCTAGCCGACTTTCCGATCGGGTGGACGTCCCCCGCCTCACTCCGGATAGTCGGGGATATCGAGGAGCGCCTCGAGGAGGTCGCCCGAGGGGTAGAAGTCGATGGAGAAGAAGTGGGTCTTCGCGCCCCACTCTTCCTCCGGGTCCTGCAGGTCGAGACTTATCCCCTCGTGCCAGGCGTTGCAGTCGCTGAGCAGCGCGCCTGCCTCGCTCACTGCGATGACCCTACGCTGGCGCAGCTTGCCACGTCCCCCATCCGGCCAGCGCCAGCCCATCTCGTAGCTCGGCTCGACCTCGGTCGTATCGTCGACGTAGGCCTTGAACCCCCTGTACCCGCCCCTCATGTACGTGGAGAGCCTGATCGCGGGCTCGGGGTCGACGCCCTTCCTGCGCGCGATTGCGGCGAGCATGGCCTCGTCACCCTGTGCGAGCGCTCTGCCGAACACCGCCTTCTCGTCAGGTGTCTTCGGAAAAGAGACATGGCCGCCCCTCTCGGCGGGCGCGAAGGGATAGCGCCTGGGCACGAATATCTCGCGGAATCTCGCAGGCCACAGGCTGCGGTCTTCCGGGAACGGCCTCAGCTGCCAGCCCCCTCCCGGGGCGGGAACGACCCCACAGGCGCCCTCCGCGCCGAGCGTCACGCCCATGGTGCGCTTCTGAGGTGCGACGCTATCCGATATGCCTACCCCCATCTGCCCGAGGGCCCTGAGGGCTCGCTCGAGCTCGGGGTTGGGGTTTCCCTCCTCGTCCACCCAGCCCGATGGAGCGAGCCGGTCCACCACCGCTCTCCTCCACGGGCCCCGCTCGGGCTTTTTCTCCTCGACGAGGTCAAGGCGGAGCTTGTAGGCATTCACGACGACGGCACAGCCGTCGAACCCGTTGAGCAACACGAAGAGGTCCTTTGTCGAGAAGCGCAGCTCCTCGAGCGTGAGGTCCGCCAGGTCTACCTTCTTCTTCCTTCCGAACAGCATGTGTGCCTCCAATAGAGTGTTTTCGTTGACATCGGCGTGCGAAAGGGCGCCTCGATTACTGGGGGGCGAACGCAAAGGTGGCGCTCGGCGACCCCCTCTGGGCGCTAGCGACTGTGTTAATCATATCCTGTTTGAGCTCGCTGTTGTCGAAGACCCTCTGGCCTTGGTCCAGGAGAAAGTCCACGCCGCAGCCGATAGCCATGCCAGCGACGGCGCCCACCGGGCCTCCGAAGCAGGCGCCGACCGCTGCTCCCACTGCCTTGCCAACACCCCATTTCACGAGGCCCTCACCCCCTTCCACCATGGCGGCGGCAGACTTCTGCGCGCGGTCCCCGGAGGTCGTCTGATACGCCTCCCTGGACTTCTGGAACGTGTCGGCGATGGTGACAACGTCGCCGACGAACCCCAGCGCCTTGCCGGCACCCTTCGCGAGCTTGCCTGCAGAGGAACCGAGGCTCGCGGCGTCATCAATTTCTGATGCAGCACTCGCAAAGTCCTCCACATCACCTGACGCTGAACGGGCGCCCTTGCAGAACTTGCTCGAGAGGTACGCTCCGATTTCTTTCCCGCCATCGCGCAGGTTCTCGTAAGCGTCAATTGCCTCGGAACTAAGGCGTGCATCGTCCAGTTTCTCGAAAAAGCGAGACTTAAATGTGCCCGTACCGAAGAAGCTCGCGTTGAACCCCGTGGCTTCGGCTCCGATGGCAAGGGCGGCACGATCGAAGGAGTGGTCTTCGTCACTGCGCAGCCCCACCACGTTGAGCAGAAACGTCCCGGGGGCCCCAGAAGCGAGGCTCTTCGCATAGCCGGCGAAGCTCACCACCGAACCAAACGCGTTCGCGTGCCCGAGGGTGCTCCCGAGCGTACCGAGGATCCTCTTCGCCCACTTGTATGTATCGCTCTTCGTGACCGACGTCGCGGCTGAGTTGGCCCTCGCTGCCCCGGACATGCCGTACTCGTCGGCCATCGTGTCCCGCGTCGCGGAGATCATTCCGCTGTCTATGAACTTGCCCTTGTCCAAGGACGTGGAATCTGTGCCGCTCGAGTAGGCCGACTCGAACTCGGACGCGGACGACTGGAGCCTCGCCCACGCCTTCGAGATGCGCTGGACTTTGTCCTGCTGTTGGGAGAGGTCTTCTTGAAGTGAGGAGAGGCTCCCGGTGATTCCCCCAGCCCCTCTTAGATCAGAGAGAGCAGCGATGGCATCCCCCGCCTTGGAGCTGAGGTCCGCCATCTCCTCCCGAGCCTCGTCGCAGAAGAGCCCGACTCTGCCGTCGGTGTCGCACTCCACCATGTCCCCAAGAGCCACAGACGCTCCCGCCTCGGACATCAGCGCATCCCTGTTTCCCTGGATGGTCTTCGCTTCGCAGACGAGACCGACGAACACCTTGTCGAGCCGCGCCATCGCCTGGCTGAAGATGCGTGCGTTGGTCTCGATGTTGACCGAGGCCTTTGCCTGTGCCTCGGCCCAGTCTCCTGACTGGACACTCGAGAAGCACAAGTTCTCCTTCGACGTCGTGGCAATGGTGTCGAGCAGCCTGCCTTCAATGTCGTTGATGCGCTTCTGTCCCGACTCAAGCTCGCTTACCTTAAATCTCAGTATGGACAAGGCTCTCACCTTCCAATACGATTCGTTACCGTGCAGCATCAGATGCCTGCTAGCGCTCGGGAGGGCGATACCTGACCTGCGTGAAGTCCTTCTCCCAAGTATAGGTCGAGGCGAGGTAGGTGTCTTTGTCTATGAATTTGCCTTCCGCGTTGCGGATGAGCCCCGCGTGGATCAGCACGTCCTGCTCCAGCGCCAGGGTGCAGTTGTCGATGCAGGCAAGCGTCCCCTTGAACGCGGAGGCAGCCTCGCCTTCCCAAGCGCCAAAGAGCTCGCTTCCCAGGTCTGCCGCACTCGTCTCGATTGCCGCGTAGTCCTGAGCGATGCCGTCATAGGCAACTGCCGAATTCAGCGCCGCCTGTTCGTCTACAAAGATGTGTCCGGCCATAACCAACCCCCAAACTCAGTCCGAGATTGTTGCAGCTACTTGCCCTGCCTTGTCTTGGCCTCCTGATACAGCCCGGACGCAACTGCAAGAGCCCTCTGGTGCTCGATTGCCGCGCGGTCCAAAAACCCTATCTGAAGGACCTCGACAATCATGTCGCTGTCGAAGAAGTAGTCCTTGGTGGCATCTTGGCGGCCTTCCGGCCATGGGTAGCCCATGTAGTCCCACAGCCGGCAGGTTACGCCATCGAGCGCCATGCACCCCGCGACCACTACGGGGCGCTCGCCGTCCTTGAGCCTCACGACCGATCCGATGGGGAGGTATGAGACGACGATCCCCGGCTCCTGGCCCTGCTCCATGTCCGATCCCTCTGTTGTGTCAGTCATCTCTCGGCTCCCTTGACTCTTTCAGGAGATAGAATGCTTCGTCTGCCAGACGGAAGCGCTCTTCTGGCTCCACGCGGGCGCTTCCCTCCTTGGGCAGGCGCGCCCCTCTTACGAATATCCCGTTGAGCGACCCAAGGTCCTGTACGGTGATCCCTCCGCCATCCGTCGAGAGACGGGCATGGCGGCGGCTGAGGTTTCCGTTTCCCTCGATCTGGACGTCGGCATGCACAGAGCGCCCCACCGTCACCGGTGCTGAGAGGTCAACGCTATACCTGCTGCCATCGCGTTCGCGCACGAGGACGTAGGTCGACCGGTGGCCACCGTCTGCCGCTGCCTGCGATGTCGTGCCTGCCCCCGACCCCAGAAGCACCGTCCTGCTCTCGTGCAGGCTCGCGGGTGCGGAAGGCGTGGACTCAGCGACCTCGTCTGCGGGTCCAACGTGGACGCCGACAGAGGAGGGTGCAGTGGGCAAGATGCCCGCCACACCGTTTGCGGCCCGCTTTGCCACGCCCTGACAGGCCGTGACCTCAAAGGCCGAGGCGCGGTGAGAGAGCATGCCGACCATGTCGAAGGCTACCGCACAAGATGGGGTGCCACCCCCTCTGCCGAGTGGGGAAGGTGTGTGGAGCGAGACGGGAGCCGCCTGAGCAGACGGTGCCCCTCCCTCGCCACGATCCATGCCCAGCTCCACAGTCAAAAACGTCTGCAGCGCGGATATGGAGAGCACGGGAGTACGACGGACGAAGTCGTCGAGCTGCTCCCGCAGGCGGTTGTCGTCATCGACCACAAACTTCACATGGCTGCGCGCCGAGAGGTACGCGAGCATCGCGAGGGGTGCCATCCCTGGAGGCTCGGGACCGCCTGAGAGCGGAACGAACGCAAGCCGTAGGGCAGCGCCATCCGCTATGTAGGCGTGGCCTGGGTCGAAGCACATGCCGCTCGTGGGATAGCCACGCTTCGTGCAGAGGACCATCGCCTTATACACCGTGGCAAGCATGCCGAGATACTGGGCGCTCGTCACCTTTGCCTTCAGATAGTCCCTGAGCCTGGCGAGACCCGTCACGTCGTAGTAGAGGCGAGGTGGTACGGCGTCCTGCTCGTAGGCGAAGGGGAGCAGGAAGGATTTGCCGCAGTGTGCGAGCCACTCGGCCTGCGCGTACTCCAGCTTCTCGCGCTTCTCGCCCACGACCTGCAGCGTGCGCGAGCCGCTGTGCCAGTCCTTGCGCTCCGAGAACCTCATCGCACGTCGCCCCCGTCCGCATTGGAGGCAGAGAGCAGACGGACCGCGACGGTGTCCCCGCGCAGGGCGAGGTAGCCGTCGTCGACCGCCGCGGGCCTGCGGTATTCGGGCAGGGAGCGCGCATAGCGGAACATGGTCTGGTCGCCGAAGCCGCCACCAACCCACACGCCGTTGCCGTAGGCGGAAAGCGTCTTGTACCAGTCCTCGTACAGCGACTTGCAGCGCCACGCCTCGCAGGCCGCAACCAGGCCCGTGACGCCCTTGCCCTGCTCCTTGGCGATGTAGTCCTTGAGCTGCTTGGACGCCGTGGCGGGCAGCGCGGCGACGTCCTCAACGACGCTCGTGAGCACGAGGACGTCCACCGGGTCGCGCGCCAGGATCGCAGGCAGCAGCAGCTCGGAAACCTTCTCCGGGTCCTGTACCACACGCTTGTCATCGACCTCGCCCAGCAGGCGTGCGGTGTCAACCACCAGGTAGGAGACACCGGACGCGGCGAGGACCTCCCTGAGGCCGGCAAGGTAGCGTGCGTTGGCCTCCGCATCGTTGCCCACCACGAGCATCGGGAAACGCGAGAGGGGGAAGCACGCGGGCTCCACGGAGAGCTTCCCAAGACCCACGGGAAGCATTCCCTCCGCCACCTGGGAGACGTCCATGTCACCCACGTGCACACGGTGCGGCAGCACCGGGATAGCACGCGCACGTCCGGAGCACTCCATGCGGCGGCGACGCGCCAGCTTCGCCACGGCCTTCGCGTCCGAGATCCCCTCAGCGGCCATGGCGGCGCCCTGAAACTCAAACGTCTCCTTGCCGATCGTGACGTAGCCACGCCGGTCCTGCCGCGGTACGACGGTGGGTGGCTTGTGCCCGAGGAGCGTGATCATGTCGGACTCGTCGTTGAGCATGAGGACCACGCTCGAGGCGAAGTTCGAGCGCAGGCGCATGCGGGCGGCGCTCGCCGAGCTCGCGCTCACGAGGAAGTGGATGCCGTAGCGCGCTGCGTCGCGCGTGAGTGTGACGAGCGTGTCCTCATAGCCGGGATAGAGATCATAGAAGGCCGCGATATTCGCAATGGCCACAACGACCCTGCCGATAGGCGCATCGGGGTGGCTCGCGTCGTACTCCTCGAGGGTGCAGCCGGCCTCGGCCAGAACGGCACGGCGCTCGTCGCACTCGCGCTGGACCATGCGGAAAAGGTTGCCCGTGCGCTCGGCGTCGCCCGCTATCACCACCCCACCGCACTGGGGCAGCTGGGCGAGCGTTGTCATCGTGCCGGAGCCCATGTCCAGGACGTAGAAAGAGACCTGCTCGGGCACATAATCCTCGGCGAGCGAGTAGAGCGCCGTGGCCACGAGCGAGTCCGCACCTGAGCCCTGGGCGCCGTAGACCATGAGGTTGCCCGCCTTGGCAAGGTCCACCGTGTAGGGGAGCTGGCGCTGGCGGCCGGGGTCGTCCGCCTCGCCCAACACGGCCTCGCAGGCCCCGCCTGGGGCAAGGCCAAACTTCTCACGCAGCGCATCGACGGGGATGTGCGCGGGAAGCGGGTCGAGCCAGAGGCGCTTAGCCTCCTTGCCCTGCGCCTTGGCGACGGCGCAGATCTGGTCGAGCACGGCGTTGAGCTCGGACTCGTCTGTCTTCGCGGTCGTCGAGGACGGCTTCGCGCTGTCGATCGCGTCACAGGTGTTATCCACGAGCTCGAGCGTGTCGTCCACCTTGGGCTCGAACTCGGCGCTCGGGGCATACACGGCGCCCGCATAGGCAGCCTGTCCGCCGCAGAAGAGCTCGTTGTAGCCCACGAGCATGTAGTAGCGCCCGGGCAGCGTGATCTCGGCCGCGTCCGGGCGGCGGATCATCTCCTTGGAGTCGCTGGCGTCGGAAACCTTGAGGCACACCTTGAAGTGCGAGTTGGACCAGATCTGGTCGTTCACCACGCCCGTGGGCTTCTGGGTGGCGAGGATCAGGTGCACGCCCAGGGAGCGGCCGATGCGTGCGGCGGAGATGAGCTCGTCCATGAACTCGGGCTCCTGCTGCTTGAGCTCGGCGAACTCATCAGCCACGATGAAGAGGTGTGGCAGTGGCTCCATGAGTACGCCTCGACGGCAGTAGCGCAGGTACTTGTATATGTCCATCGTCGCCTCCCCCGTCACGTCACGTGCGTGGTTGAAGGCGTCCTGGCGTCGCTTGAGCTCGCTCTTGATGGAGACAAGCGAGCGTGAGATGGCGGCGCCGTCCAGGTTGGTGATAGTGCCAGCGAGATGCGGCAGGCGGATTCGCTCGTTGTCGAAGGCGCCGGCAAGGCCACCGCCCTTGTAGTCGATGAGCACGAAGGCCACTTGGTCGGGGGCGTAGTTCACGCACATCGAGAGGATGTAGGTGATGATGAACTCCGACTTGCCGGAGCCCGTGGTACCGGCGATGAGGCCGTGGGGGCCGTGTGCCTTCTCGTGCAGATTGAGCGTGGCGCACTCGCCTGCGGCATCCCTGCCCACGGGGGTTACGAGCGTTCGGGACGCGTCGTCGTCCGCCCAGCGCTGGCCGATGTTGAGCTGTGCCACGTTACCCACCTCGAACATCTCGAGGAAGCCAAGAGAGTTGGGGAGGGCTGAGCGCTGGGAGGGCATGTCCAGGCGCACCCGCACGAGGTCGAGTGAGAACCGGCGCGCGTCGGCCTGGCCCACGAGGACGTCCGGCTCGAAGCGCACCATGGTGCCGGCGACGTCGTCCCGGTCGAACATACAGGCGGAGCCTTCGGAGCTCACGACCTTAGAGAGCTGGGCCGTGGACCCCATGCCCTGGAGCGCCCCCTCATTGGTGAGGTCGATGACGTAGGAGCACTCACGCGGCAGGTCTGAAAGCCCCTCGCCCAGGAAGACGAGCGAAAATCCCAGGTTGCCGTGCATGCGCTCCAGCTCGCCGATCGCGTCCGAGCGCTCGCAGAGCGCCTTGTTCGCGCAGATCACAAGGTAGTAGGTACCGCAGTCGGCCACCTTCTCGAAGCGCGCCTCGCGACGCTGGTCGAGCACGTGCGAGAGGTGGGCACCAACGAGCGTGAGATCATCGTAGTCGCAAGCGAGGTAGCGCACGGTCCCAGAGTCGTCAAACAGGTGCGGCAGCGAGCGTGCGAAGCCCCACTCCGCCTCCTCAGCGAGATCGGCCACCAGCACCATCTTCACGTCCTGGTAGCTATAGTAGGCCGCAGCCTGCATCATGAGGCCGCGCACAAATGCCCAGACGCGGGCGCGCGGGCCGACGATGCCGGCAAGCGGGTGCTTGGCGGGGTCGAAGGCGAGAGGAACCCCCTTCACCACCGGTGGGTTCTCGGCAAGCTTTGAGACCTTGTCCAGCAGCGGGTCCTCCTCCATAGAGAAGCGCCGTTGCGGGAAGCGGAGGTCGGCGTCGAGCTCGGTGTTGCCGCTCCCCACGCGCAGCTCCATGAAGTCGTCGTGGTCCAGGCCGCGGTTCATGAGATGCGGCGAGAGCGAGGCCACGTGCTGCTCGATGGCAGGCATATCCTGGCGGCGCAGGCGCAGGACCTCCGCCTGCCTCTCGCACTCCTCGGCGAAGGCGGCCTCCATCCTGTTGAGGTAGTCGGTGTAGCGGCTCTGGCGGCGCCGCTCCTCCTCCGCGTCGCGACGACGCGTGTAGGAGCGCGAGATCACGGGCCAGATCACCATGCCCGCGAGCATCGATACGCACATCGCAATCGAGGGCAGGCCGCTCATCACGCTGCCACCGGCCATGATGCCCTGCACGGCATTGGCAGCACAGAACACCGACGCCATCCCCATGAGAAACGAGGGACCCATCTGCATGATGGCCGGCTTGTCGTCGGGCTTACTGGGCTGGGGTGGCTCGTCCACCTGGAAGGCGCGCCTGTGGACCGTGTAGGAGAGCCTCGGCGCAGGGAAGAACAGGCACTTCTCCCCCGTGAGCTCGCTCGCAGGCGGGCACGCCGCCCGGAAAGCGTCGTGGCCGATCAGGCCCATACCCTCGAGATGACCAAACGTGACGCCACGAGGGCTGTTTGAGACAAGCAGGCGCCTGCCCGCCATGATGCTCAGCCCCAGGATACTCACAACGTCTCCCGGGGCGAGCGCGACGCGCTGGTTGGCGGGGATGAGCCGCCCGTTCACGAAGGTGCCGTTCGCGCTGCCGAGGTCCGTCACGCAGACGCCCTCGCCCACGAGGTCGATGCGCGCGTGGCGCTCGGAGACGTAGGGAGAGTCGTAGCGGAGCGTCGCGGCAGGACTGCGGCCGATGAGGACGCTGGCGTCGCAGGAGAACCCGCGCTTCTCGAAACGGCGCAGGCCACCTGTCGAGGGATAGGAGAACAGAACCGCCTCCGTGCCGTCCTGGGCGGAGCGGATGGAGAAGACGGCCTCTTCGTCGAGGAGAAGGGTCGCCTTTTCCATCGGCTCGCCCGAGGGACCGAGGACCTCGTGCGCATGGGCAGGCCGCACCGTGCAGGCGCCGTCCTCCATCTGGATCACGGCTGCGCCAGGGTGGGCGCCCACGAACAGCACTGACTGGGTGTCCGGGTCGAAAGCGCTCACGCGCATCGAACCGTCGGCTATGAGCGTGAGGAGCAGGCTTGCCATGCGCATCCTTCCTGTGTGGCGTGGGTCGGTGGGGCCAGGGCAACGACAGAGCCGAGGCCACGGCGGAGCCGCCCGCAGACGGCCCCACCGCAGGGGGTCTAGCCGCGGAACGAGGCGGCGATGCTAGAGTCGGTCTCCTCCAGGTTCTGGGCCGTGGAGTCGAGGGCCTGGGCGATCTCGTTGATGAGGTCCTGGGCCTTCACGAAGCCCGGGCGAAGCTCTGCGAAGCGCTCGGCGTACGAGTCGCTCGCGGCACCCTCCCACTCGCTGCGCAGGGCGTTGAGCAGGGAGTCCATGTTGGAGATGACACTGCCGACGTTCTCAGCCTCGTTGCGGTACTGACCGGCGCGGCTACGCATCTGATCCGGGGTGATCCTAATCTGACCAGCCATTCTTTGTCCTTTCCTCGAGTTTCGGCCGACGCAGCGCGCGAAGGCCGCCGTTCCCTATCGACACTCGCGACGCGTGCGCCGCGAGGAATCGTCCGCTAGTGTCCGAAGGGGTTCCTCCTCGACTCCATGGCCGCATGACGCCTACGCGCCAGCAACACCACGGCAACCACGATGCCCACCGCCACGATGGCCCCTCCCACGACGCGAGCGAGCAGGTCCGGTGTGGCAAGCACGTACTCCACGACGTTGCCCGTCACGCGCACGCCCTTGCAGGCGGCCGTCGACTCGTTGCCCGCCAGGTCGTGCGCGACCACGCGGTAGCTGTGTACGGTATCGTCGGACGGCAGTCGCACGGAGATAGGCATGCCGTCCTGCCTGGTATCCCAGGAGGCGACCTCCTTGCCGTCCATGTACACCGTCAGGTCGCGAAGTCCGAGGTTATCGGAGCCGTCTGCAAGCACGGTCTTGCTCGGGTCGAGGTAGGTCGTGTCGCTCGAGAGCCCCACGAGCCCTGCCTCGGGCGCCGTGGAGTCGACGGCGAACGAGACGGGGAAGTCGCCTTCGCCGTCTATGCCCTTGCCCTCCATCGTGTTCTGTGAGAGGTTGCCCGCTGCGTCCGTGGAAGTGAGGGTCACGCGATAGAAGCCGTCCTGCGCGAACAGGCTGGCTGGCAGCGTGTAGGTCGTCGAACTCCAGCCCTGGTCATCCTCGTTCGGGTCGAGCGAGAAGTCCTGCCCGGCAACGAGGTCGCGCGAGCGATCGTCCGTGGCAAGGCTCACGCGCGATGCAGAGGTGTCCAGGCCGCTCACGTTCACCTCAACCACCTGGACGTCGCGCGGCTGCCTGAGATAGGCGCCCACGATGTCGTCCGAGTCGCCTGTGAGGTAGTACGTGGAGCCGAAGCGGTTCACTGAGAAGCGCACCGTCTCGATCGTCGTGTTGCCGGCGAGGTCCATGCCGGTAGCGGTGTAAGTGTAGACGTCGTCGTACCTCGGCTCCGCGGGCACGTCCGCAAAGCCCGTACGCATGTCGGTAGCCGTGGACTGCTCGTACTCGCCATCGAAGTACGCGTTGCCCGTGCGGGCACCAACGAGCTCGGTGCCCGAGCCCAGCGGGTCGAAGTTCGTGTCGGAGAAGCTCGCGGAGGGCGCGAGGTCGCCAGCGTATGCGGTGCTGTCCGCCACGCCGTCGATGCTCACCTGCGGGGCCGTCACGTCGATGACAAACTCGCCGGAGTCGTAGGGCTCGGCCACGTTGCCTGCGAGGTCGGTGACGGCGACCTTCAGCTGGTAGTGCGTCTCGCCCGCGAATGAGGCCGTCGCCTGCCACACGGAGCGCTCCTTCGTCTCGCTCCACCCGCTCACGGAGGGCACCACGCCACCGGAGAGCGCCTCGGCGTCGATTGACCCGCCCTCGGGCGAGAAGTTCCTGTCGTCCACCACGATCGTGGCGGTGCGTGACGCCTTGTAGTACATGCCATTGGCCACGTCATCGTTGTCATAGGAGACCCTGAGTGAGGGCGCCGTCGTGTCCACCACGAAGTCGTCGGAGACAACGTTGGAGGCATGGCCCGCGGGGTCCGTGAAGGAAGCCTCCAGGTGCCAGTCCGCATCCTCGTCGCACTCGATAGAGGCGACGTAGACGGCCGTACCGTCAGGCTGCTCCACGGGCGAGAAGTCCTTCGCGCTCAGCGTCGTGAAGGGATGGTCTGCGCCGTCGCGATACGCGGCCGCGATCTGCGTGTCTGGCGCATAGGCGGCGAGCAGGTCAAAGTTGGACTCGCTCACGGAGAACGTGGCGGTGCGTCCGGCGTTGTAGTACTTGCCGTTGCGGACATCGTTGTTGTCGTAGGTGACGCTGATCTGCGGTGCCTCAATGTCTATCGCGATACCCGTCGCGCCGGCCGGGAGGTTCGTCACCCCCACAGCGACGAAGCTGTCTATGCTCGCAACGTTGCCGGCAACGTCCGCGACGCTCGCCCAGGAGCCGTCGAGCGCCATACGCGCGCCGTCGCCGTCGAAGGCGAGCCACGCCGTGCCCGACAGGCCATCCGCGGCGAGGTTGCAACCGGTCGAGAGCGTCGCCGTGCCGGCGGCGTGTGCCTGGAACGTGCTTGCGTCAACGCCGGAGAGGTTGTCGCTCAGAGAGAGCGTCCCCGTCTCCCTCCCGGTGGCGAAGACCCACCCCCAGGGCTTTCCGCGGTTCTCGCCAGAGGAGTAAACGGGAAAGGGCGAGGTCTCTGAGAAGTTGGCGATGCCCAGCTCGGGGGCAGTGTAGTCCACGCCAAAGGAGAGCTCCTGCGTGAGGGGGCCCTGCCCGTCGAGCGTGCGCGCGACGCCCCGGTAGGAGACCTCCACCTGGTACTCGCCCTCGCGCGGCAGTGTGCTCCCCTCGGCGCAGGGAAGCGTGACCGTCGCCGTCCAGGTGGTCTGGGAGTCGTCGGTCGCCTGGAAGCTATCGGGCGTCAGCGAGAACGCAAGATCCTCCGAGCCCGAGTCTGGAATCGCGACGGTGCCCGACGCCAGCGAGGCCCCACTCGCAAGCACCCGGTACACGGGGAGCCATGGGTCCACGACGCTCACCTGGATGGAGGCGTCGCCGCGGTGGTAGTGCGAGTTCGCGGAGGCGGGAGTGTCCTCGCCATCCACAATCTGCGCGGAGAGCGCGAGGTTCGTCCCTTTGTCCACGAGGACGGACGAGAAGTCCCAGCCCTCCTTCGTGCGTTCCTCGTCCGAGAGGGAGGAGATGTAGTCGGCAAGCGTCGCGGAGAGCATGTTGCCGCACTCGTCCGATGCCTCGATGCGAATGTCTTCGAGCGAGTAGAGCCCCTCGCCCTCCAAGGGAATCTCGGCCCAGCCGTCGGAGCCGACGGAGGGTGAAAGCTCCGTCTGCGCCTTCTCTGCCGAGGCGCCGAGGCCGTTTGCGTAGGAGAGGGTCGCGCGGACCGAGCTCGCGTCGAGCCCGGAGGTGCCCTTCTCGCTGGCGCCCGCCGCATCGGCACTCGTGCCGTCCTCGTGGGGGAAGAGGTCCTGCAGGCGCACGCGGATGGTGCGGCTGGAGCCCGCGAGCACGCGCGAGCCGTCCGGTAACGAGGCGATGGTCTTCTCGCCCTCGTACGCTGCGCCCGTCACCTGCGGCGCCGTCGTATCCACGCCAAACTCCACCGAGGAGCCTCGCCAGAAGAGGAGGTGGCTGAAGCTGGCTGAGTACCAGCCGTCCGGCAAGTCACCCGAGGAGAGGGGCACGTCGAGCTGGTACCAGCCCCTCCTGCCGGGGACCGCCACGAGGCGGCTCGCGCCGGAGGCGTCGACGGCGACGTTGGGGATGTCCTGCCTCGCGCCTTTCGCATCCGTCCTCGTGACACCGAAGTGCCCCTCGAATCCCGGCAGGGCGGCGATGAGAGGCGCGAGACGGTCCCTCACCGCGTACGTCAGGGTCGAGTCGGTCGGGTAGAACACGCGCCCGTCCGAGATCTCGCGCACCTCGTCGGGACTCGACGTCTGTACCGAGAAGCCATACGAGAGGCTCCCCTCCCGCTGAATGGGCTCGGCCGTCTCCACCGCGATACCGGAGATGCCCCAGCCGGCGGCGGCAGCCGATTCCGAGAGCGCGTAGGTCGCGCTGTTGCCGGCCTTGTCGGTCACGGTGACGCGGACGTCGGCCAGGTCATAGTAGCCATCCTCGCCCAGCGTGAACTCGTAGGAACCATCTGCGCCTCGCAAGGGCTCGCCCAGGTCGACCTTCTCGCCGTCTGCGTCTCCTACAGCCTCGCTGCGCGACGCCATCACCGAGCACGAGGCGACACCGGAGGCGTCTGTGGCGGAGCCGCCGGCGAGGTCGGCAAGCTTGAGGGAGACGGTCGTGTCCGAGGAGACGAGCACCTTGCTGCCATCCGAAAGCGCGCTCACGCCGCCCTTGTCGATTCCACCCAAAACGCTGGCAGAGGAGACCTTCGGCGCCGTGCGGTCTATCACGAAACTTGCGGAGACGGTGGCGGCACCTCCGGGGATGAGCGACGAGAGGCTTCTGAACCTGGCGCCGGCACCCATGTAGGAGACCTCGACCGTGTGCCTGCCCTCGTCGGTGACGGTAGGGAGCACGCATGAGAAGGCGTCGTCCGGGTCACTGCCCTGCGCGAACGCGCTCGGCTGGACTGAGACCTCCTTGCCGTCCACCTTCACGGTGAGGGGATTCCAGGTCGCGTCCACCATGAGCTCGGAGAAGAGCGGATCGGCTACAGTGACGGTGGGCACGACCTGGGCGGCGTTGCTCAGCGTGACGGAACCGCCCGCGTCCGTGGGGTCATCCTCGTCGCCCGTGGCAACCACCTTGACGGATGTCGTATACGAGCCGGAAAGCACCCTCAGCTTGGAGAGCGAGGCCACCGTGGCGTCCTTCGCACCCGACAGGAGGTCGGAGAGCCTGGCCGTCGTCTCGTTGCCCGCGACGTCGGAGACGCTCACCGTCGCGGAGGAGAGGTCATAGGTGCCTTCTCCCCCCAATGTCGACGCAGAGAGCTCGAACGTCGCGACGCTATCCTTCACGCTTCCCCGCACGGTGGCGCCGTCCAGCTTGAGCTCGGCGCTCGTGGCGTCGACGCCCGAGACCTCCTCGCCGTCCGGGCTGGGATCTGGGGCGGCAGCGTCCTCCACGCCCACACTGAGCTTGATGCCGCTGGCATCCGTGGTGAGCGTGCCGTCAGAGATCCAGCACGTATCCGCCGAGATTGCGTCTCCCGAGGAGAGCGTGGCGGCGAGACTGCCTGGGCCCACCTTTGGCGCCAGGGTGTCACGGGCCACCGCGACGTACAGCACCTGGCCGGCGCTGTACGTCGTTGAGATTCCAGAGACGGCGTTCGCGCAGGTCATGTCCCTGGCAAGCTTGAGGTAGACGCTCGAGCCCGAAAGGCCCGAGAGCTCGAGGACATCCCCTGCCCTGTCGCTCGCGAAAGTGCCGTCTGCCTCGAGCTGGTAGGTATCGGAGAGAGTCGCGCCATCGTCTGCCGCAGAGGCCTTCAGGGAAAGCGTCGTGTCGGAGGCGTTGCGCCACACGAAGGCAGAGCCGTCGTCGCGTGTACCCACGGTAGCTGCGTGCACGTCGTCGCCATCGCCCATCTCGATGTCAGCGAGGGCGTCGACGGGAGCCACTGCCACGTCCGCCGCCCTCGTGGGGGTTGCGGCGAGAAGGACCTTCGAGTCCAGCTCCGAGAGCTCGGGCGTCGTAACCCCGCGACACGTGGAGCCCCACGCCACGAAGTCGGAGAGCTTGCCGCCGTCCGTCGAGGTGGGATAGGCCACGTTGGGCAGCAGGGCGAAGGCCTCGCCCCTCACGAAGCAATCTGCCACAGATGGGTAGCGCCAGGTGGACATCGAGAAGAGGGCGCGCTCGCGCTGCTCGTCTCCGAGCCACGTCGGCACGTCCACGCCATAGGGGACCGCCAGCGTCTGGACATCATCCCTCACGCGGAAGGTGCCCTGCGAGAAAGGCGAACGGGCATCGACGAGGCTCGGGGAGGCTGGCTGGCCCTGGATCGCGGCCTGGCCTCTCGGGGCGTCGGCAGGCGCACCCTCGGCATGTGCCGGGCACCCAAGGCCAAGCGTGAGGCCGAGCGTGAGGCTGAGCCCCAGCGTCACCATCACGTTTCCGCGCAGGCGCGCCCTGGAGGGTCTGCCTTCCGGGACGTCCGTCGCATCCTTGTCAGCGCTGCTCAGAATCATTGGTCCCCTCGCCTCCCAGCAGGGTCGTCATCGATTCCGATCCGGATGCGCCGGCAGCCTGCGAGAGAAGCGTCGTATCCGACTCGGAGGGAGCCTTTGACGCCTGGGCGGGCACGGTCTCCGTGGCTCGGGTGCGCGCCTGTCCCTTGGACATCTCGGGCACGTCCTCCAGAAGCGTCGTATCCGACTCGGAGGACGGCTCCTCTGCCTGGGCATCAGTCATTCCGGTGGTGCGCCGGCCAAAGAAGCGTACGTGGAGAGAACCGCTCGGTGCCTCCGCGGAGCCCAGTGCCCCTCCTCTCCAGCTCGGCGTGGCAAGCGCACCGGCGGCGAAACGGCTCACGCCCTCCTCGCGCATCTCCTGGATTGCCGCGCGCGCCGTGGCGCCCGTCAGCTCGCCGCGCACCTCACGGATGTGATGGGTCACGAAGTAGGCGACGGCTGCGATGGCAAGAACCACGGCAACTGCATACCCAACCATCTCAACCATGCCGAAAGCCTGCACGCTCATTGTTGCACCGTCCTTGCGTCCACGAACGCATCATCGATTGCCTGGCTCACGCCATCCGACGTCGAGAGCGCGCTTGCCTTCTCTGCGTCAAGGAGAGGCGTGGTCGGCGAGGTCTCGTCCGCCAGCCTGCGGGCGTCGGAGGCGAGGGCCTCCATGTCCTTCTCGGACACGTCGTCCGCACGGAACTTGCGGGGGTAGGTCGTGAGAGAGTCGAGCGCCAGGTTCGCGGTCTCGAGGCGCATGACGTCGTTGTCGGAGTCTGCCATCGTCGCGACAAGCTTCTGGAGGTTCGCAAAGTAGGGCCCGTAGACGCCCTCGTCGGACCCCTCGTTAATGAGCGGGACTATGTCCTGGTTGAACTCGGCGATACCGGCGTAGACCTCTGCTAGGTCGTGGTTTTTAAAGTCCGGGTCGCTCGCCGCGGCACCCATCCACTCGACGGCGGCGCGGATGCGCGCGGAGCGCCCTTCCACCTGCGTCGTGCGGTCGAGCGACGACGTCTCGGCAGGGTCCACGCCGAAGTCGTACCAGTACAGCTTTCCGATGTCAAAGGCGAGCCCGGCGTAGCCCTCAGAGGAGCGCAGCTGGTCCAGGTTGGGGAGCAGAGCAGACCTCAGCTCCGCCTCCTCGTCGGTTGTGAACGTACCGTCCTCGCGAAAGCGCTCTACAAGCCCCTCGTAGGGATCCGTCTCCTGTAGCTTTATCTGCGCGGCTCGCTCGTAGGCCGCCACGGCCTCGCTGGCGTCTGAGGTCTGCCTGCCGATCTCCATCCAGTGGTCATAGTCGCTGTTCGTCGTGACGACGCGGCCGACGGTTCCCACGATGCCGACGGCAAGGGCCACGCACGCCGCTGCGGCAAGCTCGACGAACGTCCTCCACGTGCATCTCAGCAACGCATGGCGACGCTCATCCTCATCGGAGCGGTGCATGAGCGCGTGGGCCATCTCGGCGCAGTCCGCGTAGCGAGCATCGGGGTCGGGCTGCGTCGCATGCGCAACGACGCGCTCGATGCCCTCGGAGAGTTCGGGGCGAATCTGGCGCACAGCAGGCAGCTCGCCGGCTGAATTCGCTGGATCCTTGCCTATGAGCAGACAGTACATGGTCGCGCCGAGCGAGTACACGTCGGAACGGACGTCCGTGCCGCGGTTGGGGTCGGCCTGCTCGGGAGGCGCGTAGCCACGCGTGCCGAGAAGGTCCTCGTCTACGAGGCCGTTGTCCTCGACGTCCTTGTGGAGCTCGCGGGCAATGCCAAAGTCGATCACGGCGACGCTGCCGTTTGGCTTGAGCATCACGTTCGAGGGCTTCATGTCGCGATAGATGACCGGGGGATTCAGCTGGTGCAAGTACTCGAGGACGTCGCAGAGCTGGATGGCCCAGCTCGCTACCGCGTCCTCAGGCTGCGGTCCCATAGAGAAGACCACGTCGGCGAGCGTGCGGCCCTCTACGTAATCCATGATCACGTAGAGCGTGCCCGACTCGTCGACGATGTCCACGATGCGAGGAATCGCGGGGTGATCGAAGCGCTTGATCATGTTCGCTTCGGTGACGATGCCTTTAACGATCAGGTCGCGCATGGCCGGGTCTTCGACGCACTTGATCTCCTTGGCGGCCCACTGCTTGTTGAGCACCTTGTCGAGCGCAAGGTAGACGGTGGACATGCCGCCGCTGCCGATAACCGTAAGCAGCTGGTAGCGGCCGCCTATGAGGTGTGCTCCGCAGACCGCCGGTACAGCCTCGACGCGCTGCTTGCCCTCGCCACCAGACGGAGCGTCGTCGTGGTCTCCCACTGCATCACCGTGGTCTCCCACTGCATCCTGAACGTCCGTGATCGCATCCTCTCGTCTAGCTCATCCTTCTGGATAGAAAGTATAGTGCGATCGTTTTGAGGCTATCATGGAGTTTTTCAGGAGACTGTGAGGATGAGGGCAGCGCTAGTACCCGCGCGCCACTCAGACTTTGAGCCCAGGATCCACTCGGCAAGCCCCTCGTCATGCTTCGCGCGCTCTCGCCCAGCACGGCCGGTATACGTTGACCTCGACTCCTTTATGCAAGAGGCAATGGTCTGCAGCAGCTCGGGGGTAGCAGCGTCATTGGGTACAAACAGCAGGCCATTCATATCCTCGTTCCTGAACGCCCAGTTGATGCCAATCGCGTTGTAGATGACGGAGCCGTCTTTGCCCTGGTCCTTAAGGAAGCAGACGCCGCCAGGAACCTTCGCCGTCTTGCCGGAGAGGACAAACCACGGGATGCGGTTCGTAGGGGACGCCGAGCTCTCAACGTAGCCATAGTCCTCGATGCTCACACGGTAGTCGCACTCGAGGGACGAGAGGGGCATGGCCGATGCATTGGTGCATCCATGCTTGGAGAACCAGTTGTACACGACGCCCTTCCTGCCAGCGAGCGCCATCTGCGGACGCACCGCAAAGACTATCCCGAACACCATGAGAGCCAGGAACAGCAGCGTCAAACCCAGGTCTTTGAAAAGATAGCCTAGAGAGGCAAGGGGGAGCAGCACGAGCGCACCGACGACGGCGAGGAACACACCTGCGACGCGCTGGAGCTTCCCATTCTGAGCGACAAACAGACTCTTGAACCCATTGCAGTTCATATGAACGGCGTACGTACAATTCGAATTCATTGTGTATTCCCTCTTATCTCTTATCCCTGGTCAGTATCTGTAATTCTGCATTATATAAAATTGCCTTCTTAATCATAACATCCGCAGCTCGCCATTCTCAATGCCAAACGTAATGATGTTGTAAGTTTTCGAGGCTTCTGCAGTTTGTGTGGTCAGAACGCGCCCATCCTAAGCCGCCAGCTTCGTCCAGGGCAGCTCTATCGGGAACCCCGAGCACCTGAGCATCACCATGGCCCTCAGGCTGTCGAAGCTGCGGAAGCCGTAGGCCATCTTGGCCGTGAGCTCGATATTGCTGTCCACGGCCTCGGCCCTAGGGAAACGATGATTAATTCACCTCGATGAGGTCACTGGGGCCACACGCTGTATGCCGTCGGCTCAAAATGTCTCGAACCACGCAGTGCCCATACCCACATAGATGCCTA
>ERZ772962.303-NODE-303-length-27573-cov-4.313177_pt1 | contig 27573 bp, 23 predicted proteins | sample MGYA00580676_ERZ772962 | MGnify/ENA primary metagenome ERZ772962 (study PRJEB29015, sample SAMEA2738049) | human oral metagenome | biome: human oral; feature: human-associated habitat; material: saliva | place: China | collected 2230 ...
GAAATCGTTAAGGCTAGTGACGGTATTATGGTTGCCCGCGGCGACTTGGCAGTGGAAGCTGGTGCGGAAATTGTCCCAGTTGTACAGCGTCGAATTATTGCCTTGTGTCGTAAATATTGCAAGCTAGTAATCGTTGCAACACAAATGATGGGCAGTATGGTTGATAATCCAGAGCCAAGTCGCGCTGAGGTAAGCGACGTTGCTAATGCTGTAATCCAAGGCGCTGACGTGGTTATGCTGTCTGATGAGACTGCCAATGGTAAATATCCTGTTGAAACCGTTCGCGCGATGCGCAAGACTATTATCTACACTCAAGAACACAGTGAAGTGATGTTGGTAGAAAAGGCTGAAATGCGTGAAAAAACTGACGCGATTTTAAGCTACACGGCAGCTCAATTGGCAAGGAGAATTAAGGCTAGAGCTATTATTGCGGGAACACGCACTGGCGCTACTGCAATTAACGTTGCTGCATATCGTCCGAACCTACCAATTGTTTGTGTAACCGAAGATGTGAAGACTGCGCAAAAGTTGGCACTAAGGTATGCTTCTCGTCCATATGTTCGACCAAACGACCCAAATGCAGCAACTAAGCTAGCTGACGAGTTGAAACAAGAAGGCTATTTCGGCGCAGACCCAGTTACTGTTGTGCTTGTTAGTGGCCACAATCCAGAGCCAGGTAAAACTGACAATATCCAAGTCAAGACGTTGTCATAAGGAGAATTTGGGTGGGCAGAAAATTTCCGAAGCAAACAATTCGCGATGTTGATCTACGTGGAAAAACTATTCTTCTGCGAGCAGATTATAATGTGCCACTAACAAAGCGTGGTCAGATTTCTGATGATCTAAGAATTCGCGCTTCGCTGCCCACACTCCGATATTTGCTGGAGCAGAATTGCAAGATTGTTATCATGTCTCATCTGGGGCGACCAAAGGGTAAGGATCTTAAGTTTAGCCTGAAAGTTGTCGCAGATCATCTATCCAAGTTGCTGAGCCGTCCGGTAGAATTGCTGGATGATTGCGTGGGCGAAGCTGTTCATCAAGCCGTTCGCCGCGCGCCACGAGGCAGTATTCTCATGTTGGAGAATTTACGCTTTTATGATGAGGAGGAGGCTGATGATTTAACATTTGCCAAGTCAATTCAGCGCGCTGTCCGAGCAGATTATTTTGTGCAGGACGGATTTGCGGTCGCGCACAGGGCGCACGCCAGCACTCATGCGATTACGTTGTGTGTTCCAGGGCTAGCGGGATTACTATTAGAAAAAGAATATGTAACTATCACTGAGGCGATGAATAAGCCAAAACGTCCGTTGGTTGCGGTTATTGGTGGCGCGAAAGTTAGCGATAAAATATTACTGATTAAGCGTCTAATTAAAAAGGCGGATCGGATTTTAATTGGTGGCGCCATGTCAAACACGTTTTTACATTGCCGTGGATTTAATGTCGGCAAGAGTGTGTTTGAGCCGGGAATGGAAAAGGTTGTCGCGGAAATTTATGATTTGGCGGCGGCTAAGGTTGGCGCAGAGAATGTTGACGATTTTTTGGTATTGCCGATTGATGTGGCGGTTGCGCCAGAGATTTCTAAAGATTTTCCTCGTCAAGAAGTTAATATTGATAAAATAAAGAACTCAGATATGGCGCTGGATATTGGAAGTCAGACAATTGAGAAATTCACGAAAATACTGGCCGGCGCGAAGATGGTTATTTGGAATGGTCCGCTGGGCTATGCTGAAATTGATAATTTTGCAATCGGTTCAGCGCGAGTGGCGCTAGCTATTGCCCAGAATAAAGGAGTAGTTTCAATAGTCGGCGGCGGAGATACAGCTGATTTTATATTGAAATGGGACGGGCATGACGGCGCCAATTTTACCCATGTTTCCACTGGTGGCGGAGCTAGCATGGCCTTGATGGCTGGTAAAAAATTGCCTGGAATTGAAAGTTTACTAGACGCATACGGTTTGAGGTGATAAACTAAGCATAAGGATTATCTCATGAGAAAAAAGTTAATCATCGGTAACTGGAAAATGAACTTCAATATGCAAGAGGCTAGCTTATATTTGCATAAGCTGATGAACACGCTGCCATCGCATAGAGATGTTGAAGTGGTGCTGGCGCCTACTATTCTGACGCTGCAGAGTTTGAGCTTGCAAATTAATCGTCGAATCGCTAAGTTGGCGGCCCAGAATTGCTATTGGCGAGATTCGGGGGCGTATACGGGAGAAATTCCAGCGGCGCATCTTCGTGGAATTGCTGATTATGTATTGATCGGACATTCGGAGCGTCGCTATATTTTCATTGAAAGCGAAAAAGACATTCGGCTGAAAGTTCAGGCGGCAATTCGAAATCGTATTCATCCGATTCTGTGTGTTGGTGAGACGATTCAAGAGAAGACTCTTGGCGAAACGAAGGATGTTCTGGCTGATCAATTGACTAGCGGTCTGGCTAACGTGACGGCAGACGAGCTGGATGAAATAGTTATTGCATATGAGCCAGTTTGGGCGATCGGTACTGGCGACAGCGCTAAAGCGTCTGATGTAAAAAAAGCTACACAGATGATTCGACGACATATTTCTCATTTGTACGGTAAAAAAGCGGCGGAATCAGTTCGAGTTGTCTATGGTGGAAGTATTACGTCAATAAACGCCGCAGATTATTTAGCAATTGATGAACTTGATGGTTTATTGGTTGGGGCAGCCAGTTTGGATGCATATCAATTTAAGGAGATAATCTCGAAAGCACATAAAGGTTAAAAAAATAGGGGGCATATGACAGATATTGATTTTGATGAGTTGGATAGAGCGGTAAGCTCTCTTATGGATAAGCAGCGAGAAAAGGAAGCTCCAGTGGTGGCTAATGAAAATAATAGCGAGGTTTCTGCGTCTGCGCCCGTAGAGGAAAAACCTGTGTCAGAGAACTCTATTGGTACTAGCTTTGCGCCTCCAGTAACTCCATTTACGCCTTCGTCTGTTGCTTCTACTCCTTTATCATCGATCTCTCAGCCTGAAGCGAAAAAAGAGCCTTCTAGCGACAATGCGACTCCTAAAGAGGTTGATAGTACTACGAACGAGAAAGTTGCTAATGATTCAATAGCTAACAGAGCTCCTGGCGTGGCTGCTAGCGAAGTCAAAGCTGCGCCGTTAGTCGCGAGACGCTCGACTGGTCGTTTCATGGATGTTGTTAGACCTTCATCTGTCAGTACTATCCAAAAACCTGCTACTCCCGCTCCATCCCGAACTGGCACGACGATTCAGCCCTCACCTGATTTGGTGGACGTGATTAGCACAAATAATAGGCATTCTGCGGTAGGGAAAGAAATGTCTGATATAGTTGCTCAATCAGATAATCTTAGTGATACCCCTGATCTTAAAGACGTGCACAATGAATCTACTTTTGCGGAGATTGAAGATGCGCCCGCTGAGGAGTTGTCATTGACTGATAAGATAGCTCAATCATTAGCCGTAAGTAATAGCGAAGCTCCTGCTGCGCCGATGACTACGCCGCTGGAGTCTCCGTTTATTGCTAATGTTGAAGTGGAGAAGCGACCGCTTGGTTCTGTTAACCAAACTATGACTAGTTCTGAGATGAATAGTGATGAAGATGCGTCTATGTCTGCTGATTCTGAGGATATAAAATTGGAACATCAATATAATACCAATTTATCTAATTACAACATGAGCGAAAATTCTTTGGGCGATGCACCCGACTCGCCAATGGATTTGAGTCCAGAAATTATAGCAATTGAGGAGGCTGGCGTTCCTGAAGATTCGGACGATAAAATGTCCACTGACATTGACAGCTCTTTGATTGAGTCTTCCGAATTGTCCGAAAAGGAAACTGTGGATTCTGAACCGGCACCGATGTTTGCAGCCGTATCTACAGAGGTCAAGTCTTCAGTCGACAAAGAAAAGAAAAAATCTGGATTATTAATAGCGTTGCTTATTGTTCTATTTTTGGCAATTGGTATGGCTGGCGGCGCTGTTTCGTACTTTTTGCTGATAAAATAGATATATGTCTAATTTTACTGACGGATTAAATAGCGAGCAGGCTCGAGCGGTGACGCACGCTGATGGGCCGCTGTTGATTTTGGCTGGAGCTGGATCTGGAAAGACTAAAACTCTGACTCATAGAATTGCTTATTTGATTGGCGAGTTGAAAATATTTCCTAGTCGAATATTAGCGGTTACATTTACCAATAAAGCCGCAAAGGAAATGCGTCAGCGATTGGCACAAATATTGGGTGAAGATTCTGAAAATCGGCAATTTATGCCGTGGATGGGAACTTTTCACAGTATTTGCGTGCGAATGTTGCGAATGGATGGTGAAAAGATTGGTCTGAATAAGCGATTCTTAATTTACGATACCGACGATCAAATAAGCTTGATGAAGCAAATTATGAAGTCTCGCGGCTTGACGGATAAAGATATTAAACCTCGAGCTGTACTTTCGGTTATTTCGAACGCTAAAAATGAGATGAGAAGTGCCGAGGATTTTTCGGCTTCGACTCGCAGCCCAAGAGAGCAGAAAATAGCTGAATTGTTTTTTGCTTATGAAAAAGCTCTGAAAGATGCTTCGGCGTTGGATTTTGACGATTTATTGATAAAAACCGTGGAATTATTGAGAAATAAGCCAGACATTCGTCACAAATGGCAGCAGCAATTCGAGCATATTCTGATTGACGAGTATCAGGACACGAATGCGGTGCAGTATGCGCTAATTAAGCTGTTGGTTAATTCGCGTCGCAATTTATGTGTGGTTGGTGATGACGCTCAGTCGATTTATAGTTTTCGCGGGGCTGATTATACTAATATTCTCAATTTTGAGCGTGATTTTCCGGGCACGACGGTGGTCAAGCTGGAGCAAAATTATCGTTCGACTGGCGCGATTTTGAATATGGCAAATGCGCTGATTAGTCATAATATTCATAGAACTGATAAGAATTTGTGGACGGCGAACGGTGACGGTGTTGAGCCAAAATTATGGCAATTATACAATGAGTCTGAGGAGGCTTTGGCGATTGCGAATGAGATTCAGGCGCAAATTGCGAACGGTCGTCAATATGGCGACGTGGCGGTGTTGTATCGAACGAATGCGCAAAGTTACCCAATTGAGCGAGCCTTGCGTCAGAGCTATATTCCGTATAAAATCGTCGGCGGTCTGCGATTTTTGGATCGAGCGGTCGTTAAGGATCTATTGGCATATCTGCGATTGTTATATCAGCCGAGTGATCGAGTTAGTTTTTTGCGAATTGTGAATACGCCAAAACGCGGTGTTGGAGCAGTAAGTATTTCTAAGTTTCTGGACTGGAATGACGCGTCAGGGAAAGATATAATTAGCGGGTTGCTGGCGGTTGAGGAGGCGGATACTTTGACGGCGCGCGCAAAACGTCCGTTGCTAGAGTTTGGTCAAAAATTGCACGATTTGCAGCAGGAAATTGACGGATCTCCAGCCGAATTGATTGAAAAAATCATGAAAAGTACTGGCTATGAAGATTTTATAAACGACGGAACGCCGCAAGCTGAGGAGCGAATGGAAAATATCGGCGTGCTTTTGTCGGAGGCGAAGGCTTACGTTGACGTGGCGACGTTTTTGGAAGAGATGGCTTTGATGTCTTCGACGGATACAACTGCCGATCAACAAGTAACGCTCATGACGCTTCATGCGGCTAAAGGTTTGGAGTTTCCGGTGGTTTTTTTGGCGGGACTGGAAGAGGGGATTTTGCCGCACGCAAGAGTATTTGATAGCGGCAATACTGATGACGTCGAAGAGGAGCGCCGATTGTGCTACGTTGGTGTAACTCGGGCGAGGGAAGAATTGTTCGTTAGTTGTGCTAGTTCTCGGACGCAATTTGGTCAGATTGGCTATAATATGCCATCGAGGTTTTTGGACGAGATGGGCTTGATGGCTGGTGGTGTTGATAGACCAGCTCAGCCGATGATAGAGCCTGATTTTTATTCAGAAGATATTGGTTTGGAAGTTGGTGATCGAGTTCGCAGCCCGAGTTTTGGTTCGGGGGAAATTATTGATAGCGAAGGGTTGAGCGTTACTGTTCAGTTTGACAATGGAAATATTAAGAAATTGAACGTCGAGTTCGCGCGCTTGGAGAAAATTTGATATAATAAGAATACCTGCGTTGTGGGTGTGAACTTATGGGTATAAGATTACAAGCAAAACACTATTCTAAGAAAATTACGTTTGTTTCTGGCGCGATATTGATGCTGGTTGGCGGTTTATTTTTTGTTAATCAAGCATTGGCTGACGCTACTAAGCCAGCAGCTAAGGCTGGCGAAAAGTTGGTGACGATTTACGACAGGGGCGCAGAAAAGACGATTGTTACAAAAGCGAGGACGATTCGCGAGGCTTTGAAATTGGCTAAGTTTTCTATTGATGAACGCCAAGACGTAGTCGAGCCGAGTCTTGATTCGGAGATGGTGGCAGAGAAGTACAATATTAACATTTTCCGCGCTCGTCCAATAACAATTGTCGATGGAAATAAACGCTTGAAAATAACCACAGCTGAACAAACACCAGCTTTGATCGCGAAGGCTGCTGGAATCGAAGTTTTTGAAGAGGATAAAACTACTTTATCCAATTCCGACAATATGGCGGTTGATGGCGCAAACATGGTGATGAAAATTGACAGAGCCTCGATGGTTAATTTTGTACTTTACGGCAAAGAATCTGTCATTCGCACACACGCTAAGACGGTTGGCGAGCTATTGAAGGAGAAGAATATTGATCCAAAGAAAGATGATACGCTATCTGTGGATCGTTCGGCAAAAATTATTCCTGGAATGAAAATTGAGCTTTGGCGTAATGGCAAGCAAACTATAACCGCAGAAGAAGATGTGAAATTTGAGGTTGAAAAAGTTCAAGACGCGAATCGAGATTCGGGATATCGCGAAGTAAAACAGGCGGGCGAGAACGGCAAGAAGAACGTTACCTATGAAATCGAAATGAAGAACGGCGTGGAGGTGAGCCGTAAGGAAATCGCTAGTGTTGTGACAAAAGAGCCAAAGAAGCAGATTGAGATTGTGGGGACGAAAGTTAGTTTACCTTCTGGATCTCATTCGGATTGGATGTCTGCGGCTGGTATTAGCCCTGATGATTATGGCTATGTGAACTTCATTTTTACGAAAGAGTCAACTTGGCGAACGACGGCTAGGAATGGGCAATATGCTGGACTCGGTCAGACGAATATAGATAAGCTTTCTCGGGCTTGCCCAAATTGGCAAAGTGATCCAGTTTGTCAGATTAGAGTTTTCAATAATTATGCCGTAAGTACATATGGTAGTTGGGCTGGGGCTTACAATGCATGGAACCGCCAAGAATGGTGGTAGACTAATGCTGGTGGCGTAAGTTGGTTGTAGTCTATAGATAAAAAGTGTTTAATTTGGTATAATTTATTTGACTAGGTTTACAAGTCATTATATGATTATGCGCGTAAAAGGTTTATTTTTTGGAAAAATTATTGGATTGGCTGTGTTGGTTGCGATTGCGACTCCAATGATTTCGTTTGCTGACGGAAAGACTTCTGGTGAGCATTTGGTTCGTATTTATGATCGCGGCGAAGAAAAGACTATTATCACAAATGCATTGACCGTTCGGCAGGCCTTGCGTGCGGCTAAGATTACGATTGACGAAAAGATTGACGCGGTTGAACCAAATATTGATATGGAATTGACCGGCGCGAAATACCAGGTCAATATTTTCCGCGCTCGTCCAATAACAATTGTCGACGGTAACAAACGCTTGAAAATAACCACAGCTGAACAAACGCCGGCTTTGATTGCGAAGGCCGCTGGACTGACTTTATATCGCGAAGATAAAACGCATTTTACGAATTCTGACGATCTTTTGGTGAACGGTGTGGGTCTGGTAATGAAGATTGATCGATCAAAACAGCGAACAATAACCGAAGAAGTTGATATTAATTTTGATATTGAGCAGATTAAGGACGATTCTCAGCCGATTGGATTTAAGAGTGTTAAGCAGCTTGGGGAAAAAGGTGTGCGGAAGGTGACTTATCAGGTTGAGGTAGAGAATGAGCGCGAGATTAGTCGTAAGGAAGTTGCTAGCGAAATCACAAAGCAGCCAAAGAAGCAGATTGAAATAATTGGCACGAAGCCTAAAAATCCATTGACGAAAAGTAAGGGCGCGCAGATATTTACTGACTCCAAGGGTGTAGCACATCGCGAGACGTATTATGATTTGCCGATGAATATTGTGATAAAAGCTTGTGGTAGCGGCGGTACTTATACGGTGCGGGCGGACGGCGCGAAGGTCGATAAGGATGGCTATATTTTGGTGGCGGCTAATTATGGTAATTATCCGCGATGTTCGGTGGTTGAGACTAGTATGGGTCCGGGCAAGGTTTACGATACTGGTGGATTTGCAGCCAAACATCCGCACGGATTTGATCTAGCAACCGACTGGACGAATGGAGACGGACGTTAATGGCTTCTTCTCGTGGACCAAAAAAATCGCTTGGACAGCATTGGTTGAAAGATCCGGAGATTTTGGCGGATATTGCTGAAGCGGCCGAATTGACGGGTGATGATGTTGTGCTGGAGATCGGACCAGGGCTGGGTACTTTGACTAGTCGTTTATTGGCTCGGGCTAATTCGGTGACCGCTGTGGAATTTGACGCAGATTTGGCGCGAAAATTACCAGGACAATTTCCGGGTAAGAAATTAACTGTCGTGAATCAAGATATATTGCAATTTGATCTGAATCAATTGACTAAAAATTATAAAGTTGTAGCTAACGTCCCATATTACATTACCAGTAAAATTGTTGAAAAATTGATGACCGCGGAAAATAAGCCGAGCATTGCGGTGCTATTGGTGCAAAAAGAAGTTGCCGAGAGAATTGCGGCAGGGGCTGGGAATATGAGTGTTCTGTCTGTGAGCGTTCAGATTTTTGCCGAAGCGGAGTTGGATATTGAAGTTCCTAGGCAGTTTTTTACGCCACCGCCAAAAGTTGACTCGCAGGTTGTGGTTTTGAGAACTCGTAATAATCCGCTAATTACTCCAGAAGATCAGAGAGATTTTTTCCGCATTGTTAAGGCTGGATTTTCTGCTAAGCGAAAGAAGTTACGTTCCAGCTTGAGTGGCGGTTTGGGGATTGATAAGGGTATGGCGGAAGAATTGCTGAAAAATGCAGGAATTTCACCAGATGCTCGCGCTGAAGATTTGGCGATTGAAGATTGGAAGAGGCTGCTGAAAGAGTGGCGTCTACGATAATTGCTCTAGTGGTGATATAATATATATCATGACTAAGAAACACGCTTACATCACTACCGCTATTCCTTACGTAAACGGCTTGCCGCACATTGGGCATGCTATGGATTATATGTTGGCAGACGTGTGGGCGCGTTATTCCAGACAGAACGGGCATGAAGTTCGTTTTCAAGCTGGCGTGGATGAGCATGGTAATAAAATTGCTGCCAAAGCTGCCAGTCAGAATCAAACACCTCAAGAATACGTCGATCAAACGCACGTCAATTTTAAGAATATGATTTCCGAGCTGAATATTTCAGTGACGGATTTTATTCGAACAACTGACGCGCATCACGTTGCTGCGGTGCAGTATATTTGGCAAAAGCTCGTTGAGGCTGGTTATATTTACAAAGGTTCATATGAAGGCTGGTATTGTCAGGGGTGCGAAGCTTTCGTTACGGATAAAGAAGCTGCCGATAATAATGGGGTTTGTCCAGATCACCAGACGCCGTATCAGCGTTTGAGTGAGGAAAATTACTATTTCAAGACCAGTGCTTTTTCGGACAATATTCGTCAGGCAATTGAGTCGAATAAAATGAGAATCGTACCTGAGTTCCGTAAAAAAGAGTTTTTGGAATTGATGAAAGACGGCTTGAAAGACGTATCAGTTTCTCGTCCGCGTAAAAATCTTAGCTGGGGCGTGCCAGTTCCTGGTGATGATAATCAAGTCATGTACGTCTGGTTGGACGCTCTGAGTAATTACATTACGGTTATTGGCTATCCTGATCGTCCAGAAGAGTGGCAATCTTTTTGGCCGGCTGACGTGCAAGTCATCGGCAAGGACATTCTTCGTTTCCACGCTGGTATTTGGCCAGCAATGCTCATGGCGCTAGATTTACCGCTTCCGAAGGTTTTACTTGTTCATGGATTTATCAATTCTGGTGGAATGAAAATGGCAAAGAGTCTCGGAAATGGTGTTGGTCCAGCTGATATTATTCCAGATTACGGCGCTGAGGCGTTTCGATATTATTTCTTGCGCCACGTACCAACGCAAGATGACGGCGACTTTACTTGGGAAAAGTTTGAAGCTGCGTATAATGGTGAGCTTGGCAATGATTTGGGCAATTTGGTTCAGCGAGTCGCTAAAATGGTGCAGAGTTATCAAGCGGGCGTTATTGGCGACGCTCCACAATCAGAGCACGATATGGGACCATATCGTCAGGCGATGGAAAGTTATATGTTTGACCAAGCAATGGACGAAATTTGGCTAATTGTTCGCTCGTTGAATCAATATATTGAGCGAGTTCAACCATGGCAAGTTGCTAAAAATCGTGATAAAGATCCAGAAGCAGAGTCGCATTTGAGTGAGATCTTGGCGCATGCTTGCGGCACATTATTGCAAGTGTCCGACATGTTGCGCCCATTTATGCCGCAAACTGCCGAGAAAATTCATGATATGTTTGCCAGTGGTGTCGTGCCGTCAGAATTGACGCCTTTGTTCCCGCGCAAATATATTCACACGCCAGATCCACGCGCTTCGAAAACAGAACCTCAGGTTAAATAGTTTATGATTGAAGCTGATAAGAAAAGTGCGACCGAGGGTTTACGTCTGATAGATTCGCATTGTCATTTGCATGATACGGAATTTTTTACGGACAATCGCGAGCAATTTTACAAAGAAACGGTCGAGGCGAATATTGGCATGATTTGTGTCGGTACTGACCAGCGAAGTAGCCGCCAAGCTGTGGAATTTGCCGCGAATCATGAGTTTACTTGGGCGGCAATTGGCGTTCATCCGCACGATACGAAAGATGGCTGGGGAGATGTCAAAACTTTACTGGAGAATAAGACGGAAAATTCTCCGATTGTGGCAATTGGTGAAATTGGACTTGATTATTATTACAATAACAGTCCGCGGGAAACGCAAATTGAGGGCTTGGAAGCGCAACTTCAAATGGCAATAGATTATGATTTGCCGGTAAGTTTTCATGTTCGCGATGGCGCGAAGGATCAGCCGTCAGTTTGGGATGATTTTTGGCCAATTTTTGACAATTTTCCTGGACTGCGCGGCGTGTTGCATAGTTTTACCGATACGCGTGACAATTTAGAAAAAGGTTTTTCGCGAAATTTGTACGTTGGACTTAATGGAATTAGTACATTCACAAAGGATCAATTGCAGAAAGAATTGTTCGCTTCAATCCCGCTGGAGCGATTATTGCTAGAAACTGACGCGCCATTCTTGACACCAGCGCCGTTTCGTGGTAATATAAACAAGCCAGAATATGTGAGATTGGTGGCTGAATATTGGGCAAAGCAGCGAAATATTGATTTTGATGTTTTAAGCCAAGCTACTCTTCACAACACAAAAGAACTTTTTGGCATTTGAAAGTGGAGAAAATGAATAGTACGCCGGAATGTGTTACAAAAACACCCGAAATTGAAGCTCGCGAAAAACTTGCCGCTATTTTTTCTGACGCCGAGCAGCGCGGTGACAATTCTAAAGTAAACCCTGAATTGGGGAAGACGGCGTTTGACGTAAATAATCTTAAAGCGAATATCCCTAATAACGAGGCGGTTGATTTTTGTAAACAGGTGCTTGGTGAAAATGAGAAGCCTACCGATCCTGTTGAGTCTGTGAAAGAAATTGGCAATATGTTAGCAGATCTTCGAAAAGCTAAAGCTAACGAGGTGCAATAAGTGACTAAGTTTTTGAAAAAAGTACGAAGTTTGGTTTTTGCTGATGATAGCGACGCGGTGTCTTTATTGAAATTCCGTAAAAAAGATCGTCCATTAAAGAAATTTACCGAGCGCGAGCTAATCCAATTGGAAAGTGAAATTGGCGCAACAATTTTTGGCGAGAAGCCGGCGTATGTTGCGCGGCGAGAATTTTTTAATTTAGATAAAGATACCTGGATTTGGTATGAAGAAGTTGCTGATGGTAAGGGTGGCCGGCAAGAATTGACGACACGTTATGAAGTGCAACCAAAGGGAATTTTGAAGATTCAGCCGAATTATCGCTATAGTTACTTGGAGGGCGACGAGCTTCAGAATTTTGTCTTGGCAACTAAGGAATATTACGAGCGAGTTTCTCGACAATTGTATAAGAAAGATCCGCAAACCGGTCAGCCGCTTTGATATAATAAAAAAGTGAATAAAGACTATATCTATCTTGATCATGCTGCTGCCACGCCGATGGATCCGTTGGTAGTTGAGACGATGTTGCCATATTTTTCTGAAAAGTTTTTCAATCCGTCTAGTCCGTACGCTCCGGCAATATTTACAAAGCGTGAATATCAAGACGCGAAGGCTCGGCTGGCGCGCTGCTTGGGTGTGATGGCTGATGAATTGATAATGACAGCTGGAGCAACTGAGTCTGTTAATTTGGCGTTCAATGCAGCAAATGGCGTAAGTTTAATTTCGGCAATTGAGCATGATTCGGTGATTAATTCCGCAAAAGCGCGTTCGGAAGTGAAGCTAATTCCGCCAATGAAAAATGGACGAATAGACCCGAACACGGTTAAAAAAATGTTAACGCCAGATGTTGGATTTGTTAGTGTTGCGCTGGTGAATCATGAGCTGGGCTATATTCAGCCAATTGAAGAAATTGCGGAAATTGTAAAAGCTGAGCGACTCAGGCGCCAAGAAAATGATGAATCTTTACCGTTGATTTTTCATACAGATGCTTCGCAGGCGGCGGCTTTAATTGATGTGAAGATTAAAAGGCTGGGTGTTGATTTATTGACATTGTCTGCGGCAAAAGTTTACGGTCCAAAGCAAGTTGGATTACTGTGGGTGCGACCTGGCGTTACGCTGAAAGCCAATATTTTTGGTGGCGGTCAAGAATTAGGGTTGCGCAGCGGAACTGAAAACGTTGCTGGCGTGGTTGGTTTTGCGACTGCTTTGGAATTGGCGCAAAAACGACGTTCCGCTGAAGTGAAGCGACTGCGAAAGTTGCGGGAAAATTTGGTAAAAGATTTGAAGCAAGCTTTTCCTGAGATGTTAATATCATCAGATATGAAAAAAAGTTTGGTGAGTTTTTTGAATATATCATTTTCTGGAATTGACGCTGAAAGATTGGTGTTTTTATTAGAATCCCGTGGAGTTCTAGTGGCTACGGGTAGTGCTTGCGCGGCTAATTCTGGAACGCGTTCTCATGTACTAGCGAGTGTTGGTCTGAGCGAATCAGAGATTGACGGAAGTCTAAGGCTTACCTTAGGCAAGTTGAATAACGATGAGAATATAAAGCAGGCTGGCAAATTTATCATTGAGGCTGTGCAAGCGGAAATGAAGAGGATTCGTCGATGATTCATAAACTAGTTGGCTTAATGATTTTTGCTGCTTTGGTGGTTTTTGGGCTTAGCGCATATTTGTCACCGAATGATTTGGGGAAATGTCAAGGCGTGGGCGAAGGCGATTGCCGTAAGGCTGATGCAATAGTTGTTGTCAGCGGCGGCGATACGAATGCGCGAACTGACGAGGCTATTAAACTGTATAAAGAAGGTTGGGCGCCGTTGATTGTTGTGTCGGGCGCGGCGGCCGATAAAACTGGCCCGTCCAACGCTAAGGCTATGTACCAGCGAGCGATTAACAGCGGTGTTCCTGAGAAAGCTATTGTTATGGACGAATCTTCCGAAACGACCAGACAAAACGCCACCGAGGTGAAGAAAATTGTCGATTCGCGAAAAATTGAAGATGTGATTTTGGTGACAAGCGGATATCATATGCGTCGGGCGCAACTCGAATTTTCAGCACAATTTAACGACGTGAAGATTCGAAGTCATCCTGTCGCTTCTGATAAAAACTGGAGCTCGTGGTGGTGGTTAACGCCGTGGGGCTGGTGGCTGGCAATGGGTGAATTAATGAGAATTGGGCTATTTGCTCTGGGGTTGTCTAGATGAGTAAGAAAGTTTTTGTTGGAATGTCGGGCGGTGTAGATTCCTCCGTTGCTGCAACACTTTTGGTTGAGCAGGGTTACGATGTAACGGGTGCTTATATGAAAAACTGGTCGGAAGATCTTCCTGGGATGCATTGTCCGTGGGCGGAAGATGTCGCTGACGCCAAGCGTGTGGCGGTTGGCTTGGGCATTGATTTTCGAGTTTTTGATTTCCAGAAAGAATATAAGCAAAACGTTGTCGATTACATGATTCGCGAATACCAAGCGGGTCGCACACCAAACCCAGATATTATGTGTAATCAAGAAGTGAAGTTTAAGATATTTTTAGAGGCCTCGTTGGCGGCTGGAGCGGATTATATCGCGACAGGGCATTATGCGCGCGTTGCGCATGAATCATCTTCGTCGGCTAAATTGTTACGTGCTCGTGATGATAATAAAGACCAAACCTACTTCTTATATCGAGTGACCTCGGAGGCTTTATCAAAAACCATATTTCCGTTGGGTGATTTCACTAAAGCGGAAGTTCGTGAAATGGCGAAAGAGCGTGGTTTGTGGACGGCGAGTAAAAAGGAATCGATGGGAATTTGTTTTGTTGGGCAAGTTGGAATTCGCGAGTTTTTGTCGGAATATATTAAAACTGCGCCAGGAAATATCATTGATCAACAGACGGGATCTGTCGTCGGTAAACATGACGGCGCAATTTTCTATACGCTTGGTCAGCGTCATGGGCTGAATGTTGGTGGCGGGCTGCCTTATTATGTTGTGGGCAAGGATATGGAGAAAAATGAGGTTTACGTGTCGCGCTCAATTGACAATGAAAGTTTGTGGCGAAAAGAACTTAGACTGGCGGATATTCATTGGATTAATCAAGCACCGCATAAAGATAGGAGTGTACAAGTTCGGTTGCGTCATCGAGGTGCTTTATTCGACGCGAAAATTGACGGAGATATTGTGCACCTTTCTGCTTCGGAGCGTGCCGTAGCCGCGGGTCAATCTGCGGTAATATATGACGGTGATGAATGTTTGGGTGGCGGAATCGTGAAAACAGATTGACGTTATAGGAAAAATAGTGTAAACTGTTCTAAAGTAAGGAATAATAAAACGTAGAGTTAAAGGAAGAATTAATTTTATGCTAGCAATTCGTTTGCAACGTTTGGGTCGCAAAGGTTATCCAGTATATCGCTTGGCGGTACAAGAAGCACATCGTCATCCATCAAGCGGTCGTGTAGTCGCTTATGTCGGTAGCTACAATCCACACACTAAAGAATCAAATATCCAAGTTGAATTGGCTCAGAAATATTTGGACAATGGCGCACAGCCAACACCACGCGTAGTTAAGCTATTGAAAGAAGCTGGCGTTAAGTTGCCAAAGTGGGTTAAGGAAGTTTCAGCTGACAAGCACAAAGCCATCCGCAATCCAGAAAAACTTCGCAAGAATCAACCAAAAGAAGAGCCAGCTGAAGAAGTAGCTGAATAATCTGTTGAGATTGGCGATTTGATCTATAAACCCCATCTGTAAGGTGGGGTTATTTTATGGTATAATTACACTCATGAATGCCCAAAAAATACGTAGTAAATATCTTGAATTTTATAAAAAACAGGGTCACGCCGTTGTTGAGCGTGCGCCGTTGATTTTAACTAATGATCCGACGACTTTATTTACGGGCGCCGGAATGCAGCCGATGATTCCGTACTTGCTTGGTGAGACACACCCCGAAGGTAAGAGAATTGCCGATTCTCAAACGTGTTTGCGAGCGCAGGACATCGACGACATTGGTGATAATCGCCATACGACGTTTTTTGAGATGCTTGGAAACTGGAGTTTGGGCGACTATTTTAAGGAAGAGCAAATTGGCTGGATGTGGACGTTTTTGACTGAGGAAATTGGTCTTGATCCGCAGAGATTGTACGTAACGTGTTTTATTGGTGCGCCGGAATATAATATCGATAAAGATGTTGAAGCGGCTAAATTGTGGCAGAAAAAGTTTGCAGAAAAGGGCATTGATGCAAAAATGGCGGATATCGGCAGCGAAGAGCAGGGCGCGGCGCGTGGCGTAAATCCAGGTGAAAGAATTTTCTTTTATGACGGCAGTAAAAACTGGTGGAGTCGCAATGGCGGTCCAGAAACTACTCCGGTTGGCGATCCGTGTGGTCCGGATAGTGAGATGTTTTATGAGTTTGATTTCATTGAGCATGATCCAAAATTTGGTGAAAATTGTCATCCGAACTGTGATTGTGGTCGATTTATGGAGATTGGCAATAACGTATTTATGGCATATAAAAAAGTTGCTGAGGGGCAATTTGAGCCACTCGATAAGCCAAATATTGACCATGGATCTGGACTTGAGCGAATCGCGGCTGCAGTAAATAATGATCCTGACGTCTTTAAGATTAGTTTGCTTTGGCCGATTATTGAAAAGCTGCAAGATCTGAGCGGCAAGGATTACGCTTCACATACCGAAAGTATGCGAGTGATTGCTGATCATTTGAGGGCTGCGACGTTTATGGCGGTTGATGGGTGTGTGCCAAGTAATAAAGAGCAGGGCTATGTGATGCGTCGTCTGCTCCGTCGGGCAATTCGTTATAGTTTTGATTTGGGAATTGAGCAGAATTTCCTGCAAGAAGTTGTGCCGACGATCGCTGATTTGTATGAAGCCGATTTTCCAGAGGTGAAGAATAATCGCGACAATATAATTGCGGTCCTCGTTAAGGAAGAAAAAGCTTTTCGCCAGACTTTGAGAAAAGGTTTGCGACAAATGCAACGCTACATTGATGATGGCTTGACTGGTGAAGAATTGTTCACTTTGTACGACACTTTCGGTTTCCCAGTGGAACTCAGTACGGAAGAGGCGTATAAACAAGGAATTAAGCTTTCGGACAATTGGCGCGAGGAATTTGCTAAGAAAATGGATGAGCAGAGGCAGCGCTCTAAGACGGCTCGCAAGGGACAATTTAGCGGCGGCCTGGAAGGTCATGACTCTATTCATCTGAAATATCACACGGCGACACATTTGTTGGGTGCGGCGTTACGTAAGGTTTTGAATGCGCCAGATTTACAGCAGCACGGAAGCAATATTACCGCCGATCGATTGCGCTTTGATTTTAATCACGATAAATTGACGCCAGAAGAAAAACAGGCGGTTGAAGATCAGGTTAATGCTTGGATTGATGAAGATTTGCCAGTTAGTTTTGCTGTTTATCCGACCGATGAGGCATTGAGTATGGGTGCAATTGGTGCATTCGGTGAGCGTTACGGTGATGAGGTTAAGGTTTATTCTATTGGTAAAGATGATAATATCGTTAGTTTTGAAGTTTGCGGCGGCCCACACGTCGAACACACTGGAGTTCTATCTGAAGATGGCAAGCGATTCAAAATCACCAAAGAAGAATCTAGCTCGGCTGGAATTCGTCGAATCAAGGCTGTTTTAAGATAGATAATTAACTGTTGCTCTAAAATCACAAGCGTTATATAATATTTCTTATATGGCATTGAAAGACATGTTAAAGAAGTCTGATAAAGATAGTCGCGAACTATTGGTTAGCTTAGATATTGGTACGGAGGTGGTTAAGGCGTTAATCGCTGAAGTTAAAGACGACGAGCTGAAGATTATTGGCGTTGGTCGAAAACAGCAGGAAATGGGCGATATGCATAGCGGTGCGATTGCTGATATTGCTGGGGTTGTGGCGAATTGCGAAGAGGCTCTGTCTGAGGCTGAAGATCAAGCTGGCGTTCAGGGCAAGCGAGTCGTTATTGGCATCGCGGGCGAATTAGTTAAGGGCGTTACGAATACTATCCGCTATCGCAGGCCGCAGCCGAATAAGCCATTAGACATTGCCGAGATGGAATTTATCATTGAGAAAGTTCAGGAGCGAGCCCAGGGAAAGGCTCAGGCACAAATTGCACTGGAAACTGGCAATGAAGATGTTGAAGTGAAGCTGGTTAACTCGGCATTGGTGAGTATTCATATTGATGGCTATAAAGTTTCGAATCCGATTAGTTTTCAGGGGCGAGATGTGGCGGTACAGATTTACACGGCGTTTGCTCCGATGGTTCATATCGGCGCGTTAGAGAAGGTTGCGGACGAGCTTGCACTGGATTTGGTTGCTGTGGCTGCTGAGCCATTTGCGGTGAGTAGGAGCGTTTTGGGATCGGATACGGATAGCAATTTCACGGCGATTCTAGCAGACATTGGTGGCGGCACGACGGATATTGCAGTTGTTAATGACGGCGGAGTCGAAGGCACGAAGATGTTTGGTATTGGTGGACGAAGTTTCACTAGAACTATTGCGGCTGACCTGGATTTAAGCTTCAAAGATGCAGAAAAGTTGAAGCTGAATATTGATAATGAGAATTTGAAGCCTAGTGTAAAGAAAAAAGTTGACGCGGCGATCGACAAGACTTTGGAAGTTTGGCTATCGGGTGTTGAATTGGCGCTGAGCGATTTTGATAATGTCGATTATTTGCCGAATAGGATTTTACTGTGTGGCGGCGGATCGAGCTTGCAAAAAATTACTGAAGCTCTGAAAACTCGACGCTGGCCAGAAGACCTGCCTTTTACTAAGAAACCAGTAGTTCAATATATCAATCCAAGTGATATTACGGGAATAGTTGACGAAACTGGAGATATTAGCGATCACACATTTGTAACCGCAATGGGCTTGTTGCGAGTTGGATATGATACAATTATCGGTAGTCAAGACGGTAATAGTTTAGTTGAAAAAGTAAATAGGTTGTTAAAGATTTAAAATGAATAAAGACGTTATTTATATCGATGTAGAAGACGACATTACGACGATAATTAGTAAGATTAAGGCGTCGAAAGAGCGAATTATTGCGTTAGTTCCGCCTCGAAGAATTGGCGTTTTACAGAGTGCAGTCAATATTCGATTACTAGCTCGGGCGGCAACTTCGGCGGATAAGAGAATTGTATTAATCACGAATGATTCGGTTTTGGCTGGATTGGCGGCAACGGCGAAAATTCCTATTGCAAAAACGCTTCAGAGCAAGCCAGAAATTGCGGAGATTCCAGTTCTGAAAGTTGATGACGACAATGATGTGATTGATGGCGGCAAACTGGCGGTTGGAGATATGGCGGATTCCGCGAAAAGATCAAAGAAATCCGATGAAGACTCTGCTGTAGATAATGTTATAGCTGACGCAAACAAGAAGGAGCCTAAGGGGTTGGACTCTCTGAAAAAGATGGTTAAAAAACCGAAAGTCCCTGATTTTAATACATTTCGTAAGAAGTTCTTGCTAATTGGAGGCGGCGCCTTACTTTTGATCGTATTTTTGGTTTGGGCAATTTGGTTTGCTCCACATGCTACGGTCGTTATTTCAGCAAAGACTACTAGTATGACAGTCAGTGATACCGTCAGCTTGAATGAAACAGCCACTACAAGCGCAAAATCTAATGTCATTAAGTCTGTAAAGAAAGAATTAGCAAAGGAAGTTAGTGTTGAATTTTCTGCTACGGGTAAGAAGAATGTCGGAGAAAAAGCTACTGGAGTGGTGGTTTTTAAGAACGTTTCCCCAGATAGTGTTACTATTGCAGCTGGTACAATTTTAAAGAATAGTGGGTTATCTTACACTTTAAATTCTTCTGTGACTGTTCCAGGCGGCTCTTATCAGCGTAATTGTCCAGGATATATTTGCCCGGGATCTGCTTCTGGGTCTATTACCGCAAGTGAGGGCGGAGCTCAGTATAATGCGGCAACTGGTAGTATGAGTATTTCGGTTGATGACATTTCTGCGTCGCTGCGGTCTGCTACTAGTGGCGGCACCGATAAAACTGCAACGGTTGTGACGGCTAGTGATATAGAATCGGCAAAAAGCAAGCTGAGCGAAAAGAAGATTGATGGATTAAAAGAGCAATTGTTGTCATCATTCGGCGATTCGGCAACGGTTATAACGGAAAGCTACGTTGAAAATCGATCAGATCCTAGCTCAAGTGTAGCGGTAGACGGCGAAGCGACTGGAGCTGTAACTCTGAAATCGACAATTACCGCCAGCGCGTTGGCTATTGATAAGAATGAACTAAAAAACTTTGTGGAAGCAAAGCTTAAAGAGGAGATTTCTGGTAAGAAGTCGCAGAGAATTTATGACAATGGAGTAAGCAAGGTTGCGTTCTCGCAATTTTCTAAGGCGCATAATGCACAGACTGTGCGCTTAACTACGAATGGCAAGGTTGGTCCAGATATTAAAGAAGCGAACGTAAAGGATCAAGCCAAAGGTAAGAGTTACGGAGAGGTTCAGTCTGCTATTGAATCTATCGAAGGCGTTGAAGATGTCGATGTTAAATTCTCGCCATTCTGGGTTAAATCTGTTCCAAAAGATATCAATAAGATTAATGTCGAGTTTAAGATAAAAGATGTCAAGTAAAAACTTCTTAGCGCTAGATGTTGGATCTCGGCGAATTGGTTTGGCTATGGCTGATTCGCAAGTGAAGATTGCTGTACCGTTTGGTTGGTTGGAGAATAATGAAAATATCGTCCAGGAAATAACAGAGCTAGTATTGAGGCACGATATTGATACGATCGTAGTGGGCTATCCACGAAATCAATCTGGTGAACCAACAAAGCAGACGGAATTTGTAGAAGAATTTGTTAAGCAATTTGAAGACATTGAGCTTGATACAGAGATTGTTTTTCAAGATGAATCTTTAACAAGTGTGCAGGCTGAGCAGAGATTGGGGAATAAAATTAAAGATAAGGGCGAGATTGATGCGGAGGCTGCTAGCATAATTTTGCAGGATTTTTTGGAGGAGAATTATGAAAATTCGTAAACAACGTATTTGGCTACTAGTGTTGTCAATAGTTGTGGCTATAGCTGGAGTCGGCGCTCTCGGGGTAACAATGTGGTATAAGCAGATGCTTTCTCCTGTCGACATAAATAGTCAGCAAACCTTCAGAATTAATATTAAAGAAGGTATGGGATCTAGTGATATAGCCAAAACTTTAGAGGATAATAAAATTATCAAAAACTCTTTAGCATTTTCTATTTACACAAGGCTCCATAATTCGGCAAGTAAGTTTAAGGCTGGCGTTTATTCTGTAAAAGCTTCGCAATCTGTTGATGAAATAATTAATCATTTGACTAGTGGTAAAACTGATGAGATTGCTATAACATTTTATCCTGGATCGACTTTGAATAAAAAAATAAAGAATTCTGATGGCAGAGAGGTTGAATCTGTGCTGCTTAAGGCGGGATTCTCGGATGATCAGATAAAAAAGGCATTTGCCGCTAAGTATGACAGTCTAGCTTTTGCGGGTAGACCGGAAAATGCTGGGCTTGAAGGGTATATTTACGGTGAAACATTCTATATTTCCCCAGACGAAACTGCAGAACAGGTTTTGCAGCGCTCAATTGATCATCTGGAGAAAATTGTTAAGAAATATAATCTGGAGGAGAAATTTAAAGCTCGTGGGCTGACCTTATATCAAGGAATAACACTAGCGTCGATTATTCAGCGCGAATCGATTGGCTGCGGGTCTGGTGCGGCAACTTGTGAAGATCAGCGTAAGATTGCTAGTGTATTTTACAATCGCCTGAAAGCCAATATGCCGTTGGGCTCTGATGTAACATATCAATATATTGCTGACAAAACAGGGGTAGAGCGCTCGCCGAACCTTAAATCGCCATATAATACACGCATTCAAAAAGGCTTAACTCCTGGACCAATCGCTTCGCCTAGTTTGAGCGCGTTGAATGCCGCTGCCGACCCGATAAGCTCTGATTATCTATATTTCCTGAGTGGTGACGATGATATTACGTATTTTGCAAAGACCAACGAAGAGCACGAGGCTAATGTCAAGGCTCACTGTCAAAAGAAGTGCCAGATTTCTTGACAAAAAACGCATTTTATAAAATTTATTGACTTTATTGTCAATGTTGTGTAAAATAGATGTTAGATCATTTGTCTAATTTATCAACAGAGGTGAATTACGATAAATGACCTGCCAAAATTGTCGCTACGGATATAGCAAAACTAATGTAGAATAATAATAATCAATTAGGTCGACAACATATCCTGTTCTATTGCGAGAAGAAAGACAATTTGGTAGAAGTGCTGATGGTAACATCAACGCAAGGAGAACGATTATTCGTAACCATTTTACATCTCTTCGGAGTAAAAAACGTAAACTGCAATCATTTGCAATCTACGGTGGAATATTTTTATTGACTATATCATTTTTGATCTACGGTAATAGCGGTAGTAATGTATCCGCTGAAAGATCAAAAACTTTGGCATCATCTGAAACTACTGGTGTTTCATCGGTATCTAAGTCTGCTAAGTCTAAAACGGCTTCAGTAGATGAATTAACGGCAGCTAATGCTGTAACTAACTTGGCGGAAACGGCGGAATTGCCTTCGGCTGGTGACTTGCGCGAGTCTGAAACTTCACTAACAATTAAGAAGAATCTTTCTCAGAATGATGCAGAAGTTATAACAAAACCTGACATTGTTAAGCCAGACACTTCGGCGGCGCGTGGCATTTCATCTTACGTGACCAAAGAGGGTGATACGATGGAGTCTATTGCTAAGAAGTTTAAGATTTCATCTCAGACGCTTCGTTGGGCTAATAATACAACTTCGGACGCTGTAGAGCCGAATAAGACTCTAGTTGTGCCTCTTGTTGACGGTGTTGTCTATACTGTTAAAGACGGCGACACTGCCCAATCTCTGGCAGAAAAGTATAAGACGAGCGCTGAACGTGTTGTTCTATATAATGATATCGATGACGGCGCTAAGTTGTCTACTGGCTCTAGAATTGTGCTGCCTGGAGGTGAGCTTCCGGAAAATGAGCGACCTGGTTATGTTGCTTCGCGAAGTAGGTCATATGGCAATCGATATTCTTCGTCGTCGACTACTACGAGTGCGAGTCGAAGTTGGTTGACCGCTTCTGTCGGTAACCGCTATGCGGCTGGTAACTGTACTTGGTATGCATATGAGCGTCGTTTGCAGTTGGGTCGTCCAATTGGTAGTTTCTGGGGTCATGCTAAGGCTTGGAGTGCTAGTGCTCGTGCCGCTGGGCTCGTGGTTAACAATGTTCCAGCGCCGGGTGCTATTATACAGAATGTTTGGGGCGGCTATGGCTATGGACACGTCGGTATTGTGGAACGAGTAGATGGTCAGAATATCTATGTTTCAGATATGAATTATGCGGGTTATAATATTATCTCTTCTCGCATCGTGCCGCTTGCTGAGGCTGGTCGCTATAACTTCATTCACTAAAATTTAAAATGACACCAGTGCAACACCCCGTCGACTGATGGGGTGCTTTTTGGTATACTAAAGATATGTTTGTAGATATTGCAAAAGTTTTAGTACGCGCCGGTAGAGGCGGTAATGGTGTAGTTAGTTTTCGTCATGAGAAATATGTCGATAAGGGCGGTCCTGATGGCGGTGATGGCGGTCGTGGTGGTGATATTGTTTTTTTGGCGACGAAGGATCTTAATACGCTTTTGAATTTTAGATATAAGCCGGAGCTTAAAGCCGAAAAAGGTGGTGATGGCGGAAAACGTAATAAACGAGGAAAAAGTGGTGCGCCGCTAATCGTTAAGGTGCCGATGGGCACCCTAGTGAAGCGCGACGGTATGGTAATTGCGGATTTGACCGAAGATCAGCAGCGGGCAGTGGTGGCTCGTGGTGGAGATGGTGGATTTGGAAATGCACACTTTACGTCTAGTACACGCCAAACGCCTAAAATTGCTGAACTTGGTGAGGCTGGCGAGGAATTTGAGGCAGAGTTGGAATTGAAATTATTGGCTGATGTTGGTTTGGTTGGTTTTCCGAACGCTGGTAAGTCGACGTTCCTGAGTGTGGTTTCTAATGCGCGTCCGGAGATTGCTAATTACGAATTTACGACTTTGACGCCTAATTTGGGAGTGGCTGATGTTGACGATGGGTCGATTTTGATTGCTGATATTCCGGGGTTGATTGAAGGTGCGTCAGAAGGTAAAGGTTTGGGCGATCAATTTTTGCGACATGTCGAGCGAACAGCCGTGCTGCTTCATATGATTGATGTGTATAGCGATGATCCGGCGGAGAAATATCAGGCAATTCGTCGCGAGCTGGAAAAATATTCTGAATCATTAGCGGAGCGTCCAGAGATAATAGCGCTGACCAAATGCGAAGGCTTGGATGATGAGATTATTGCTATGCAGTCGACTGCCCTTCAAAAAGTAGCTAATGGCGCGCCGGTCGTGGCGATTTCTTCCCAGACACACGACGGAGTGACTGAGCTTCTACGAATGTTGCGTGATGAAGTTGCTGGGTATCGAGAACGTGAAGCTGAGATTGTTGATGAAAAAGAGGAAGATTTGCCGACAATTTCGTTAGACGATCAGGTCGTTTCTGATGCTTGGTCTGTAAGGCGTGTTTCTGACGCTGAATCTAATGAGACTGACGATGAAGATGAGAAGATTGAGTTTATTGTTACGGGCGCTAAGATTGAAAAATTTGCTCGTCGGACTAACTTTGATCAGTTTGAATCTGTTAATCGCTTGCGAGATATTATGCGAAAAATGGGAATTACTCACGAATTATTGCGTCAAGGAGCGATTGGCGAAAGCTTGATTCAGATTGGCGAATCTATGCCGTTTACATTGGTCGAGCAATAAATTCTGCTGGTGTAAATTAGCGTGAGCTTGATGATATAATATAAATATGGCGCAAACATTTTTCTTCTACGATCTTGAAACTAGCGGTCTTAATCCCAGGCAAGATCGAATTATGCAATTTGCTGGTCAGCGAACCGATATGGATTTGCGGCCGATTGGTGAACCGTACAATATTCTCGTGACGCTAAATGACGATACGCTGCCGAGTCCTGATGCGTTGATGGTGACGGGCATAACGCCGCAAAAAACTGTCGAAGAGGGTTACACTGAGGCTCAATTTGCGCGTATGTTAAGCGAGGAAATATTTACGCCTGATACGATTGCTGTTGGATTTAATAATATCCGTTTTGACGACGAGTTTATTCGTCATTTGTTTTGGCGGAATTTTTACGATCCATACGAGTGGACTTGGAAAGACGGTCGATCCAGGTGGGATTTGTTGGATGTGGTGCGCTTAACTAGGGCGCTTCGACCTGAGGGAATTGAGTGGCCAATTAACGATAAAGGTGAGCCGAGTAACCGCCTGGAGCTCATCACGAAAGCTAACGGAATAGAGCATGAAAACGCCCATGACGCGCTAGCGGACGTGACCGCGTTGATTGCTGTGACTAAATTGATTAAGCAGAACCAGCCGCAAATGTACGACTATTTGCTGAAAATGCGCGATAAGAAATTGGTTCAGAAACTGGTGAATGTCGATGATAAAAAACCTTTTGTTTATGCGAGTGGTCGTTATGATAAAGAATTCGCCAAAACGACCGTGGCTTTTCCGCTAACCACGAGCCGAAATGGTGGCGTGATTGTTTATGATTTGCGTTATGATCCGACGCCGTTTGTTGATCTGAGCGTTGAGGAATTGTCGGCGAAGATATTTGCAACATGGGAAGAAAGGCAAGCTGAGGATTTCGTTAAATTGCCAGTTAAGGAATTGCAATATAATCGCTGCCCGGCAGTTTCGCCGCTTGGTGTGTTGACTCAGGGCGATGGCTGGAAGAAGATTTCTCTGGATGCGGAAACTGTACAGAAGCACCAAGATATTTTACTTTCTCATCCGGATTTTGCTGAAAGGTTGCGTAGTATATTTGAAAATAAGCCAGAGTTTAAGAAAATGACCGATCCAGAAGCGCAATTATACGATGGTTTTTTGGATAATAGTGATCGAGTTCGCGTTGAAGCCGTACGTAATGCTGGCGAGCGCGAATTGGCTGATTTTCATCCGGATTTTCAGGATGAGCGATTGTCGCCACTATTGTTGCATTATAAAGCGCGAAGTTTTCCTAATTTGCTTAGTGAAGATGAACTGCGACAATGGGAAGAATGGCGCAATGAGCATTTACAGGTGCAACTGCCGCAATTTATGAAATCTCTGCAACGATTAGCGCCTAGCGCGACTGACGAACAGCAGTTTATTTTGCAAGAATTGCAGTTATGGCTGGAATCGGTCTTGCCTTCTGTTGACGCCTGAAATGCGGTTATGCTAAAATCAGAAGGATGGTTTCGCATAGAAAAATAAAAAAATTGGGGAACGGATGTTAATTAAGAACAGAAAACGCGCAGTATACAGAGGAGCGCTGTCCTTAGTATTTGTATTTGCATTATCAGCATTGGCAGTCTTATCTCCTTTGGTTAGAGCAGAGGAATCGCCTAAGTATACGTGGAAGGATGTAACTGTACCAGGAGATGATGAATTTAGAGAAGCGATTATTAGTCCAGACGGATCAAAGCTTTTTATACTGCGAGAAGATGCTAATACTGGCGATATGAAATTGTTAATCTCCGCAGATAATGGTGTAAGTTGGAATAGTTTTGCGATGCCAGATTCCGCGAATAGATTGCTAGTAAACACAGACGGGTCTAAGATGATTGTGAATGGTCGGCGTGGAGAAAAATCTTTTTATATGTCAACTGACGGTGGGCGCAATTGGGTGAAGTCTAACAATATAGACCCCAGTAATAACCATTTATTTATGAGTCCAGACGGCTCCACTCTGGCTAGGTGTGGAGATGATGGTGAAACTCCTCCGCTTTATGTTTCTACTGACAATGGTCAAACTTGGACGCAGAAGGGCAATATTTGTCCTGAGCGCGTGCTTGATGGCGGAAAGATGATTGCGATAGATGGAACCCCTAGTGCAGTAAAGAGGTCTGATGATTACGGATTGACTTGGACAAGTGCTGGGACTCACGCTGTCTATGATACAACCCTCATGTCCATCAGCACTAACGGTAACAGCCTATTTGATGGTCACAAAATTTCATTAGATGGTGGTGTCAGCTGGGCGTCCATTCCTGCTGAAGTTCCGACTCAGAAGGTGGATGATTATATTATGCAGACAGGAGTTAGTGATGATGGTAAGAGGCTGTTTGTCTACGTTCGACCAGCAGTCATGGATGCCTCCAATTTGCCATATATTGTAATGTCAGTAGACGGCGGTAAAACCTGGACGTCGCGGGGTGATAATGAGGCTGGTTCTGGTAGCGTTTATTCGTCTTCGTCGGCGTCCAGAATATTCGCAATGTTCTATGACATGACAACCGGCGCGTCTTATTATCGCCTAGCAACTCTACCGACACCTCCACCCGTAACTCCTGGCAGTACAGGCTCAGGCGCGAGCGGAGCTGCCACTCCATCCTCAGGCGCTTCAACTACTGCGGCGTCGTCATCCACTTCCAGTAAGAAACCAGAAAAACCCTCAAGAATTCTTGCCGAAACAGGAAACTCTGTTTGGCTAGTTAGTGGGTTAGCTGTTATCGCCGTCGCAGCTGGCGGATTAGCGCTGAGAAAACGGCTGTAAGTCGCGCTCTTTTAAAATCGTTGTATATTTTTATAAAAAACTGTTGACA
>ERZ772962.305-NODE-305-length-27500-cov-3.859902_pt1 | contig 27500 bp, 24 predicted proteins | sample MGYA00580676_ERZ772962 | MGnify/ENA primary metagenome ERZ772962 (study PRJEB29015, sample SAMEA2738049) | human oral metagenome | biome: human oral; feature: human-associated habitat; material: saliva | place: China | collected 2230 ...
ATTTTTGGCTATACGATCGAATCTCTCGAGGCTTTAGTTAATTCTTGGGCCTTTCCTATCGCTATCTTGATTTTTATTGCATGGGTTATAGTGGCAATCAGTCTTATACACACACTTATTTGGTGGCTCAAGGACAGAAAGAACCACGTGATAACGAAGAAGCGTTTTTACCTTCCGGCCGCATTTACCGTTATCGCCCTTGCATTAACATTTTTTGACATATGGTTTGCGATTAATGTTGTTTCGGGAGTGCTCATCAAACCCTAATAAAGCGATGCCTGTCAAAATCTCCGTATAAAAAACCTTACTGCACGTTCAGCCGCAGCCGCAACGTCTTCCGGTGTCCTTTTCATGCATTCTTCTAACGAAAGACCCGCTGGTGCTGACGCAAAAACTTGTAGAATGCCGGCCTCATATACTTTGGAGATATCCTCTGTATGCGATCCCACAACGGCATACGTTGGAATACCTTGCAGCGCCGCACGTCGTGCAACCCCTACCGGCGCTTTTCCATACGTCGTTTGGTTGTCCATACGACCTTCTCCGGTAATTACCAAGTTGACACCTTGTAGTTGCTCGTCAAAGTGAACGGCGTCGAGAAGAGCCTGAATACCCGACATCGTCGAAACACCGCAAAATGAAAGAAGTCCAAAACCAAGTCCACCTGCCGCACCGGCTCCGGCTGACAATGCATGATTATCTTTTGTAGCAGCCGATACCGTATGAGCATAGTGCCGCATCCAGTCGTCATACTCACGCAGACGCGAGAAAAGAAGTCCTTTCTGTAGTCCAAAGGTATAAATAGCACCGTGTTTTCCAGAAAGCGGGTTATTGACATCGCTCAGAGCAATGATTTCCGTATCATACACGCGCCTATCAAAGTGGCTCATATCAACGTGAGCAATATGCGGCAGACCTTCTAGACCTCGAATAACCGGTTTTCCCGACGCATCTAAAAACAGCGCGCCGAGAGCCTCAGCCATCCCGCATCCGCCATCAGAAGTAGCGCTTCCGCCTAGACCAACATATATTCGATGAACGCCAAGGTCTAGAGCCGCTCGAAGTAATTGCCCTACTCCATACGTTGAAGCTCGTCTCGCGTCCTCATCAGTACAGCTCGAAAATCTTATGCCTGCAGCTTCTGCCATCTCAACCACGGCGTTCCCATTGGGAAGCATGCCAAGCCGAGCAACAATAGGGCGCCCAAAGGGATCTTCTACCTGTACTGATTTAATCTCGCCACCACATCCAGAAACAAACGCATCAACGGTTCCTTCACCTCCATCGGCGATAAGAACTTTCTTTATCTGCGCATGAGGCAATGCACAGAGTACGCCAGTCTCAAGATACTCCTCTATGGCTTCACTTGATGCCGAGCCCTTAAATGAATCCGCTGCGAGAAGAACGGAGAACTCTGTTCTGGGAGAACTTTCAGCCGGAGATTTCATCACAAAAGACGTCCTTTATGACCCGTAAAACAAGCATTTCTCTTTTCTTGATTGTACCTATGGCTTCACGTGGCCCTGATCTGCCTTCGCAATTGCATCGGCAACGGTTTGAGCAAAAAGCTCACCGCCTGCATTAATGGTTTCCGAATTGCTACCAAAGTGAACATCATCGGTGCCGGGCCAAAGCTCGGGGTGGTCAACGGCCGTCTGATGCCAGTCGGCAATATAGATGTAGTCGTACTTCTCGGCAAGTTGTAACTCATACTCTCGAATGGCGGCAGCACCGGATGATGGATCGGTATGACGACCATCATGAGGAGTTACAAAAATGAGACGGTGTCCCTTGGGGAGCATTTGGACGATTCTATCGATAGCGTCAGTGCCACCTACCGGATTGGTTCCCAACGCAATTACCACATCTTGCATGACGGCATTATTGGCAAGGTTAGTCTCAAGCACATCGGCACCCATACTCACGTTACGACTGACCGTTGCATCAATTTGAGCATCCGGAAGAGCCTTCTGTAGGTATGAAATGGCTCGCAGGGAAACCGAATCTCCGATGTAGGTAACACCGGGAGTCACGTTGTAATTGCTCGCCTGGGTACTGTCGGCCATTTTTCGCGTAACGGACATATGGCTGTCTGCCTGAATTGCGCCGTTGCTCAAATTACTGAGCTGAAATGTACTAATCGCAGGAGACGCTACTGACGTATATATTGTTGCCGCCAAGAGTACACAGCCAACAATGGCAAGCGGCTTTGTTGCTCGCTCCGGGCTGATCTTAAAGCCTGCGATGCGTGGGGTGCGGCCGGCTAAAAGCGGCTCGATGATATAAAACGACATGCTCGCAAATGCTAAAGACGCTACAACCGTTATGCCTGCAGACGTACCGGGATCAAACCTCTCCGACAACAGATTAAAAAGAGGCCAGTGAAAGAGATATACGCTGTAGCTGGTATCCGCAATATAAGAGACAACCTTTGGTTCTTTCACGTGAGGAGTCTTCTCGTGAAGAATGCGCATGGCAAGAATCATCACTGCAGCCGCCAAAGAGGCCACCAAAAAACCAAATTGGTAGGTATGCAGATCATCAAACTTGAGAAATACCCCTAAAGCGCACAACAGTGCTCCACTGGCAATTGCACAGAGAAGAACCTGTTTAGTGGCGTATTTTTTAACTATGCGGACAAATGCAGTGCTGGTTGTCGCAATACCGGCAAAGCAGGCAAGCACTCCGCCAATAAAGAACGGAAAAATGTGTGTCTGCGTTGAAAAATACTGGATGGACAGATTGGAGGAGCTTTGAGCTCCGATGGCCATAGCAAGATAGCTGGCCACAAGCAATACGCCGGAAACAATACCAATGCGGATACGCAAACCTTTTACGGAGCGCGAAAGCTTTGACAATATAAAGACCGCTACACCCCACAAAATGTAGTAGTGCATTTCTACGGCAAGACTCCATGTATGCAAGAACAGATGTGGCGCAAACTGAGTCTCATAACTTCCGCCTAAAAGGATTTCATAGTAATTAGTCACAAATCCCACGGCCGCCGCTGCCTGCTGAGCAATACCGGCGGTAAAGTCATTGCGAACCAACAGTGCCAAAGGCGTAACCACCAATACCATGCCAACCAGTGGTGGAACAATACGGTAAAAGCGTCTCTTTAAAAATGCAACAAGGCCGATGCGTGTATCGCGAGCAAACTCATCAATGAGCAAAGCGGTAATGAGATATCCGGAGAAGGTAAAGAATACATCGACTCCTACAAAGCCGCCCGGCAGGACAGGTTTGAAGAAGTGATACACCAGAACCAGAAGCAGTCCCGTTATGCGGACGAAGGAAAACCATTTAATTCGCACTTTGATATATCCCCTGCTTAAAGACGCCTTGATACACTATACTATCCTCGGTAGTAAGAGTACCCTCTCCGTCCGGCTCTCCATTGACAAAATTACCCTCATATGTCCAGCCGTCCTTTGAGGTAAACGTACCCGATCCGTTAAACGCACCGTCTTTGAATTGGCCTTTGTATGTGTCGCCGTTATCAAAGGTCATTGTACCCGCGCCATCCATACGACCGTGCAGGATGCCGCCCTCATAAGTAATGGCTCCGTCAGCCAGCGTAAGCACTCCTGAGCTGGGGCGCGATACTACTATTAATGCATAAGCCGCACACAAAGCGAGAAGCCCTACCACTAAAAATTCTACCTTTGAGCGAAGCGACAATGGAGTCGAAGAGGCATGAATCACGCGAGAAGTGCTTCTAGTACGCGTTACTGAATCGGCGAGTACTCCCACGCCGGCAGATGAAAATTTATTCGGCGTCTGTCTTGTAGATGCAGATACGCCGTTAGAACCCTCTCGCACACTACGATTTGCGTGATGGGCATTTCTCTTGCTTGCTGAAAATCTTCTGGACTTGCTCAAAATCTCCTGCTTAACGACTACGTATGCTTGTTTCTTACTCCAACAAACTACCTATCAATAATTTATATCTAAAAGCAGACTTATTGTAGCAATTTACGGCTCTTTCATCATTTTTCAATAAATCGGCGACAGAGTACGTTCGAGCGGGTAAACTCTTAGCTGTACGAAGATGCAACGCACTCACAAGGAGGGATCATGCCGGAAGCAATTCGCAAGGTTAATGTTATTGGTCACTTAAACCCCGATACAGATAGTATCTGCGCAGCTATCTCCTATGCGTATCTCAAAAACAAAATCGACAGTCCTATCTACGAGGCTCGTCGTGCCGGTACTCTAAACCGCGAAACGGCCTTTGTCCTCAAGCACTTTGGATTTGAAGAGCCGCAGCTCATTACCACGGTGACACCTCAAATTAAGGACGCTGAAATTCAAAAGCAACCAAAAGTTGACGGAGACATGAGCCTCTTTGACGCTTGGAACCTCATGCAAGATGTCAAACTGGATACCCTTGTGGTTACCGATAGCACCGAGCACCTTGAGGGGCTTATCGCCGTTAAAGACATTGCCAACGCCAATATGGGTCTTATGGAGTCTAAGATGCTCTCCGAGACACATACCAGCTATAAAAACATTCTTTCCACGTTAGGCGGAACCATGCTTGTGGGAGATCCAAACGGTTCCGTCTCTCAGGGCGGTATTCGAGTGGGTACGTGCTCGGTAAGTATGACTGAGATTATTGAAGCAGGAGATATTGTAGTCGTCGCCGGCAACCACGAGAATCAATTACTTGCCATCAAACAGGGCGCCTCGTGCTTGATTGTTTCGTGCGACGGTGAAGTTGACGATGACGTCATTGAAGCGGCAAAGCAGGCGGGATGCGTCATTATTACCACGCCTCGCGATACTTTTGAAGTTGCCCGTCTTCTCACTATGGCAGTCCCCGTTAAGTCAAAAATGCTTACCAGCAATATCTTGAAGTTTAGTGTCAATACCTCCATCGACGATGCTCGTAAAGCAATGGCCAAGAGCCGTCACCGTTTCTTCCCCGTATTGAATGAAAATGGTACGTATGCCGGCCTTATAAGCTCTCCCGGTCTTCTAAAGGTACGCAAAAAGCACGTCATTTTAGTAGATCATAACGAGCGCACTCAAGCCGTAAACGGCCTGGATCAGGCTGAGATAATGGAAATTGTCGATCACCACCGTATCGGTTCTGTGGAGACCACAAACCCCATTACGTTCCGCAACGTACCCGTAGGATGTACGTGCACAATCCTCTTTGGGCTTTATCATGAATACGGTGTTGAAATTCCTAAGAACATAGCCGGTCTTATGCTTTCGGCAATCCTTTCTGACACACTGGCATTTCGCTCCCCTACCTGCACTCCAACCGATGTTGCCGCAGGCAAGGCCTTGGCAGAAATTTGCGGCGAGGATATCGAGAAGTACTCAGAGCAGATGTTTGATGCGGGTGCCGACCTCACCGGCCGCACTGCCGAGGAAGTCTTCCACGGTGATTACAAGATTTTCAGCCGCGGCAATGCGAAATTTGGCGTTGGCCAGGGTTCGTTTATGACCGAAAACAGCCGCAAGGCCGCGGAAGCCTTGGTTGGCCCCTTCCTCAAAACCGCTGCCGAGTCCGAAGAGCTCCCGATGGTCTTCTACATGTTTACCGACGTCAAGAGCCAAGTTACTGAAATGCTTTATTACGGAGCCGGTGCTCAGGAGGTACTTGAAAGGGCTTTCAACGTAACACCCGATAACGGTATTGCGGTTCTGCCGGGTATTGTCAGCCGTAAAAAGCAGGTTGTGCCATCGCTTATGTCGGCACTCCAGTTTACCGATGACGAGGATTAAAAGCGGAAAGAACGACTGAGACAGCATGAATATATCTACACCAAAAGAGCGCTCGCCCAAGCAGCATTCACCAAAGCGACGCCCATCAAGTTTTTTTGCCATCATTTCGCGCATGCGCTATATTGAGCGCTGGTCATTGATGCGCAATTCTCGCCCTGAAAATCTCTCAGAGCACGCGCTTGACGTGGCACTTATTGCGCATTGTCTCGCAACGCTTGGAAATGTGCGCTACGGGAAACATTTGAACGCAGATCGGGCAGCGCTCATTGGCCTTTACCATGACGCCTCGGAAATCATTACGGGAGACATGCCCACTCCGGTCAAGTATGCCAATCCGGAAATTCGCGACGCATACCACCAAGTGGAAGACACCGCACAAGAAACGCTTTTAGATACCCTTCCCGATGATTTACGCCCTATGTACCAAGATATTCTCAATCCGCGCAAGGCATCCGAAGACGCTGATGAGATATATACACTGAAACTTGTCAAAGCAGCCGATAAGCTCTCCGCTCTCATAAAATGCATCGATGAGGCTCAGGCAGGCAACTCTGAGTTTGTTACCGCAGAGGCATCGACAAGGAGCATCGTTATAGATATGGCACAAGATCTTCCTGAAGTCCGTGATTTTATGAACGAGTTCTTGCCTTCATACGGTGAGACTCTCGACCAACTCCTGTAGGGCTCTATGCACGGACTGCACGCGCGCCTTCCAAAAACCTTCAATCTCGAAGAACGCCTTGAGCGCTATGGAGACGTTATCGAGAAGAACCCCGAAGCTTTGCACGGTCACTGGGCAGAAGCATGTGCCGGAATAGGCTCAGCTCCCTTCTCACACGTATGCGTTGACTTGGGTTGTGGAAAGGGTTCATTTACCTGCGCCATGGCCAAGGCTCATCCGGAAACGCTGTATATTGCCATCGACACGGAACCTATCTGCATTGCCTATGCCGCAGGACGCATAAGCGAAGCAAACCTTTCCAATGCCGTCGTAGTCCCCGGTACCGGTATGAAGCTGGATGAGTACTTTGCCTTAGGTGAAATTACCACTCTCTACATTAATTTTCCTACGCCGTTTCCGCGTAAGCGCCAGGCACATCTGCGCGTCACCAACGCTGAACGCTTCATGCAATATAGGAATGTTTTAACGGATGCCGGCACAATACGGCTTAAGACTGATAGCCAGCCGCTTTATGATTTCTCGTGTGAACAGGCAGTTGCCGCCGGCTATGAGTTTGTATGGAAAACACGCGATGCCCATGCGGATTTTCCCAATGATATTGCATCCGAGTATGAAGAGCGCTTGGGTGCCCAAGGAGCAAAAGTCCTGGGGTTTTGCATAACCCCCGGCCAAGCTCCCGAGCACTTCTCGCCCATTGAGCCCGGAAGCCTTGTTGACTACCTGCCAGAAAACCTTGAGACTTTGACGTATTTGCCGCATGGGATGGAAAGTACCATCAAAAACATGATTAATCGCAAGAATAAGAAGGGCCACCATCACTGGAAAAACGTGCCGCAATCGTAGGAAGGTGGTCGAGTCTTACACACCTGAGCCTTGCAACAATTGACCTTACAAATGCCGTCTTTCAAGATTTCTTGACGCCACCTGAGCATAGTTTACTTGATACGAAGCGCTCTTGAAGCATTCAGCACCGCAAGGATAAGCACGCCCGTATCACCAAACACCGCCAACCACATTGGCGCATAACCACACGCCGCAAGAATCAAAATGGCCACTTTTACACCAATGGCAAAGACGATATTTTGTCGAGCAATCGCGAGTGTCTTTCGTGCAAGCCTGATGGCCGTTGCGACTTTTCCGAGTGAATCATCCATGAGGACCACATCAGCTGCCTCAATAGCCGCATCAGATCCAAGAACTCCCATTGCAATACCCACATCGGCTCTTGCGAGCACAGGCGCATCGTTTATGCCGTCGCCAACAAATGCCAGCGTAGCGCCTGCAGGATTCTCGGAAAGGAACTGCTCAACGGCAGAAACCTTATCCTGCGGCAACAACTCAGAGCGATATTCATCAATACCAAGGCGAGATGCCATATCTGCTGCAACTTCCTCTCTGTCTCCCGTAAGCATAACCACGCGAGAAACGCCTGCCTGCTTGATGGCAGAAACGGAAGCTTGAGCGTTCGCTTTTTCACGATCCGAAATAACGATGTGGCCCATGTATTCACCATCAACGGCAACATGAATAACCGTGCCTACATCATGGTGCCGACACGCACGCGTAATCGCGCCCACTTCTTTCATAAAGAGAGCGCTTCCCACCGCCACCGTCTTTCCGTTAACTTGCGCCGTCACACCTCTGCCCGCAACCTCAGTTGTCTCAGAAACTTTGCAGTTATCGTCTTCATTCGGGTAGGCAGCCCTGAGAGCTGCGGCTATGGGGTGCGTTGAGTGGCGCTCTACATGAGCCGCAAGATGCAAGAGGCTCTTCTCGTCAATAGACTCCGGATGCACTGCCATAACTTCAAAGACGCCTTCGGTGAGCGTGCCTGTTTTATCAAATGCTACGGTCCTCAGCATAGACAGAGCATCAATATAGTTTGATCCTTTGATAAGAATGCCCTGTTTGGAAGCCGCTCCAATACCCCCAAAGAACGTCAGCGGTACCGAAACCACCAGAGCGCAGGGACACGACACGATCAAAAACGTGAGCGCACGAACAAGCCACGTTGCAAAGTTCTCATAAAAGTTTCCCGTAAGAAGAGGCGGAAAAACCGCCAACGCAAGAGCACCAAACACCACGATGGGAGTATACACATGGGCAAACCTTTTAATGAAGCTCTCGCTTCTGGACTTACTCTCATTGGCGCTTTCAACAAGATTGATGATACGCGTTGCAGTAGATTCGCTAAACAAATGCGTCACACGTGCGCGTACCACACCGGAAAGATTAACGCAGCCGGAAATGACGGCATCGCCCACGCCAACCGAACGAGGAACGCTTTCACCCGTAAGAGCAACGGTATCTAAGCTGGTAGATCCCTCAGTAATTTCTGCATCTACGGGTACGCGATCCCCCGGCCTGATGATGATGTACTCGTCCAGCTCAAGTTCCGACGGATGAACCGTACATTCTTTATCACCGCGGATAACCGTTGCGGTATCGGGACGGATATCCATCATCTTGGCAATCGAACGGCGGCTGTTGTCTTCAGCCATGTCTTCAAACAGCTCGCCAACCTGGAAGAAAAGCATCACGAATACGGCCTCGGGAAACATCGGAGAGCCATTGGGGACAAAGCCGATAATAAGCGCACCAATGGTAGCGATACTCATCAGAAGGTCTTCGCTAAAAAATTCTCCTTCCCCGATGCTCTCAAATGCTTCAAGCACCACGTCATATCCGGCAACCAAATACGCCGGTAGATAGATTAAGAGTTGCTGCCAAAGCGGCTGTTCGCTCGAACTTACAAGGTGGGCAATGCCTAACATACCTGCAGACACAATAATTCGCCCGAGTTTGATTTTTGCTTCGCGTTCCATACGCTCTCCTTATAGTGCGAGGTAGCCGACATAAAGCAGAAAATGCCAATTTCTTATCAATCCGAGTGTAACACTTTTGGTGAACGTATGCACATATATTCATATTAAATTATAAAATTACTTTTATGGAATCTTCGACCTCAATTTTGTGGAATCTTCGACCTCAAGAAAGCAGTCGCTACCGTTAACACAAAATGGCGAGAAGAACCTCTCAAGAAGTCCTTCTCGCCACAGAATTTGTACCTATCACATAGTTATTTATGCGGTAAAACTACTCAATGCCAACCATGACATCGGTTGCCTTGATGACTGCAAGTGCGGGATCTCCCACCTTCAGACCAAGAGACTCGATCGCTTCATTGGTAATGGAGCCGGAAATAACATTACCGTCAGCCATTTCAAGGGAGACATGACCGTTTACGGCACCTTCAGTTACTTTGACAATGGTACCGGCAAGCTGGTTGCGAGCGGAAATGTTGGCGATACGCTCTGTACCGGTGGCAAACATAACATTTGTTGCCTTGATGACGGCATATGCTGTCTTACCCTCGGTCAGACCGAGCTCTTTAATAGACTCGCGAGTAATGTTGGCTTTAATCTCCTCGTTGCCCAAAGAAATCGTAACAACGCCGTTAACGGCACCTTCAACGACCTTAACGATGGTACCTTTAAGCTGGTTACGTGCAGAAATACGCATTTTTATCCTTACGTCAAACGTTTGCAGACCGTATTACTATACCAAATGAAATTGGATACTATGCTACTTTGCTGCATAGTCAATCTGTTTGGCAAGCCGTGAACTACGTGCGCTTTGCTCCGTATCCTCTGACTCTTCATACCCATCATAAGGTGCATTCGGATCATGCATACGCTTCTTAAAAGGTGCACAAAGCTCTGCTCTATGGCGGAAAGCAAATTCCAAATTATCCGTCCAACCGGTATGGCCGGTAATGATTTTTATGGGTTCATTTCTTCTTTTTAAGTTTTCTTCAAGCACGGCCAGCGATTTTACTGAAAGCTTATTACTCTCTGCCAAAGTACTGATAAAGCTATAGCCGCCATCCGCGCCAAACCAGATTGTATCGCCCGTAAACAGATATTGGTCGTCAATCAGATAGACCATATGTCCCCATGTATGGCCGGGCACTAAAATACATTCGATTTTGATTCCGTCAATATCGATAATCTGCCCGTCCGTTAGAAGAACACGCCTGTTATCTATCTTCGCCATAGGTAGCTTATAGAGTCCGTAGATTACTTTTCGTCTTACCTCACCGGTTAGATAGCGGTTTTCTTCCTCACTGAGATATATGGTTGCATCTCTAAATAAAAGTCCACTGTCCTGTTCCAGTGCACCGACATGGTCTGTATCTTGATGTGTAATCAAGATATGCCGAATCGATGACGGATCAATATCCAGCCACCCCATCTTTTCGCCCAGTCGCTCATAGTTGTATCCGGCATCAATCATGATTGTTTTACCATTTTTCGTATAGAAGAAAATATTCGCGACCCATTCCCTCACGCAGGCAACATGCTCATCGATCCATCCCGTATTCAGAGGTTTAAAGATCTCTTTACCGCAAAACACGCGACTCATGAATTTCTTTTGATTTTCTGAATCCTTTCTTGCCATTTGTAAACCTCCACCGCAGTAATATGCAGGTACACATCAAATTACTACAACCGGCACTTATCCCGATGTGGCAGCCGAAAAACGCTCAATCCTTGCAGACAACGATACGGTACGCATCAACCCGGTTTGTTCGAATTTCTGCAGTTTAGTTTACAACAAGTTAGGTCTAGTAAACACTATTGAGAGAACTTCTCGCTTGAGAACCTCCCCTGCAACGGAAAAGGAGATTCCACAGCCGACAATGTTCCAGCTCAAGCCGTCGGTACACGTAATAAAGAGCCGAATACAAAAGACCTCATTTATGCCGGCGTGTTTTACGTACTTTACATCATAGCCGCTTTTTGTAATGCTACCGGAACTGTCGGAAGTGCCAAGGCTGCCGGAATTGCGCCAAGTATGGCTTGGACTGCCATACTTGCTGCAAGTTTGGTTAATCGTGCCCAACTTGCTGCAAGTTTGGCAGCGCTGTTATGACGACTCAACTTGGCGCATTTTTGGCAGTACTATTGTTATAAAACTGACTTCATTTATTTTGAAAAAGAGATTGAAACGATAAGGAAGCTAGTCCTTCTTATACCATACATAACCTTTTTCTGACGGCTGAACATAAGCACCCTTTGGGACCTGTGTTACTACCAAGAAAACATCCCTATAGTCTGGAACAGGAGAAATAAGCCCAAAGAACATCGCTATCATTGAAATGGTAATCAGCCATTTGAGGGATACCGGCGTGAATAGAAATACCAGTTGAAAAAAGATACCGAGCAATGCCGGTGCAATCGAAATGAAAATAAACCGATTTCGCTTTATCGGATTTGCCGAGATATAAAATGCTCGTAGTTGTCTGATACTAATACCGATATACACTTTCGCCTTTGTCGGATAAGACAAGGCATGAAATAACTCGTGTATTGGCAATCCGATACAAAATCCAAACAGGAAGGATACGGGAAGAAATCGGAAGTCAAGAAAGCTTTCCCCTGTAAGGAATCTTTTAAGGAAAACTGTCAAAAAACACAGGAGAATAGAACCAAAAAAGTATGGAGTAAGACCCTGAAAAATATTCTCCGGTCTCTTTAATACCACGGCATTCTGAGGAACACCCCTAAGCTGGATATCTCTATCCCACTCCTGTTTTCCATCAACCACAGTATTCCAATCCATATTTCCTTTCCAGATTATTTTTGGCAATTTGCTCACCTTCCTTGCTCTGATATTTCTGTTATAAGGATTTCATACCCGAATCTCACAAGTGGACTTTGAAGCTGCTTTGAGTACTGAAATCCGCACCGGTTGTCTTTCCCTTACAAGCCCCTTCTCGCTTCAGCTTTACCTGGAAAGGTCAGGATCGGCCAAGCTTATTGACCCTGCGATCGTAAGTGAGAAGACCGTTCACTTCTTCTTCAACGTCTGAAAGCTGCGTGTAGATATAGCCGGCAAGTCCGTCTGCCTGCAAAGATTCCGCCTTTGCAAGTTCTTGCTTAACCGCAGCACACCAATCGTTGGCAGTGGCAAAATTGCCATAACCGTACGCATGATCAAGCGACGTATGCTCCGGCACCATCTGCGCCAGCCCACCAAACTCTGAGATTATAACAGCACGTTGTTTCGCGCCCTCTCGCCGGCGATTCGCCTGCGCCTTACGTATATCACGCCAACCCGCACGAAGTGGCCGAAAGTAATTGTGAATGCTGATAAAGTCCCCGCAGCCCTGATCATACCAACCACTTGTGGCATCGATTGGCCTCGTTGCATCAAGCTCGCGGACGGTTTTCACCGCTGCCTGCGCGTCGAACTGACCCCAACCTTCGTTAAAGAGCGTCCAAAATCCAACTGATGGATGTCCGTCGAGAAGTTCGACCATGCTTCGACACGTCTCAATCCATTCTCTCTTGTAATTCTCGTCACTTGCCGCCAGCGCTCTGTGGTGGTGGGGTGTCGTATCTTGAAAATGACGCCACGTAAAACTGAAGAGCGTCGGTTTTTGACTGGTATGCCAAGAACTGTAGGCATCTCCGCCCGAGACGCAATCCTGCCACACCAGCATACCGAGCCGGTCGCAATGATAGTACCAACGTTCACTCTCAATCTTGAGATGTTTTCGCAGCGTATTGAAACCAGCCGCGCGCATAGTCTCTATGTCATATATCAACGCTTCATCGGATGGAGCCGTCATAAGCCCGTCAGGCCAATACCCCTGGTCAAGCACTCCACGCACAAAGAACGGAGCCCCGTTCAGATGAACTCTGGGGATTCCCTCGGCATCAGGTGCCACTTCAACCGTGCGAAACGCGCAATAGCTCTGTACAACGTCTACCGCCGCATCTCCCGACCGCAGCATCGCCGTCACTGCGTACAGATACGGGTCTTCAGGCGACCAAAGGCGAGGAGAACTCACGTGTAACTCAGCACAAGTCTCCCCTGTCTTCCCCACCGGTAATGTGGCGTGCAATACTTCCTGTTTCTGAGTATCCAGAACCGTCACTTCAAGCGTAAGAGAATTCGTAAGTGAATCGGTGAGCGCCTCGTTTCTCGACCCAAAGGTACTTCTCGCCCGTACTTGAAGGATTCCGTGCATATCGCCCTTCAGAGTCAGCGACTCAAGATGCGTCTCCGGAACCACCTCACACCAAACGCTCTGCCAAATGCCGCTCTGCGCGGTATACCAAATATCGCCACGCGAGAGCGTTTGCTTGCCGCGCAGCTGCACTCCGGCATCGCTGGGATCATAGACGCAAACGGCTATCTCCGTTTTCTTTGACATGCCGAGAAGATCGGTGATGTCGAAAGAAAACGGCAAGTAACCCCCTGTATGTGTTCCGACAAGCTGTCCGTTGACAAAGCATGCGCACATCCAGTCAACCGCTTCAAAATGCAAAATAAATCTCTGTTGCAACGACAATTTCGGCAATTCAACCAAACGTCGATACCAGAGAAGTTCATTGGGATGCAAAGTACGGTTGACACCGGAAAGAGACGCTTCGGGCGAGAAGGGCACGGTGATCTTGCCGTCCCACCGCAAAGGCATTCGCGCCTGCATAAGAGCTTCCCTAAGAACCTCGGTGTCGGGCATTCCGCTCAAGGGAACGATCGCATAGTCCCACATACCGTTCAGCGACAAAACGTTATCCCGCCGCATGCGCGGACGCGGATGCTCGGAAAGAACGTCCGAGGGATCAAACTCTTCTCCCCATACGGTCGTGAGAGGATTGAGCTTTTCAGCTTTGTGCTTCTGCGGCGCGCTGGCAAGAACCCGTCGGATATCTAGCATCAGACCTCCGCTTCTTTCACGGCAACGATCTCTTGGCTCTTTTGAGCTCTTCGTAGTGTACCAGCAGTATACTGACAACGAAGCTGATACGGATACTTCTCTGAAAATATATACCAAAGAAGGCAGAGTATATGGATGTGAAGAAACCATCATGAATATCACTAAAGCAAAGACATCAGACGTAAAGAATATCATGACCTTTTATGACTCACTGATAACCACCATGAGACAGGATCCTTATCGCCCAAAATGGATACGGGGAGTATATCCCTCGCTTGATGTCATCAAGCGATATTGCGATAACGAAGAATGCTACCTTGCTGTCAGGGAAGAGAAAATCATTGGAGCCGTGATGATAGTGCATGACAGCGATGAAAATCATACACAGATTGCATGGAACGTTTCTGCCCCTAAAAATGAGATAACAACGTTACATTTACTTGCTGTCGATCCAAAACTCCAAGGTAGAAGCATTGGCTTTAAGCTCATGAAATTTGCGGAAAACCTTTGCCGAGACAGAGGCGACAAGGTTATCCGACTTGATGCGCTCCCGGAAAACGTTCCAGGAAATAAGCTCTACCGAAAATGCGGCTATCATCTTGTTTCAAAGGAAACTCGTTTTTACGAAAGTGCAGGCTATATTGACTTCAACCTTTATGAACTTGCCTTATAGCGCTGCCTATCTTGACGATATTGCCTAGAGCTGCCAGAAATGCGCCAAGTATGGCTTGAACTGCCATACTTACTGCAAGTTTGGTATATATAGACCATACTTGCTGCAAGTTTGGTGAATCGTGCCCAACTTACTGCAAGTTTGGCAGCGCTGTTCCAACAGTACTAAGATAACCAAAGAGCTTCAGGAATCTCACACAAAAATCAAAACCGCTCGCATAGCAGGTGGTTTTATGTTTCGCTCGTTACTCGCGCTCAACAGGCTAAAGCCTTGAACAAGACGGGAACGCATTTCTGCATTCCCGTCTTCCCCTGTAATTCTGCTCACTGAAAAACTACATCAGCTCAGATAGGCCATATTCACTTTTCTACGCACGCTTACGCAGAGCAATACCGGCAGCAATGCTCCCGATGGAAGCAACGGTAAAACCGGCTACCGTTGAGATGACCGCCGGATCGGACATGTCAGGAATGACGCCCTTCTTGCCCGACTTAGCCTTCTTACCGGTCTTTCCAACCTCGTTCTGCTGCTGGTTGTTGCCTTGGTTACCACCTTGGCTGCCGTTTTGGCTACTACCCTGATTGTTGCCCTGCCCACCGGGCTGAACGGCAGCTTTCGTCACTTTAAGCGTTCCTGCAACATAGGTAAAGTCATAGTCACCTGCAGTGCCTCCTGTTGGGGTCAGCTCGTGATCACCAACGCTCACGTCAGAGGCAGTAAGGGTTGGCGCAGTATACTGATAGGCTGTATCGGCAGTCTCACCGTTCACAAATCCAGTAACGTTGAGCTTGAGTTTGGGAGCCTTCCCCTCTTCAACGGTCTCGCCCTCATACGTAGCGGTCAAGTGAGCCTTGCGAATGGTCCAACTGCCCGTCTTGGTGCTGGTCGTACCATCCTCCCATGTGTAGTTAACAGGATCGATAAGATCCATTACAACGTCATAGGTACCGGCGTGAGTTGCGGCGATAGTTCCGTTGATAGCCACATTGAGATGAGCGGAGATGTCGTAGCCGTTGTGCTCCTGTCCGTCGTAGTCGTAGTTTGTGGCCGTAGGAACGGCAACGGTGCCCTTCTCGATATCCATCATCATGGGAATCGTAAAGTCATAGGAGGTTCCATTTTTGATGGTTGCACGAACGACGCGATTCTTCTGAGCAGTCGTTGGTGTACCGGAAATGGTAGCCGTGCTCTTACGTGCCGCGGCATCGTTTTCCATCGGGCTCAACGTTAAGCCGTCCGGCAGGTTTGCCATCGTAAACGTATCGTAACCCTTGGAAGCAGCCGCCCACGGAATGGTAACGGGTTCGTTGTAAGCCGCACCAACCTTGGCGGGAGAAATCTTGTTTGAAGGCAAAGTAATCCCGGCAGAATTGTCGGAATTCTGGAATCTCGTGTTTTCAATGTTGAGAACACCGTCATCGGTAGTGGTAAGGTCCTGCTGGACAACAGTTGAGTTCTTGACAGTCGAGGTACCTTTGTTATCAAGGCCTTTGTAGAAGGTAACGTTGTCAAAAGTGACGTTCGCGCCCGCCTCAACGCTTACTTCGCCTTCGAAGATCATGTTCGATACCGTTCCATTAAAACCGGCAGGAAATACCACACGCGTTCCCTTTGCAACGTAACTGCTGTAGGGTTGAACGCGTGTACCGTTACCTAAATAGCTACTAGAGTAAGTGCTGGTAACATTGGTAACGGTGGTAGGAAACACAAAATCCGTCGTGGTCGATGAACTGCCGCCGACAGTCACTCTGGACGTGGTGAACTTCCATGTAGATGCCGCATCCATCGCCGGCTTGTTGTTCTTGTAGATTGACTGGAGACTGCTGGATCCATAGCCGGACAACCAGTCACTAATTTCAAACGAACCATCTGCCAGTGCTTTCGTAGCAAATGGCGAGAAGAACAAGCAGCAGACAACAACTGCCACCGCAACGGCAAGACGAACGTGCAGCCCCCTCTGTACGCACTTTTTATGCATATATTCACTCCTAACCTTAGTTGTCCGTTCGCAGACCATATGCTTTGAACAGAACTTTGCATCTTTTATTCCTTTTTTGAGCTGTAGTATCTTATCAAATAAGTTAGCTTAGGGAAACTAAAAGAAGGTATTTTTGGAAGAAATGTTCAAACCGTTATTTTTGTTAAAAGAATGATGTCAGAATATCCCAACGGATCGGATATATTCTCATTTTCCTTGCAGTATTTCTGTCTCATGATATGATGTGTACAACGTACAACATTAGGAGAATCTATGCCTGATGCAATGGTTACCGCGCGAATGAGCGCACAGAAAAAAGAAACTGGAGCCAAGCTGTTAAAAAGCTTGGGTATATCCGCCTCTGAAGCAATCAACCAACTGTATGATTACATAATCAAGACCGAGCGGCTCCCCTTTGATTTGCCAGAAGACAGACTTGCTCAGGCAGTCAAACGTATCAACGATATTCCCAAGGTGCCAGTAAGCAAAGAATTCTCCATGCTGAGCGATAACGAGATTCGTCTCGCACGGCTTCGTAAAAAAGGACTTAGTCATACCAAAGATGGTAATCAGGAGTGCCTATGATGCGCGTCCTTGTTGATACCAATGTGCTTATCGACTTTCTTGCTCAACGAGCTCCTTTCTTTGATGAAGCTCGCAAGCTACTCGTATTTGCGGCAATGGGAGACTACGAACTCTGGGCAAGCGCCTCGCAAATAAGCGATATTTTTTATGTTTTAAGTGAGGGTGGGAAAGCTTCTAAGACAGACGCAGCAAAAGCCGCTCTTATAAGTCTTCGAGGCATAATTAAAATTTGCGCTCCAGGAGGAGAAGAGACAGATAAAGCCCTTGAGTCAACATGGAGCGATTTTGAAGATGCCCTGCTCTATCAAGCAGCAATGAGCCTGGGAGCTCGCTGCATTATTACCAGAAATACTCAAGACTTTACCCTGAGTTCACTTCCCGTATATACCTGTCAGCAATTCTTTACTTGGATGGAACAGAAGCACCACCTTGCGTATAAAGAACTTACCTTTTGATACAGCTCCATTACCACCCTACGACGAGGGAATCGTCTTGACCATAAAGACAAAATAGACAAGGTGAAACACCCATACGCACAAGAGTACCGCACAGCCAACTACGATGCCTCTTAGTCCCATCAAAATAAAGCCGATGCTCATGAGTAAGGTAACCGTAACCATGATGCGAACCTTGGCCTTTTTGGTCATGCCGCGACCTGCCGTATAATCAGCAAGATTATCCTGATACAGCTTTGTGCTGGTAAACCACGTATTCAGTCTCTCGGAACTTCTTGCAAAGCAAAAGGCTGCAAGAAGCAAAAAGGGAACGGAGGGTAAAAATGGGGTAACGGCTCCCACTGTGCCAAGTCCCACGCTGATGCACCCGATAACGATGTACAGAATTTTCTTGATACTCATACGTTTTGTCCTTCGCTACACAAGTCGCTTCTTTTCCCTTTTTGATTCGATTACATGACGGATTGCTTTAATTGGATGATAAAAAAGCATCCGTGGACCGGAAAATCTCATAACCGTTTTGATTCTTTCTCGCATCTCAGGTGTATAACAATGCACTCTGCAATTTGAACAAAAGGTCTTTGTCGCTATAACGGGACATCGATCAGTCTGCTGACGAACATAGCGGTCAAGCTCGGCACATTCGGCACACAAGGAAGAGTTTCCACGATAACTCTTCCAAAAGTTGCCGTGCTTTTTATGACAGTAAAGCGAGATCATGAGCGAAACGACTCTCTTCTCTCGATCTCGTTTCGCGACCGCACGACTGTCGTCCACCTTCGCAGGTAATTGATTTGACCTTGAGTGCCCTGCAAACGCCTTCTCACCGGATTTACCTATTGCGCACATCAGCTGGTTCTCCCGTGCTCGACAGAATAAACCTCATCCGCAATTCCCATGGTTGACGCACGATGTGACACCAGCACAATGGTCTTGCCTGACCTTTCCTCATGGAGTGCCTTTAGAATCACGGCCTCATTAAGACTGTCAAGATTACTGGTTGGCTCGTCGAGCAGCACAAACGGTGCATTATGGAGAAACGCGCGTGCAAGTCCCAAACGCTGACGCTCACCACCGGAAAGCGTATCTCCCAGCTCACCTACGGGCGTGTCATAGCCGGCCGGCAATGACATGATGAGGTCATGAACGGACGCTTTCTTACAAGCGGCAATAATTTCATCGTCGGTGGCATCAAGCTTGGCAAGCCTCACATTATTGCGAATTGAATCGTGAAACAGATAGGTCTCCTGCGTCACAAAGCTTTCCATGTCGCGTAGATTGGAAGTGTTAATCTCATTGACACTTGTACCGGAAATTTGAATACGTCCCTCTTGAACCTCCCAAAAACGCATAAAAAGTTTAAGCAGTGTGGATTTCCCGCTTCCGCTTTTTCCTACAATGCCGACAATCTTATTGGAGGGCACTTCGACGGAAAGACCGTCAAGGATTGTCTCTTCGCCGTAAGCAAACGTGACCCGCTCTGCCGCAGCACCTCTAAACTCCACCGAAGCCTTGCCTTCAATCTCTTCCACAACGGGCTCTTCATCAAGAATGGCAAGCACACGGTTACCGGCTGCAAGGGTACTTTGCAATGTCGCCCCCAGCGCTGCCAGCGCCACAACGGGACCAAAAGAACTCATCAGGGCCAGAGTAGCTATGAGGCATCCATCAAAACTGCATAGAGACGCCGACAACGCAAGCATACCAAGGTCAAACAAAAGGATGATGCTGTTTGTCACCGCACCGTTACACCCGGCTATTTGCTTCATCCGTTCCTGGTCGTTGGCAAGCGCGTCGGTCATACGATTCATCTCTGACAAGCGGGCGTTGCCCTGCCCGTATTGAATGGTTTCGGAAAGGCCACGCAAGTTATCAAGCACAAATGACGAGAGCTTCCCTGATTTACGGCGAAGCTTCAGACCTTCATTGCCGCTGAGCCGCGCCGTCGCCAATGGAATAACTACTCCTACCGTTATATACGCAACGGCTGACAAGACCCCAAGTGCAATATGGAATGAACCGATAAACACCACCATAATGCAGCTGAACACACAAGCAATACAGATCGGCGAAATGGTGTGAGCGTAAAACACCTCAAGGAGTTCAATGTCTGAAGTAATGACGCTAATCAGATTGCCCTTATCTTTACCCTCAAGCTTTGCGGGACAGAGCCTCCTGAGGGCACTAAACACCTTATCGCGGATAAGTGCAAGCAGCTTAAAGGCGATAAAATGGTTACACGCCTGCTCCGCATATCGTAAAAATCCACGAGCTACCGCAAAAATACCCAAGCAGATAAAAATCCCCGTCAGAGAAAGATGTGCGCCAAACGACAGCACTGTTTCCTGCTGTAGGGCGACTAAAACCGCATAGCCTCCAAATATCGTAATAAAAGCGGCAAACAGATGGCCGACGACACCCATACATATTGCCAGCACCATATAACTCATAAGCGGTTTGACAAGACCAATGAGCGATGCCATTACCACAAAGCCACTCCTACTCTCTTGCTTTGTATCCTGTTTCATGCGGCATCACCTCCTTGCGCATAACACTCAAGTTCTTGCTGGGCATTCCAGAGTCTTGCGTAGGTTCCACCCTTAGCGAGAAGCTCCTCATGGATTCCCTCTTCAACAATACTTCCTCGATCAAGGACGTAGATCTTATCCGCATCCGTAACGTTTGCAAGCCGGTGGGAAATGAGGATGACCGTCTTTTTTGCTGCCAGCGTATGAATCTGAGCCATGATGTCATTCTCGCTTTCAACGTCAATATTGGACGTTGCTTCATCAAAGATGTAAATGGAACTGTCGTGCAAGAGAGCCCTTGCAAGTGCCAGCCGCTGGCGCTGCCCGCCGGAGAGATTAGAAGCCGACTCGTCAAGTTTTGTGTCAAGGCCCTTCTCGCTTTGTAAAAACCCTGCAAGATTAACCTGCTCAAGGGCACGCCAAAGGTCTTCATCCTGGGCACTCGGACGTGCCATCAGGAGGTTGTCACGAACGGTGCCTTTGAAGAGATAGCTCTGATGGCTGACATACGTAATGTTTTTCATAAGGCTGGCTTCGGAAATTTCGGTTAAAGGCATAGTGGCGAAAAGCACTGACCCCTCATAGCCTTTATTGCGCCCCATAAGGATGGAGGCAATGGTAGATTTTCCACAACCTGACTCGCCAACCAACGCCGTAAAACTTCCTTTTGGAAAAGACAGATTAATGCCATGGAGAATCTCACGCTCTGGCTCATAGGAAAAATGAATGGCTCTGCACGTAATCGTAGCATCCGCGGGAACTTCGCCTGATTTTTCTTTCGTCTCAGGAAGCTCAAGCAAGCGAAATATCTTGTCAGCTGCTGCCATGCCATTCATGGCAATATGGAAAAAACTGCCTAACATGCGCATAGGCAAAAAGAAATCGGCCGCCAAAAGGATTATCAATAAGCAGCCCGCCAAGTCAACGGCGTTTGCCCGAAATTGTGTCACGGCAAAAACGACGCCAAGCGCTGCACCTCCATAGGCAATCAAATCCATTACGGTAATGGAATTTAGCTGCATGGTCAGCACTTTCATGGTAATGCGCCTAAACTCTTCGGCCTGTTCATTCATTTCTTTGTGCTTGAACTCGTCGGCCTGATAAATCTTGGCGGTTGTCAGACCTTGCAGATTTTCCAAAAACGTATCGCCAAGAGCGGTATAACGACCCCAATATTTTGCCAGTAATTTCTTTGCAAAGCGCTGCACCGCCACAATGGTAAGCGGAATGAGCGGTACACAGACAAGCAAAACTACCGCCGACGGCAAATTTACAAAGCTCAGTGCCACAAACAGTGTCAGTGGAGCAAGCAGCGCATAAAAGAATTGTGGAAGATACTGACCAAAATACGTTTCAAGTTGATCGACACCCTCAACGGCAACTTGGACGACTTCGCTGGTCTGAACCTGCTCGTTATAGGAGCTACCCAACCTGAGCAGCTTACCGTAAATCTTCTCACGAAGAATCTTTTTGACCGATTTTGAACTGAGATATGCCATGCGACTTGACAGGGTGCTGCAGAAAAAACGTACCACAACAGCCCCAGCCGCTATGGCAACGACAGAGATTATCTGGTTTTGGCTGACCGTCTTTTCATAGAGGCCTTGCAGCAGATGGGCTATCTCCCGCATCATGACGATGTTTGCCAAAAGGGAAATCCACTGCAAGGCAACATGAGCGGCAATGTACTTTTTACTTTCATCAACCATGGCGATAAGTTGCTTATTAAACATCTGAGCAAGACTTTCGAGAAGAGTTTACGAATTCTAACTCTTCCATTGTACGTATCGCCGCTAAAAAAGCTACTTTGAGTCAGAGGATAACTCCCCGACCTCTTTAATGCTTACCATTCTCTTTACACTCATAGCTTGCAAGCAAGTGTACAAATTCTCAGTCTTTCTCAGGCTCCTCCTGAGCACGTACAATACCCTGGTAGAACTTTACGGCACCACGAACTTCTTCCGCATTGGGATGACCCTTTCTCATCCCGCCTATCAACTTCAAAGGACCAAAGGTGTCAAATCCGACGCATCCGTACTCGCCAAGAATTTCTGCATGCGTTTCTTCTGCTATCTTTCGAATGTCATTCGTATGTGCTGCGCTTACCCTTCCACAGGTATAAATAAAAAACACCTTTTTATTTTTGGGAAGATTCTTCTCCGCATATTGAAGCACCAATTTGTGCATCTTTCCGTAATAAATCCCTGATGCAAAACCTATTGCATCATATCCCGACAAGTCATCTATTTCCGGATGTGTCGCATCAATCAAAGTGACTTTATCTTCTTGTGCTATTGCATCAAGCAGCTTTTTTGTATTTTCATGGTGTTTGGAGTAATACACTATCGCAGTCTTCATGCTCTTCTCCCCACTTGTAAACAATACATCTTTACTTTCGGATTGATTATAAGAGACATGCTCGTCATATATCCAATTACTCTGTTCTTAAAGCAAAGATTTCTAGAAAGTTTGAGGATATTAAATTCCCTACATCAGACATACTGGTTAGCATCTATAATCTATTGCCCGAAGGTAGTTTTGAAGGGTATGGTTAATGACGTCTGGCTCTATACAACACACATTTACAAGCACAACAAACCTCACTTCCAGATCTGCTCATCTGATGGGTGCAACCATTACCATTTCAATCTCACATGGAGAAGCCGACCGACTTTTGGATGATGTCTTTTTACTTCTGCATCTCTATGAAAAGCGCTTTAGTGCCAATGATGAAACATCAGAGCTCATGCAGGTCAACAAAGCGGCTGGGAAAAATCCTGTCTCCGTTCATCCTGATTTGTTTGAGCTCATTAAATTGGGTAAAAAACATAGCCTTGCATCGCAAAGCCATCTCAATATAGCCATTGGTCCTTTGGTCAAAGCTTGGAGAATAGGATTTTTTGACGCGCGGGTTCCTAGCCCAGAAGAAATTGAACAAGCCCTTTTGTTAACAGATCCATCCTGCATTGAATTAGATTCCAAAACTTCCAGTGTTTATCTTACAAAAACAGGGATGTCTCTTGACTTAGGGGCACTTGCAAAGGGTTATATTGCAGATAGAATTGCCGAATTCTTGCACGGAGAAGAAGTTACTTCCGCTCTCATCAATCTTGGCGGCAATATTTTGACAATCGGCATCAACGAACAAACACATCGTCCATGGCGAATCGGTATACAGCACCCACGCTTACCTCGAGGAACCAATGTGGCCGTCTTGCCGATCAAAAATCAGTCCGTTGTCACGTCTGGAATATATGAAAGAAAGCTGCAGGCAAACGGTAAAACCTATCATCATATCCTTGATCGAGATACGGGCTATCCTATCGATACCCAACTCACCAGCCTCACCGTTGTATCAAATCAATCTATCGATGGGGAAATTTGGACGACGCGTCTTTTTGGCGAGAGTCCTCAATCCATCCTCGAACAAGTTGAAAAAGAAACAGGTATCGATACGCTCATTGTTACGGAAAATAATCACATTCATTACTCATCCGGCCTCATTCCGGAATTTCTCTTCTAGGTCTAGAAAGGATCTTGCTATGCTCAACCTTATCGGCATCGTCGGTACAAACTCAAAAGAGTCAACCAACCGCTTACTTCTTAAATACATGCAAAAGCACTTTGCAGATAAAGCAAATATTGAGCTTATTGAGGTAGATAATATTCCGCTTTTTAATAAACCAGCTGACATGCAAGTTCCCAAAGTCATCACTGAAATTGCGCAGAAAATTGAAGCCGCAGACGGTGTCATTATCGCAACCCCTGAATATGACCATTCTATCCCCGCTGCTCTTATGAACATCTTGGCATGGCTTTCCTATGGTATTTATCCCATGGTCAATAAGCCCGTTATGATTGTCGGTGCTTCCCACGGCGCACTTGGCTCTTCCCGAGCACAACTACACTTGCGCCAAATCCTGGATGCACCGGAACTTAAGGCATCAGTTATGCCGGGCTCTGAATTTTTACTCCCTCGTTCGCTCCAGGCTTTTGATGAAAACGGCGATTTAAGAGATTTAACGACAGTAAAAAAATTGAATGTACTCTTTGATGACTTTCGTCTGTTTGTCAAAATTGCCGAAAAATTGTCCGCATCACAAGCACTTCTCCATAAAGAAGCCGAGAACTTCAACTGGGAAAATCTATAGGAATTGGAAGGGACACCTGTTATGAAGTTTGTTGGAATCGTTGGCTCGAACGCGGAGCTTTCATATAATCGCAAGTTACTGCACTTCATCAAAAAACACTTCGAGGAACAATTTGAATTAGAAATTTTAGAGATTGATGAGATTCCTCTTTTTAATCCTGACGGGAACTGGCATGATTCTTTCCAGCTACGTCTTCTCTACAACAAGATTACACGCGCAGATGGCGTTATCATTGCAACTCCCGAGCATAACCACACTATCTCTGCGGCTCTCAAAAGTACTATTGAATGGCTCTCCTATGATGTACATCCGTTTGAGGATAAGCCCGTTATGGTTGTCGGTGCTTCTTACTACGACCAAGGAACTTCTCGCGCGCAAATTCATCTGAGGAAAATTCTCGACGCTCCGGGGGTCAACGCCTATGTACTTCCGGGAAACGAGTTTTTATTGGGGAAAGCAAAACAGGCCTTTAACGACAAGGGCGACATTGTCGATGCGGGCACTGTCAATTTCCTCGAATTCTGTATGAATAACTTCATTAAATATGTAGAGGTAGTTTCTAAATTGAAAAAACCAAAACCACTTGCACCTGAGGATCTTGATGTCACAGGTTCTATTTCAACTACTATCGAAGGCATTGATCCTGACGATCCGGATTGGGTCGAGAAGGCCGCGGAAAAAGTCGGAGCTGTTTCAGGAGATACGTATGTCAAGTTGGACCACGGCATTCTAACCGTTAACCAGATTGATATGTTCCTGAAAGCCATGCCATTTGAGCTGACTTATGCAGACGATAATAATCAATTCCTCTACTACAATAACGCTCATGAAAATCCAGATACCATGCTTGCGAAGCGTGTACCCTCGCAATCCGGCAATCGTCTGTCTACCGTTCACAATTCTCTTCCTCCAGCACGTATCAAAAACGTCGAACGAGTAATCGGAGTTTTAAGAAACGGTGACCAAGAATATGTCCGTGCCATCGTTCCAAGCCCTGAAGGTGTTATCAACACTCATAATTATCAGGCAATGTATTATCCAGACGGATCATATGCCGGCATCAACGAAATTGTCTTCAACTTCCAAGAGTGGCTTGATTGGTATCTACAGGCTACTGGCCAGCACCTTGTTGGAGGCAATGCACTAACGATGCCCGGAGCCGACGTACCGAGCACCGGAGGTCCCAGCGCAAGTGGTCCAAGTGCAAGCGTAGACGCAACATCAGGTGCAAGCGCATAAGACAAACCAAATTATGCACGTCAAAGAACGCACGTAACTGTCTTTCACTAAGATATGAGCCAAATATCGCCCTATGACACCACACGTACCATAGGGCGATATTGCATATATCCAAATAGCAATTAATAGAGTAAGGGAAGAAAATCCGTGCCCTTCTAAACGACATTTACTCCAGCATCACGCAGGTCATGCTTGGTGTCTTCAAACGCCTTCTCATTTTTTGAAACAACCGCGCGCACATTGACTGTTGCCTTCAGGCCGTTTTTCAAAGCACCGAGAGCGGTCTCTTTAATACAAAAATTACCGTCGAGGCCAATAATTTCAACTTCATCAGCGTTTAGTTCTTGAAGCCTCTGCAACAGTTTGGGATTTGAAAAAGCATCGCCTTCACGCTTGTCAAATACGTAATCAGAGACAACCGAAAGTCCGGCACCAAATTCTTTCTTTTTTGAAGCACGTTCCCAAGGAAGCTTATGCACAACGTATATAACCTGTTCGGGTTCATACTGGCTGATTATGTCATTGCATGCTTCAATAAGACCTTCGGTATTACGGCGTTTCATAACATTGGTTTGAACATCAACGACAAGCAAAGCCTTCATGGCATTCCTTTCTCGGAAATAAACCTTCATAAAAAATTTTATCATACGGAATACTTGGGTCATGATAACAACAAGGTTGTTATCTGTGTCTTCTGGAGATATCCTTGCGATGGCCGATGCTGAATACTTCGATGATTAATCTGTCATTCTGAATCAGACAAAGGATTCTGTAATTCCCCACGCGATACCGCCATTCACCGGAACAATCTGCCGTAAGTCCCTTTCCTAACCGATAGGGATCCATACAGCCTTCAAGGTTGTTCTCTATCCAAGAGAGAACCAATCGGGCAGTAAGGCAATCCGTCTTCTTAAGCTGGCTCACAGCTTTGCGGGTGTGCTCAACATGAAAACTCATACATATGAAACGTTAGGGCTTTATGTAATCAGATATTTATCTACAATGATTGCAAGCCATTTACATCAAGGAGCATACATGACTTCCATCCCTGAAGACTATGAATCGCAGTTGTCCCTCTATGACACCCAGCGTGCCATAGAGCGCATCAAGTACATTTTTCTTGCAAAGCTCTGTGCCGCGCTCCACCTTGTGCGTGTAACGGCGCCTCTTATAGTGGATCCCGAAACAGGTATGAACGACAACCTCAGTGGTACTGAGAGGCCGGTAAGCTTTGACACGCCAGCCATTGGCAAAGACGCCGAGGTTGTGCAGTCGCTTGCAAAGTGGAAACGCTATGCGCTGCACCGCTATGACTTCAATGTGGGAAAAGGCCTCGTATGCGATATGAACGCCATTCGTCGTGATGAGGAACTTGACAACTTACACTCTATTTACGTGGATCAATGGGACTGGGAAAAGGTCATTGGCGAGAAGGACCGCACATCTGCCTATCTCAAAGATACCGTTACTCGTATTGTCACAGCCATCTGCGGAACACTTGACGAGTTGAAGTGGCACTATCCTCAGCTGGAAACGGAACTCGACCGTACCGTTACCTTTATAACCACGCAAGAGTTGGAAGACCTCTATCCGGAATTTACGCCCACCGAACGAGAAAACCGCTTTGTCGCTAAACACCATACCACCTTCATCATTGGCATCGGAGGAGCGCTACGCTCCGGCAAGCCTCACGACAGCCGTTCCCCCGACTACGATGACTGGGATCTCAACGGCGACC
>ERZ772962.311-NODE-311-length-27275-cov-5.766091_pt1 | contig 27275 bp, 21 predicted proteins | sample MGYA00580676_ERZ772962 | MGnify/ENA primary metagenome ERZ772962 (study PRJEB29015, sample SAMEA2738049) | human oral metagenome | biome: human oral; feature: human-associated habitat; material: saliva | place: China | collected 2230 ...
TACGCGTATGTTCACGCTGTATGGCCCCGTATCCGCTGAAAAACGAGGTGTTCGCGTCTCTTCCTTCATCGCATGCGACGATCTAACAGACGAGGAGAAACGGCTGTTGAGTTGCGCAGATACAGACGACGATGACGCGTACGCACGCGTCGAAGCTATGAAGCGCAGGCATCAAGATCGATTCCGAAGGACGGTTCTTTCCGCCTATGAAGGTGCGTGCGCTGTAACGGGTACCGTTACGTCTAATGTACTGCAGGCAGCGCATATAGATCCGTTTGCACGGAGCAGGTCGCATGCGGTGTCCAACGGAATTCTGCTGAGAGCGGACGTGCATTTGCTCTATGATGCCCATCTGATTACGATTCGTCCCGATTCCAGGCGCGTTGTCGTGAGCGAGGCGGTGCGGGATCCGATGTACCGGGAACTCGATGGGGCGAGGGCACGCTTTCCGAAGCGGAGGGAGTTCGAGCCTGACAATCGGCTGCTCGAAATTCATTTGAGAAGTTTTAACAGCAACCAGAGGAAGCTGGGTCTTTCCTGCGCCTAGGCGCGCAGTGCTTTCGAGCATCCGCCGGGACAATCCGGTAGGACGGATGCCGCAGGGCTTACGCCATCTAGCTAGGGGATTATCGACCGATATTCGTACGCCTCTTTGCAGCGCTGCTTAAGATAGGCTTCAAGATTGGGGTCGGTGGCGTATACGCAGCAGCCTTTCATCCCCCGCGTCATCAGAGTGCGGTAGGTGTTTTTGACGATCTCGTCGCCCTTCTTTTGCGCACGTTGCGGATCCGATGCTGCCATTTTCTTAAGGCCTCGTATCGACTGGTCTGATTTCGCCCGTTTCGTGTAGTCGGTGACGATATGGCCGTCTTCGTAGCGCAGGTCGTTTCCGATGATGACGCCGACGTATTCGAATTCCAGCCCTTGAGTTGTATGGATGCACCCAACTTCGTTGATAGAGGTTGGGCTGATAGCGAATTCTTCGCCGCCATTCAGGTTCCAGCTCATTTCAAAATCGCCGATGACGATGTCGTGGGCGTTGGTGTCGTTGCGCCCTTTTTTCGGCCAGTCCCAACAGTATCCGGCGAGTATGCGCGCTTTGCCGGATTTATCGTTGTGCGCGACTACCTTGGCTCGCAGTTCTTGGGGTGAGTCAGCTACAGAAAAATCGTAGTCGGCGCCCTTGAGGTCGTAATTCGCGGTTTGCCTGATTTCCAGTACGTCATCGAGCCAGGCGAGGTATCCGTCTGATCCGTTGCACCTGAACTGGGAGGCGAGCTCGTCTTCGTACACTTTCGAACTGTTTACGGAAGCCCAGCGCTCGATTTCTTCTACGCTGCCGATATCTTTAACGGTCACGCGCTGGCTTTCATCGATGAAGAAGACGCTCAGCTTCGAGGCGTGTATGATTTCATGGATTTGGTTTACGCCCTGATTGCCGTACAGCCCGGACTTTTCGTTTAAACGATGGGCCTCGTCGGCAAGGACGACGTCAACGGCGCTTTCGGGAGCGTCTACGTACGTACCGGACCCCTTGAACATGTTGTCGATGCAGCTTTTCGTACGGTGGCCTTTGAGTTTGCGTGCGTACACAGTGCGCGGAGCGCTGTTTTTCGAGCAGTACTGAGCGAACATGCCTTCCTGTGTCAGACGGGCCAAAAGGTTGATTGCGACGACCGTCTTGCCCGTGCCGGGGCCGCCTTTGATAATGGCTGTGCGCTTTTGGCCGTCTTTATTGCAGAGTCTTGCCAATTCCATGATGTGCTCGAAAACGACTTTTTGATCGTCAATCAATCGTTGCATTGCCCGTTTTCATGTAGTCAGCAGGGCAGGTGAGCTGGGACTTCCTCTACTCTCCTATCTCGAGAACCGTGTAGTCACCATGTAGTCGGCACTGACTACATGCCATGTAGTCACTTGGGAAGAGTATTTTCACCCGACCGAAGAGTGACATGTATGACCTGCGGAAACGCAGTTCGATTGCGCGCAACTGACTACATGGGCGGAAACGGCGCCGACGGGGTGGGGCGCTCCCCGACCGAAGAGTGACGAATTCCGAGTGAAGAGTGACAGCTTTGAACTGGGAAAATGCAAATCCTCATATGTCTAGTGACTACAAGGGAGCTATCAGTTGCCATGGCTTTAGTTGCGCACATCCTCCCCAGCAATCCTAGCCTCACCCTGAGTCTAACGACATCTGCGTATGTATTCATCGAGAACAGAGAGCCACTCTACTTGAAGAGAGCACAATTAAACTTAGCAAATTAAGAATATAAGATACCTAGATTGTTTCGTTGAAAGGCAAGGTAGGAATGGAGCACGAGTTTATGTTCTCTGAGGTAGAAGCAACGTATTCACGAGATAAGGGTGTCCTATCCGGTCCAATAGGGCCTTTAACGCTCAACTCAATTATTACCGAATCATCTGATCCGCGTATGCCAAAAGCTGACACAGAAGTACGTTGCGACATCAGCATTTCACAAGGACCTAAACGCACCATCCGAATTGTCGCTTCAGAGCTCGTGTATTGGAGCCGTCTATTAGGTCCGCTCTATCAATTAGAGCGGCTGCTTATGCTATTCGATGGCAGATTTATCCCGTTGGTCGACCTGAAATTCACAGACAACCTAAATGAGTCTTATGAGTCTGGCTTTGAAGCAGAGAAGGCACGCAAAGAGGCTCTTCGGAAACGTTTGAAATATTTTGACTCTGCAGATTACCTGCAAATTGACGGTATCAAACTAATAGAATTTCAAGATGTTCTGACAAGCGAACTTTTCGGACGATGGCTTAAGCTTCTCGATGAACTCGACATCATTAACCAAATGTACCTATACGCCGTTTCAGATAACGGCATGCCGATGGATGTCCCGCTGGCATTTTTAACCGAACTTGCCGAACCTATGGTAGAAATCCTGAAGGAGCAAAAGGGTTTATATGAGGATTTGCACCCAGGTAAGAGGGGGACATTGCTGTTAGATTGCCTTAAGGCGCTTGCTGACCAATACGGGTCACCGGTTTTCGATAATGAACCCAATCTGGACCTATTACTTCTTAAGCTCAAAGAAAATAGGCATCGCATTATGCATATCAAACGCGAACAGCAACATCTACAGTTCGATGGAAAAGATTGCGTCCTCTATATCAACAAGCTCAGCCTAGTTTATAGGCACATCATTTTCGACCTATTGGGCATAACTCAAGATAAATATTATCAACAGTTAGAAAAGATTACCTCGACCCTAGATTCGTGGATGAAAACGATTAATTACACTTAATGCCACAAAGACTAGGTTCTAGTTTGGTGACAGCAGAACTGCGCTTATGTCTTTTGTAGGCAAATCGCATTGTGGTGCCACGTAACTAAGTAGACAGAATCTACTTTGTGGGCCCCGTTTCCCTGATATCGGTGAATGGATCGACTCCGTATCCATTCACTTTCCATGCACCCGGCTCCCACTCTGCTGCTAGGTCAGCCCCGTTGAATCGACAAAGACGAATAAGTGCAGTCCATGTTTTGTTTTGAAAACGGAGGTTTATCCTTGCAAGAGCAATCGCAGCAGCAGGCCTATCTATCTCCTCGATCTCGTATTCTTCGATTGGATGGGGTGAGTAAAGCTCCCTCGCTTGACCTGCAAGCTTGCCGGGCGTCATACCCACGGTGTTCGGAAAAAAAGACCCCAAGGCTCCGTAGTTTTTCGCCTTCCATGTCGCCAAGAAGTCGTTGCAGCTTCTTAGGACCTCATCGTCTGGGCTGATAGGATGCTCGAGATTCACTTGATGCTTCTTCCAAGCATTCAGCTTTATGTCATTCTCTGCGTTGCTCTCTCGTATCTCGGAGAGGTATCTGAGTGTCTCGCCCAAGCTCTGGCGATTGCCTTCGTCCTCTTTTTGCTCCCTGGTTACAGAATCGACCCAGTCTCCCACGGCGAACAGCATGCACCATGCCTTCGAGGCGACTACATCGTTGTCGTAGTCAGTAATCATCCCGTGCATGATGCCGTTGCGGTAGACCTCGTAGACGGGCTTGTCCTCCCTCGCAGATATAGACCTTGTAAATGTCTTTTGAACGGAAGGCAACCCATCCCACACGGTAGCGACGCAATCGTTAGAGTGAAGCTCCTCTGCTTCCCTTGCGTGAAGCCCCTTCCTTTCGGACTTGAAGGCATCGTTTACAAATCCGTCCATCATGGAAACTGTTACGAGAACCGAGCTGTAGTAGCGCCCTTCGAGATAGTCTCTCTCCGCCTTTTCCAAAAGTGGGATGCGAGATCGCATGTCAGGAAAACGGTTCAGCCTGATGATCATCCAGTGAAGCGCATCCTTCTCCTTGAGATATTCGATGAGCTCGCGCTCCGCCTCTTCGGGTGTAGGTTGTACGACAACCTTGCGCATCCTATCCAGATCAAGGGCATCAGAAAAGACCCAGTTCCTGGGGCCAAGCAGACGATAGAAGTTATCGGCAAGAGAAACGAGTCCGTCAAGCTCTTCAGTGATATCACGCGCGGTTTTTCTAGTATCCTCATTCCTCAACAACCAGCCGAGAGCATCAAAAGCCGACGCTTCTCGTCGTAGCTTCTTGACTGTTGGAAGATTGCCAATCGATTCATGTACGCGGTGCTCCATATCCCATCTCATTCTTCAACCGCCAAGAATTACCAAGTCCTCAATTGAACCCTAACATCACACAGATGGCAGGGTTAAGCTTTCCGAAACTCGCGATTCCTCGTCGAACCTTCTCCAACCAATTTGCCTGCTTCTATGAGCGCGGATATGTGAGCACTGGCGCTGCGCTTGGAAACTCCGGCTACCTCAGCTGCCTCCGCAAGTGTGAAGCTGCACCGCGATGCCGCGAGCTCCAGTATGGCTTGGTCAATGTCTCCCAGTCGCTCGACAGTTGTCGCTTCGGTGAACAAAACTCCATTTACGTCTGGAACTGTCGCGCGGAAAACATTACCGTCCACAAGAGTCGGGTCCCCGCCCATGAAGCTCCGTGAGTACTTGAAAAGGTTGCGCGTGCCGCTACCCAACTCCTCTGCAAGGCCTATTTGGGTGAAGATATTGGCGATCGAGGGGTTCTTCGACATCGGGCTAAAGTCATTGAGCGTGATATTCCCCTCAAAGAACGTCCTGCTGGCGTTCTGGGTGTGCAACCCTGCACGGTCAATCTCCAGCTTTGCAGGATAGGGACTCGTGAACTCCCGGTGAATGAGCATGTTCGAGATGAGCTCACGGCACACGATGCCTCGCACACTTACCCTGATGTCACCCTCGAGGACAAAGGGATCAGGAAGGTTGCGCTCGCAGAACCCCATGAGGGCGTCGTACGCATCGATGAGGTTGGTCTTCACCGTTAGGCGGTCGTCGTAGCGATCCTCGTCGCGCAGCCTGACCACGGCGTCGGTCTTGTAGGTGGGGCAGAGCGAGCCGATCGTCTCATCGCTACCGAAAAGCAGACCAGCGGCTAGGGTAAGGCCTTCCTGTCCTGTTGAGTAGTCCTTGACCAGAAGCTGGGCACTCCGCAAGAGCTGCTCGTCATCCAACCCTGCCCAGGGATGTCCCGGCCGCCGTGCCGTGGCCATCTGCCTTGCACGGTCGATAAGCTCTGCATGCAGATCGTTTAGCGTCAAATATGGAAAGATTCGCCGCTCAGTCTCGAGATTGCTCTTGCGGATGTACATGGCCGAAATCTGGCTGCTGGCGCTAACCTTCACATCGGCATCGGCGATGCGGTCGTACACGACGCCTTTATAGCGGTGAACGTCAGGGCTCATGGGAACCCAGATGCGGACGATGGTCTTGCCGTTTACGAAGACCGTCTCGGTTTCGAGCATCACGGCGGGGCCGAACAGCTTGGGGTTGCGCGCGACGTTTGCAATATTGCGCTGTATGTCTGTTGCTGCTCCTACTGCAACGCCGTTAACGTTCCCGTTGTCTTCCACACCAAGGTAGACGTTGCCGCCCATGTGGTTGGCAAACGCACAGATGGTCTCAAAGGTATCCTGTTCGGGTTGAGCTCCGCACCTCTTAAATTCAACTGACGCAGATTCGCCCTGGGCGATTGTCTCTAATAACAGTTCGGCTTCCATGCGAATTACTCACTTCAATTTAGGGTTCTTATTCTGTTGAAATTTTACCATGATTCAGGAAGCATTCACTCATTCAGGAAGCTATTCGCGAATTGCTTCCTGAATGTCTTCGCGAATTGCATTAAACAACAGCCCTAGGACTTCAAATGGCGAGACACATTCCCCCTGAACGCCATGCTTGACATCCGCAGAAATTAAACATGGATGTACAACCGCAATTGAATGTTGCAACGATTGCAGAGGAATCGTCACTCTTGCATTACTATCGCCGGTTTTCGAGGCCGAAAATAGGTCCAAAATCGCCTATTGCACACAGTGTTGAGAGCGACAAACAGCTTTCCGAAGGGCTCGAAAACAGCCCGAAATCGCCGGGAATCGCGGATTTTCACGATTTGTTACTCTTCACTCCTACCTGCGGTTTTGCAAAATGGAGGGCTGAAAAAGCGGGGTGACTACATGACTCAGCTCAAAACGGGCATGCGGCTAAAAAACGCGATGAAAATACTCTTCTCGCTTTGGCATGTTTTGGCATCTAGTCGCTTCTCTTTGCAACAAGTCGCAACGCGTCACCCCAGCACGATTGAGTGAAGAGTATATCCGCAGGTTAGCACCCATAGAATAGGCCCTTAAATCCGAAGATTCCGGGGCTTTCTGGCGTTTGTCACTCCCCAAAAGTCCCGGTGGTTTTGTCCAATACAGGGCACTAGTTGCTAACCACCGCGACTAGACGTGCAGGATGAGACTAGATGAAATGGGCTATTTCCCTACTCCCACTCGATCGTTACATGGCCCGATTCTGTGTAGTCGGCGCTATCGCTGACCTGCGATAACCATAACTCTTCAATCGCCAATTCAGCGTAGTCACCATGTAGTCAGTGGTGACTACATGCGCTGTAGTCACCTGGAGAGAGTATTTTCGTCCGACCGAAGAGTGACATGTTTGACCTCCGGAAACGCACTTCGCTTGCACACAATTGACTACATGGGTTGATGACGTTCCGACGGAGTGTGGCACACAACGACCCAAAAGTGACATGTTCCGAGTGAGGAATGACGGCTCTGAACAGGTGAAATGCACCTTCTGACGAAAGAGGTGACTACATGCTGATTCTTCTCACGCCCTGCTTACGCCAGAGAGCATTCGTTTCTGATGCAAGCGATAAAATTTAACCACCATTGCAACGTACTACAGGAGACAACAATGGATGATCTTTCGATTGAGGTTAGCCTCACATGCCCAACTTGTGGCTGCACAGAATTCGAATCTGAGCAGCCCGGAGAAGACGAAGATTACACCGATAACTGGCTATTCACCTGTGCGCACTGTGGCAGGACCCTCTCTCGCAAGGAACTCATAGAGGCAAATGCCGGGTCTATCGATGCTGCCATTGACGATATGCAGGGCGAAATCGTCGAAGCGGCCGCAGAAGAGCTGAAGAAGGCATTCAAAGGGCGGAAGATCTGATGAGTGCTGAGCTTTCACTTGTCACCACATGGGCGCCTATCGTTACCTCTGTTGCGAGCCTTGTCCTTACTGGCTTTTTCTCCATCAGAAACTACCGCCTCGATAAAAGCGACAAAAAGCAAAATGCAGAACTTCGCCGAATCCAGAAACAACTAAGCGAGTTGCAGCTGCAAAAAGCTCAGGAGGATGCAGCTGCAAAAACATCCTCAAAAGTCGAAGCGCGCCATGTATTGGTCGGGCTCAAGAAGCATTATATTCGCATTGCAAATGTCGGAGGCACGGTTGTGACCGACGTGACTACCACGTGCGACGATGACCCCTATTTCTATAGTCGGGACAAGGAACCATTCGAGCGTCTGGAACCCGGGGAAAGCTTCGATCAGGCCGTATTCTTCGCTGCTGGATCACCTTCTAAATTCACAATCACCACTCGCTGGCGTGATGCCGACGGCAAGGATAGTAGCCGAGACAACATCATCACATGGTAGATGACCGCAGCCGACAGGCAGGCCGCCGGCAACTCGTAACCTAGCGCGGCTTAACGTTCCACGTGGCTTAGCGCACGCGCCTCCCAACAGGCATCTCCCTGTTTGCCTCAACAACAGGACGAGATTCTTTGGACTTCGTTGCGACTCAAGCTCACCAGATGCAAGGCGAGAGGATGGAAGGCCGTCCCGTTAAAGACGACATCCTCCAGATGCAATGCGACGCGTTCCCGTGAAATACGGGAATATCGGATAGTGGTTCCAAAGGCTGCGAGAATGCCGGGGCGAAGATACGGGAACCTGCTGCCGTCCCGTCATTCGAAGCGGATGACCTGCCCGAAGGCCTCATGAACGTGCCGCAAGCCGCGGACCACCTGCGCATATCTAAGACGTCCGCCCGCAAGCTCATCGAGCGGCAGGCAATCCCCGCCGTAAGGACCTGGAGACTTCGGCGTGTCAGGGATGACGAGCCAGGCAAAACGCTCCGCGCCATGGGCAACAACACCTGATCGGGAGTCCCATGGCCGCGCATCCCTTGCGACAGGAACTCGCTGCATCGCCGCAACCGAAGGGAGACTGATGCTGGGGCCCAGTCGAATCAAGACTCGGCTGCCAAGGTCTAGGGACGCGAGAAGGGTGCGCACCGGGAAACCCCGGTGCGCACCTGCCTTTGTCCCTATCAAAAACTAGGGCGGGGCCCGGTGGGTCCCGCCCTTACAAAACCCGTAGGTTTTCCATGCACACCGTTCTAACCGAACGCAAGCGCGCCGTCAAGCCGGCCATCCGGGCGCACGGCGCCTACTCCCACTCGCGCGCTTCCGGATTCCAGTGCCTGCCGCCCGCCTCTCCCCGGATCGCGGGGTCGAGGAGCCTGCCGGCGAGCTCGGATGCGGCTTCCATGTTCCTCAACGCCTCCGGAAGGCCCGTCCTCTGGCAGAGCTTCGCGTACTGGCGCGCCTGGGGAGCGCCCCAGGCCTTCGGCAATCCGAAGGAGTCGCCCAGAAAGATGCGCCGCGCGGAGGCTTCGCGGCGCAGTCGGGACTGGAACCCCGAACCGTCCACCGTGGCCGTAGTGGCATAGACGGCGATGTCTACGAGGTCCTTTACCCTGGAGGACGCTCTCCCTCCGTGAACTTCGACTATGCCGCAGAGCTTGTCCGCGAGGGCGGCCTCGACGGGATAGACGAGGTAGTCGCAGGTCTCAAGCCCGTCCACCTCTATCCTGTCCGCCGGGGAGATGCGCTCGGCTCCCTCGAGCGGCACCTCGTCGACGACGAGGTCGACGGAGACGGGCTGCATGCGCTTCGCGCCGAGCATGGGGACGAACCCGACAGACAGCCCGCTCCTGTACTCGTCCTCGGCCTTTATCGGGCGCGACCCCGCGAACTCGAACGTCACGAAGTCGCCCAGGTCGGTCCCGGCGAGCCGGACGAGCTCCTCGAGCGCATCCTCCAGGCTCCCTTCCGTGGAGAGCAGGTCGATGTCGCGCGTCGCGCGGGCGTCGACGGTGCGGGCGAGCATCGCCCGACCGCCCTTGAGCACGAACGAGCCGTTGCCGCCGGCGAACACGCGGCACAGCAGTCGGTGGAAGTAGAATGCCGACACAGCGCGCCCGGTATCCATCGGCGACGCCGACGCCGCGGATTTGACCGCCATCTCGAGTGCGGCCGCGCTCTTGTACCTCATTCCCGCGTCCCCCTCCCGAGAAGCCCGGCATCATCCATCAGGCTCCGGAAAATCTCACATCCCCGCTTCTCGCCGTAACGGCCCTCGAGCAGTCCCCGAAGCTTCCCGTAGTCGAAATCCTGGTACTTCCTCGAGGCGTCCGCCAGGACATCCGCCACAAGCGAGAAGTCCTCGTCGTCCGCGACGAGGTCGAAGACGGTGCGCTCGGAGCGCGTCACGGGGAGCCCCGACTCGAACGTAACTTCGTCGCGACCCACCGCGCGCCTGGCGAAGCTCGCCGACGGGTTCCTCGTGTTGATTCTCCTTGGGGCATAGAGCCGGTAGGGCGAGAGCTGCAGGTCTCCGATCCCGAGGAGGGCGGAGGCGGTGGACCCTCCGACGGCGATACCGTCCCAATCGGAAACCCGCATCCTCTCGTGGGAGAACGTCGCCGGGGCGGTGAGCTTCCATATCGCCGCCAGCTCGTCCGTGAAGGAAGAGCCGGACCCCACCATGCGGTAGGCACCTCGCACGACGCGCACGAGGCGACCGGACTCGACCGCGTCGTGTAGGGCGTCGCGCGGGATGCCCATGCGGGCCGCCTGTGCAGTGGTGAAAACGCCCTCAGACTCGGAGAGCTCTGCGATCTTATCTATGTGGTTCGAATGCTTCATGTAGCAATTGTAGGCTATTTCCCTACAATTGCAACACATTATCCCAAACTCAAGTACTACTGATGCTGCGAAAGCATACGGAACGGCATTCGATGCCAGCAACTGCCAGCCAATGCCAAATGAGTTTTATTCCCACTCAATGGAAACATACCCCAAATTCGTGTAGTCAACATGGTGCCTGACCTGCGGTTGTTGTCATTCTTCGCTCACGGAAAACGTGTAGTCACCGTGTAGCCGGGGGTGACTACACGCTCTGTAGTCACCTGGGGAGAGTATTTCCGCCCAACCGAAGAGTGACACGTAGGACCTGCGGAAACGCAGTTAGATTGCGCGCAGCTGGCTACATGGGCTGAAACGGTGCCGACGGGTGCGGCGCCTCCCGATCCAAGAGTGACAAATCCCGACTAGAGAGTGACAGTGCTGAACTGGGAAAACGCACTTCACATAGAGCGAAGTGACTACAGGACAGGTCATTCAAACATCCTCACTTGCGGCATCGTGCAGCCTAAGTTACATCAATGCTATTTCTGGCCAGTCAGCTTTGCCGCACCATGTCTCGATAGCGTCTTTGCCACGCAAGAATCCGGGTGCCTTTTTCAGATACTCGATAAACTCCGAGGGCGTATTCTCGCGATACTTCCCCCATCTATCAACTTTTCCTTTTGTATAAGTCCCGAAGACACCAATTCGCGCACGGGAGATCATTACAGAAAGCACCCTGGCTTCTTCGCATTTGGACTCGGGGCTTTTCGCTCTAAAGTCAGGTATAGTTCCATCCTCCAAGCCAAGCACGAATACCCAGTCGAATTGTTGGCCTTTTCCGGCATGACCCGTGAGGCAGTGAACGCCTTCATGCGTTGCGATAGTCTCGTTACCTCTTTTTACGGTGATGTTCTCTTCGAGTTCGTGCGCTTTTGATAAATCAAAACCACGTTGGAAAAGTTGATCAAAGAGCCAGCCGCAGCCTTCTTCTAGCTCCTCAGTTTGGCCGACGTGATAATAGGTAGCAGCCCTCTGTTGAATGTATTGGAGAGCTTCAAGACTATTTGCAAAGGAATGGGTTTGTATATCAGAACAGATGCGTTTAAGGACTCCGGCTACCTCTGGTCTGAAGATTCCGCTTCCCCAATCGGTATATTCGATTCCGCTTTGCGTTAAAGTCCTCTTCGCGATGATGGCCCGGTTAGCCGTCCTCGTGATGATGCCAATTCGTTGATGTGGACAATGACGCAAGATCGACTTTGACATGACAGCTACCCACGCAGCTTCACAGTCCTCGTCATCAAAAGATGCAAGCCCAGCGACTCCACCCGAGCCCCAGCGACTGGGGAAGGCGGCTCTGAGATGCTCGCTACCGGTTACCGGAGAAAGAGAGTTGACTGCATTCAGAACTGTAGGTGCCGACCTAAATGACTTCAGTAGCTTTATCTGCCTACCAGAATCTTTGGCAATCTCCTGTTGTACGTAGGCTACATCTGCTCCAGCAAACGAATAGATGCTTTGAGCGACGTCACCGGCAAAAGTGATGTTCTCTCCGCAAAGTGCCTTCACGAACCTCAATTGTTGAGGAGTCAGATCCTGAAACTCGTCAACCAGCGCCGCGAAGAAATGATTTCTGTAAAGGTCAGCTACCCTATGATCGCTTAGAAGCCACAGCGCAATCCTAATTTGGTCGTCGTAGGAAATCATCTTTTCGTTGATGCGTTTCTTCTCAATCGTGCGAGCAATTTCCCCAGCTTGTCCAACAGCGCCTTCAAGCTGTTTCATTACGTTGTCATCGGTCAGGCACGTCAGTTTTGCATCGCGTAAGACCTGCCTAGCCCGGTCGCTGTCATTCCATCCGTATCCGCCAGCACGTAGCTCTCTTCCCACCCAGTCAACATTTGCAAGAGTCCAATCACTTCCGATGCCTATAAGTTGACCGTGCGACTTAATAATTCGCGAGGCTAGGCCGTGAAAATTGCAAACGGTGACATGCTCTCTTAGCGTCTGCACGCCGATGTACTTCTTAAGCCGTTCGTTAATGTTGTCCTTCGCCTGATTAGTGAAGGAGGTGATAAGCAGTCTTCTACCGTTTCCTGAAAAATCGTATCGTTCAAGGAGACCCTTGGCTCTATAGGCAAGCGCTTCCGTTTTACCGCAGCCAGCTGGCGCGGTAATCACCATGCCATAAGGCTCGTAATCGAAAATCTCTTGTTGTTCCTTGGTGACCCCAGGCGCGCTAGCTTGCATTTTGGAGCACCTCAGCAACGCTTGACACTTTCTCCGCCGTCCCTTTGTCAAATGTTCCACAGGCGACTACAGCACATATGATTTTGTTTGATCGACAATACTCCGCCAGGTCCTGCTCATCTGGCGTTGAGGCGCCAGATGCAATCTGACAATTTTTCAGCATGTTTTTAGTGAACAGACTCGAATTGCACATTGCGTTCCATAGCCTGTCCGCCCCAATAGCTGAAACATACTCGTCTTCAAGATCTTTTCTTGATACAAAGACAGATTTCTCTGCGAGGTTATCGACCGTGACTCCAAGCCTCTTCGCTAGTTTGGCTAGATTTCTTCCGTCATCCTCATCAATCAAAATACTGACTTTGAGGCCGAATCCGCTTTCTCCAAAGATGTCTAATACATGCGGCATTTCTTGGCACCCGCCAGCTTCTAGGATTTCAATACCGTCCCTTTCGAGGTGACGTCCCATCTTCACCGCAGCCTCTTCAAGGACCATTCTGTCCGACTGCCCTTCGACTGCGATAATCCGCTTAGCCGTCAGAAGCTCAATTTTGCTGCTTATCCACCACCTTGCGAGGGTTGCCTGGTCTTTTTTGCCCGAAAGGAACCCTCGACTTGGCTGTGCGGGCGGAATCCCTTCGCGAGTAACCGTTATGTTGTCAGGTTCGAACTCTCCAGCAACAACTCCAGAATGCGTGGCTATGACAAGCTGCTTTCCTGCACTCTTCAGAATACGCATCAAGTTTCGCTGCGCCGATGGATGCAAGTGAGTTTCCGGCTCGTCAATGGCAATCATTCCGCCCGAATTAAGTAGCCCAAAGATAGAGAATGCTATAAGGGCTTTAGTACCGTCAGACTGCTCTGTTGCCTGACGAGCGGTTCCTGACTTGCTCTCAATCTGAAGCCGGACGTTATTCAGTAAATCTCCGTTGATTGCCGCTTCGGGGACGAAGTGAAGCTTGTTTGCCGTGATGCCTCCATCGAGCACAGGGTCAAGCTGGCCCGCCAGGGTACTCAATGCTTCATTGAAGGCATCCGAGCCGTCAATCGCATCACTAAGAGACTTGATGGCCTCAGCCAATTTCGATTCGTCTCCAGAGGCATCCACCTCTTTGAGGTAGTCATCAACGATGGTCTTCCTGCCTGGGTCAAGCTGCGTGGTTGAAAAATCGGAAGGGATCATGCTCCATCCGATGCTCTCAAGCTGCTCTCTTCTCAAATTGTTATCGCCGACGCCTTTTGGAAAGTATCGCCTGATCGTGAGGTCGTCCTTGTCCAGAGCGGCTTCCATACGAACGGTCAACGAGTTGTCTATTACATCGTAATCATCTGGGAAAAACGACAGCTCATCTTCGCTGAGCCCTTCTAGCTTAACTTCAACAGCAAAAGGCTGCTCCTCGTTCTCGAAGTCAGAGTTGTCGATGGAGTAGTACAGCTGCTGTGTCGTCTTGCCAAGCACCAGGTCTACGCACCTTATGATTGAGCTTTTCCCGCTGCCATTTGCTCCCACCAGAATTAAGTTGTCTCTGACATCGATGGTGCAGTCGGAAATCCTGCTGTGGTTGTTGATAGTGATGGATGTGATTTTCATTGCCCTGTTGCCCCTTGCGTCAACATAGAGTAGGCGTCGTTAACTAGTTTGTAATATTAAACGCTCTCATCCAAACAAGTTGCTTTCCATTTCTGAGAGTGGAAAGTGGTCAATCTAACCCATTCTCTTTCATTCAACTATAACCTAGCGAACCTTAGCGTGACCCAGCATCCCGTCAGGTTTTGCGCGCACGCCTCGCAATAAGTTCGTCTCTGCTTATCCGTCCAAGAGACGCGGCTCCTTGGGCCTCGCTGCGACCTGAGAACAACGTATGCAAATGGCGAGAAGGTTGAACCACCCCATGAAATACGACGTCCTCCAGATGCCACTTAGTGCGCTCCCGGTAGTTTTGAGATACCGAAGAATAACGCAGAAAGTCGCGAGAATGCCAGGTATGCAAATGATGATCTGCCGCCTCCTCGGCATTGGAATCGAACCGCCTGCCCGACGGCATTGTGGACGTACCGCAAATCGCATAGCGCCTGCGCGTATCGAAGGCGCCGTTCTGCGAGCTCGTCGTACGGAAGGAGATCTCCGCAACAAGTACTCATGCGTACGGGAAAATCGAAGAAGCGTCCGCAAGGCCCGCACAGCAGAAATCAGTAAAGCAATCGAGGGCGGCTAGCTAGCGGGCTGGCAGAGTGCGCACAACCTTGGAATCGAGGTTTTCCATCTTGCCCGCAACCAGCTCGGTGCGCCATGAGCCCCACCAATCGAGCCGGCTCAAGGCGCCCATGGGAGAATGCTCGAAATTAAAATCGTGGAAGGCCGCACATTTCGGGCGGCATTCACGTTGTAGTGGGTAGAGGAGGTGATTTGGCTTGCCTAGACGGGAAACCGGGGGCCTGGATACGGACCGGGCGCGCGAGATTGCCGAGGAGTGCTACGACGACGTGCTGGCGTACTGCAGGCGCCACGCGCCTGCCGGGCACGAGGCGGCCGACCTCGCGCAGGAGACGTTCCTGCGCTTCGTTCGCGCCAGGGGGTACCGCGAGCGCGGCAAGCCCATCGCCTACCTCATGCGGATAGCGAGAAGCGTGTGCGTCGACGCCTGCCGCGAGAGGCGTCTGAAGACGGCGAGCCTCGAATTCGAGGTCGCCGCCGGCGAGCGCGACGGGCGCGAGGCCGATCTCGACCTCGCGTTGGAGCGGTTGCCGGGTGAGCTGCGCGAGATTGTGGAGCTGCGGTTTGGCTTGGGCCTCGGGGTAAGCGAAGTCGCCCAGGCCCTCGGGATAAGCCGTTTCGCAGCGCGCAGGCGGATAAAGGCGGCGCTGAAGGTGCTTGAAGAGGACTTGAAGGTGATGGGTAAGGCGGAGCGATCGAGGCTCAAAATCGAGCTCTCCCAGCACTATTCCGCCCAACGGGAGAAGGCGGGGCCGAACACTATCGATTCGCTCGCGCGGGCCATGGCCGCCGAGGACGCGCGGATAAGCAGGGCCCGGGGCCGCAGGATGGGGTTCGCCCCGTTCGTCGCGTCCCAGGTGCGCTACGTACCTCCATGGACCTGGGTCGCACAGCTGGGAATCGTCGCGCTCATGCTCGCCGCGGCGAACAGCACCGCGGACGCGAGCTTCGCGAAGCTCGTCGTCGGCGTCCTCTCCGCCGCGACCGTGCTCGTCGGCGTGCCCAGCGTGCATGCGAGCAAGCTGCACGATGTGGCCGAGCTTGAGTACTCGTGCCCCAGCAACGCGGCGAGCGTGATGGTGGCGCGCCTGATCGTTCTGGGCTGCTCGTCGTCGCTGGTGGTCGCCCTCATGGTTGGCGCGGTCGCGTCCTCTCTGGACGCCGACGCGCTCTCGGTCGCGCTTTGCGCCTGCCCGCCGTTCTTCTGCTCCTGCGCCGGCTCGCTAGCGCTGATCAGGAGGGCGGCACCCTCTTCTGCCGCAGTGCTCTGCTGGGCATGGGCGGCAGCGTGCTGCGCCGTGCTCATTGCCCTTGCGAGCATGTGGCCGGACATGTACGGGACGGCTTCTCTCGCCTCGTGGATCGCCGCGGCCGCCGCGGCGCTCGCGTGGCTCGTGCGCGAGGTCGCGGTGCTCGTGCGTGCGGCCTCTGCGGGGTTGGACGCGTTCTCGCCGCAAATGGCGAAAACCTACCACTAGATAAGGATTGCAGTATGGAACTCACATTGGATCGGCTGACCAAGCAGTTCGGGGCGAGGATAGCCGTGGACCGCGTGTCGGCCATGCTTTCCCCGGGCGTGACGGGGCTTTTGGGCGCGAACGGCGCGGGCAAGACCACGCTCATGCGCATGGTCTGCGACGTGCTGCGCCCCACCAGCGGGCAGGTTCTGCTCGGCGGGCGCGACGCCCTATCGATGGGCGACGAGTATCGGGCGCTGCTCGGCTACCTCCCACAGGATTTCGGCTACTACCCCGACTTCTCGGCGCTCGAGTTCATGCGCTATATGGCCACGCTCAAGGGCTTCTCCAGCCGGGACGGCCGCGCCCGCAGCGTGCAGCTGCTCGATGAGGTCGGGCTTGCCGACGACGCGCGGCGCAAGGTGAAGACCTTCTCCGGCGGCATGAAGCAGCGCCTCGGAATCGCCCAGGCCATGCTCAACGACCCCGCCATCCTGGTGCTCGACGAGCCCACGGCCGGCCTCGACCCCAAGGAGCGCGTGCGCTTCCGCAACCTCATCGCCGGCTTCGCCCAAAACAAGATCGTGATACTTTCCACCCACATCGTCAGCGACGTGGAGTTCATCGCCAGCCGCATCCTCGTGATGCGCGAGGGCGGCTTCATCATGGACGGCACGCCCGAGCAGGTGATTTCGCAGGCCGCGGGCAAGGTGTGGGAATGCCATGTGGAGGCGCATCTCGCCGAGGAGATGTCGGCGCGCATGCCCGTGGCCAACGTGCGCTATGCCGCAGATGGGCATGCGGTGGTGCGCGTGGTGGCGGACGCCTCGCCCATGGAGGGGGCGCAGGCGGTCGAACCCACGTTGGAAGACCTGTACCTGCTCGCGTTCCGCGACGCGGGCATCCGTTAGGAGAACACAATGAGAGAGCTCATCAAGTTCGAACTCAGAAAGATACTCGGCAACCGTGCGGGCATGGCGGCGTGCCTGGTCGCGCTCGCCCTGCTGGCAGGCATGGCCTTCATGAACCTGGCGACCACGACCACACGCGACCATGCAACGGGCGCCGTCGTGGAGGGGCTCGCCGGCCAGCAGGCATGCCGCAACAACGAGGAGTCGCATGCCGGCGTGCTCGACGACGCCCGAATCGCGAAAGACGCAGCTGTCCTCGATCGCGCCAACGAGCTCGCGGAGGGGACCCCCGGCTATTACGACCTGTCGAGCGACGCTATAATCGCCCAGTACGGTCTCGAGTTCTGGCAGCAGACGAGGGCCGTCACCTCCGACGACTACTACAACGAGATCGTGGGCACGCTCGATAGCGCAAGCCCGCGCGCGACGACCCTGCGAGAGGGCTCGCTTGCGAGGGTAGACGCCACGCTGTCCGACGGCTTCGAACACTATTTCCCCTACAGCGATGCCGAAGCGTCCTATTGGCACGGCATGTTCGACCAGATTCAGTGGCCGGTTGAATTCGGCTACGCCGGCGCATGGAAGAACGCCTTGGATTGGGCGAGCTTCCTTGCTCTCGCGATCGTGGCGCTGTGCATAGCCCTCTCGGGCGTGTACGCGGGAGAGTACCAGAACCGCACCGCCGCCGTGGCGCTGCCGACGAGACGCGGGAAGAGGGCTCTTCCCGCCGCCAAGGCCGTCGCGGCGCTAGCGTTCGCCACGGCATACTGGTGGCTTTGCTCGGCGGTCGTCGTGGGGATCAACGTGACCGTGTGCGGCGCCGGAGGGTGGGATCTGCCGGCGCAGGTGGTCTTCGGATTCGACAACCCATACCCGCTCACAGTCGGGCAGGCCATGCTCGCCGTCTACGGCCTGGGCTATCTTGTCACAATCGGCATGGCGGCGCTCACGCTGCTCCTGTCTTCGAAGATGCGCTCCACGATGCCGGTGGCCGTGATTCCGATGGCGGTGGCCTTCCTCGGGATGTTCGCCCTCTTCATCCCTCCGCTCGCGAAGCTTGGGGCCCTCACGCCCATGGCGGGACTGAACTTCGCATTCAGCCGCATGGTCAGCTACGCGGCGGGGACGGCGGTAATCGACCTTCCCACTGCGCTGGCGATTCTCTACGCAGTCCTCCTAATGACTTGCACACCGCTTGCGATGCGCGTTTTCGCGAGACATCAGGTAGCCTAGAGAAAAGAGGAAGGGCGGGTGCCCGCGTGCCCGACTGCTGCGCATACGCATCCGAGAACCGGTGAAGCAGCGGTTCTCGGATGCGGATCGTTTTGCCGAGCGGCAAAGAGAATCCGGACCCGGTTGCGCGATTCCGGCCCTTTGCCACCCTGAGTGCCTAAGGGCAGTGCCGCAGCCAAGCCCATCCTCTCGTTGAGAATTCGCTATCGCGGAAGGAAGAGAGGCGCCGCGAGCGAACCCGAGGCCGCGTAGGGCACTGCGGCTGGAAACGAGTCGGTTCGGCTACATCTCCCGCGCCTCGTAGAGCCTTGCCGCGATTCCGGCAGAAACCGCGTAGAGGGCGATAGAGCCCACAAGGCTGGCGACGGCGAGCATAGCCGGCCCGTTGGGGTCCGCAAAGATGCCGTCGAGGAATTCGGCGACGAACAGAGCATCGTTCGAGCCAATCGCCGCAGACACGAGTATCACGACCAATACGATGATCATAGGGATAAAGCGCACGGCCTTCGTCATGCCGGACCGCATCGCGAGCGGCAAGGTAACCGCGAGTGCCACGGTTATGAAGAGCAGACCCATCGAGGCGGACAGCGTGTAGGTCCCCGGATCGATTCCTTCGCCGAGCGCGCGCACGCCGTCAACGTCGTAACCCATCGCCATGAAGGCGCTTGCGAGCGCCATGGCGGCGAGCGACGCGACCAGCCCCACGACGAGGCCGGCAGCCACTGCTATGGCGAGACTCGCGTAGCGCCCGGACACCACGTTTGCTCGGGAGATCGGCAGCGCGAGGCGGTAGCGTTCCCAGCCGTTGCGCTCATCGAGCGCGAGGACGGTGAATGCGCAGTTCCCGCTCACCGTTACGCTGATGAGCGGCGAAACGACATAGGGGTTTTCCATCACGAACGCGAGCAAGATGCCGAGCGCGAGGCCGATGACTGACTGCTGAGCCAGGTACTTGCGCATGATGATGAGGTCGGAGAGAATCATCGCCTTCATCGGATTTCCCCCTTCAACACGAGGTTCAGGTAGCCGTCTATGTCGGCACGGTCAAGCGCGATTCTGGGGAACCGTTCCCCGAACGCGAACCGATCGGGCACGAGAATCGCCGTACCGTACGGCTGCCTGATGAAGCGCATCTCGCCAGGGGCGAAGAATGAGCTTTCCGCGACGGAATCGAACTCCGCCGCATTGCATTGCGCGACGCCCGCCACGTCGGTAATGGCATCCTTTTCGACAGAAAACGCGATACGGCCCGCTTCGATGCAGACTACGTAGTCGGCAATCTTCTCGAGGTCGCTCGTGATGTGGCTCGACATGAGGATGCCACGCCCCTCGTCGGCCATGAATTCTCGCAGCATCCCGAGCACTTCTTCTCGAGCGATGGGGTCAAGGCCCGCCGTCGCCTCATCGAGGACGAGCAGCTCTGCCCCATGCGAGAGCGCGCATGCCAGCGATAGCTTCATGCTCATACCGCGCGAGAGGTCAGAGACCTTCTTGTCCTCCGGCAGGCCGAACTCGCCCAGGCACCGCTTGAAGGCCGCCTGGTCCCATCGTCCATAAACCGACCGCATGAGCGAGCCGGCAGCAGCCACAGTTATCTCTTCGGGCAGCGCGCAAGTGTCGAACACCACGCCGATGTGCTGCTTGGTCGCCGCGTCGCGCGGGGCGGCGGTGCCGAAGAGCCTCACCTTCCCTCCGTCTGCTCGGATGAGGCCGAGAGCGGCCTTTATGACCGTCGTCTTCCCGGCGCCGTTGGCGCCCACGAGCCCGACGACACTGCCTGCGAAAACGGAGAGCGACACGTCGCGTAACGCGAAGCCGTCGTAGCGTTTCGAGAGGTCGGTTATTGTCAAAAGTTCGTTCATGGTGCCTCCTGCCTGCTTCATTCCGCCAGCGCGTCTATCATGTCGTGAAGCTCGGATGTCCCGATGCCCGCAGCCGAACTCTCCTCGATTGCCTGGGAGAGCAGCTCCTCAATGTGACGGAGCCTCTCCTCCCGCAGGATCTCTAGGTTGCCGCCGGCGACAAAGGTTCCCTTGCCCTGTATCGTTTCGACGAGGCCCTGGACCTCGAGGTCGGCGTAGGCCCTTTTCGTCGTTATGACGCTCACCCGCAGGTCGTTCGCGAGCGCACGGATCGAGGGCAGGCGTTCTCCTTCGGCCAAAGCCCCGCTCGCGATGAGCCCCCGCAGCTGCGAGGCTATCTGGTCGTAGATCGGCTTGCCGCTCGCGTTCGAGATGATGATGTCCATGGGTCGTTCCTCGTCATTTAGGCTCTCCGCACGCCGTCCCGTGAGAGTTCTAGTGTAGTCCGCTCAGTCGCTGAATAATATATCGTATATACACACTATCTACAGTATACACAGCGGTACACACTACGCAAGGGGCAATGGTCGAATCCGCATGGCGGCTATCAACTGCCGGGCAAGTACGCCATAGAGGTCGGGCGCTGGCGAGCAAGGGCGCCTTGCGGTGGCCTAGTGCCTCAGGCCGCATTGCCTGTCGCCAACGGATCCCGAACATCGCTCGACATCGTCCGAGGAACTGGGCCTCTTGGCATCAAAGAGCATCCAGTGCGAAGAGATGCCGGATGAGAGGTAGCGCATGGCTCACGAAGCTGGCGCACGGAGAGCCATCGCCCCCTGACCAGCCGTCACCCCATGACGACATGTCACCCCGAGAGACGCTCAACCCTGACGGCTCGTCTGGGGCGCCGGTGTCGGTTCGTCATCCGAAAGGAAATGGGAAAGCATAGCTCATGAGAGAAAACGGCTTCCTCGCCCCTCGGGAGGCGCGTGAGAGGGGGCTCGAGTTCGAGGAGCCCGACCCCATCACATGCCGGTGGTGCGGCATACCGCTCACTCCCGCTCGGCGTCGAGCTGCCGGGGCGGGTGCACTGGCTGGCGAGCGAGCTGCTGATACTCGACGACCTGGACAAGGACGATGGCAGCGGCTGGGCGCGCGCGACGATTCAGATTCAGAGCATCCTGACGTCCGGGGCTCCCGGGCGATTACGAGGGCTGCGCCCGCGCCGCCCAGCACGGGGCACAAGCTCGTCAACGAGTAACGCATCAGGCAGTCGGCACCGGAAGCGACGATGCCTGCTAGCGCGCCCAGCGCCTCGCGACCGCGGACGGCCCGGTCGCGCTCGGATATCAGCGCGATCCGGTGCCCCTCGAAACGCCGGCCGCCGTCGACCGCATTGAGACCCGAAGCGCACAGCGCCGCCAATCCCCGTCCGGCGCCGTCATCCCGGCCACGGGCCGGCGATGCCTTGCAGTGGCTTGGAGCGCCTTGGCGGCCCGCGCCGCGTTGCGCGCGCAAGCGAACCGGGATACACCTCTCGACATCGTCCAAGGAGACGGGCTCCTTGGCATCAAAGGGCACCCGAACGGATCGGATGCCAGACGAGAGGTGACACATGGAAGACGACATCTTCAGCATGGAGCGCGAGCCCGGGCACGATGCCGCTGGGCTCGGCGGCGCCACGTCGGATAATGGGGCTGAGAACCGCGAGGGTGCCGAGGCGGGGAAACGGGGATTCGCTGCCACCCCGAGCTCAGACATCCACGGCCAAGACGACGCGCTGCTCGACGTCCCGGAAGTCGCCGAGTACCTTCGCATCTCGCGATCGTCGGTCTACAAGCTCATCGAGAGGCAGCAGATTCCCGCGATAAGGATCGGGAGGCTGCTGCGTGTCAGAAGGAAAGAGCTCGATGAGACGCTTCGCGCAATGGGCGACAACAGCTGAGCCGACCCTCGATGATAATGCGCCTGCTCGCGCGGGGCACACGCCCCATCGGAAAGCCGATAGACCCTGATTCGCCGGCGTACCCGCTGAATCCCAGCCGCTTCGACCCCGCTCGCGGGCGCATGCGCTGCGGGCGATCGAAGGGGTGACCCGGCTATGGCAGTAGACGAACAGGGCAAGCAGACCAGGCAGGCCAGGCCTCACGTTCCCCTCAAGGACTTCTATTCGGTCGAGGACGTCTCGGCGCTTCTGGGCATCGGGGAGAACCTCGTGAGGGCGCTCGCCAGCAGGAAAGAGGACCCCCTGCCGTTCAGGCGACTGCACGGAAAGGTCCGAGGGATGTTCATACCGCGCGCGGAGCTCGGTGCCTGGGTCATGAGGAACTCGTTCCTCGTGGCCGCCAAAGACGGGGAACGGGGCAAGCATGGCGAGCCGTGAGACGCCCGCCCCGGAACGCTTCCTCGTCGTCTACCGGTTCATGTGGGACGAGCTCGGGCTCGACGGCAGCGGTCTCGTAGTAGCGATAGCCGTAGTAGAGCCCCTCGGCGTACTCGACGAAGTACGCGTTACCCGTGGACTTCTGGGGATAGTAGCCCTCGATGTCGGTGTAGCGCTTGCCGCCGAAGTTCTTGAAGGTGGGGTCGGCGGTGAAATCGGCAGCCCAGATGTCGGTGGTCTTGCCGGAGGGGTTCACCGTGCCGGCGAGGACCTGACCAAGGCCAGCCGCACCCGTGGCACCGATGGAGCCAACCTCGAGGATGGCGTCGACCGCGTAGTCGCCGGAGACGAGCGGGCCAAGCTCCATGGTCGTAGAGAGATTGAGCACCGCGATGACCTTGGTGCACGCCGCCTTGGCAGCCGCGATGACGCTCTTCTCCTCGACGGTGAGCTCCAGCTCGTGCTGGCCGTCCTCGTAGTTGGCCGTCTCGCTGTTGGCGGTGAAGTTCTCGGAGACGCCGGACTCGACGTCTGCCTTCAGGTTGCGGGAGAGGTCGCCGCCCTCGCCGCCGCCACGGCCAATAAAGACCAGGCCAACGGTGCCCTTGATGGATGCCTGGGCGTCGGAGCTGTAGTCGGACCAGGGGATCTCGCCAATGTAGTAGGACGCCGTGGACGGGTTGTCCATGGTGATGGCGGCCTTGGCGTAGTTGGAGTAGTTGTCGTTGATCCAGTTGTAGGCGGTGTCGTTGATGGTGAAGCCCGCCTGGCTGATGCCCTGGTAGAAGTTGATGCAGGAGCTTGCATCAACGGTACCGGAGCCGGCGCCGCCGTAGACAGGGTCTGCCGCATAGCGGCCGAGCATACTCACGGTCTCGGAGGTGGAGAGCGGCAGCGCGTTCTTGTCGTTCTTCAAGAGGACGATGCCCTCGGCCTCGATCTCGGTGACCAACTCGTTTGCGGCCTCGGTCGCCTGCTTGCGGCCACGGTAGTCCGAGGTGTAGTACTCCGCGTCCCAGTCCTCGGAGCCCTGGACTTTCTCGACCGTTGCGGGACGTCCGCCCACGTAGTGGTCGAGAAGCGAGCTGAACTTGTTCGCCGCGACGTTTGCGGCGGCAGTGACGCCCAGCAGGCCAACCGACGCGATGGTCGAGCCGATGAACTTCCTTCTCGTTGTGCTCTTAGCCATTCCCACTCCCCTTACGTTCCCTCCGGCCCCGAGGGCCGCTTGTTCGACGATAAGGGTAGGCAGCAAGCAGGGGGAAGGCCAAAGAGGGTCGCATCCGGTTAGTTAGCCGTCGCAGATTGCAGGTGTCAACCAGCAGCGGCAACGGTCACCGGGGCCTCGGCCGAGGGCGATGCCGCTACGGGCAGCGCTACAACATCTGGAGCACCTCGTCGCACGCCGCCAGGAGCTCGGGGTCATGCGAGACGGTAATCACGATGCGCGAGCGCTTGAGATCGTCCAGAACGGCAAGCAACCTTTCCCTCGAACCCTCGTCCAAGGCGGACGTCGGCTCGTCCAGGAAGACCACGCCAGGATCTTTGAGAATCACCCGTGCGATGGCAACCTTCTGACCCTCTCCTCCCGAGAGCTGCCGACCGCCTTCCCCAAGCTGCATGCCAAGGGCGTCAGGCACCTTGGCGATTGCGTCAAGCCCCACCTCGCGCATCACGTCGAGAAGCCGCTCGTCGCTCACCGGGCCATCGCACAGCAGAGTCAGGTTGTCCCTCAGCGTGCCGCGTATCATCACGGAATCCTGCTCGACATAGCCGATCTCATGCGTTCGCAGATCGTACTGGTCGATGTCGTCGATTGGCGTCCCGTCAAGCGTCACTTCGCCCGTCCAGCATCCCCGAAGGTCTCCAGACAGCAGCGTCATGAGCGTGCTCTTCCCGCTGCCGTTTGGCCCCACGATGCCATAGAGCCTCCCTTTGGCAAACGTTGCGGAGACTCCGTCAAAGGTGATCCTGCCCGCCTCCAACTCGCAGGTCACATCGCGCATGCGCACGGTCTTGATGCCACGGACGCACGCCTCTCCGACGTCCTCGACCTTCCTCTCCCATAGCTCCGTGAGGCGGCCGAGGTTGACTTTCGCCTGCTGGTATTCCCGTCCCACCTTGAGAAAGTACTCCATGGACGTCACCAGCGTCGCAAAGTACCCGTACACCGTGGCAACGAAGCCCGCCTCTATGTGTCCCGAGGCAACCTCCACCGCCGCGACTATGAGGACGATGGCAAGCGAGAGGCTCCGCGTGACATCTGCAAACAGGGTCATCCGCGCAGCGATGCAGTTGGTCTTGTACATGGCCGGACGGACGGCCGAGTAGGAGCGCCTCATCTCATCGGCGCTTCGCTCAAACAGGACGTTCCGGCGAATGAAGGGGATTTTCGCCAGCTGCCAGAGCGCGATGGCGGAGTAGCGCGCCATCTCCTCAACAAAGGCCTGCTGGGACTTGGCGAACTTCTCGCTAAAGATGCGATAGGAGAGGTTCGACGCCGCGGTTGACACAAGGCAGAGGATGCACACGAGCGGGCTCACCATGAACAGCGACACCGCCGCAATGGCAACAGCGATGACATTTTCCCCGACGCCCGTGAGCGCCTGGAGGAAGAAGAGCGAGAGGCCGTTGGTGTCATCGTCGAGCCTCTTGCGCCAGTACGAGGGATCGAAGTCATTAAAGAACCTGTGCGGGAGGTGCTGAATGTGTCCGGTCGCACGCAGGTCAAGCTCGAACGACGAGTCCGCCTGAAGGTAGGTGTAGAGCAGCACTGCCTTGTACGAGCAGAGATTCGAGACACAACACAACGCCGCCAGGACGGCTCCCGCAAGCGCTATGCTGCGCACAACGTCACCGGACGCCAGCGTCATGTTGATCATAAGCCCGGCAAGCAGGGGCGTGAGGTTTCCCAGCAACGCGGCAAAAAGGCTCAGGAGGAGATATCTCACGAACCCGCCATGATCATCGATGCTGGACCAGCACGCGGCGATAAGCGCCCTCATGGGCACTCTCCTGCGGACGTCTCCCGCGAACGTGCGCTCTGAAGAGCCAGGAGGTCAATCTTGTCATCAAGGTTGTATTTGATTGGGCCGCACATGTCTTTTCGACCTTCCAGTGCCTCGCGGGGACATCCTCCCCAGCAGAGCGGAAAGTAGACACAGTGGTGACATTTTCCTTCCTGGCCAGGGACGTACCTCAACCAGCGTGAACTGTTCAAAGATGAGAACCGCGGCGCATCAACAGTGCCATAACTCTTATCTGAACAGCCCATCTCGTCCCAACACTTACACAGACTTCCCTCTGGGTCTATCACCGCAGAGCCGAGAGCTATCGCCGAGCAAATCCCTGGTTCCGACCCCCTGAAAAGCCCAACATCAAACCCAAGCTCAATCGCGCTCCGGTAAAACAGGGATTCAACAGTAGAAAAAGCCTTCGCATCTAGGTAACGTGTACTACTATGGCCGTCGTCACCTAGTGCATCATCAACCATGGCTAGATATATGCCCACCTTCCCTGCGAGGGCCATCCTGTCGATATCTATCAGCAACCCATCAAGATCTGCAGAATTATCTGCATCCACATTCACGCGAATCGTTATTCCAATGTCATCGACAGCAGACTTGATATTATGCAGAATTCTCTCGTAGGTAGGCTCTCCATTGCTTGGTATTCTTCTCAGGTCATGCGGTCGCTCCGCGCCGTCAATGGTAACTTGGGCCTCCCGAACGCCACAATCGCACAACACCTTGACAGCTCTTTCTGTCAGATGATAGCCATTGGTAACTATGGATGCCTCGTACTTACATTCAGGTGGAAGAGCCCCTCTGATCAGTTCTGTCAATTGGGCGATACGGTCGAGACAGAGTAATGGCTCACCCCCATACCAGTTCACCATCAGGACTTTGGCCTTCCCAAACTCTTCCGACACGAAGCGTGCCGCAGCAGCCGCACGCTCTCCGGACATCGTAAGAGCAGCCAGCCCGGCCTCGTAGCAATATGGGCAAGCGAAGTTGCATCCCGTCGTTGGCGCAATAGTAACCTGTGCCCTAGATTCGTTGTATCTAAGGCACAGGTTCTTGACGAGAAGCGCCTCAAATTCGTCGATATCATCATCGACTATAAATCCATTAGCGAATAGAGCGCCGGTGAAGTCATCCAAAGGATCAATGCGGCCCGTCTCCAATTCTCTATACTTAGCCGCAAACTCAGAGTCCAGCCGAAGCAGCCCTTTGTTGTTCGTATTGAAGAGGAGCACTCCATCTTTCTGTTCCCGAACATAATTATACTGAGATAACTTCATATCGGCCAATCACTCTGGTCCGCAATCAAAGGGGCGCAAAAAACACCCGTCAGTCCAGCCCCCTTTTGCACGGAGACATCACATGGCACCTACCCAAAACATCCTCATCTTCAACTGGCTTAATGATCCATTCCATACTCGAGCGCCTTCTTAGCTGATTGACGATCTAAATTTCTATCTATATGTTTAATGATACCACATACGGTTGAAAATAGATCGTCTTTTGTTGAGATTTGACGCCGGCTAGCTGTTGTGTGCCAACAGGTTGTTGACACATGACGTGACAAAAGGGGAGGACTCCTCCAAGCTGTGAATTGTCGAAGGTTGCAGCGAGAGGAGCCCTCCTTGTTCCAGCATTCTGACT